>Ga0181520_10010272_pt1 | contig 12613 bp, 10 predicted proteins | sample PEATcosm2014_Bin_29_FD_132451 | JGI IMG/M metagenome (GOLD analysis project Ga0181520, IMG submission 132451) | Peatland microbial communities from MTU Mesocosm Facility, Houghton, MI, USA - PEATcosm2014_Bin02_30_metaG | ecosystem: Environmental > Terrestrial > Soil > Wetlands > Peat | place...
CAAACCAAAAGTTACCATTCAGCCAACCCGGCGAGGCCGGTGATCGACTCCCACCTTCCCAGCCCAGCCCTTCCCATGGATAGGCGCGGAATGGCACAATGGTTCTTCTCGGATTTTTGATTATTTTCCGCACTGAAAGGGTTTTCTCAATGGCAAGTCTTGCTGGAGTTGAGTCGCTGGAGTTACTGAAGGGGCTGACGGCAGGGGCGCGCGTTCATGCCAACCTGCCTGTATCGCAACTATTTGAAACTGCGCTGATTAGAGGTGAGGCGCGACTGGCCGCCAATGGCGCTCTGGTGGCCGTGACCGGGGCGCGCACCGGCCGCAGTCCCAAAGACAAGTTCATTGTGGACGACGCGGCGACCCACGAGCTGGTTCATTGGGGCAAGGTGAACAAGGCGATGACGCCGGAGCAGTTTGGGGCGCTGCTCGAGCGTGTGGTGGAGTACCTTAAACCGCGCGACCTGTTCGTCGAAGACCTCTACTGCGGAGCCGATCCGGTTTACCGATTGCCGATTAGGGTAATCGCCGAGCAGGCCTGGCAGGCGGCGTTTGCTCACCAGCTTTTTGTGCGGCCCGAGGCGTCAGCTCTGGCCACTCACGCGCCCGAGTTTACCGTGATTGCCGCGCCGGGGTTCGAAGCCGTGCCGGAGCGTGACGGAACTGCTTCTACTGCCTTTATTCTGGCCGATTTTACGCGGCGCATTATTTTGATCGGCGGAACAAAATACGCCGGCGAGATCAAAAAATCCATCTTTGGAGTGATGAATTTCATCGTTCCGCAGCGCGACGTCCTGCCCATGCACTGCTCGGCAAACGTGGGCGCGGATGGCGTCACCGCGCTCTTCTTCGGGCTTTCGGGCACGGGCAAGACAACGCTCTCGGCAGACCCGGCGCGGCGTTTGATCGGCGACGACGAGCACGGCTGGAGCGCGAAAGGGATTTTCAACTTTGAAGGCGGATGCTACGCGAAATGCGTGAACCTGACCGAAGAGAAGGAGCCGCAGATTTACCGCGCCATTCGTTTCGGGTCAGTGCTTGAAAATGTGATCCTGAACGAGACCACGCGCGAGCCGGATTTTGCCGATATCAGTTTGACAGAGAATACGCGCGCCGCTTACCCAGTGGATTTCATTGAGAACGCCCTGATTCCGGGAATTGGCTCTCATCCGCGCAACGTAATGTTTCTGGCCGCCGATGCGTTCGGCGTGTTGCCGCCCATTGCGCGGCTAACGCCCGAGCAGGCCATGTATCACTTCTTGTCAGGGTATACAGCGAAGCTGGCGGGGACCGAAACAGGCGTTAAGGACCCGATGCCGGAGTTTTCGGCCTGCTTTGGCGCTCCGTTTTTGCCGTTGGCTCCGCGGACTTATGCAGAGATGCTGGGCAAACGCCTCAAGCAGCACAACGCCTCTTGCTGGCTGGTCAACACCGGTTGGTCCGGCGGAAAGTACGGCGTGGGCAAGCGCATGAGCCTGAAGATTACCCGCGCGCTGGTGAATGCGGCACTCGACGGCCGGCTGGAAAAAGTCGAGTTTGTCACCGAAGCGGCGTTTGGGCTGAGCATTCCGGTGAGCTGCCCCGAGGTTCCGGCGGAGATTCTGAATCCGCGCAACGCATGGGCCGACAAGGCAGCATACGACCGCCAGGCAGCGGAGCTGGCTGCGCGCTTCGAGGCCAACTTCGAGAAATTCGACGCGTCCGAGGCGATTCGCGCGGCAGGACCCAAAGCAAAGTAGAAGCTGTTTCATAACCTGGTTTTGAAAGGGCACGGCTTCAGCCGTGCCGATACGGAGCAGGAAAATCGAGGGCTTTAGCCCCTGAGGGAATGCTTGTAGGCGCATTAAGCCGGTTATGAAGCAAGTTCGAAGACAAAGCAATACGAATTGGGCCTCGATCAGGCTAGCTGATCGAGGCCCCTTTTCTTTACCGGAGAGACTCAGATTCCAGTCGCTCGAGAACAACGAAAACAACAGTCTGACTAAATCAGCAGTCCTCCGCGCTCAATGCGCACCCGGCGCAGCGGGTGCGGTCTTGGCTGGATTTGCTTTGTGCTTCACGGCAGGCGCCGTGCCTGCCGCGGGTTTAGTCACCGGAGGCGGCGTAGTCCCTTTCCCATCATTCGTCGTGGGAGCAGGCGTATCTGCTTCAGGCGTTTTCTTGCCGCCATCAGCCGAAGGAGTACCCAGACTGAGAAATGCGGCCAACGAGCTATTCGTTACATAGTCAAAAGTCGCATTGGTGCCAACGAGTTTGTTGGCTGTTGCAAACGCGATGAAATCGGCGTCCTTTTCGATGTGCACAATCTGCATTGCATCGCTCTTCTTTATCAATGAAGGAAACATCGCCAGCGTTGTCAGATTGTTGAAGTCGATTTTGCTCACGTCGGGCAGCGTGATTGTGCCAATCAGCCGGTCACTGACAGTAAAAAGACTCTTGCTCGAAGATTTCGGTGGTTTGTTCCATGCCGATATGGATCGACCGTTCACGTTGATGCTTGCGATGTTATTTTTTGTCTTGAGCAATAAAATACCCGTTTGAATTCCAAGGATCGACGCCGGCCCGCTTGCGCCCGCGGTACTGCTTTTGTTCGGCCGGAAATACCAACCGAAATCACAGTTTCCGTTCATGTTGGAGTATTCGTATGCGACTGGCTGAGGCGGAAAAATGTCCTGGAAGACCACATTCATTGCTTTGGTGGCCGCCGTTACTTCATTCTGCGTGCCCGGATAAAAGCTGGCGAGCGCTCCGGCTACATCATTCACCCCGGTAGCGATATCCGCGCCCATTTGATTTTTCATCGCGGTAACAGTTTGTTGCGGGAGCAGGCCAAGAATCTGGACGCTCCCATCCCTGCACGCACCGTCTATCGATTTCCCATCTTTATCAAAAAAGGTCAAAGTGAATGAGGCGTCGAGCCAGAGCGGATTGAGATCTGTCTCTTCCTTCTGAATCTTTTTGTCCTCATCCTGAATCATGCTGTCGCCACTGGAAATCGAGGGCAGATTCACCAAAGGAACAGCGGAGATGTAAAAGATAATCGATGGGAAATTGTAACCCTGACTGGAAGCTAAAGCTTGCTGTTGCGCGGACTGGGACTGCACCGCGGAACCGAGGGAAGGGGTCGCAACATATCCCATGGGACCAGCAACCGCATTTGCGGAGACAATCACATAGTCGCCCTGTACGGTCGGAGACTTCGAATCTGGTTTCCCTGGAGGAGTTACCGCTTTGGTTGGCGGAGCTACCGCTTCCACTGGCACAGCTACCGCAGCAGCGGAGAGCGACTCAAGCGCAGAGTTGACTGAAAGAACCGCATTTTGTGTCACGCTCTGACTGACACTCACATTCACGGTATTCTGGAAGACAGCAAAACCCTGAGAGGAGATTTTGATAGTAGCAGCGCCGAGGGGAAAGTTGAGAATCTTATATTGGCCGGACGCATCCGTATTCGTTGAGAATACCTGGCCTGTTGAATTGTTGATTAACACTACCTTGGCGCCTGGAATGGCCGCACCGGTCTCGTCTGAGACCATCCCTGAAATACTGCCGGTTGCGGCAACCGCTTGTGCCATGCTGGATGCCGCTCCAGCGGTGCCGAGTAGGAGGAACACTAAGAAACGGGCAGCTACATGCGCTATCCGGCGACGAGTAAGCTGTTCGTTGAACATGCTATTGACCTCTGCTTGAAGGTTGAAGTTGTAGATGGTTGATTCCGAAAGGGGTCGGAATAAACACATCGTCCTACCGAAACGGCCAACAGTCAACAGAATTCTGCGAATGGCGCATTTCACGCCATCCCCCGTCAGACGTATACTGGATCTGCACGTATCAGGTGGCATCCGCGCTTCTTGCGGAGCTGCACTGGAGAATCGTCATGAGCATCATCCAGCTTCCCCCCAGGGAAGATTCCGTCCCCGCGCCGAAGATCACAGCGCAAACCCTCCTCGACAGAAAACAAGCCCACCTGCCCATCACTGCGCTTACCGCCTACGACTATTCCACCGCGCGCCTGGTAGATCAGGCCGGCATCGACATGGTTCTCGTTGGCGATTCGCTGGGCATGGCCGTGCTCGGTTATGACAGCACTCTGCCCGTCACCATGGACGAGATGCTGCACCACACGCGCGCCGTCCGCCGCGGGGTCCGCCACGCGCTGTTGGTGGCCGACATGCCCTTCGGCTCCTACCACTCCTCAACCGGGGAAGCCATCGCCAACGCGACCCGTTTCATCAAGGAATCAGGCGCCGAGGCAGTCAAGATTGAAGGCGGACGCAACCGCGCCCAACTCGTCTCCACACTCACCCAGTCTGAGATTGCAGTGGTCGGCCACATTGGCCTTACGCCTCAGTCGGTGCATCGCATCGGCTACCGCGTGCAGGGCAAATCCGCCGCCGCCATCGACGGCCTTATCGCCGACGCGCAGGCTCTGGAAGCAGCCGGCGCCATCGCCATTGTTTTGGAGTGCATCCCCCGCGAAGCCGGCGCCCTCATCACCTCCGCGCTCGCCATTCCCACCATCGGCATCGGCGCGGGCCCGGATTGCGACGGCCAGATTCTCGTCTTCCACGATCTCGTCAATCTCACTGGTGCAACTCCAGCCAAGTTTGTCCGCCGCTATGCCGATGCGTCCGCGCTTTTCACTGAGGCCATTCAGCATTATGCGAGTGACGTTCGCGGCGGCACTTTTCCTGCCGATGCCGAGAGCTACCATCTTCCCCGCGAAGCGGGCGCGGAGCTTCTTGCACGCGAGCCTCAGAAACGCAGCCGGCGATGATTTTGCTTCAGCCAAATCGAAGAGAATGCATTGACTAATTCCATGCGCATCATCAATTCCATTGCCGAAATGCAAATTGCTGCCCGCGAACTCCGCGCCAGCGGCACGCTCGGCCTGGTGCCCACCATGGGAGCGTTGCACGCGGGGCATCTCTCGCTCATCGACGCGGCAAAGCGCGATTGCGCTCATGTCGCCGTCAGCATCTTCGTCAACCCATTGCAATTCGGCCCCAACGAAGACTTCGGCCGCTATCCGCGCACCTTTGATGCCGACTGCGCCGCGCTCAGTGCTGCTGGCGTTGACGTCCTCTTCGCTCCCGCCGCTGAAACGCTGACGCCCGCCGCCGCAACCACCTTCATTGAAGTCGCGGGCATAAGCGACCGCCTCGACGGCGCGAGCCGTCCCGGCCATTTTCGCGGAGTAGCCACCATCGTCGCCAAACTCTTCCACATCGTTGCGCCCCACCGCGCCTACTTCGGCCAGAAGGACGCCGCGCAGCTTGCCGTCCTCCGAGCCATGGTGCGTGATCTCAATTTTCCCGTGGAAATTGTTGCCTGCCCAATCGTTCGCGAGCCCGACGGTCTCGCCCTCAGCTCGCGCAACCGTTACCTCACGCCTGAGCAGCGCAGCAGCGCCACCATCCTTCACCGCGCACTTACCGCTGCTGCCGATCTCCACTCCCAGGGCGAACGCAGCTCCCACGCGCTCTCCTCGATCATGCTGCAAGCTTTCGCAACCGAGCCATCGGTCAAAGTGGAATACGCCGCCGTAGTTGATCCCGGCACTCTGTTGCCGCTGGCTGACGCCGCGCGCGGCGCGCTCATCGCCGTCGCCGCTCATCTCGGCGAGACGCGTCTGATTGACAATCACCTCATAGGAGCAGACCATGCCTAGCCCGCTTCCATTCAAAGTCACGCTCGGCGTCACCGGCGGCATCGCCGCCTATAAATCCGCCGAAATCGTTCGCGCTTTGCAGCAACATTCGCTCGACGTTCACGTCGTGATGACCCGCGCCGCCGAAGAGTTTGTCCGCCCGCTCACCTTCGCCTCTCTCACCGGCCACAAGGTCATCACTTCAATCTGGGAGACGGACGCGTACCAGGACTCCGGCATCGAGCACATCTCCGAAGCGCAATCCACCAATCTGCTCCTCGTAGCTCCGGCCACAGCGCACACGCTCGCCAAATTTGCGCACGGATTGGCTGACGATTTTCTCTCCACGCTCTACCTCGCCACCGCTGCGCCCGTCATGGTGGCCCCGGCGATGAATGTGAACATGTGGAACCACGCGGCCACGCAGGCCAATCTCGCCTCGCTGCGTCAGCGCGGAGTGGAAATCATCGAGCCTGGCAGCGGCTATCTCGCCTGTGGCATGACCGGCAGCGGTCGCCTCGCCGAGATCGACACAATCGTTGCCGCCGTCCTCGCTCGCATTCAGCGCCTCGACGAAAACTCACCCTCCGATCTCGCAGGCGAAACGATTTTGATCACCGCTGGCGGCACGCGCGAGCCTATCGATCCCGTGCGCTTCATCGGCAACCGCTCCAGCGGCCGCATGGGTTACGCGCTGGCCCAAGCCGCCATCGCGCGCGGCGCAAAAGTCATTCTCATCTCCGCGCCCACAGCGCTGGCCACACCCGCCGGTTGCGAACGCGTCGACGTCACCACCGCCAGCCAGATGCACTCGGCAGTCCTTGCCCGCCTACCGCAAGCCACCATCGTCATCAAAGCCGCTGCCGTCTCCGACTTCCGCCCCGCTGCCGTCGCTCCTCAAAAGCTCAAGCGCTCCGGCCCGCTTACACTTTCCTTGGAACCGACAGAAGACATCGCGCAGAGTGTCGCGGCCCGCCGCAACCCCGGCACATTGCTCATCGTTTTCGCCGCCGAAACCCCCATCAATGCGCAGGACTTCATCCACGCCGCGCGGGAGAAGCTTGAACGCAAAGGCGCCGATGCCATTGTCGCGAACGACGTCTCCCAGCCCGCTCTCGGCTTCGACAGCGAAAGGAACGCTGCCACATTTATCACCGCTACGCACGAAACCGTATTTCCCGCGCAATCAAAGCTCGACCTCGCGCATCGCATCCTCGATGAAGTCGCACATCTCCGCACAGCCGCGCTCGCCTCTGCGTAGATCGAGTTCCATAAATCAGCTTTGTTCTTTGGAGCGTACGGGCTTTACAAGTTGCGGAAGAACTCTATTTCGGAGGGAGGCGGGGGTTTCAACCCCCGCATAAAGCCAACAAATTTGACCAGGGCTTTAGCGCCGGAGGGACATTTTCGCTCGGAACACTAGTTTTTTCCGAAGCATGTTTACCCCCTGAGGGAATGCGCTCCCACAGTCACGAGTCGTTCCGCTCCTGCTCCCATTGATCTCGCCGGTCGTGGTCGATGCGGTCTTCGCGGTCTTCCTTCTCTTCCAACTCGCGGCGTTTCTCGCGTTCTTCTCGCTCCTCGCGGCCATCGCTCATAACTCACTCCCTTTTTCAGCAGCCACCGGAAAGCGTTCGCGAAGAAGCGCCAACGCCTCGGCAGGCGTTGTGATCGTCCCCTCCAGCTGCGCGTCTTCCACGGTTCGCAGCATTTCGCGAAAGCCCGCTCCCGGGCGGTAGCCCGCGGCAATCAACTCGCGTCCGGTGACGAGCGGTTGCGGACGCACAGCCTCTTCAGGCATCGATTCATAGCGCTCGCGAACAAAATTCCAGTGGTCTAGGTTGCCGCTCCCCGCCATGCAATCCATGCGATGCAGCCGCAGGTGCTCAGGGAAATTATCCAGCCGGAAAAATCGCTTGAGCGTCGATGCCTTCATGTGCTGTGCATCGGCAAAGCGCATGTGGTTCTCCACGAGCGAGAGAATCTGTCGGGTTTCATCGTTGGAGAAACGAAAGCGCCGGCAGATTTCCGCGCTCATGGCCACGCCCACATCCACGTGGCCGTTGAAGCGGATGCGGTCGGCTCGCACGAAGGTGGGCGGCTTGCCCACATCATGCAGCAGCCCGCCCCATGCGAGAGTGAACGGGCAGTCCGCTTCGAGTTGGCCGAGCAGCAGCAGAGTATGCGTCCATACGTCGCCTTCGGGATGAAACTGTGGCGGCTGCTCAACGCCCTTCATGCGGGCGACCTCGGGAAGAACTTCGGCGAGGAGGCCAGTCTCATCCAAAAGTTCAAAAGCACGCCGCGCACAGCCCTCAGTGAGCATTTTGGTCAACTCGTCGCGCACTCGTTCGCGGCTGACGGCGTTGATTCTCGGTGCTGATCGACGCATGGCGGCAGCCGTTGCGGCGTCCAGTTCGAAACCGAAGCGTGCGGCGAATCGCACGGCGCGCAACATGCGCAGGTGGTCTTCTTCAAAACGCAGTTCGGGCCGGCCAATGGCGCGAACGATGCCGGATTCCAAATCAGCCATCCCGCCCACGTGGTCAATCACCGCTTCATGGAGGGTACGGGCTTTATCCCGTACATCAAACTCACCAAATGAGCCGGGCTTTAGCCCCTGAGGGAACAACCGGTCCGGATCCAGCAACAACCCGTTAATGGTGAAATCCCGCCGGCGCACATCCTCCATGGCGCTGACGGTATAGCGCACCGCGTCCGGATGCCGCCCGTCAGAGTAAGCGCCATCTGATCGAAACGTCGCCACCTCGGTCACAAAATATCTTGATTCATCCTGCTCCGCATTGCCCGCGCCAACGGTGTCTGCACCGCCATCGGTGGCCACCAGCACTACGCCAAAATGCGCTCCCACGGCGAAAGTGCGCGGAAACATCTCCAGAACCACATCCGGCGTGGCGCTGGTCGCCACATCGTAGTCCTTCGGCTCGCGGCCCAGCAGCAGGTCCCGCACGCATCCGCCAGCCAGATAAGCCTCATACCCGGCAGCGCGCAGGGTCGCGATAATTTCGAGAGCCGCATCGAATTGTGGCTTGGTGGTTACCATGACTGCTGCATCTATTGTCGCCCGCGCTGCTGCCCAGCGGGAAACTTCTCTTCTCTCAAGTAAAGCCCGCTAAACTAATTAGATGAGCACGCGCGGCCTCATCCTCGGCATTGAATCCTCCTGCGATGAAACGGCGGCGGCCGTGGTGGAGCGCGGAGTGCGCACGCTTTCATCAGTCGTGGCCTCGCAGATTGCCACGCACGCGCGCTACGGCGGGGTGGTTCCGGAACTGGCCAGCCGAGAACATCTGCGCGCCATCGTTCCGGTTGTCCGCGCTGCGCTCGCCCAGGCCGGCATCACCCTCGCCGATCTGGACGCAATCGCCGTCACTGCCGGGCCTGGCCTGGCCGGCGCTCTCCTGGTCGGCATTACCTACGCCAAGGCGCTGGCCTTTGCTGAGGGGCTGCCTCTCGTCGCCGTCAACCACCTCGAAGGCCACATCCATGCCGTGCTCTTGAACGAGCATGAGCAGGAACAGGCTTTGAATGGCGCGGGCCACATCCACACCGGAAGCCGGTTCAATCAGGATGTGAAGGGTACGGGCTTCAGCCCGTACATCAAACCACCCAATGAAAGTCGGGCTTTAGCCCCTGAGGGAATTCCCCCTTCTGCTAACGAGCCAGCGTTAGCCCTAGTCGTCTCCGGCGGCCACACGCACCTTTATCTGGTGCGCCCGGCTCACGGCGCATGGACTTATAGATTGGTGGGCCGCACGCTAGACGACGCCGCCGGCGAGGCCTACGACAAGGTAGCCAAGCTGCTCGGCTTCGGTTATCCCGGAGGCCCATGGATCGACGCGCTCTCTCGCTTCGGCAACCCGCGCGCCGTGCCGTTCGCTTTTTCGCAGATCAAACCAAAGGTGTACTTGGCGGGGAAAGTTCCAAGAACTAAAGCCGCAAAGACTGCGCCCATCGCCGATCTCGACCCACACTTTCTGTTCTCCTTTTCGGGAATCAAGACGGCCGTCCTACGCTACGCCGAAATTCATAACCTGCGCGAAGAAGCCCATGCCCGCGCCGCCCGCCTTTTCGCTCCCAACTCCGAGGCACGTCCTCCCCAAACCAAAGAAGAAGCTCTCGCTCTCTGCCCGCAGCAGATATTGGACCTCGTCGCCAGCTTCCAGTGCGCTGTGGTCGGTGACCTGATGAAGAAGACCTTTGCGGCAGCCGAATCCCTCGGAGCGCGCCGCATTCTCGTCACCGGCGGCGTGGCGGCCAATCGCGAACTCCGCGCCCGCTTCAGTGCCGAAGCCGCCCGCCGCGGGCTGCGCATCGCCTTTCCCACACTGGCTTTGTCCACTGACAACGCAGCCATGATTGCCGCCGCAGCCTGGCCGCGTTTTCAGGCAGGCGAGTTCGCTGAAGGCTCGCTATCCGGCGACCCATCGCTGGCGCTGGGGCGATGAACCCTGACCCCTCGCAATCCCTCGCTGCTACAATCAAAAAGGCCGAAACTGCGGCCATTTCAACCGTTTAACAAGTAAGAAGTTCGACTGATGACTCTGCGGCTTTTCAATACTCTTACGGGACAAATCGACCCGCTCGCGCCCTCCGATGGCGAGGCGTTGCGCATGTACGCCTGTGGCCCCACGGTCTATGACTACGGCCACATCGGCAACTTCCGCACATTTCTGCAAGTGGACGTGCTGCGGCGCTTTCTCAAGTTGACGGGCATCAAGGTTCGCCACGTGATGAACATTACCGACGTCGACGACCGCATCATCCAAAACGCGGCGGCGGCAGGCATCTCCATTGGTGAGTATTCGGCGCGCTTTGAGCAGGCGTTCTTTGAAGATATGAATACCCTGGGGGTCGAGCGCCCGGAGATTATCGCGCGTGCCACCGAGCACATTCCGCGCATGGTGCAATTGGTCCAGCAGCTTGCGGCGGCGGGAGCGGCTTACCAGGCGGAGGACGGAAGCTGGTACTTCAGGCTTGCGGCTTTTCCAGAGTATGGCAAGCTCAGCAAAAAAGATTTGTCCGGAATGGAAGACGGCGCGCGCGTTGATCTCGATGAATACGAGAAGGATTCCGCGCGAGATTTTGCGCTGTGGAAAGCGGCCAAACCCGGCGAAACCTCGTGGGATACGGCCATTGGCCGCGGGCGGCCAGGATGGCATCTGGAATGCTCGGCCATGGCCATGGAGTTTCTGGGCGAGAGCTTCGACCTGCACGCCGGCGGCGAAGACCTGATGTTCCCGCACCACGAAAACGAAATTGCGCAGAGCGAGAGCGTCACGCACAAGCCGTTTGCCCGCCACTGGATGCACGTGCGGTTTCTCTTGGTGGACGGGCGCAAGATGTCCAAGAGCGAGGGCAACTTTTATACCCTGCGTGACTTGCTGTTGAAGGGTTACAAAGCGTCCGCGATTCGCCTAGCACTGATTTCGGTGCCCTATCGGCATCAGTTCAACTTCACCTTCGATGGGCTTGTAGAAGCCACCAGCGCCATCGAGCGGCTGCGGACATTTCGCCAGCGTCTGGTAGCCGGAGCTTTTGCGCCCGGCGAAAATCCAGCACTGCAAGAGGCAGCGAAAAAAGCGCAGGCGGAATACATCGCCGCGCTCGCAAACGATTTGAACACCGCCGAGGCGCGTGCGCCAATCTTTGATCTGCTGCGCGCTGCCAACACGGCAATGGATCAAGGTCAACTCAAGACCGGTGACCGCGATGCAATTCTGGCCGTCCTCGCGAGTTTTGATTCCGTCTTTTGCGTGATGGAAGACCACGATGCCGAGGCCACGCGAAGCGCTTTGGAATGGGCCGAGTGTGAAGGCCGGCTCGACGATGTTGCTCCTGAATTGTTGGCGCGGCAGGGGCTGACAGATGAGGCCATCGACGCGCTGGTAGCCGAACGCACACAAGCCAAAAAACAGCGCAACTTTGCCCGCGCCGACCAGATTCGCAACGAGTTGGCAGAAAAAGGCGTGGTGCTGGAAGATTCCAAAGACGGCGTACGCTGGAAGCGGAAGTAATTCTCAGAAATATCAGATTGAGGAGGCATACCCCATGGAACCCAACGAAGCGCAAGAGTTGCAGGAGCACGCCGAGCACGCTGAACACGAACAGGCGCTGCGGCCGGTAGCTTTGACCATGACCATCTTGGCCGTGCTGGTAGCCGTGGTAACGGTGCTCGGCCATCGCACTCACACCGACGCCATCCTCAACCAGACCAGAGCCGCGGTTGAGCAAAACAAGGCTGCGGACGAATGGGCCTTCTACCAGGCCCACAAGATTCGCGCGAACGACACTGATCTGATCTCCGACCTGATGGGCGTGACGGCGATTGCCAACAAAGATGAGGCGAAGAAGAAGATAAAGGGTTACGCTGACCACCAGCAGAAATGGGCCACGGATCTCAAAGAAAGCGAAGAGAGGGCCCGCGAAAAGGAAAAGAAGGTAAGTGAATACGAGGAGAAAGTGGAAAAGGCCGAAGTCCGCGCCGACCGCTTCGACTTGGGTGAAGTGCTGCTCGAGATCGGCCTGGTAATTACCTCCATTACGCTGCTGACTCGCCAGCGCGCTTACTGGTTCGCGGGGCTGTGCTTCTCGGCTGCCGGAATTGTCGCTGCAGTCTTGGGTCTGATGCTGAGCTAGAGTTGGCGCTACCGGCCCATTTGAATCCGGCAAGCGTGCCCAATTTTCACGGCTGCATTGATTGAACGCGGAATTATCCCAGCCGCGCTCGTCTGGTCTGCGGCTGCGCCCCTCAAATCTCACAGCCAACTCATTCCGCTGTACAATTCCAACAGGCGTCAAACAGCCAGCTTCGCATCGGAAGCTGGCTTCGCGCGTCTAATACTCAGGTGTCCCAATGACCGCATCCCGCGAAAAGACCGAAACGCGCAAGCTGCCCATGATGCCCATCCGGGACATGGTGATCTTTCCCTACATGATGAC
>Ga0181520_10010273_pt1 | contig 12613 bp, 10 predicted proteins | sample PEATcosm2014_Bin_29_FD_132451 | JGI IMG/M metagenome (GOLD analysis project Ga0181520, IMG submission 132451) | Peatland microbial communities from MTU Mesocosm Facility, Houghton, MI, USA - PEATcosm2014_Bin02_30_metaG | ecosystem: Environmental > Terrestrial > Soil > Wetlands > Peat | place...
GGAAAAGTGGTGCGCATAGCAGGACTTGAACCTGCACGGGTTTCCCCACTACCACCTCAAAGTAGCGTGTCTGCCAATTCCACCATATGCGCAACGTGAGGAAAATAAGGGTTTGGTGGGGCAGGGAAAAGGGAAAAATGGGTTTTGTCTAACCGTCTGTCTAACCTGCGGCTTGTTTGCCGCAACACCACGGCGGGCAGGCAGCTTGGCGGATTAGATTGAAATGGTTGAAATCTGCGGCCGCTTTTCCAAATCTGCTTGCGCGCTGAATGGCGGATTGCCAATGACAAGATCAAAAATTCCCCAAAACGGCAAGAGGCAGACCAGTGCATCTCCCGGAAAAGCGGTCCTTTGCCAAAAGCGGACGCAGGATGCCAACATATTGCGGGTCAATCTCGCAACCGGAAGCCTCACTGCTTGGGGGGCAGTGCGGATGAAGACACCCTCACCGCAATTTGGATCAATTATTCGCTGGCTGGTACGAACGCCAGCGAGGCGGAACATGGACTGTGCGACGACTTCCGGGGTGAAAAATTGGCCAACCACACGCAGATTGCACCAAATCAGGTACAAGATTTATCAATTTTCAGCATGGCATGATTGTTTTCACGCCTTCAAAAAATAATTGCGCTGCTTCTGGCTGACGGGCATTCCGAGTTTATCCATCACGGCCAGCATGTCTTCCCATACCTTGCGTTTCTCGCTCATCGCCTGGTTGCGCAGCAGATACGCCGGATGATACGTCGGCATGAGCGGCGTGCCGCGATAGGTCTTCCATGTGCCGCGCAGTTTTGTGATGCCGATGGTCTTGCCCAGCAACCCCTCCACCGCCGTCGCGCCGAGGGCGACGATGACCTTGGGCCGGATCAAATCAATCTGTTCGTGCAGATACGGAATGCACGTGGCCATCTCGTCGCCCGTCGGCTTGCGGTTGCCCGCGGACTGGCCGGGCGTGTCGGGACGGCATTTCAAGATGTTGGCGATATAAACGTCCGCGCGTTGAAGGCCGGTGGCCTGAATGATTTTCGTGAGCAACTGGCCGGCCTTGCCGACGAACGGCTCGCCCTGTTCGTCTTCGTCCGCGCCCGGCGCCTCGCCGACGAACATGAGTTGCGCGTCAATGCTGCCGACGCCGAACACGACATTTTTGCGGGACGAGGCAAGGTGCGGGCATTTCACACACGCGAGCGCGCGTTCGCGCAACGCAGCGGATGCTGCGGCTTTCGTCTGCGGATCGAGCGGCGCGGAAACCGGCACCGTTTCGCCGGGCAACGCAAGCAACGCTTCCTGTTCGGCAACAGGCGTGGGAATTGCGGGTCGCGGATTGCGGATTGCGGATTGAGTTGAAGATTTGACGGCTGACGCAGGCGCGACAGGTTTTTCAATTTGAGATTTCAAATTTGAGATTTGGGATTTCGCCGGCTGCGCCAGGGCGTGAAGCGTTTCCGGCGAAACAGCAACGTGTCGCACGCCGCGTGATTTCAAATCCTCCAGATGTTGAATCGTCGCGTCAAGAAGCTGGCCGTAGGCGTCAGACATGATGTCATTGTAGCCCGCGCGGGCGGGCCGCACGATTCTTATTTCGCCAGCAGTCTGCGGATGGACTGCAATTCCCTGCGGCGCGCCCTGTCGGATTCGGGATAGCTCATCTTGAGCTTCTCCAGCGTATCGAGGACGATGTGTGAAATGATGAGCCGCGCGTTCTCCTTGTCGTCGGCGGGCACGATGAACCACGGCGCGCGGTCGGTGCTCGTCGCGCCCAGACAATCTTCGTAGGCCATTTGGTAATTCTTCCACCTGGCGCGCTCCGCGATGTCCGACTGGCTGAACTTCCAGTTTTTGTCGGAATCGTCAATGCGTTCGAGAAACCGCCGGCGCTGTTCCTCCCTGGAAAGGTGCAGGAAAAATTTCACGACGCGCGTGCCGTTGCGATACAGGTGCTTTTCCAAATCCAGGATGGAACGGAAGCGTCCATCCCAGATTTTTTCGCCGTCGAGCAAATCCTCCGGCAGTTTCTGCGCGCGGAGAAATTCCGGATGAACGCGCACGACGAGAACCTCTTCGTAATAGGAGCGGTTGAAGATGCCGATGCGCCCACGTTCCGGCAGACAGCGTGTCGTGCGCCAGAGAAAATCGTGCGCCAGATCCTCGTCGCTGGGATGCTTGAAGCTGAAGACCTCGCAACCCTGCGGATTGATGCCGGACATGACGTGTTTAATGGCGCCGTCCTTGCCCGCGGCGTCCATCGCCTGAAAAATCAGCAGCAGCGCGTAGCGGTCGTGGGCGTAAAGCAGCCCCTGCCGCGCGCTCATTTCCCGGGTGTGGTCTTCGAGCAGCTTCTGATAGTGCTCCTTCGACTTGTAGAACGGCTTCACCTTCGTCGGCCATTTCTTGAGCCTGACTTTTTCGCCTTCGCGAACCCGGAAGTTTTTTGATTCAATTTTCATTGGCTGCTTTTTCACGCGGCGGGGGAATTGGAGCAGAGCTGGTTTTTCAGGGCAAGATGGATTTTACGCGCCGATCGTAGTGGGCTATTTTGCTTTCATGCCGCCATTTTCAGGTTTTCGGCCTTTGAATCGGCCAGTGTAACTACTCCCGGGGACGCGCTCATCCGCCACTGGCAACTGCGCGCCGCGACGGAAGCTTGCATCGCCGGACTTAAAGCCCAAGGCAAGCCGATGGACTGGCGCAAGTGCTTCCGCCACCCGTGCCGCCGGGACAAAACGGAGTTCCATTCATCACGCATTCGCTTGCAAACCTGGAAAGCAATGGTTCCAGATCAGGGTCATTCAGCGCCATCGTCCACAGAATTTATTCTCGTCAGATTGGGATTTGGCGTTAACCTTTCAACAGCTTGGTTTCTGCAAATCACAAAGACCTGCTTATGAAACAGAGAAAACTGGGAACACAGGGGTTGACCGTGTCGGCGCTTGGCCTGGGCTGCATGGGAATGTCGGAATTTTATGGCTCGCGGGACGACCGGGAATCCATTGCCACCATTCATCGGGCGCTCGATCTGGGCGTCAATTTCCTCGACACCGCAGACATGTATGGCTGCGGGATCAATGAAGAACTCGTGGGCCGGGCGATCAAGGGACGCCGTGACCTGGTGATTCTGGCCACCAAGTTTGGAAATGTCCGGGATGAACAGGGCAAGTTTCTGGGCGTGAACGGCCGACCGGAATATGTCCGCAAATGTTGTGATGCGAGTTTGCTACGGCTCGGTGTTGAGCGGATCGACCTTTATTATCAGCATCGCGTGGATCCCGATGTGGCAATCGAAGAAACCGTCGGGGCGATGAGTGAACTGGTCCGGGCCGGCAAGGTCCGTTATCTCGGCCTGTCAGAGGCGGCCCCCGCCACGATTCGCCGTGCCGCCGGGGCGCATCCGATCAGCGCGTTGCAGACGGAATACTCGCTGTGGACCCGGGATGTGGAGGCGGAGATTTTATCCACTTGCCGTGAACTGGGCATCGGCTTTGTGCCTTACAGTCCTTTGGGGCGGGGCTTTCTGACCGGGAAGATTCAGAAGGTTGACGATCTTGATGTGAACGACAGGCGGCGTCAATTCCCACGATTCCAAGGGGAAAACTTCGAGCGCAATCTGGCCATTGTTCATCGCCTCGAAGCCGTTGCTCAACGGAAAAATTGCAAACCGGCTCAACTGGCGCTGGCTTGGGTTTTGGCACAGGGCGAAAACATTGTGCCCATCCCCGGCACCAAACGCCGGGCATATCTGGAGGAAAACGTGGCCGCGCTTCAAATTGAACTGACGACTGATGAACTGGCGGAATTTAACAAAGCCGCGCCGGCGGGAAGCGCTGCTGGCACACGTTATCCGGAGGGGAATATGGCTGCCTTGAACCGTTGAAGCCTTATGGTGGGTGGATTTTTACGGTTCTGGCCGATTGCGGTGTTGCTCGTCGCGTGTCACTCCGTGTCAATTGCCTCACCACCGTTTCCGGGTCGGCTTGGCGTGGAGGCGTCGGATGATGCGTTTGTTGATGTGGTCAGGCAGAATTATCGCTGGGAAAAGCCGGATGGCCATGGCGGCTGGACGAAGCTTCTGCGCGAGGACGTGGACGAGCATGGATGGCCCAAAACCGACTGCCGCTGGATAATGGACTCGCGGCCATGCGCAGAATGGGCGGGTGAAATTGACGACCCTGAAGCATACCGGGTGGATCGCAGCGGAACCTACAAGGGGTCATTCGCCGGGGAAGCGCGGCTGGTCCGGGCTGACGGGCCGTTTTCGATCCAAAATCAGGCCTACGATGCGCGGGCAAACAGGACAACATTCGATCTCATCATCCCGAAACCGGCGGCAAATCACGGCCTGGTCATTCTGGAATTCAGGGACACCCGGCGGTCGCCCGCAAATCCAACGAGCAGCGGCCTCGCTGATTTCAAACTCATGCGCCCCGGCTATTCCGCCGACACGTCACAGGTGTTCACGACCGAATACATGGCGTGCTTGAAGAGCGCCGCGTTCTCAACGATACGCTTTATGGCGGTGCTGGGGATCAACGGCAATGTCGAATGGGGGAAGGATCACACGAAGACGCAGTCCTGGGGCAATCGCAAGCTGCCCGCCGACGCGGCCGTGGAGCCGATTGAACCGCTCAATAAAAAGGATGGCTGGCCCTGGGAATATGTGATTCAGCTTTGCAACCAGGCGGACATGGACATGTGGATCAACGTCCCCGTCTCAGTTGATGACGACTATATCCGCAGCCTTGCGGCTCTCGTCAAAACCAGGCTCAAACCAAACCTGAACATCTATATTGAGCACAGCAATGAAGTGTGGAACTTCGGCTTTATACAATATGCCTGGAACAAGGCTAGGGCCAGGGAAGAGGTGCAGGAGGGAACTGTTCAGTATGACTACGATCACGTCAACAATGAGGAGGTTTGGGGACAGCGACGCCATGCCCAGAAAGTCAAAGATGCCGTGGATATTTTCGCCGGTGTCTTCGGGAAGGAAGAAGTGAACCGGCGCATTCGGGGTGTTCTGGCGGGGGTGACGCCAGATCCCAATGGATTCTTTATCGGTGGCCGACTGGCTGGCATGCTGGATTATCTGAAGGCGGTTGACGGCGATCCAAAGAAATACATCTATGCCATCTCCATGCCGGCCTACTACGGCGGAAAAGGTGCCAATGGGGAGGCAGTCACCGGGGATTATTCGGTTGATCAGTTGATCGGCAACATGCAGACGGGAATTGACAACACCAAGGCGGACCGGATGGCGATGGTAGCGCTGGCCAGGCAATTCAATCTGCCTGGCGGCTTCTGCGCCTATGAGAGCGGCCCGGACATCGGAGGCGGCAGCAAGGTCAATATTGCAAACCGGATCAGGGCCATTCGTGACCCGCGGCAGGGAAATCTCTACAAACGGAATTTCGCTGACTGTTTCTGGGATTTGGGAGGCAATCTCGCGATGCAATTCACCTTGTCGGGCGCCTATAGCCGCTACGGAGCGTGGGGTCTTACCGATGATGTATCCAAACCGGACCGCAACGCATTGTTTCCAGAGGTTCGCCAACTGATTGGCGGTGAAAGATAGGGACGCGCTTGTACCAGAATGCCATCAGCCGAGTTCGCCGCTAAGCCCGGAAAACCATGTCTGCATTTATCTGCTGTGGCCAAAGAGAGCGCAGCGGAACAATTGAAGACGTTTATATATTTAAACCGGATCTATGTATTGAGCCGTCAAATTTCCTGAATTGACACTTGAAAAACACGCGGTTGTAACAAATCCAATTTAAGTTTGGCCCGGTTGTTTCTTTCGGATTTTGCGGAGAACAACCAATTTAAAATATGAAGTTAATGACAAAAACCAAGACCAAGACCCCCCCGGCCACCATCGAAACTGCCGTCAGCCCCGGCCGCCAATCAAGCGGCACAGCGACCGTTGCGCAAGCCTCCACAACCCCGGCGAGCAGCACAATCACTACCGAAAGCATTGCATCTCGCGCCTACACGCTCTGGGAACAGGCTTGACGCCCTCAAGGTCGTGATCTTGATCACTGGTTACAGGCTGAGTCCCAGATCAAACAGAATTCCCAAGCGTTTTCTGCCTGAATCCATGATGTTGTCGTGACCTTATGAATGCCCAGACGACTTTGAGAACAGTGAAGCGAGGCAGCCCTGTGCGGAGTGCGCCGATCCGTGCCGTTTCCGCCTTCGTCGGACTTCGGCGAGACAGGTCGCTTTGGCGTGACAAACAAGCCCGTCCCATTTGCGGGTGCGCCTCGTCCGTCCGGACTGCGGAATGGGAAGCACAGCCGCCCCGGCTGTAGTGTTCGACGCCCTCGTCGAACACATCCCCGTGTGTCCAGCGATGGCGCTGGAAACTGCACGCGAGGCGCGTGCGCGTATTCATTGACGGGCGCGGCGTTGGTTTCCTATCGTCTGCGTTGCCAAAAGAACAATGAGCGCCGCGCCAGTCATCTGCTTCGGCCAGCAACCGTGCGGGTTTTTCCCGAAGCGTTTCCTCGTCGCCAAAATCCAGACGGCCCGGCGGCTGCAGGCGGAGATGGGCGGCGAAATCATTTTCTTCTGCCACGATAGCGACCACGACCCGCGTGAAACCAAAACCATCCTGCGTCATCGCAAGACCGGTGAACCGGCCCAGATCAACTTCGCCTTTGAAAACCGGCTCCAGCGGAAATTTTCGCCGCAATACCTCAAATGCATTCCCGCTGGCTGGCAGGACAAGACGCTGCTCCAGTTGCCCAATTACGTCGAGCGGAGTTTGATCGAGATTTTCAAAAATGTTTCCGCCTCCAACGTCGCCGATTTCTGCCTTGAAATGTATCGCGCCATGAATTTGCTTGACGACATCCGGGTGGTGCGGTCGAGCGATCCTGCCATCCGTCGCGCGGCTTGTGATGTCCCGGAATTTTTCGCAGACGTTCCATTTGGAGGCGAAATTGTTCGCGCCCGTTCCACGAATGGCGCATTGAAATTGCACGAAGGCGGAGGTTCCTTTGTGACGTTACCGGCGACGGCTTGGAGCAAAGAACAGATCAGCCCGACGCGCGACACGCGGCTTGCCTGGATGCAATCCGTCGTGCATTGCACTCATTACATTGCCGGGGCCGGCGAAAGGGCCTATCTTCACCCGGAAGAGACGCCGGAAATCACCTTTATGAATCGTGAAACGATTGAGCGATCCGATGAAGCATACACCGAAATCGCGTTCTGAAGCCGCGCCACTGCTGGCATTTGGCGCGCATCCCGACGACATCGAGTTTGGGTGCGGCGGCGTCATTGCGAAAGAAACCCGCGCCGGTCACGCGGCGCACTTTGTTGTCTGCTCGCGCGGCGAAGCTGCATCCCACGGCACGCCCAAACAACGGGTTGTCGAGGCGAAAAAATCAGCCGCATTCCTCGGTGCCTCGCTCGAATTTGTCGAACTGGCCGGCGATGCGCATCTTGAAATTCGAGCGGCTCACGCAATCAAGCTGGCGGGCATCATCCGCCGCTTGCGGTCGGGCGTTGTGCTCGCGCCGAGCCTGGTCGAAAATCAGCATCCCGATCATTGGCGGCTGGGACAGATCGTGCGCGATGCCTGCCGGCTCGCCCGTTACGGCGGCGTCAAGGAACTGCGCAACTTACCGCCTCACACGATTGAGCAACTGTTTTATTACGCAGTGACGCCCGAAGCCGAGCCGGCCAACATTACTCCGGTGCTCATGGATGTCTCCGCGGCGGATATCCTCGGTTCCTGGACGGCGGCGATGGAATCGCACGCCTCGCAGGCCGCCGCGCGCAATTACGTTGAACTGCAACTCGCCCGGGCGCGGCTGTGCGGGTTGCGGGCCGGGATCGGTCATGCCATCGCTTTATTTCCAAACGATCCGCTCGTTCTCGACTCGCTCGCGCAGGCAAGTCGTGGAGCGCGGCGATTTTGATATGGCCGCCGGTGGCTCATTGAAAATTGGCATTGCCTGCTACCCGACCGTCGGCGGCAGCGGCGTCCTCGCGACCGCCTTGGGCGAGGATCTGGCGCGCCGGGGTCATGAAGTCCATTTCTTCAGCTATGAACGCCCGTTCCGTCTGCCGGAAGATGCGCCTCGACTGCATTTCCATCCGGTGGTCATCAATGAGTATCAATTGTTCAAATATCCCGATTACACTCTGCCGCTTTCGGTGCGGATGGCGGAGATCAGCCGCGAACACCGGCTGGATGTGCTCCATGTCCATTATGCCGTGCCTCACGCGACTGCGGCAATCCTCGCACGTTCGATGCTTCCGCCCGGGCAGCAATTGCGCGTCATCACCACGTTGCATGGCACGGACACCACGCTGCTGGGTTGCGACGCCGGCTATGGACCGGCCATCCGCCATGCGCTCACATGTTCCGATGCGGTCACGGCAGTTTCTGCCTACCTGAAGGCGGAGACCCAAAGAGTGCTCGGATTCAACGGATCGCTAGAGGTCATCCATAATTTTTTTGCACCGAGGCCGCCGCGCCGTTCACGCGAAGAAATGCGCCGGGAACTGGGCGTGGCGGACAACGAGGTGATGATTCTCCACTCCTCGAATCTTCGCCCGCTGAAACGGATTGATCTTCTGCTCGAAACCGTCGCGCGCGTCCGCCCGCGCGACACTTTCAAGCTCATTGTTCTGGCGGGCGGAAGTTTCAAGCCGTTCATCAAGGACGTGCAGCGGCTGGACCTGAAAGACCGTGTGATTGTGCGCGAGAGCGTGAATGAAATTGAAGATTACCTGCAAGCCGCAGACCTCGGACTGTTCACGTCCGAGACGGAGAGCTTTTGTCTAAGTATCCTCGAGGCGATGTTTTTCAGTGTTCCCTGTGTGGCCCGGCGGGTCGGCGGGATTCCGGAGGTGGTGGAGGACAACGTGACCGGAATATTGGTTTCCTCGGACAAGCCCGACGACCTGGCACGGGCGGTGGAAGCTTTGATCATGGAACCAAAGCGCCGGCTGGCGATGGGGCAAGCTGCGCAGCGCCGGGCGAGCGAACGGTTTTCCACGGAGATCATTGTGCCGCGTTACGAAGATCTCTACCGCCGCGTGTGCGGCTGAATTGAATGCTACGCGCCGGTTTTTGAACCACTCCGCGGTTTTGGAGAAGGAACGCATTTTAGTAAGAGCAGCTTGAGCGTCAACCAAGCCCTGTCATTCGGCTTTCAGTCTTGACTCGCACCACTTCTTTCGGTTTGATTTGAAACGAAATACCAACCAACCAATTGAATCATCTATGAACTCGAAAAACGTCCTTGCCATCGGCGTGCTTCTCGCCGGGGGTCTGTTTTATTCAGGCTGCGTCACCAACAACCAGACGGCTGGCGGCTCGATCCAGCGGCTTGTGTTCATGGGGGTCAAGTCGGAACAGAAGTTCTCGTTGAAAGAGTTGAATCCCGATATGCCATCCGATTGGTCGTCTTACAATTATCTGGTGCTGGAGATGCGCACCAGCACCCCGCAACGGTTTTCCATCTGGGCGGACACGGCCAACGGCAACCGGCGCATCATGTTCCAGCCGTTCGGTCAGAATGTCTGGCTCCGCGCCTCCGTGCCGCTGCGCTACTTTGAAGGCCGCGACCAGTCCGGCTTTGACCTGGCTTCCACCATCAACCGCCGCACGGATTCCTTCTGGATGTCCGTCTGGGGACCGTTCGGCGACCTGACTTCGGTGCAATCACTGTCATTCATCATGGATTATCCGATCAACAAACCGACCGTCGAGATTCGCTCCGTCCACCTGTCAAAGACGGACGAAGGCTCGGTGTTTCTGGGAACAACCAACGTGCTGGATCAATTCAAGCAATGGGCCTACGCCGACTGGCCGCGCAAAATCAAAAGCCGCGCGCAACTGGACCAGGAAATGGCGGACGAAAGCAAGTCGCTCAAGCCCGGCAATTTCGGCTACGACCAATATGGCGGCTATCAAAACACCCAAGCCAAAGCGACCGGCTTCTTCCACGTTGAACAAGTGGACGGCAAATGGTGGTTTGTGGATCCGATCGGCCACTGGTTCCTGTCCACCAGTGTCAACGGCATCGGCGGTCGCGGTGGTCGCGATGGTGGCGCGGGCGCGCAACCCAGCCTCCTGTCCCGGCGCATGGACGATTGGGGATTCAACACTGGCGGGCAGGGAATGAACAGACCTTACATCATTATGGCTTCTGTGCCCCGTGAAACGAATATGTTCCTCGGCATGCCCGACGTTTATTCCGACGAATTCGCAAGGTCGGCGGAGCAAACCGCCGTCGGCACATGCGCGCCGAGGAAGAACGACCCATTGGTGATCGGCTATTTCATCGGCAACGAACCGCCGTGGGCCGGCCGCGAGCCTGAAGTGGTGAACCTGATTCTCAAAGGCCCCGAAACGGCCACGCAGATCAAGCTCAAGGAATACCTACAGGCGGGCGACACTCCCGAACGCCGCACGAATTTCGTCAACGTCGCGTTTGCGAAGCAGCTTGAAGTCGTCTGCGGCGCCATACGCCAGCAGGATCCCAATCACATGATCCTCGGCACGCGCTTTGGCGGTGATGTTCCCGACGCCATGTTTCAAGCCGCCCGCATCTTCGACGTGTGCAGCATCAACGTCTATGAATACGAGCCGACCAAACAGGTTGAGCGGGCCTACCGCATTTCGGGCCGCCCCGTGCTGATTGGCGAATTTCATTTCGGTGTGCCGGCGGATGGTCTGGGGGCCGGGTTGGTGCAGACGATGAACCAGGTGGAGCGCGCCAAAGGCTACCGCTACTACGTGGAACAAGCGGCGGCGTTGCCGGGATTTCTGGGCGCGCACTGGTTCGCCTGGGGCGATGAACCGGTGCTTGGCCGCATGGACGGCGAGAATTACAACATCGGCTTCGTGGATGCAATGGATCGCCCCTATCCGGAACTAGTCGCTGGCGCAAAGGCCACCCATACGCGCCTGTTCGATGTGCATTCGGGCAAAGTCGCTCCGTTTAGCGAGCGTCCCAAAGCTTCCAGCGCCGGAACCCCCGCATCGCCATGGGGTTTGTAAGCTGAAATCCTGGCTTTATGTCACTTTAGATACACACTCTTTAACATACGCCCTATGAAATTCAAACTGCCCCTCCTTTTTCTAGTGCTGGCTTTCATACCCGGTGTTTTTGCGGCGGACGCGCCGAATCCAGCAACTGCACCGGCGCCGGCGGCGGCTCCGATCGTCAGCGGCGGGGCTGAATACGCGGCGGTGGTGCGCAATTCCAACGGAATCTATTTCCGTGAAGGCGGAGCACAATTGCCCCCTTACCCGCTGGTGGCCCGTAATGAAGCGCCGTCGGTTCGCGAAGCCCGCATGAAATGGTTTCACGAGGCGCGCTTTGGCGTTTTCATTCACTGGGGCGTCTATTCGGTTCCGGCGCGCGGCGAATGGTATATGAACAATGCCAAGGTTCCCGTGGCGACTTACAAGGCGTTTGCCAAGGACTTCACCGCCGACAAATACGATCCGCAGGCTTGGGCGCAACTGTTTGCGGACGCGGGCGCGAAATACATGGTCATCACCGCCAAGCACCACGACGGCTTCACCATGTATGATTCCAAATTGTCGGACTGGAACGTCGTGAAGGCGTCCCCCGCCGCACGCGATTTGCTGCAACCGCTGGCCGATGCCGTCCGCGCAAAGGGAATCAAGTTCGGCCTGTATTATTCGCAGTCGCAGGACTGGGTGAACCTCGGCGGCGGCACGGGCAACAAGCCAACGTGGGACGACGAACAAAAGAAGGGCGACTTCGACGAATATCTCAAAACCATCTCATTGCAGCAGGTCCACGAAATCCTGGATAAATACCATCCGTCGTATCTCTTTTTCGACACCGAGTATTCCATGACGCCGGAGCGCGCCATACCTTTTTTTGATTTGGTCACGAATTACCCCGACCTCATCATGAACAACCGCCTCGGCGGCGGCGTGCTCGGCGACACCGCGACGCCGGAACAACGCATCGCCACCGACCCGTTGGGCCGCGGATTTGAAGTCTGCATGACCATCAACGATTCCTGGGGCTACAATGCAAACGACACTCGGTTTAAATCGGCCAAGCAGCTCATCCACAATCTTTCGGACATCGCCAGCAAGGGCGGCAATTATCTCCTGAACATCGGGCCGACATCGGAAGGGATAATTCCACAGCCGGAAGTTGACCGCCTGCAGGCGATTGGCAAGTGGCTGAAAACCAACGGCGAGGCAATCTATGCCACCGAAGCCGGCCCTTACGCTGATGGGCTTCCTTGGGGACGTGTCACGGAGATAGCCCAGCTCAACGGCGGCATGACCCTTTACCTCCACGTCTGGAACTGGCCCGCAGATGGCAACATTCTTTTGCCGGGCGTCAAACAAACCGCGCGCTCCGGCCGGTTGCTGGCCAACGGCAAGGTTGTAAAAACGGCGATGACAGATGACGGCCTGGTCGTGACGCTGCCCGGCTCCGCGCCCGACTTGGATGCCTCGGTTGCCGCGCTGAAATTTGACGATCCTGTCCTGGTCGCTGCGGCACCAGCCGCCCCGGCACGCTGACTTTGATGGGAACATCCGGTGACCAAAGCGGAGCGAAATAATGTTCGTTGAACCGGACGAACAATGAAAAATCAAACTAGA
>Ga0181520_10010275_pt1 | contig 12610 bp, 11 predicted proteins | sample PEATcosm2014_Bin_29_FD_132451 | JGI IMG/M metagenome (GOLD analysis project Ga0181520, IMG submission 132451) | Peatland microbial communities from MTU Mesocosm Facility, Houghton, MI, USA - PEATcosm2014_Bin02_30_metaG | ecosystem: Environmental > Terrestrial > Soil > Wetlands > Peat | place...
CCGCGGGCACCTCGATGCCGACCCGGGCGAATTGCCGCTTGGCCTGGTACTCGAGGAGCTTCACGGTCACCGAGTGTACGGATGCGGGAGCGGATCAGGTCGCGGGCGGGGCGGCCTCCGCCACTCCTGTGTCGCCGTGGGCGGATGCCGGTCAGGCGGGGTGGACGGCCGGGCTGCCCACGCGAGGGGTCTCGCCGCCGCTGAGGCGATCCCAGGCCGCGCCACCATCATCAGGGTCCCCGCCACCACCGCCAGCACAGCGCCGCCGAGGAAGAGACAGTAGCCGGGCTCCAGCCCGTACGAGACCGGGAGCGAGGTCATCCCCAACGGTAGCGTCGCGACGGAGAGCACCCGGGGGAACGCGGCCACCCCCTCGAAGATGGCCAGGGTGAGGGCAGCAAGGGCGAGGCCCATCCCGGTTAGCGCCGTCCAGCGGCCTCCGACGCCGAGCAGATAGCCGACCGACGTCACGGCCACGAGCGCCGCGATCCAGATGAGCGCCCCGGCGTCGGGGCTCACCACCAGCCTTCCCGCGGGCAGCCCCGCGGCGAAGAGCGTCGAGCACCCCGCGCAGGTCTGGCGTACGAAGGGGAGGAAGAGCGCCACCAGCATCGCGACGGACGCTGCGACGCCTGCTACCCCGACCGCGCGCGCCACCCTCACGCTCCCGCGCAGCGTGGTGAGCCGATCTTGGGTCCGGCTGCTCGGCGGCATGCCCATCGTCGCCCGGCAGTATGCGCGCGGCAGACGGGGAGCAACCGCTGGACGGCTCTGGCTCGCGCGACAGCGAGGGCAGGATGTCCCCCCTCCAAGAAGGCCGTTTGGGACGTGCGTGTCCCAAACCTCTCTGTGCGAGGGGGGAGCCGGCCCGAGGAGGCTCGACGCGACCGGCTTTCTCGGCGCAGTTGACCAAGCGACCTGGCGGCGCCGGGGCCAGCCGCCGCCCTCAGGTGACGCTGAGCTGCGAGCTACCTCTCCGCCGGTCGCTCCGAGGGCGCGATGGCGTCCAGCTCCTCGAGGTCCTCCGGGCTCGGCACCCACTCCGCCGCCTCGACATTGGCCAGCACCTGCTCGGGCTGGCTCGCCCCGGCGATGACCGACACCACCGCCGGCTGGGCCAGCAGGCCCCCGATGGCGACACCGAGGAGGTCGGTGCCCTTGTGCCGGGCGTAGGCGGAGAGGCCCTCGACGATGTCGAAGTTGGCGTCGGTCAGGAACTGCTCGCCCACCTCACCGGAGAGACGCCCCCCCTCGTCGGGGGGCTCGCCGCGGCGGTACCGCCCGGTGAGCAGGCCGCGCATCAGGGGGAAGTACGGGATCAGCCCGAGGCCGAAGTGCTCACAGGCCGGTACCACGTCCGCCTCGACGCCACGGTTGAGCAGGCTGTACTCGTTCTGGGCGCTGATGAAGCGGCTGGAATGGTGGATGTACGACGTCCAATCGGCATCGGCGATCTGCCAGCCATGGAAGTTGGAGCAGCCGATGTAGCGAACCTTGCCCTCGCGGACGAGGTCGTCCAGCGCGGAAAGGGTCTCCTCGATGGGGGTGTCGACGTCGGGGTTGTGGATCTGGTAGAGGTCGATCCAGTCGGTCCCGAGCCGGCGGAGGCTGGCCTCGACCCCGGCCCGGATGTGGCGGCGCGATGCGCCGGTGTTGTACAGGCCCTCCCCCATCTGAGCGCCCACCTTGGTCGCGACGATGGCGGCATCGCGCCGGCCGCGCAGGGCCGCTCCCAGCAGGCGTTCCGACTCGCCGCCCCCGTAGACATCGGCGGTGTCGAAGAGGGTGACGCCGGCATCGAGGGCCGCGTGCACGATGCGCACCACCCCGGCGGCGTCCACGCGGCGGCCAAACTGATTGCACCCGACCCCGACGACCGACACCTCAAGCCCAGACTCGCCGACGCGACGGAACTCCATCTGCTCCACTCCCTCGACCTGGGCCAGCGGCCCGCACGGATCACCCATTCTGACCGAGCGGGCGTGGCGTCTGGCGCCGGCGGGTGACGGAGCGGACATCGAACGCCGGCACGGGCGGCCAGGCCCCATAGACTGGGCAGGTGCCTCAGACCGTAGCCCTGATCGGTGGTACCGGCCGGCTCGGCCCCGGGCTTGCGCTCCGCCTCTCCCACGCAGGCCTGCCCGTCATCATCGGTTCCCGGGACCGGAAGCACGCCCTCGACGTCGCCGAGCGGGTCACCGCGCTGGGCGGTGTGGCGAGGATCCGGGGCACCACCAACGCCGACGCCGCGAGCGCCGGGGACCTGGCCATCCTCACCGTGCCCTATGAGGCGCAGGTGGGCCTCCTCCCCGAGCTCACCGGGGCGCTGGCCGGCAAGGTGGTGGTGAGCACCACGGTCCCCGTCCGTTTCGACCCGGCACTCGGCCCGGTCGCGGTGACGGTCGCCGAGGGCTCGGCCGCCGAGCAGGTCGCGGCTCTGCTCCCCACCAGCCGGATCGTGGGCGGCTTCCACACCGTGAGCAGCGCGCACCTGGGCCGGCTCGACCGTGACCTCGACGAAGACGTCCTCCTCTGCGGTGACGACGACGGGGCCAAGGAGGATGCGGGCCGGATCGCCGGCGTCATCCCCGGGGTGCGTGTCGTGGATGCGGGCCGTCTCGGCAACGCCCACCACCTCGAGGAGCTGACCGTTCTTCTGCTCAGCATCAACCGCCTGTCCCGGCGATCGGTGGGAGTCCGTCTCACCGGCCTCTGAGCCCTGACCGGCCTGTGAAGCCTGACCGGCCTCTGAGCCGGCGCCGCGCCCGGGCTCGGCGCGCTGCGCGGCTGCGCCATGGAATCCGGCGATCCCTGCTACGGTTGGCGCCGTGCCCGAGACCATGAAGCCGGCGCCGCGGGGAGGCCGGCGCGCAGGCGCACCGCCCCCAGAGCCGGCGACGGTACCGGCGCCCGTCGAGGACCGGAGACCGGACGCGCATCCGGTGGTGAGGGTGCGCACCCTCGTCGCCTCGGCGCTCATCGTCCTCGCGGTCCTCGCCCTGGTTTTTGTGATCGCCCAGGTCGCCAGCCTGGTGCTCCTCTTCCTGATCGCGGTGGTGATCGCGGAGGGGGTGCGGCCGCTCGTCTACCGGGTCCAGGAGCTGCGCCTCCCGCGCGCGGCGGCCATCGCCGTCGTCTACCTGGTGGTGCTCGCCGCTCTTGTCATCGTCGTCGCCCTCCTCGTCCAGCCGGTGGTGAGCGAGGCGGAGAGCCTGGCCAGGCACTTCCCCAGCTACCAGAAGTCGGCCGTGCACTTCATCACCACCGTCGAGAAGCACGTCGGCATCAGCAACGCCCAGCTCACCGGCCAGGTGGAGGGCGATCTGGGGCAGGTCGGCCAGGACCTGGTCACCATCGGCGGCACCATCGCCGGAGCCGTCGCCGATCTCATCCTCGTGCTGGTGATGAGCTTCCTCTGGCTCACCACCAGCGATCGGCTTAAGTCGTTCGTGGTCGACCTCTTCCCGCCCCGCGCCCAGGCGCTCGTGATCGAGGTCATCCAGGACACCGGCTACCGGATGGGCGGCTACCTCCGAGCGGTCGCGATCAACATGGTGGTGGTCGGGGTCGCGACCGGTGTCGCGTGCTTCGCGCTTCGACTTCCCAGCCCGGTACTGCTCGGCCTCTTCGCCGGCATCGCCGCGGCGGTCCCGATGATCGGGGCCTTCCTCGGCGTGGTCCCGGCGGCCCTGCTGGGCTTCACGGTGTCACCGGAGTACCCGCTGCTCGTGCTGGTGGTGCTGGTGGTCATCCAGATGGTCGATGCCAACACGGTCGTGCCCGTGGTCATGAACCGGGTGCTGGCCCTCCCCGCCCTCGCGGTGGTGCTGGCCCTGGTGGTCGGGTGGGCGCTCGCCGGCCTGATCGGATCGCTGCTCGCCGTGCCGATCGCCGCCGCCCTGCAGGTGCTGGTCTCTCGAGTGCTGGTGCCCTACGTCCACCACCTGCAGGGACGTCCCGACCCGGCCTACCTGGCCGCCTTCGGCCGGACGCCGACCCCGGAAGGGCCGGGCGTCCCCCCCGACACGGCCGGCGGCTCGTAGCCGGACGGCACCCCGAGGACGCGGGTCGGCGCCATCCGGGGTGGGGGAGCTCGAGGCCGCGGCGCCCCGGGCGAGGCACCGGGCACCTACATGGTGGCCGGGTCAGCGGGACTTCCACGAACCACGGCCAGCAGCACCACCGCGGCGAGGACGATGAGCACGGGCTCCACCGTCAGGGCGCGCAGCACACCGAGATGGTCGGAGAGGACACCCAGCAGGAGTGGCGCGGTGCCGATCGCCACCCCGACCGCAACCTGGGTCCTGGCCATCGCCTGATCGGTCTTGCCCGCCCCCGCGCCCAGAGCCATCGCCAGGCTGAGCGGGTAGAGGTTGCCGACCCCAGCACCGGTCACGAAGATGGCGACGGCCGAGAGCACGACCGCCCGGCCGAGCCAGAGCACGAGGAAGCCGGCCAGCGCGATTCCCAGAGCCACGGCGATCACCTGCCGGGCGCGCCCCGGCTGCCGGGTGATCCACGCCCCGATCAGCCGCCCGGCGAACTCGCCGGCGATGAAGAGGCTGAGGACCACGGCGGAATCCCCGGTCGAGAGCCCTACGCTGATGTGGAGCAGCGGGACACCGTAGAAGATGACCGTGAACTCGATACCGACCGCCAGCGCCACCAGCAGGCAGGGGCCCCAGAAGCCCCGCGGCAGGCGGCCGGCGGCGCGGGCGGGTGCGGCGGGCGCCGGGAAGGCGGTGTGGCGGAGCAGGGCGAAGAGCACCGCCAGCGCCAGCACCGGCACCAGCAGGGCCGGGCGCCAGCCCAGCGCGCTGCCGGCGAGGACCCCCAGTAGCGCCGGCACCGCCACGCCGGTTCCGCTCGCGCCGACATTGGCCTCGAGGAGCGCTCGGTCCCGGTGCACGCCATGGCGGTCGGCGAGGGCCACCGAACAGCCGGCGCCCAGGTAGGTGCACCCCACACCGAGGACAAATGCGGCAGGGAGGGTGACGGCCACCTGGTGCCCGGCGACGAAGAGCAGGGCACCGACCGCCGTGGCCACGGCGGAGAGCCAGAAGACCCGGTGCCGCCCCGCTCGGCGGGTGAAGCGATCGAAGGTGAGCCCGGTTATCACCGCCCCGACCGAGAAGATCGTCGAATGCAGGCTGGTGACGGTGTAGGAGAGGTGCATCTCCTGGTGCAGGAAGGCGAGCACCGGGCCCAGGGCGTAGAGATAGAAGGCGTAGGACGAGAGGCTGATGTAGGTGAGCCAGGTGAGCCGGTCGCGGACGAAGCGAGGGGCCTCGGCCCCGCTCAGGGACGCCAACGCGGGGGCGGCGAGTCGACGAGCTCGCGCACGGCGACGCGAGATCTCGGCCGGATGGTGAGGCGGTCCTCCCCCTCGGGGTGCCGGGCACCGAAGGCGAGGGTGTGCCGGACCCAGTCGACCGAGCGGCCGAGCACCTCGGCCAGCTCGTCGTCGTCGAGGCCGCGCCGCGACTTGACCCGCCGGATGGCCGAGGCCACCCGGGCGAGGTCCGGCTCGTCGAAATCGATCTCCGTGAGGAGGCTCAGCCCGGCCGGGTTGCCGGCCGCGACGCCGGCGCGCGCCAGGACGTGGTCGGTGATCGCGTCATAGGCCTCCACCGCCGCCCGCAGCGGGCGGTCGCGGGCGGTCCCGTACATCTCGGCGTGCTCCCGGACGGTGAGCCGCTGGTCGTTCGCCTCGGAGATGCGCGAGCTGTGGGGGATCACGACCGGGCAGACCACGTCACCGAACCGGTGCTGGAGATTCTCGATGACATCGGCGTCGGCCACCCCGTTGTGCTGGCGCCGCCAGATCGCGATCAGGGAGCGCTGGACCAGGCCGCCGGTCTCCAGGCCCCAGCGCTCCCGCACCTGGACGGCGGTCTGGAGCATGTCCCCGGCGTGACGGGCGTCGGGCGCGCTGGCCGTGGTCGGCATGAGGAGCTGGTCGGCGGCCACCATCACGGCGGCGATGATCTCCTCGGAGTGACCGGTGTCGATCACCGCCCAGTCGTAGGCTGCGGCGACCACCCCGAGACATCTCTGGATGAGGAAGGGGCCGCCCTCCGCCGCGTGGAGCACCGGGTCCGCGTCGGCGAGCCGGGGCGAGCTGCCCAGGAGGTCCAGGTAGTCGGAGACCGCCCCGATGTAGGGCCGCGGGTCCAGTGAGGCGGGTGGGTTGGCCAGCACGGCGTCGAGGCCCACGCCGGCGAGGCGGGGCCCGCGGGCGTAGCGGGTGAGGTCGGCCTGCTTGTCCGCATCGACGGCGAGGACCCGCAGTCCGCGGCGGGCCAGCTCGGCGGCGATCTGAAAGGCCAGGGTGGACTTGCCCACCCCACCCTTGTTGGCGGCGACCGCCAGGACCTGCATCACCGGAGCTGCTGCGACGTCACGTGACCTGTCACCGAACCTCGTGAGTGCGCGCGGAACAGGACGTTGAAAGGACACGCCGCGCCCGGGCGGCGTAGCGTGGACACTACGGTAACGGCGAGTCGAGTGTCAACCCGGGGTGGGGGATGACGGCGCAGACCGATCGCCGGAGGCGGGACGCCGCATCGAGCGCGCCACGTAGACCGCGACGTCGTCGACCGCCACCCGGCCCTGCTCCCCCCGGGAGGCGATGCCCTCGTCGAACATGGTCAGACAGAAGGGGCAGGCGGTCGCCACCCGGGTGGCCTGCGTCTCGATGGCCTGGTCGACCCGGCGGTGGTTGACCCGCGGCTGTCCCTCCTCCATCCACATCCTTCCGCCTCCCGCGCCGCAGCACATCCCCTCGCGCCGGCTCCGCTTCATCTCCACCACCCTCATCCCGGGGATTTGTTCGAGGATGGCGCGCGGCGGTGCGAAGATGTCGTTCCACCGGCCGAGATAGCAGGAGTCGTGGTAGGTCACCGTCTCCTCGATCGGCCGCTCCAGGACGATGCGCCCCTCGGTGATCAGCCGGTCGATCAGCTGGGTGTGATGGATGACCTCGTAGTGTCCGCCGAGGTCCGGATACTCGTTGGCGAGGGTGTTGAAGCAGTGGGGGCAGCTCGTGATGATGCGGCGCACCCCGTGCTCCTCCAGCACCTCGACATTCTGCTTGGCGCGCTCCTGGAAGAGGTACTCATTCCCGATCCGGCGCGCCGGGTCGCCGGTGCAGCGCTCCTCGCCCCCGAGGATGGCGAAGTCGACGCCGGCGGTCTGGAGGACGCTGACCAGGGCGGTGGCGATACTCCGCGCCCGCTCGTCGTAGGAGACGGCGCAGCCCACCCAATACAGGTACTCGGCATCCGGGTTGTCCCTGATGCGTGGGACATCCAGGCCGATCGTCCAGTCGGTCCGTTTCTGATGCGAGATGCCGTAGGGATTGGAGACATTCTCGATGGCGCGCAGCGCGGCCTCGGCCTGGCGCGGCATGCGCGCTGCGTCGAGCACCAGGTGGCGCCGCATCTCGGCGATCTTGGGGACGTGCTCGATGAACACCGGACACTGATCCATGCACGCCCCGCACATGGTGCACGCCCACAGCGTCTCCTCGCTGATGACGCCACCGATGAGGGGCCGCTGGCCGCCGTTCACGGTCGCGGCGGCGGCCACCTGATCGGGAGAGAGCCATGACGGCTGGAAGCTGCCGGGAAGGTCGCCGACCGATCCCGGCCCGCCGCCGGTCATCCACATCACCGGCTCACCGGCGCGCCCCCCGTCGGGAGAGGCGGCCTCCGGCTCGGGATGGGCGGCGTGGCGGGTGGCCGCGTAGCCACCCTTGAGCTGCTCGTACGCGGCATCGCGCAGGTCGGTGATGAGGGTCTTGGGGGAGAGCATCTTGCCGGTGAGGTAGGCGGGACAGTGGGACTGGCATCGACCGCACTCGGTGCAGCTGTAGAGGTCGAGGACGTCCTTCCACGAGAAGTGCTCGAGAGCGGCCGCGCCGAAGTGCTGATCGCCCGCGTCGGGCGCCGCCATCACGGCGTCGAGGTCGATGGGACGCAACCGTCCCCTCGGCTTCGCCTCGCGGAGCACGACGTTCGCGGCGGCCGTGACGATGTGAAGGTGCTTGCTGTAGCCGAGATAGACGAGGAAACCGAAGACCAGGACGAGATGCGCCCAGAAGAAGACTCCGTGGAGCACGACGAGCGCGTTGCTGCCGGAACCGAGGGGCGTGAAGAGATGGCCCAACGCCGCGGCCACCGGCCGGTCGGCTGCCAGCGCCTCGGGGGAATGCTCGGCGATGAGCGTCGCGTAGTTGAGCTCCATGCAGACGAGAAGCGCCGCGATCCAGACCAGGATGAGCAGCGCGTCGCGACGATGGCTGCCGCGGAAGCGCGCAGGCCGGATCACCAGTCGGTTGATCAGGGCGAGCAGCACCCCGGTCAGCGCGAGGACACAGAAGAGGTCCTGAAGATAGGCCAGCGCGGGGGCGATGAGGGGGATGGTGTCGAGCCGGACCCCGACCACCAGAGCCTCGACGATGCCCTGCGCGATGGCGGTGATCAGGACCAGGAAACCCCAGAAGATCAGGGCGTGGAGCACCCCCGCATAGGGCCAGCGGAGCAGCCTTCCCTGGCCGAGGACGTCCGCGGCGAACGACCTCAGCCGCCCACGCACGTCGCCGCCGCGCCGGTCCGGGCGCCGCGATTGGCGCATCAACTGGACCAGGCGCCGCCATCTCAGCGCAGTGAGCGCGAACGACGTCCCGGCCAGCGCCACCAGGGCAATGGGGCTGATGATTGGGACGATCATTGGCGGCTGCGCCCCTGCGACGACTGCTCAGCTTCCACGCGCCCCACGGCGGGCGCGAGCGATCTCACCGGCCGCGCCAGGTGGGCGCGCGCTTCTCGAGGAAGGCCGACAGACCCTCACGGGCGTCGTCGGTGGCGAGAACGCGAGCAAACTCCTCCCGTTCCCGGCGCAGCCCGTCATCGAGGGATCCCTCGAGGCCCACGCGGATCGCGCGCTTGATGGCGGCGACGGCCAGCGGAGGACGCGAGGCGATCAGGTTGGCCAGGGAGAGCGCCGCCGTGCGGAGATCGGCGGACGCGACGACCCGGGTGACCAGTCCCCATTCGAGCGCGCGCTCGGAGTCGATCTGATCTCCGGTCAGGAGCATCTCCAGCGCACGCCCCCTCCCCACCAGGCGGGGCAGCCGCTGGGTGCCGCCCCAGCCGGGCATGATCCCGAGCTTGATCTCGGGCTGACCGAAGCGGGCGCCGTCGCTGCAGATGCGCAGGTCGCAGGCCAGGGCGATCTCGCAACCGCCGCCCAGGGCAAAGCCGTTGACCGCGGCGATCACCGGCAGGGGCGACGTCTCCAGTCCGGTGGTCAGATCGAGGGAAGCCGCGACGTCATCGGCGGCGTGGGTGAGCTCGGTCAGATCGGCACCGGCCGAGAAGTAGCGGTCACCGTCGCCGGTCAGCACCAGCGCGCGGCAGGCGGGGTCCGCCTCGGCTGCGGTGAGCGCCTCCAGGATCGCCCCGGCGGTGGCGCGGCTGATGGCGTTGACAGGCGGATGGGTGATGGTGACGAGGACTGCCGCCCCCTCGCGTTCGAGGCGCACCGGGCCGGCGGGATCAGGCATGGATGGGCACGCTACCCCACGCGGCGGGCCGCGTGGGGACCCCTCTCCTGCTCACAGGGGCTCGCCGCCCCTCGGTGGCCCGGCCAAGCCGGGCGCACCTCACCCCGCCAACGGATGCGGCGGGCCGCGTGGGGACCCCTCTCCTGCTCACAGGGGCTCGCCGCCCCTCGGTGGCCCGGCCAAGCCGGGCGCACCTCACCCCGCCACCGGATGCGGCGGGCCGCGTGGGGACCCTCTCCTCAAGGATCGCCGACTCGCACCCGGCCGCGGTGCGCCCATGATCGGTGGCGATGTCCGAGACGCCCGAGCCGATCCCACCTCCGCCGCTCCCGCCCCGGGTAGGCGCCGATCACCTCCGCGACCTCGAGACGCCCGCGCTGGATGCCGAGGCGGCCCGGCTCGCCACGGCGGAGCGCGCGACCCGGACGGCGATGTCCCCGTACGACCGGCAGCTGCGCGAGATCCACACCCGCCAGGAGGAGATCGCGACCGAGCGGCGCCGTCGCGAGCGGGCCGGGCGCCATGCCGCGCGGCTCGCGGTGCGGGAGATGGCCGGGAGCGGCGAGATGCCGGCCCTGGCCGACGCCCTGCTGGCGGAGCCGTCGCCCCTGCCGGACGAGCGACCGCTCGCCGAGGTGCGGGCGTTCCTGACGAGCGGAGGCCAGGTCGGGTTCGGCTACCCCACCCGGCCTGGCGTGCTCGGCTTCACGGACGGCCGCCAGCTCCGCAATGCCACAACCTGGGGAGAGGCGCGGGCCCTCTACGCCGACGGCTGGGAGCCGGGCGCGCCGGGTGGTGCCGGGGTGCGCGGGGTCCGCGTCCACCTGAGCGGCACCCGGGTGGAGCGGGTGGTGACCCCCTCCGAGGTGGTCGTGGAGCCGGCCGGCGATCCCCCGTCCTAAGGCTCTACAGGCGCTCGAAGCGGTCGATCGCGAGCACGAAGACGGTGGCGCCACCAACCTCCACGTCCGCGGAGAGCGGTGCGCTCGCGCTCGCTGACGAACCGCCCGTCACGACCGCCTGGAGCCGCTCGTTGCGCCGCTTGGCCCGGCCCCGGATCAGGTCGATGACCCTGTCCACCTGGTCGGCCTCGACACCGACCAGGAGGGTGGCGTTCTCACGATTCAGGAATCCGCCTGAGGTGCCCAGACGGGTGCAGGCGAAGCCGGCGTCGTTCAGAGCGGCGACGCAGCCGTCCGCGTCCTTGTTGTGAAGAATGGCGAGGACCAGCCTCACCGCGGTCCGCCGCCGGAGTCCGGCGCCGTATGCCGATGCTCGGCGAGCCGCTGCAGAGCCACCCCGCGGATCTCGGTGAGGACGACCGCGGGGGGACGGCTCGCGTCGATCCTGACGATCCGCCCGGGATCGGCGGCGGCCAGCTCGACGAATCCCCGCTGGACCGCGGTGTGGAAGGTGTCAGCGGCGGTTTCGAAGCGGTCGAGAGGGAGCTGCTGGGAGCGCTGGCGGTCCTCGGCGGTCGGGCGGGGCAGCTCGAGCAGGAAGGTGAGATCCGGCCAGACGTCCATGCACGCCTCGGTGTGCAGCCACTGGAGTGCGGGGACGGGAAGACCACGCCCGGCGCCCTGATATGCGAGCGTCGAGTCCGCGTAGCGATCGGCGATCACCACAGCCCCGGCCTGAAGCGCCGGCAGGATGCGCTCGCGGAGGAGCTGGACCCGCCCGGCGACGAAGAGCAGCGCCTCGGTCCAGGGGTCGATCCGGACCTGGTGATGCTGGAGCAGGTACCCGCGAACCAGGTCGCCGAGCTGGGTGTCGCTGGGGCGCAGGGTGACGACGTCGCGGCCCGAGCGGCTCAACTCGCCGGCAAGCGCAGCCCCCTGGGTGCTCTTGCCCGCTCCGTCGATCCCCTCCAGCGAGATGAAGAAACCAGGCCAGGACGACACGGTCACGGAGTATGAGCCCCACGCGCCAAGCGGCGCAGTCGTCAGGAGGCCGGCGAGCCGAGGATGACCAGGTAGCGGTTTGGCTCCTCTCCCTGGCTGCGAGCGACCATCTCGTGCTGCTCGACCAGCTCGTGCTGGAGCCGGCGAACGTAGGCGTTCTGGGGCGAGAGATCCACCTCGCCCCCGATCTGCCGGGCCCGGTCGATCCCCTCGCGCGCCTCCTGAAGCGCCGACTCGGTCGGGTCCGGCGAGGCAACCCCGTAGACGCGGGCGAGTGCGCCCTTGATCTGAGAGACGGTGTTGCTGCGCAGCACCTCGATGGGGATGCCCGACGACTCGGCGAGCCGGACCGGCGAATCCTTGCGCCGGTAGTAGTTCTTGAGAGTCAGAACGATGTCGGAGTCCTCGACGTGGTGCTGGATCCGCACCGGCAGCTTGAGCTCGCGGACCGACTGCTCCAGGTAGCTCCGCGACACTCCGTAGGGAAAGACCGACAGCGGGGGGGTGAGGCGGGGCGAGCCGTTGCCCGCGCGCTCCCCGGGCTCACGGCGGCCGCGCTGCTGGTTGGCGATGTACTGCTCCACGTCGAAGCCGCCGCGGCGGTGCTCACGCTCACGCTCGCGCGGCCGGCGTCCGCCACCGCCGAAGGGCGGGGGCTCGAACTGGCTGGGCGGCCCCCCGGTCTCGATGCGGCTGATGATCTGCCCCGCCTCGCCGCGCATCCGGATCTGGGGGGGCTTGTACTTGCCGCGGAGCGCCTCGTCGACGGTCTCGGCCACCGGCATGTGGACCGCCACCCGATCGCGCTGCTGGATCTCGACGAGGACGTCGAAGGTGGGCGGCGCCTTGCGCTCGAGGACCGACTTCTGGGTGCCCCGGCGACGCGCCTCCTCGTCAGAGAGGGTCACCGTCTGGATGCCGCCCAGCAGGTCGTTGAGGGTGGGGTTGACCAGCAGGTTGTCGAGGGTCATGCCGTGGGCGGTGCCCACCAGCTGCACGCCGCGCTCCGCGATGGTCCGAGCCGCGGCGGCCTCCAGCTCGGTGCCGATCTCGTCGATGACGATGACCTGGGGCATGTGGTTCTCCACCGCCTCGATCATCACGGCGTGCTGCTTGGTCGGGGTCTGGACCTGCATCC
>Ga0181520_10010276_pt1 | contig 12608 bp, 9 predicted proteins | sample PEATcosm2014_Bin_29_FD_132451 | JGI IMG/M metagenome (GOLD analysis project Ga0181520, IMG submission 132451) | Peatland microbial communities from MTU Mesocosm Facility, Houghton, MI, USA - PEATcosm2014_Bin02_30_metaG | ecosystem: Environmental > Terrestrial > Soil > Wetlands > Peat | place...
GGACGGAAATCCGACCGCGCCTCTCGCTGATCCTTGCTGACTGTCTTCAGCATCAGCACCTTTCCCTGGATATGGACCTCCACCAGGTCCGTCTTCCAGTGCGCCGCGCTCACTCGCACCCGATGAATCTCGAAGGAGCCGCCCTTGTCCACGTGGCCGAGGAACCCATAGCCGAAATCGACGCGTTCGGCCAACACCCCATGCATATCGATCATCCGCTTCAGCCGGGTATCGACAGTGAGCCTGCCGGCGAGCGCGTGAACGATGCGCGCCTCGTAACTCGATGGTGAAAATTGCGGATCGGGCCGGAACGCGATGTGCACCAGTTCGTCCGCAGGCGCGTTCCGATATTCCCGGTTCTGATACTCCCCACCCTGATATTCAAAGACGAAAGCTTTCGGCAGTAGCTCCATGACCCCTGCGAGCCTCGCCTCATCTTCCTCATGCGCATGCCGCACGCGGGCAATCTCTCCGGGATCGTGAATGTATCGATCCAGTCGCTGTTCTTCTCTTTGCTGCTGGGCATCGTCGAGCGGCGCGCCGCGCTGGGCGAGGACGCGAAAGACCGGACCGTTGTCGGTTTCCACCTGCTCGCGCACCAGATTTTCCGCCGCTGATACGCATTCGCTGCGGTATTCCCAGTGGCTGTCTCTTTCGCGGTCGTGTAATTCGTTGTAAATGACTTCCCGCACCAAATCGCGTGCGGATTCCGCGCTGCGTTGCTGCGCGGCACTAGAAGGCTGCTGAGCGCAAAGGGGCGATACTACTGCGGCGAAAATTACGACGGCAGTAAAACGTCCGGATGCGGACATGGTTCCTCCCGGGTCCAGGGGGATTGTGATCCCTCTCCACAATGCTGGAGTTGCATTGCAATTCAGGTAAACGTCGTCAAACCTTTGGTGACTTGAAAAAAAGGGAATCTTACTTGTTACACTGCCGCCAGACCGCGCGGCCTTTGCGGCCTGGTCGCCATCCGCCATCATGCCCCTTACCCTTTCGGTCGCCATCATCACGAAGAATGAGGAAGCGAATCTCGCTCGGACCCTCGCCAGCGTGCGCTGGGCCGATGAGATCGTAATCGTCGATTGTGGATCGGCGGACCGCTCCGCAGCGATTGCCCGGGAATTTGGCGTGAAATTCTTCGTCGAGGATTGGAAGGGTTTCGGTGCTCAAAAAAATTCAGCCATTGCCAAATGCTCAGGAGACTGGCTGCTCTCGCTCGACGCCGACGAGGAGGTGAGCACCGAATTGACTAAAGAAATCCATGCTCTGCTCATCGGCCATCCAGCCCACGACGCATACTTTCTGCCCCGCAGAAACTTCTTCCTCGGCCGCTGGATGCGGCGCGGTGGCTACTATCCCGATCCCAAGCTGCGACTTTTTCTACGGGGCGCGGCGCAGTTCGAAGTGCGCGCAGTCCACGAGACGATTCAGCATGAAGGCCCAGTCGGCCATCTGCATGGCGATCTGCTCCATCACGCCTATCCCACGCTCGACTCCTACATCGAGCACATGAACCGCTACAGCGCTCTCGGGGCCACGCAGGCGGTAGCCCGCGGCAAGACAAGCCGATCGATTTTCGCGTTTCTCTGGAATGTGTTTGTCATCCCGATCACCACTTTCAAGTACAACTATTTTCTTCGCCTGGGATTTCTCGACGGACGGGAAGGCCTGCTCCTTCACCTCTACCATTCGGTCTACGTGAGCTGGAAATATGCGAAGGCCTGGGAACTCACACGAAAGCAAGCCGAATCTCCTGAGACCGAGTAACCTTGGAGAGAGGGATGTGAATCATGTTTTGGCTTATTCGAGCGTTCAGATCTCACAGAGAAGCGGCCGCTCTCAGGCGCTTCAAGCGCACCATGAGCAAGTATCGGGGCAAGCTCAAATTTTCGGGCTGCGACGAGTAATACCTCTCCCATGCTGGAGCATTCGAGCGAAGCAAAAAGATCATGCCAGATAAAGCCTCCCAGGCCGGTGATTCGCTCCCCAAAGAGTTAACCGCCAGGAGGCATCCCTCCCCCGAGGAATTCCGCTGGGCCGAAGAGACGTTGCAGCCAGCCATCGAGAAGGCTCCGGAACAGTCCATCGGCGCCCCCACCGGCATCAATCGCGACGAAGCCGGCCACGCGCGCTTCACCACCATCTCCGGCGAGCCCGTCCGCCGTCTCTATACTGAAGCCGATCTGCCCGAAGACTGGCAAAACCAGGCGCAGTACCTCGGCTCCCCTGGCGCGCCGCCCTACACGCGCGGCATCCATCCCACCGGCTACCGCGGCCGCCTGTGGACCATGCGCCAGTTTTCCGGCTTCGCCTCCCCGGAAGAAACCAACCTTCGTTACAAATACCTGCTGGCCGGCGGAGCGAGCGGACTTTCCGTCGCGTTCGATCTGCCCACGCTGATGGGCTGCGACTCCGACGACCCGAAGAGCGAAGGTGAAGTCGGCAAGTGCGGCGTCGCCATCGATTCGCTCGAAGACATGGAGACCCTCTTCGCAGGCATCCCGCTAGATACCACCACGGTTTCGATGACCATCAACTCGCCCGCCAGCGTCCTCTGGGCCATGTATCTGGTGGTGGCGGAACGGCAGGGCGCTGGCTGGCAGCAACTCTCCGGCACACTGCAGAACGACATCCTCAAGGAGTACATCGCCCAGAAGGAGTATCTATATCCGCCCGCTCCTTCGATGCGCCTGGTGGTCGACACGCTCGAATTCGGCGCTCGTTTCACCCCGCGTTTCAATCCCATCTCAATCTCGGGCTATCACATTCGCGAGGCTGGGTCGACCGCGCTCCAGGAGCTGGCGTTCACGCTCTACGACGGCATTGAGTACATTGAGTGGGCGCTGCGCCGTGGCATGGACATCGATGACTTCGCTCCCCGTCTCAGCTTCTTTTTCAATGCGCACAACGACTTCTTCGAGGAGATCGCCAAGTATCGCGCGGCGCGCAAGGTCTGGTATCGCGTCATAACTGAGCGCTTCGGCGCGAAGAATCCCCGCTCCACCTGGATGCGCTTCCATACCCAGACCGCCGGGGTCTCGCTCACCGCGCAGCAGCCGAAGAACAACATCGCCCGCGTGGCGCTGCAGGCTCTGGCCGCGGTCCTCGGTGGCACGCAGTCGCTGCACACCGACGGCTTCGATGAGGCCCTGGCCCTGCCCACCGAAGATGCGGCCCGGATCGCCCTGCGAACCCAGCAGATTCTCGCGCATGAATCGGGCATTGTGGAGACTATCGACCCCTTCGGGGGCTCGTATTTCCTCGAGCGGCTTACCCTCGATATGGAGCAAAGCGCATACCGCATCTTCGAAAAGCTCGATTCCATGGGCGGCATGGTGAAGGCCATCGAAGCGGGCTATCCGCAGAAGGAGATCGCCGAAGCCAGCTATGCGTATCAGCGCGCCGTCGAGGCCGGCGAAAAGATCGTGGTCGGCGTAAATCAATATAAGGTGGATGAAGCGCCGCCCGGAACCCTTTACATCGACGAGAGCGTCCGCGATGCGCAGGCGTCAAAGTTGAAAAAGCTGCGCGCAGAGCGCTCCCAGGACGGCGTCGATCTCGCGCTCGATGCCTTGCGCCGCGCTGCCGAAAAACAGCCGGAACCGGCTGCGGACGGCATTGCAGCCGCGAACACCATGCCCTTTATCCTCGACTGCGTCCGCGCCTATGCAACCCTCGGCGAAATCTGCGGCGCGTTAGGCCAGATTTTTGGAGGATGGGAAGAAGTCTGACCAGCGGCGACCTGTTCGCGACTCGCCTGGGCCGGGCCTCACCGGAAACCAGTTAGAATGCATGTGCCGTGAACATTGTCAAAGCCATTTACCCCGGCAGCTTCGACCCGTTGACCAACGGCCACCTCGACCTGATCGATCGCGCCGCGAAGATTTTCGACCATCTCGTCGTCGCAATCCTGCGCAACTCCTCCAAGAACCCCCTGTTCACAGTCGAAGAACGCGTCGCAATGCTGACCGAGGGTACCGCCGAATTCGAAAATGTATCCGTCTCCACCTTCGACGGCCTGCTCGTCGACTTCGCCCGCGAGCAGCGCGCTCACGCGGTGGTGCGCGGCATCCGCGCGATCAGCGACTACGAGTACGAATTTCAGATGGCCCTGATGAATCGCCGCCTCTCCCCCGAAGTGGAAACCATCTTCCTCATGCCCGACGCCAAATACTCCTTCGTCAGCTCGCGCCTGGTGAAAAACGTTTTTCAGCTCGGTGGATCGGTGGACGGCCTGGTGCCAAAATTTGTCATCGAGCGGCTCAAGGACAAAGGCCGGGGCTGACGCGACTCGCCTGCGCCAAAGCCCTCACCCACGCCCCGACCTCAACGTTGCAAAGGCGCTCAGCGCGGCAGCGCGGGCCTCGCTGTGATCGACAAGCGGGAAAGGGTAGGTCCTGCCCAGTATGACGCCCGCCGCGGCCAGCACCAGCGGCGGCGCGTTCCACGGCTGGTGAATCCACTCTGAAGCAAGCCCACGCAACTCCGGAATCCATCGGCGAACATACTCTCCATCGGGATCGAACTTTTCGCCCTGCACGATCGGATTGAAGATTCGAAAATAAGGCGCCGCGTCGACCCCGCACCCGGCCACCCACTGCCAGCCCATCGTGTTGTTGGCCAGATCCGCATCCACCAGCGTATCCATAAACCATGCGGCTCCGTCCTGCCACGGAATCAGGAGGTGCTTGACCAGGAACGAAGCCACGACGAGCCGCGCGCGATTGTGCATCCATCCTGTCGCCCATAGCTCGCGCATCCCCGCGTCGACAAAAGGATACCCGGTACGTCCGCGCTGCCAGGCTTTGAGCCAAAGAGGGTTCGATCGCCAGGAAAAATCGCGGAACTTCGGATTGAAGGGCTCGGTGATTGACTCAGGACGTTTGACGAGCAGGTGGCAGGCAAACTCGCGCCACGCCAATTGACGAAGATAGCTCTCCGCTTCGGGCTTGCCGCCGGCCGCATGCCAAACCTGCAGGGGGCTGATCTCTCCGAAATGAAGATGAGCAGAAAGTCGCGACGTGCCCTCGTGGTCTGTGCGATCGCGTTCGTCGCCGTAACGGCTCACCGCCCCCTTTACAAACGCGCGCAAACGCGTGCGAGCTCCATCCTCCCCAGGAGTCCAGGCCGCCCGTATGCCCGCTGCCCAGTCAATCTTCGGCTCCAGACCCAGCTCCGCAATCGTCAGCGTCTCCGGCCACCGTGCAGGTGCGCGAATCTCTGCCGGCGCTCGGATCGGGCCGCGCAGACTACCGCGAGCATTCCAAAGCGCGCGCCAGAACGGAGTGAAAACGTAAAACGATCCGCCCGTCGTGGTCCGAATCGATCCCGGTTCGAAAAGAAGCGACCCGTTGAAGCTTTCAATCGCGATCCCACGGTATTGGAGCCTCTCTGCCAATCCCGCTTCGCGTTGAAGCGCCCCGGGCTCATAGACACGATTGCGGAAAACCCGCCCGGCATTCGTCTCCGCAGCGAGCGAGAGCAATGCTTCAGCCGTGGGGCCACGCCGCACCACCAGTCGCGAGCCCTTCGCTCTCAGAGATTCATCGAGCCGCAGCAGGGACCGATGCAGCCACCATTGCGACGCTCCTCCGGGCGAGCCGGCGCCCTCTTCTTCAGGAGACCAGATGAAAACCGGAACAATGGGCAGGCCGGTCGCGACAGCCGCACTCAATGCCGGATGATCGGCCAGCCGCAAATCCAGCCGAAACCAAACCAGCACACTTTCTGCATCCTTCATTCCGAACCCGTGACCACCCCGCGAAGCGTTGATCTTCTCATGCCGGATTGCCGCGTGGGCCAGCCAGCCCGCGCGATCCGCAACTTCAATCGAGCTTCACCTGGCCGTATTCGAGCAGAGTAACCAGCACCACCCCGCCCACAATGTTGCCGGACGTCGCCAGCAGCAGCCATCGGAAATAGGCTCCCGCTGTGCAGCCATGGGTCAGAACCGCCGCCAGGATTTCTCCGCTGGTCGCAATGCAGTGCGCGAAGTGGCCCAGCCCCACAATAAACGCCAGCACCCAGATAACCGCAACCGATCCGGTGATCGAATGGCTTCCGCTCACCAGCCAAGCGACCATCGCGATGATCCACCCGCCGACCACGCCGCTCCAGAAAATGTGTCGCATGCTCGGCGCGGTGGCGGCCACGCCCATCTGCGCCAGAGCGTGCAGGATGTCTGGCTGCAGAGCTTTGGTCCGCGCGGCCAGCATCGCGAAAAGAAATGCCCCAAGCACATTCGACGGGAACACGATGGCCCAAAGCCGTACCGTCTGCCACACATGGCGCCGCTCCACCAGAATCAGCGCTACCGGGTAAAGCGTGTTTTCCGTGAAGAGCTGCCCGCGGCCGAGGATCACCGCCATGAATCCCACGGGATAAAACAACAGCGCCACAAACTGCGCCCAGGGCGAAGGACCCAGCAGAGCGCTGATCACGGAAACACTGAGGCCGGTAAGGCCCATGGTGAGCCCACCCACAACTCCGGAGAGAGCCAGCGCCCGCTTCGGACGCTGTAGTTCCCGCCGCGCATTCCGCGAAACCTGCTCATAAATCTCATTCGCGGTGGGACGGTCGAGATCGCGCTGCTTGGACTGAGGCAGGTCCTTCTCCGCTCCCGGTTCGATTTTGATGTCGCGCAGAGGCATTCGTGCTTTGGAAGACAAGTTTACCGTGCTGGTTGGATGCGGCTCACGCTAATTTGACACCTTCGCGAGCCTCAATCACGACCCTCGCGGGGTTCCTCTCCCATTTTCTCCCCGACCGCGGCAATCGAAGTCTTTTGCCCGCCCGTGATAGCCTTGCCCTTCGCCCGCAAGAGGACACCGATGAATCACCTGCCCCCCTTCGACCTGAGCGCCGCCGCCCGGCGTTCCATGATCGAACACGGCTTCGAGCCGGATTACCCCCCGGCCATTGCCGCCCAGCTCCAGCAGCTGCGCGAGCATCCGGTGCCCGCGAACCCCTCCGCCCGCGATCTGCGCGGACTGCTCTGGTCCTCGATCGACAACGACACGTCGCGCGACCTCGACCAGATCGAATACGTTGAAGGCGTGCCCGGGGGCGGTTCGCGCGTCCTAATCGGCATCGCCGATGTGGATGCTTCCGTTCCGAAAGGATCGCCGATCGACCAGCATGCGCTGCGTGAGACCACTACCGTCTACACGGGTGTTGAGATTTTCTCCATGTTGCCGCCACAGCTTTCGACCGGCTCGACATCGCTCCTCGAAGGTCAGGATCTGCCTGCTGTGGTGATCGAATTCACGGTCGATGCCCAGGCGCAAATCTCGAACACCAACATCTCCCTCGCCCGCGTCATCAATAAGGCCCAGCTGGCCTACCCATCGGTGGGCGCGTGGCTCGGCGGCCAGGCCGATGCTCCTCCCAAAGTCGCCACGTCAAAGGAGCTTCAACAGCAGCTTCATCTGCAGGATGGTATCGCGCAGCGGCTTCGCCGCGAGCGCTCGAATCACGGCGCGCTCAATCTCGAGACGATTGAGACGCAGCCGATCACAAAGTCGGACGGAAGCCTCGACATTGCAGCGGAGGTGAAGAACCGCGCCACCCAGCTGATCGAGGACTTCATGATCGCCGCCAACGGCGTGGTCGCGCGAGCCCTCGACGCGAAGCATTTTTCTTCGATCCGCCGCGTGGTCAAGACCCCGAAACGCTGGGACCGCATCGTGGAATTAGCTGCGGAGAGGGGCACGCAGCTTCCGGCCGAGCCCGATCCCAAACCTCTGCACGATTTCCTCTGCGAGCAGCAACAGAAGGATCCGGATCACTTCGCCGACCTGTCGCTGGCCGTGATCAAGCTGCTTGGTCCCGGCGAGTATGTGCTCGAAAAGCCGGGCGAGCCGTCGCAGGGACACTTTGGTCTCGCCGTGCAGGACTATACGCATTCGACTGCGCCCAACCGGCGCTACGCCGATCTGGTATCGCAGCGCCTGCTGAAGGCCATGATCCTCGGGCGTCCCTCGCCCTATTCCGACGGCGAACTGACGCAGGTGGCCGCGCAGTGCACGCGCATGGAAGATGCGGAGCGCAAAGTCTCGCGCGATATGCAGAAGCGCATCGCCGCGGTGGCGATGGCTAATCGCATCGGCCAGACCTTCGACGCCATCGTGACCGGCGTGACCGACCACGGCTCGTTCGTCCGCACGCTCAAGCCTCCAGTCGATGGAATGCTGGTGCGTGGACAACAGGGCGTCGACGTGGGCGACAGACTGCGCGTGACCCTGGTGCGCACCGACCCGGCCCAGGGATACATCGACTTCGCCCGCGCGTGACAGCGCAAGCTGGGCCACATTCGCGAACCTTTCGCGATGGCTCCGAGTGTCCTGTACGCTAGGACCGAGCAGGATCGATGCGCTCCAGTCTCGCCACATTTGTTGACGACTTCCGCCGCCACGGCGACGCACCCGCCATCGTCGCGCATCGCGGGAATCGCCGCCTGATCTCCACCTGGATCCAAATCGCCAACCTCGCAGACCGCTTCGCCGCCGAGCTGCTGCGCCGCGAAATTCCCATGGGCGAACGCGTCGTGATCTGTGGCCAGAACGGCCTCGAATGGATGGGTGCTTTCTTCGGCTGTGTCCAGCGCGGCGTCATCGCGGTTCCCCTCGATCCCGCCGGAGCGATCGACTTCGCCAATCGCGTTATCGCCGACACCAGGCCTCGGTTGGTCGTCGGCGACGCCGCCCTGCTGCAGGAACTGGCCGCCGGTCTTCCACTGCTAAGCTTTGAAAGGTTCGCCGAGAATCTCACCCCTGCCCCCACATCCAGTCCCCGCGAACCTGCGCTTACCCTCGACACGCCGTTCCAGATCCTCTTCACCTCCGGCACCACCGCTGAGCCCAAAGGCATCGTCCACACCCACCGCAACGTGCTCGCAAGTGTCGACCCCATCGAGCGCGAGATGCAGAAGTACCTCAAATACGAGCGCATCTTCCACCCGCTCCATTTTCTGCACACGCTGCCCCTCAGCCACGTATTCGGCCAGTTCATGGCGCTGTGGATTCCGCCCCTCCTCGGCGCCGAAGTTCACTTCGAATCGCGCCTGCAGGCCCAGCGCCTCATCGAAACCATCCATCGCGAAAGGGTTTCCGTCGTCTGCTGCGTGCCGCGCATGCTCGACTTGTTGCGCTCCCATCTGCTGGCCGTCGATCCCGATCTCGCAACTCGAATGGGCCAGGAGGCCGGCCGGAAGCTCTGGCGCCGCTGGTGGAGCTTCCGAAAAATTCATAGCCTTTTCGGTTACAGATTCTGGGCCTTCGTCTGCGGAGGTGCGGCGCTGTCGCCCGAGCTCGAAGGCTTCTGGGCCAACCTGGGTTTCCTGCTCGTCCAGGGCTACGGCATGACTGAAACCTCTGCGGTCATTACCCTGAATCACCCCTTCAAAGCCGCTCAGGGCACCATCGGCAAAGTTCTTCCCGGGCGCGATGTGCGCATCACCGGCGAGGGCGAAATACTGGTTCGCGGCGATGTCGTTTCTCGATCCACCTGGCAACACGGAGCACTCAGGCAGAACGAGTCGGAATGGCTCGCCACCGGCGACCTCGCGCAGCGCGACGAAGAAGGGCAGCTTCGCTTCGTCGGGCGCAAAAGCCAGGTCATCGTCACACCATCCGGCGTCAACATCCATCCCGAGGATGTAGAAGCGGCGCTGAACGCGCAGCCCGGCGTTCAGGCCTCCGCCGTCGTTCCGCTCCTGTCCACCGCCGGAACCGAGCCCGTCGCCGTTCTGCTGTTTCGTGGATCGAAGGAACAGGCGCATGAAGCCATCGTCGCCGCCAATCGCCAGCTTGCGGAATATCAGCAGATCCACCAGTGGCGCCTCTGGCCGGAGCTCGACCTGCCGCGCACATCCACGGGCAAGGTTCGCCGTCCCAGGGTGACCGAATGGGTGAACGCTCAGCGTCCCGCGTCAGGCGATGGCGCCACAGCGTCCGATCCGCTCCTGGCGCTCATCCTCTCCATCAGCCACGCCACAGCCGGAACCACCAGCGACGATGCGCGCCTTTCCGAAGACCTCGGCCTCGACAGCCTGGGGCGAGTCCAGTTGCAGTCCGAGCTTGAGCAGCGGCTCGGACTCGTGCTGGACGACGACGCGCTCGAGCGTCTCGTCACCCTCGGCAATCTGCGCCGCGAACTCGGCATGGAACCAGTGGCCGTGGGTCCGGCGCCAGACGCTCCCGAGATGCCAGGCGCCCCGGAGACAGCGCCCGTTCGTCCAGAAGACGAACCCCGCAAGCCCAGCGAACAGGACATCTACCCCCGCTGGCCCTGGTGGTGGCCCGTGCGTCTGTTGCGCATCGCCTACCTCGAGCTTATCTCCCAGCCGCTGGTGCGCCTGCTCGCCAAACCCCGCGTCGAGCGATCGGCGAGCCTCGAATCCGAGCGATCGGCAAACCTCCATCTCGAAGGCCCCGTCCTGCTCATCGCCAACCACGTCACCGCTTACGATGTGCCCCTCATCCTCTACGGTCTCCCAGGACCAATGCGACGCCGAGTTGCCGCAGCCATGGCCGGCAACATGCTCCGCGATTTTCGCCACATGCGCAACGTTGGACCCGAAGGTCGCGCCGTCACCCCCTTTCTCGACGTCCTGGGCCCCGCCGCGTGGCTGCTGATCACCGCGCTTTACAATGTCTTTCCGCTGCCGCGCAGCGCTGGGTTCCGCCGCTCGTTCCAGCATGCCGGCGAGGCACTGGACCGAGGCTACAACGTCGTTGTTTTCCCCGAAGGCCGCCGGACCGACACCGGACTGCAACCTTTTCGGCCTGGCATCGGCCTGCTGGTCCGCGAATCCGGCGCGCCGGTCGTTCCGGTGGCGCTGGTGGGACTCAGCGAACTCAAGCAGCGCGGCAAAGGCTGGTTCCGCTCAGGCAAGATAACGGTCCACATTGGTGAACCGATGCGCTCTGCCCAGGATGAGACACCGGAACAAATCACCGCCAAACTTCACCATGCGGTGAAAAGCCTGCTCGAAAATAACTGACCTGAGTACCCACCACGAATGCTCCGGTGGATTGCATCTCATCTCCATGAGAGGGATCCCATGAGCCAGGACTCCACCAACCAGAAACCACGCCCCGCCGTCGGCGAGCATCCGGAGCAGCGCCGCCAGGAAGAAACCGGCCACGAAGACGCAAGCGACCCCGGTGAAGTCGGTCAGACACCCTCGAGGAGTCAGAGCTCGAAGAAATTCGAAAACGCCGCATAAAACCGGCGAGCCTCAGCATCGTTTCGGGCAACACAAATGCCGCGGCGGCCGCACCTGGCCGCCGGGATTCAGGTGAACTCAGATCCGCTTAGTAGCGCCCGCGGCCGCCGCTGCGGCTTGCGCCGCGTCCTGCACCCGCGCCGCCGCCTTTCTGCGCGTTATAGCAATCGCGGCAGTACACCGGTCGATCGCCACGCGGTTCGAAGGGCACAGTCGTCTGCTGCCCACATCCGGAGCAGACCACTGCGGTTCCTCTGGACTCGGCTCGCTGGTATCCTCCACCCCCGCCGCCGCCTCCTTGTTCGTTCTTCTTTGCCTGACGGCACGGTTTGCAGCGCTTGGGCGCCGAGTAACCGCGCTCCTGGAAGAACGCCTGGTCCTCGCTCGTAAAGGTGAATTCCTGCCCACAGTCGCTACAGGTGAGTTGCAGATCGCCAGCCATGGTGAGTCCTCATTTCCACTCCTTGTCATCATCCCCCATTTCCGGGGTCCTCGCAAACCGCCACCCCGCCCCGGGGGGTACCAATCGTCACCTGCGCGACCCTGATCCCTCGCCTCAGAACCGGATTCCGCCCCGAGACCCCGGAAACGATATCATCACCCTTCCGGGGTGAACTCTATCTATGGCCTTCCCTTTTAAGGGCGTCGACTTCATCGGATTCGACAGCCTTCTCACCGAAGACGAGCGCATGGCCCGCGACACAGCGCGCCAATTCATCGAAGACAACCTGGTTCCCATCATCGAAGAGTGCAATCGCGAGGGGCGCTTCCCCCGCGAGCTTGTCCCGCAGATGGGCCACCTCGGCTTCTTCGGCGCCAACCTGCACGGGTACGGCTGCGCCGGCATGTCCAACGTGGAATACGGCCTCGTTATGCAGGAGTTCGAGCGTGGAGACTCCGGCGTCCGCAGCTTCGTCAGCGTGCAGTCCGCGCTCGTTATGTATCCCATCTTTACTTTCGGCTCCGACGAGCAAAAGGACTACTGGCTGCCGAAGATGGCCACCGGCGAAAAGCTGGGCTGCTTCGGCCTTACCGAGCCCGACTTCGGGTCGAACCCCGGGGGAATGCGCACTCGCGCCGATCGCAGCGGCGATGAGTACATCCTCAACGGCGAAAAAATGTGGATCACCTCCGGCAGCATCTCCGACGTCGCCGTGATCTGGGCGAAAACCTACGGCGACAGCGGAGAAGAAGATGGAACCGTCCGCGGCTTCCTCGTCGAATGCGACCGCCCGGGCTTCAGCGCCTGGGATGTCCATGGCAAGTGGTCTCTGCGCGCCTCCGTTACATCGGGCCTCTCGATGCAGGATGTCCGCATCCCCGCGAATAATCTGCTGCCGAAATCCGGCGGCCTCAAGTCGCCGCTCATGTGCCTGAA
>Ga0181520_10010278_pt1 | contig 12608 bp, 11 predicted proteins | sample PEATcosm2014_Bin_29_FD_132451 | JGI IMG/M metagenome (GOLD analysis project Ga0181520, IMG submission 132451) | Peatland microbial communities from MTU Mesocosm Facility, Houghton, MI, USA - PEATcosm2014_Bin02_30_metaG | ecosystem: Environmental > Terrestrial > Soil > Wetlands > Peat | place...
ACCCGCATCAGCGAGGTCGCCCACAACCTGATGAGCGCGGTCAAGTACGAGGTCGAGAGGACCCTCGGCCTGGACGTCATCGCCGTCAACGTCAACGTTCAGGGGATCCACCTGGAAGAGGGCGATGACCGGCGCTGACGGTGCGGAGGCCGCCAACACGGGCGAGCCGCTTCGGGAGATCGACGGGGACACCCTCCTCGCCGGGCTGCGCAGCTCGCTGGCGTGGCTCCAGGCCAACCAGGAGCAGGTCAACGAGCTGAACGTCTTCCCCGTCCCCGACGGCGACACCGGCTCCAACATGTACCTGACCATGCGCTCGGCGGTCGAGGATGCCCAGGCGGCCCCGATCCTCTCCTCGGCGGCCTCGGTGATGCGGGCGGCCGCCCACGGCTCCCTGATGGGCGCGCGCGGCAACAGCGGCGTCATCCTCTCGCAGATCTTCCGGGGCTTCGCCCAGGGCGTCGGCGACCGGGAGCGGCTGGACGCCCCCACCGTCGCCGCCTGCCTCAGCGAGAGCGCCCGGGTCGCCTACAAGGCGGTGATGAAGCCGACCGAGGGCACCATCCTCACCGTGATCCGCGAGGCGGCCGACGCCGCCCAGCGCGCCGCCGCGAGCTCCTTCGACATCCGGGCGATCCTCGACGAGACGGTCCGCGAGGCCCACGCGGCCGTGGAACGGACCATCGACCAGCTCGCCGTCCTCCGCGAGGCAGGCGTGGTCGATGCCGGCGGCTTCGGCCTGGCGGTCATCCTCGAGGGCCTGACCCGTTCCGTCGAGGAGCGGGATGGGCCGGGCCTCCGGCCCCGGCTGGTGGAGCGACGCAGTGGTGAGCCGAGGGTGCGCCGGCCCGACCAGCCGAGCGTGGTGCCGGACGACGAGGGTGCTGCGCTCCCGGCCGGGAAGACGCCCGCGGCTCCGCGGACCGCGGCCGGCCGCCGTCGAGGCGCCGCCGCGGTGGCCCGGCGCGACGACGGTTGGGGTTACTGCACCGAGTTCATGATCAGCGGTCCGGGGCTCGACGTCGACGCCATCCGCGCGGAGCTGGGCGGGCTCGGGGAGTCCAGCCTGGTGGTCGGCGACGCCGACCTGGTCCGGGTGCACATCCACACCGGCGATCCCGCGGCCCTCATCGGCATCGCCGCCCAGCGGGGTGGTCTCTCCAACCTCAAGGTCGAGGACATGACGGCGCAGCACCACGAGATCCTGGAGCGCGCCGCGAGGAGCGAGGCGGCCGCGACGCCGCCGGCCGAGGGCCGGATCGCCGATCAGCCTGCCCGCTCGTCAGGGGACGCGCCGCCCGCGGGGGGGGACAGCGCCGCTCACGGTCCGGCGACCGGCGCCCCCGCAGGCCTCCAGCCTTTGGCTCCCCCGCGCCGCTTCGCGGTGGTCGCGGTGGCCCCGGGCGAGGGCTTCCAGGAGATCTTCCGCAGCCTCGGCGCCGACGCCGTCGTCGAGGGCGGTCAGACCATGAACCCGTCGACCCAGGACCTCCTCTCGGCGGTCCGCGCCACCGGAGCGGCCTCGGTGGTGATCCTGCCCAACAACGGCAACGTGATCATGACCGCCGAGCAGGTGCAGCACCTGGCCGAGGGCGTCGACGTGCGGGTGGCCGCGTCACGCAACGTTCCCCAGGGCATCAGCGCCATGCTGGCCATCGACCCGGGGAGCGACGGTGCCGTCAATGCCCGCCGGATGACCGAGGCGATGCCCCGTGTCTCAGCGGTCGAGGTGACCCACGCCGTGCGCGACAGCACCGCCAACGGCCTGCACATCGCCGCTGGCGACGTGATCGCCATCGTCGACGACGAGATCGTGCAGGTCGGGGACGACGAGGCGGCGGTCATCGAGGCGGTGCTCCGCAACCAGGCGACCCCGCCCGAGCTGGTCACCGTCTACTGGGGAAGCCAGGTCGACGAGACCGCCGCAGCAGCCGTGCTTGAGCGCCTGCGCGCCGGCTTCCCGGACGGCGAGTTTGAGCTGCACCGGGGCGGCCAGGACCACTACCCGTACATCCTGTCCCTGGAGTAGCCGGCCGCCGAACCGGAAGCTTAGCGAGGAGGCTAGCCCTGGAGCAGGTGGATCGGGCTGCCTGCGTACTGCACCTCCACGGTGACGGTGTTGCCCGCGTAGGACCCCGAGTCCACCTGGTAGTACAGGTCCCAGTATGATGCCGCCGCCGTCGCCGGATCGTAGTTGGACGGAACCTGGATCTGGAACTGCAGCCACGAGCCGCGGTAGATGGCGTCGCCGCTGTAGGTCTTTCCGAAGGAGTCCTCGTCAGGTGTCCCGGTCTGGATGCTGGCGTCCGCGCAGGGAGCGGTGGTGGACGTGCCGCAGCCAGTTGTGCTGTATGCGTAGTTGGGCCCGCCGCTGCCCACCGCCGAGGCCACGCTGCAGATACCCGACGCGGGGACAGCAACACCGTCTGCGCACATGGGCGGCGTGCCCCCTAGGTTGGTCCCCAGGTAGCTCACGCTGTTGGGGCCGTTGGCGAGGGTGGCGTACTGGAATGGCGTAGTTGGATTGCCGGTGGGCTGCAGCACGCCCAGGTATGCGGCGTCGGGGTCGGAGTTGATGGTGTTCGTCACACCGGGGTTGAAGACGTTGACCGTGATCACCTTGCCCGCGTACTCCTGGGGCAGGCTGAATAGCGGTATTGGGAAGTCGGCGGCGCCGCCGTTGGCGGCGTTGATGGGGGTGTAGATGGTCATGTCGCCCATCGCCGAGATGGAGCAGGAGGCGCAGGACCCGGAGTCGGCGGTGACTTCGACGGAGTAGCCGTTGTGGCCCAGCGCATAGTTGTCGGGCGTCGAACCGCTGTTGACGGCGGGACAGCCGCTGTCCGACTCGGGGTAGCTGGAGCAGCTCGGGTCGACGACCTGACCGTTCCATTGCAGGGTGTCGACGCGCAGGCGGAACCACTCCCCACTGCTTCCCCCGGCGAGGTCATCGCCGCTGACGTAGGGCGCGCTGGAGCTGGCGCCGAGCTGGTTGTAGGGCTGGTCGAAGAGGGTCGCGTTGGTGCCGGTGGGGGCGTAGGTGTTCAGGGGGATCCAGCCGGTCGCACTCCCTGAGGCGACCGGGGTGTACGAGTTCCCGTTCGACGCCTTTCCCGCCGGGGGTGCGTTGTAGACGGTGGGAACCGTCCCGCTCACGAGCGTGGGGTTCGCCGGATTGTTGATGGTGCCCGCCGGGTTGCACGCGGAGCCAGTGGCTTCGTCCGCGTAGTACGTGTATTCGGTCACCCCGGTATCGAGGTCATAGGCGTTGAAGGGGCAGAAGAGGTCCTGCACCAGCGGGATGTCGTCGAGACGGTTGTTCTGGTCGGGGACCGCGAACAGGGTGTAGGCCATGGTGTCGTAGTCGTAGTAGGGCACCGAGCTCTCCGAGGGGTTCACCGAGGTCAGTTCCGGGAAGTTGCCGTCGTCCTCATGGAGCGTGTCGATGCATTGGTTGTCGTAGACCGTGTTGCTGCAGTCATAGTCGTCGCCGGGGTCGAAGCTCGGGTTGTAAACGGAGACGCTCGCCGTGGTGCCGGCGGGGACCCAGATCAGGTAGTTGGAGCCGCCGGTGTCGTTGACGCAGAGCTGATTGGCCCCGTCACCGCATTCCGTGCTTGCGGAGCCATTGGCGTCCTGGTTGCAGAGGTCGTTGCCGTCGATACAGCTGATCTGGTGCACGTCAGCGGTGGTGGCCTGGCACCAGGCAGGGTTAGACGAGGCTGGCGTGTAGGTGTTGCCATTGATGTTGGGTCCGCAACTTGCCTCCCCGTCATTGGGGGTGGGAGTGAAGGGATCCCCCTCATGGCGGGGGTTTCCCCAACCTTCGGTGCGGAGGAAGTAGTAGCCGGTGCTGCCGAGCACGTCGGAGCCGCCCGACAGAGTCGAGCCCAGCTGGGAGCCGGGCTGGCCGAGCTGAATCGGCGGCAGGTACTCGGCGATGGCGGTGGCGCTGACCTCGTGCGTTCCGAAGCCCAGCAGCTCCATGAAGTACACGGGCGCTGGGGCGGTGATGGTGACCTGGAGCTCGTTGTTGGTGCCGGCGGGTTGGGTCACCGCCACCGTCGTCGCGTTGCTCCCGCTCCCACCGGGGGTGTAGCCGTCCCGCTGGGACGTGAGGAGCGCCTCGGCCTGGGCGTCGCTGAAGTTCCCCGGGAGGTAGCCGACGCCCGAGAGCGCGGCGGCAGCCGCCGTCTTGACCTGCTGGTCAGAGTGGAGATAGGAGAGGCCTGCGTCGACCGCCAGCCCCATGATCACGAAGAGCACCACCGCGCTGAGGGCGAAGATGACCATGACCTGGCCCTTCCGGCTCTGCTGCCAAGGTCTCCGCGGCGAACGGCTCGACATCGTTACGAACCCTCCGGTGGCAAGGTGATGGCGGTGTACGCCGTGAAGGTCTGGCTGAAGAAGCTCATCCCGGGCGTTGGCGCGGTGAACTGGAAGCTCATCCACACCCCAATCGCCTGCTCGTCGTCGATGTTCTGGGTGCGCAAGTCGAGCAGGTAGTTCCCCACCAGGCCGGTGATGCAGTTGCCGCTCCCGGTGGCGGTGCCACTACCGGCGACGAGGTCCCAGCTGTTGGTGGCGCTGCACCACTTGTAGGGGTCGATGAGATCACCGGTGGTGGGCGGCCCGTAGGTGTTGCTCCCGTTGTAGGTGCCGGCGGGGCAGGACGCCGGCAGCACCCCCTCGGCGTTGGGCTGGCAGGAGGTCGGCTGGTAGATGTCGATCTGCTGCGGCACCGAGTCGGTGAGCTGTTTGAGCGCCGGCTCCATCGCCTGGAGCACCTCCTGATCCGCCAGACAGGGATCGTCGACGTTGCCACTGGGACAGGTGCTGGAGCAGGTCGTGGTTCCACCGATCTGACGGCACGTGCTGCCGATCTCGGCCGCGACTCGCGCTCCGTATCCAGTTGCCTGGGCGGCGGTGTCGTTGTTGGCGAACGCCAGGGCGGCGGTCCACACCCCGTTGAAAACCAGGAGCATCACGGAAACCACGACCATCAACTCGACGAGAGCCTGGCCGCGCTGGCGCGAACGTCGGATCCTACCTGGGACACCGGCACCACCACCGCGGTCGCGCTGTCCGGGGTGGCCTCTCATAGGACCTGGGGCTCCAGACGGAACACCACCGTCGCGGTGAGGTTGAAGGTGTTGGCGGCGGCCACGGTGGAGAAGGTGTAGAAGATCTGCAGCCGGGCGAAGTTGGGCGAGCCGCTGAGGTCAGGGCCCTGCGTTATGACGCGGACTCCCGGCGCCCAGTCACAGGTGCCGGTGCAGGACCAGGCCCCGGCCGACAGGGTGTATTGCTGCTCACAGGGATACCCGCCGCAGCCGTGCAGGTCGGGGGAAAGGACCTGTCCCGAATAGCCTCCCGAGGGAGGGCCGGGACAACCGGGGCTGGACGTCGTGGTGAGGAGGGCCCCGTCGGAATAGGTGCAGGAGTCCTCCTCCTGGAGCGTTATCCCGGTGACCGTGGTGAGCACCACATGGGTGAGGCCCGCCTGCTCCATGGCGGCGATTCCGTCCGTATCGGCGGTCACAAGGTTGCCCTCGTCGGCGATCACCCCGGCTCCCACGTCCGCCGCGTGCTGGATGGCGTTGACCGAGTACAGACCGAAGCCGCCGTTGACGACCCCGAAGACGAGGAAGAAGAAGAGCCCGCCCACCAGGGCAAACTCCACTGCGCTCTGACCCGAGTCTCCCGGGCGCTTCCCCCTACGCTGGGGCCGGACGATCCACCGCACTCTTGGCTGTCCTCACTCCGGGGGCGAGACGACACGCGCACCTGGTGGCGCGAACGTGAGTTTACCGAATGACGCGGTTGGTGTATCAGACGTCGCTGATCTGTTACGAAAATGTGGAGACGGGCGGTTTTCGTCGCCTCCGCGGGGCACCTGAACCCACCCGGCCCCGGTCGCCCTAGAGTTTGCCGGGATGCCCGACGTGGCCGACACCCAGGGCCGGAAGATGGGCCGGATCGTGGAGCTTCCGACCGCCTGCTGGCCGGAGACCCCGATCGCCAAGCTTCCCGGCGTGGGGCCAGCGCAGGCTCAGCGGCTGCTCCGGCTCGGCATCGCGACCGTCTCCGACCTGCTCCTTCACCTGCCCCGCCGCTACGAGGACACCCGCGACCTGGTACCGCTGGCCGGGCTGCGCCCGGGTCAGGTGCAGACGTCCCGGGTCCGGGTCCGGGAGGTCAGCGGCCATCGCAGCCCGCAGCGGCGGATGCCTCTGGTCGAGGCCACCCTCGAGGACGGAGGCTCCCAGGTCGGCGCCATCTGGTTCAACCAGCCGTACCTGGCCACGCAGCTGAGACCCGGGATGGAGATCCTGGTCAGCGGGAAGGTGGTCAGCGGCCTCCATGGGCTCACCTTCCAGAATCCGCGGTTCGAGCGGGTGAGCACGGACCCCCAGCATGTGGGCCGTCTGGCCGCCGTGTACCCGGAGACCGAAGGGGTCACCTCCAAGTACCTCCGGGCGCTGATCCGGCGCATCCTCCCGGTCACCGAGCTGATGCCGGACCGGCTGCCGTCCGAGGTCCGCGAGGCCGAGGGTCTGATGCCGATGGGGGAGGCGCTCCGCCAGGTGCACCTCCCCGACGATGCGAACCTGGCGTCGGCCGCCCGCGAGCGCCTCGCCTTCGAGGAGCTCTTCCTCATCCAGATGGCGGCGGACCGCGCCCGGCGGCGGCGGCTCAGCTCCACCGGCGTGGTCGTCCCCTACGACGTCGAGGTGGCCCGCGCCTTCTCGGCGGGCCTGCCCTTCCGGTTGACGGACGGCCAGCGCAGGGCCGCCCACCAGCTGCTCACCGATCTCGCCGAGCCGGGCCCGATGAACCGCCTGCTCCAGGGCGACGTGGGCAGCGGCAAGACGGCGGTGGCGGCCATGGCGGCCCTGATGACCTGCCGCGCCGGTTTCCAGTGCGTGGTCATGGCGCCCACCGAGATCCTGGCCCGCCAGCACTTCGTGACCCTGGAGGCCCTGCTCGTCCCCCACGGTCTGGCGCCGCGGCTCCTGCTCGGCAGCACCGGGGCCCGGGCCCGTCGGGAGATCCTGGAGGGGCTGGCGGCCGGGCACGACCCTCTGGTGGTGGGCACCCACGCGCTCATCGAGGACGACGTCGTCCTCAACGATCTCGGCCTGGTGGTGGTCGACGAGCAGCACCGCTTCGGGGTGGCCCAGCGCCAGCGCCTCCGCCTCAAGGCCCGGGCCATGCCCAACTTCCTGGCCATGACGGCGACCCCGATCCCCCGCTCGCTGGCGCTGACCGTGTACGGCGACGTGGACGTGATCGAGCTGCGCGAGATGCCCCCGGGGCGGCTGCCGGTGGAGACCCGGGTGGTCCCCCCCGCGGAGCGGCAGGAGGCATACGACTTCGTGCGCGGCCAGGTGTCGGCGGGCCGGCAGGTGTTCGTCATCTGTCCCCTCATCGAGGAATCGGACAAATTGGGCGTGAGGTCGGTCACCGCCGAGCATCGGAAGCTGGAGCAGGAGGTGTTCCCCGACCTGCGCCTCGAGATGCTCCACGGGCGGATGCCGTCCCGTGAGAAGGCGGAGCGGATGGGGCGCTTTGCGGCCGGCGAGGCGGACGTGCTGGTCGCCACCTCGGTGGTCGAGGTGGGGGTGGACGTTCCCAACGCCTCGGTCATGATCGTTGAGGGGGCGGAGCGATTCGGCCTGGCTCAGCTCCACCAGCTGCGCGGGCGAGTCGGCCGCGACCGCCATCACGCCTACTGCCTGCTCTTCGAGGAGGCCGTCGACGAGGAGGGTTCGGAGCGCCTCAGGGCGGTGGCGGCGACCCAGAGCGGCTTCGACCTCGCCGAGCTGGACCTGCGGCTGCGCGGTCCCGGCGACGTGGCTGGACTGCGCCAGCACGGCCTCCCCGAGATGCGCGCCGCCGATCTCCTGGACGTCGCCCTCGCGGTGCGGGCGCGCACCGCCGCCGCGGCCTGGCTGGAACACGACCCGGAGGTCACCGCGTACGAGCCCCTCCGCGAGGCGATGCACGGCTATGCCGCCGTCTTCGACCTGGACTGAGATGCCGCTTCCAGCCACCTGGCTCTGTAGTCACGGCGCGGTGAGGCCAGCCCGGCTTTGCCGGGCCGCCGAGGGGCGGCGAGCCCCTGATGGATGGGGAGGGGCCCCTGCGGCGCTTGCGCCGTGGGGATGACCCGTATCACCGGCGGGGAGTGGCGGGGCCGGCTGCTCACCACCCCGCGCGGGATGGAGGTGCGACCGACCCGGGGCATGGTGCGCCAGGCCCTCTTCAACATCCTGGGGACGCGGGTCACCGGGGCCCGGGTGGTCGATCTCTACGCCGGGGCCGGATCGCTCGGGTTCGAGGCGCTCAGCCGGGGGGCCGAGCATGCGACCTTCGTCGACAAGCGTCCGGAGAGCCTGCGGCTCATCGCCGCCACCGCGCGGCGATTCGGCTGCGAGGAGCGCACCGCCCTGGTGCGGGCGGATGCGATCACCTGGCTCCGCCGGGGCCCGGCCCAAGTCCGGGAGGCCGGCATCTGCTTCATGGACGCCCCCTACCGCGACGAGCGGCTGGACGGCGCGCTGGCGCTGGTCGGAGGTCTCGCGCCCGCGCTGCTCGTGTGCGAACATCACCGCGCCCGGGCGATGCCCGCGGAGCTGGGAGGCCTCACCGCCGTGCGCACCGCTCACTACGGGCTCACCGACCTGACCATGTACGAACGACGAGCGCAGGAGGAGCCCCGATGAAGGAACGCGTCGCGCTCTATCCGGGCAGCTTCGACCCCATCACCCTGGGGCACCTCGACATCCTGGAGCGCGCCACCGCGATCTTCGACCGGGTGGTCGTCTCGGTGCTGCGCAACCCGGCCAAGGAGCCGACCTTCAGCGTCGACGAGAGGCTGGATCTGATCCGCACCGCCACCCAGCCGCTCGACGGTGAGGTCAGCGTGGACTCCTTCGACGGGCTGACCGTCGAGCACGCCCGGCAGGTCGGGGCGATCGCCATCGTCCGCGGGCTGCGCGCTCTGAGCGACTTCGAGACCGAGTTCCAGATGGCGCTCATGAACCGGCGCCTCGACCCCGATGTCCACACCGTCTTCCTGATGACCTCGGCGCCCAACGTCTTCATGTCGTCCAACCTGGTGAAGGAGGTCTGCCGGCTCGGCGGCGACATCAGCGAGTTCGTCCCGCCGGCGATCGCCGAGGCCCTCCGCCGGCGCCTCGGGAAGCCGGGATGAGCGGCGGCCCGCCCGACGAGCTGCCCCCCTCGACGCTCGACCTGCTCGACGCGCTGGATGCCCTGCTGGCCGAGGCGCGACGCGTCCCCTTCAGCGGCAGCGTGGTGGTCAACGACGAGCAGCTCATGCAGCTCGTGGATCGGATCCGTCTCTCGATACCCGGGGAGGTGGTCCGAGCCCACGAGCTGCTCGAGGAGCGCGAGCGTCTGCTCCACGACACCCGGGAGCACGCCGAGGGCGTGGTGGAGAGAGCCGAGACCGCGGCCCGCGAGCTGGGCGAGCGCGTCGAGGCGCAGGCGCGAGATATGACCCAGAGAGCCCAGGAGGCGGCCGCGCAGCTGGGCGAACGGGCCCACGCTGAGGCCCAGCGGCGGGTCGAGGAGGCCCAGGCGCAGGCAGATCACCTCGTCTCCGATCACGCCGTCGTGCGCGCCGCCCAGGAGCGGGCGGCCCTGCTCCTCCGCGAGGCGGCGGACAGTGCGGCGACGATCACCGGCGACGCGGAGGCGTACGCCCGCGACGCGGACGAGTACGTTCGGAGCGTGATGGCCGATCTCGAGCAGCGCCTGACCACCGCCGCGGAGACCGTTCGCAAGGGGCTGACCACGCTGGCCACCCCGGCTGCCCCGCGCAAGAAGCGCCGGGGCGATCCCAGGGCCTGACCGGCATCCCCGTGCGCCAGGGCGGCGGGAGCAGCGGGTATACTCGCGGCTCAGGTCTTGCGCGGCCGTGGGCTGCGCGCCCTCACTCCCTGCCCGGAGACGTCATGCCCCTCCCCAAACAACACACCTCGCAGCGCCGCCGCGACATGCGGCGGTCGCATCACGCGATCAGCCTGCCAACCCTCAACCCGTGCCCCCAGTGCAAGCAGCCACGGCTGCCCCACCGGGTCTGCCCCAACTGCGGCCACTACGACCGCCGCGAGGTCATCGCGACCGAGTAGCGGGCAGTCGCGCAGACCGGCTCCCCTCGGTGCGGAGCGGTGTCGCCTGCCTCCGGCGCTCGACCAGCGCGCTGTCGCCCGATGATCGCGGTGTGTAACTCGTGAGCCCGACCGCGCCGCGCGTCGCCCTCTGCTTTCCGGGGCAGGGCAGCCAGGCGGCGTCGATGGCCGCCGGCCTCGAGGAGACCGACCTCGGGCGCCGTCTGCTCGCGGTGGCCGCCGGGCTGGGTGCCGATCTCGGCCCCGCCTTCGGTGCGGACGAGGAGCTGATCCGTCCCACCGAGGTGGCTCAGCCGGCACTCGTCTTCACCGAGGTGGTGCTCGCCTCCGCCCTGCCCCGCGACCTGACCGTGGTCGCCGTTGCCGGGCATTCCATCGGGGAGCTCGCCGCCTGCGCCGTGGCGGGCGCCCTCCTGCCGGAGGCTGCGCTCCGCCTCGCCGTCCTGCGCGGCCGGCTGATGGCGGCGATGCGCGAGGGGACGATGGCGGCCGTGCTCGGGCTGGACGTCGCGACCGTCACCCGGCTCTGCGCGGAGTCGGACGGCACGGTGGCGGTCGCCAATCTCAACGGGCCCGGCCAGGTGGTGGTGAGTGGCCAGGTCGACGCCGTCACCGCGTTCTCCGCCGCCGCCCGTGCCGCCGGCGCGCGCCGCGTCCTGCCTCTCAAGGTGAGCGGGGCGTTCCACTCGCCGCTCATGGCGGGCGCGGCGTCCGAGTTTGTCCGGGTGCTCGACGGGGTCGAGCTGCGGGCTCCCTCCGTGCCCGTCGTCGCCAACGTCGACGCCGCCGCGGTGTCGGATGCCGCCGGTCTGCGAGAGCGGCTGGGGCGGCAGATGGTCTCCGCGGTGCACTGGGCCGAGTCGGTCGAGCGCCTGGTGGCGCTCGGTGCCGACGTGCTCGTGGAGGTGGGCCCCGGGGAGGTGCTCACGGGGCTGGCGCGGCGGATCGCGCCCGGCGTCCGGGTGGTGAGTGTGGCCACCCTGAGCGCGGCCGCCGGGCTCTCGGCGCGGCTGTCGGCGGACCCTCCCGGATGAGCCCGTCCGGGCGCGCCGCATGATCGGAGCGGGGCCGCTCCGGATGAGAGGACCTGGGCGCCTCTCGTCGAGTACCCTACCGTTCATGTTAGAGATGCCCTCCCTTTCCGCCTTGCGGCGACGGGCCGCGAGCCGTGTTTGAGGCGGCCCTCAAGGGCCAGGTCGCACTCGTCACCGGGGGGTCGCGCGGAATCGGACGGGCCACCGTCCTGGCCCTCGCCCAGGCCGGCGCCGACGTCGTGCTCAGCTATTCGAGCCAGGCCGACGCTCGGGCGGGACATCCCGGCATCGCGGACAGGACGGCGGACGAGGCACGCGCGCTCGGGGTCCGAGCCCTCACCCTGGAGGCCGACGTCGCCGACCCGGCGTCGGCGCAGGTGATGATCGACTCCACCATCGAGGGCCTCGGGCGCCTCGACATCGTCATCAACAACGCCGGCATCGCCCGCGACAACCTCGCCATCCGGATGACCAACGCCGAGTGGGACCTGGTGATCGCCATCGACCTGTCGGCGGCCTTCCACATCTGCCGCGCCGCGCTCAAGCCGATGCTCCGGCAGCGGTCCGGCCGCCTGATCAACGTCAGCAGCATCGCCGGCATCATGGGCAACCCGGGCCAGGCCAACTACTCGGCCGCCAAGGCCGGGCTGATCGGGCTGACCAAGACCCTGGCTCGCGAGGTGGGTTCCCGGGGGATCACGGTCAACGCCGTGGCTCCCGGGTTCATCGAGACCGACATGACCGCGGCTCTCGGCGACAAGGTCCTCAACTCGGCGCTCGGGGCCATCCCCCTGGGGCGGGCGGGGAAGGCCGAGGACGTGGCTGCCGCCATCCGCTTCCTGGCTCTTCCCGAGGCCGGCTACATCACCGGCTGCGTCCTCCAGATCGACGGTGGCATGGGGGCATGACGATCAGGGGAGATCGCTCCCCGGCTCGAATCAGAGGAGATCGTGCCCGATAACCCAGCGGATCACGCCGGAAAGTCCGAATCGCCAGGGCCGCGCCGCCGGCGCCGCCCGACCAGCCCCGCCAAGCCCGCGGCACCGGCGGCCGTCCCCCCGGAAGCGGCGCCGCATCAGGAGCAGGTCGCCGCGGTCGAGGGGGCGCCCCGGCCCGCACCGCAGCCCGCTGCGGCCGGCTTCGTCGACGGGGCGTCGGGCCGCTACGCGTTCCGTCCGCCCGAAGCTGCGCGCGGCGACGCCGGCCGCGGGGCCCCCGCCGCATCGCTCAGTGCGAAAGAACACCCGCCACGCGGTATTGTTTCCCCCCAGCCCGACGCTGCCCACGGTGACAACAAAGAAGGACTGACGACTGATGCCAGACGTGACGTTCGACCGGTTCAAGACGATAGTCGCCGAGCAACTCGGCGTGGAGCCGGACCAGGTGACGCCGGAGGCGTCGTTCGTCGAGG
>Ga0181520_10010280_pt1 | contig 12606 bp, 12 predicted proteins | sample PEATcosm2014_Bin_29_FD_132451 | JGI IMG/M metagenome (GOLD analysis project Ga0181520, IMG submission 132451) | Peatland microbial communities from MTU Mesocosm Facility, Houghton, MI, USA - PEATcosm2014_Bin02_30_metaG | ecosystem: Environmental > Terrestrial > Soil > Wetlands > Peat | place...
ATAGATTTACAAAAAATGGATGGCAATATTAAATCATTAATAAACCTGCTTATCATGAATTGTGCTTTTATAGCCGAATATATTCGTCAAGAAAAAGGCATGGATTCCTGGGCGGAGATTTTTAAAAACGCGAAGGAAATATTGGACAATTATAAAAATACGGGAAAGCTCGCTATATAAAAATGGAATGAATTATGGATAACAAACATGACAAAAAATCATTTAAGAGATTTGAAACTTGGATTAGTTTTTCTCAAATGAATGTGAAAATGTTCAAGTTGATTTTGATTGCATCCGGATTGTTAAGTTCAGGCTTTACATTATTAATTATTTTAATTTAGGTGATTGGGATTTTCATTCTCAATATTCATTACCAATATTAAAACTCCCGTTGAGAATTGCTGAAAGGTTATCGCTTATTAAAAGAGCTTTTGGGCTCGTGTGTATATGTGGCAGCTTTCATGCCGGTAATGCGCAGAAGTGATCAAAGAGAAATTAAAATACGCTGGATATTGGTTACACCTTGGATTTAATTTTAACAAATTGTAAAAAATGAATATTATTGATCGAAAGATGTTAACGTTGGAACTCAGCGGCGGCATGAAATCTTCCGCCGAAGCGTAGTATTATGAGTAGCCGACTCGCCAGGATTTTGGTGTAACCACAACTCAATTTCCTCCAACTCTTGGCACTCCTCAGCTATGCGCACTACTTTCTTTACGACATCAGCAGCTTCGTAACCATAGATCAAATAGATGGCACGTTTATAGTATACTTTGCTTTTGAATAAAGATAGGGTCTTCAGATCTTTCTGTATTCCATGAACGTTTGCTTTCGGGGACTTCACTTCGATGATAGCATAATTACCTTCCATGTAGCCTGGTTTATGAACTAGAAGATCAGGTTTAGTATAGTTTGCACCCAAGTTTCGCAAAATCGGGTGGGCCGCTTTATCTATCTCACCATTGAGGTAGAACTCCGTGTGATCTGGCCAGAACAATCGCATTTGGTGATAAAGCTCGTAGCAATAAACCCGTTCGCGATATATAGGATCACCGCCATCTATGTTGAGATGAAAATAGCTGGGACCAACGCCAGCAGTTGCACGCATAATAATATTTGTTAGTTCAATCATCAGATGTCACGTATAACACATCGCTTAGAGGGCGCCGGATTTATCGGCAAATAAATTCCTCAAATTGTCTTCTGCCTCAATTTGTACAGTGAGTGCAGAGTCGGTAGCTTTTGGTGTCCTTTCTGGTGGTTTAGTCTCCAGATAGCCAACAAATGTGTTGTCTGTCGATCTCAACTTCATCACCTTCTGCAAGGTTGTCTAGATTTTCTAAATCCGCTTTTTCAAAGTGCAAAATGGTGGCGGCAAATACATGCTTGCTAATCTCCCTTTTGATTTGGAGGCGTATATTCATATTGTTGTAGCGAGCGGATACTTGCATGTCCGGCTTTACCTCACTATTGCCCAATATCAAATTTTGGGAGGGACTATTGAAGGTTGCACCTCGTGTTTCACAGTCTTGCCACGTTATTTTCTTCATGTCTTTCTCCTTGTTAACCTCTTATAGATTATCATTGATAACGCCAGATGCCATATTTTTTTTCTAAAAGCCTTCAAATAACTCTTCCAATATTTTGATCTGAAGGCAAATATTTATTACCAACTGATCCCTTTCGACATTAAATACTTTTGACTATTTAAGTTCCCCAACTGAGCGGCGGTCTTATAATCATTTATTGCTTCATCTTTATGGCCTAGTTTACCGTAAGCAAGTCCCCTATTATTATAGGCTACGGCAAAATCCGGTTCTAGACGGATAGCCTCATTATAGTCCGCGATAGCACGCTGATACTGACCAAGGGCATAGTAAGTACACCCCCTGTTATAGTAGTCATTAACCATAGGATACTCAATTTCTATGTAAAGATGTTCTAGACGGATGGCTTCATTATAGTCTTCAATGGCACGTTGATGCTGTCCAAGGTTAGCGTAAGCAATCCCCCTGCTGCCGTATGCCCAAGCAAAATCCGGTTCCAGGCGGATAGCCTCATCATAGTTTTCAATGGCTAGTTGATATTGGCCAAGTTTATTGTAAGCAATCCCTCGGTTGAAGTAAACGCCATAATCTGTCTTGAGGACGATAGCCTTATTGAAATCCTCGATAGCATTTTGATACTGGCCAATTTTATAGCAAGCAATCCCCTTCTCCAAATGGGCTTCATAATCCTCCTCTATCTTCTGCGTGGTGGTCAAGCCCGTTTCTTCCTCATATTGAGCGATAACATTTTCGGGTATCTCCACTTCTTTCGCGTAATCCCGCATACGGGAAATAAAACGATGAATTTGTTTTTTGTTGAAACGAATTTTCCGGCAAAGTGTGACGATGTATTTTGTATTTTTCTCCAGTTCGGCGTTTAATAACTCGCGCTGCTCACTGCGCAAAGTATTGGATTTAAGCTCGTCGCGCAAACCCGTATTTCTGTCGTTATAAAGTTTAATTCTGGCAATCAACTTAAGGATTCTTTCTTTATGCTCATCCTCTTCTATTAAGCCTTGTTCATCTTCAATATAGTCAACGACGTTCTGATTCCTGATTTCGCCAGTTAACAGTTTATCGCCAATATTTAACACTTCGTTAATCGAAACGGGTAGACTAAAGATAGCTGTCTCCAGCGCTCGCTTATCCCTTTCGCTTTCTGGAGCTATTTCCACCTCATCCTCACGACTCAAAGACGAAATGGGCGCTCCTTCTTGTTCCTCTTCCGTCGCAAGTTGTTTTGCTGCTATGGCCATCCCAAACATGCGAGTAACCAAAATTAGCACAACTGACAGTATTATTTCTCCGGCAACAGTCCATTGCCCCCAAACTGCTGCCGCTATTATGGCTGTGAGAATTACGCCAATTCCACTCAGCAGCAATCCACCAATGACCCATCCTATTCCGGATGACGCAGCGTATATTAGTGAATAAAACCAAAGGCTAAATATAAAGAAAAAAGAAAGCAAGTAAAGGATGATACCACCGAGAACACGAGTTGAGCGAAATACCATAAGTAATAATGACAAGGGTACAACTGTTATGAGACAAACACCTATTGACTTGGCGATAAACGGATAATAAAAATGTTCATAAACCCATTTATAATCCTTGACGAAAATCATCACAACGGCAACTATCCCGAAGATAATGCACACTGTTAACAAAAGATTGGAAATGATGCTTATCATTGCCATAGCGGATTCGGCAATAGATTTGGCATGAGTCGCGCCGATTGCTATCCATGCAATGCAAATACTGATGACCGCGGCAAACAACCGTAAAATCCATAGCCAAGTCTCTGTATCAGGGATTCCTAAAATATTGGCTGACCACCCCATACCAAACACAATAGGAAACCAGAAAAGAATCGCGACAAGCAGAAATTTTATGTATTTCATTTTATATACCTTTATTGCTAATGGCATAGTCCCTTATTTTTTTTAACCAATTCTAATGTTTTGCAATTTCCCAATTCACAGGCTTTTTTTGCATCACGGCAGCCAAGCTCATTGTTTTTCAGTAAATAATAAGAAAGACCTCGGTTTTTATAGGCATCGGCATCATTTGGATTCAAGAGTATTGCTTTGTTAAAGTCCTCTATGGCATGTTGATACTGACCAAGTTTATTGTAAATAGTCCCCCTATTGTAGTAGGCTCCAACATTATCCGGCTTTAGTCGTATTGACTCGTTATAGTTCTCTATGGCACGTTGATACTGGTTAAGGCTTGAGTAAACATCCCCTCGGCCATAGTAGGCATCGGCATAATCAGGTTTCAGGCGTAAGGCCTGATTATAGTCCTTAATGGCAAACTGATACTGGCCAACGTTATAGTAAGCCACTCCCCTGTTTAAGTAGGCATCGGTATTATTCGGTTCTAGTCGTATGGCTTGATTACAGTCCTCAATGGTACGTTTATATTGGCCAAGGTCTCTGTAAGCAACACCACGATTGTAGTAGGCACTGGCTATATTAGGGGACAGTTTAATACCATTGTTTAAATATTTTATAGCCTTTTTCGGGTCGGTAAATTTTTTACCATTCCATAATGCTTCTGCCTTACGAAACCAATCCGCCGCCGTTTCACTCATTGCCGTTGAACAAAGAAAGGTTAAAACAAGAAAGATGGAAATTATAATTTTGCGCATAATCTAGCCCTCCAACAATTAATATCTGAACTACTCTAAAAACATTGAAACCAAATATTTAATTCTTACAAATTATGAAAAATAAATATTATGGGTTGATATCTGTTATAGGAAACTTCCAATACCATGTGTCAATTTGTAAACCAAAAAGGCTATGAACCCCGCAGGACAAGAGGATGGCTTGCAAAATGCTACCGAGAAAGAGTGTAGGTATTCCACCGAAAGTGAGGCTAATAAAAACTGTCTTCCACTCGAAGCGTGTCTTACCGACCTGCACCTCGTAAAGATGTATAGCTACTGGTAAAAGTCCGGCAAAAACTATGCAAATGATTGAACGGAGAAGTGCGCTATCTAAGTCCCATAAGTTGGTGTTGAATAGCAGAGCAGAGCTAACTAAGCCCCAAACGCAAAAGAGTGCTACTCCGCATATCATATAAATCTTTTCGGATTTGACTTCCGGGTGCGGCTTAATCTGTGCAAGCGCATCGGAAAGATTTTTCAATGGATCGCTCATATTGGTTTTAAGCACCTCAAATTTGAAATATAACACCCCGAAAAAATACATGGGGTTTTATTTAACTCAATATAATACACTTTCGCATATGACTCTTTTTATTTCATAACTTTCCTAGTGGTAATTTTGTCTTTTGCAAGTTTCTTATAAATCTCCTCTCGCAAAGAATAGGCTTCCTTTTTCATTGATTTATATTTTACTTCGTTGAAGCATATATGTTCTGTGTCTTTTTCAGGTGTTTTCATCTCGATAATCTTAGAAAGGTCTGCAATTGCCTTGGGGTAGTCTTTCAATTGTACATACATATGTGCTATCGACAGATAAGCCCCTTCAATCTGGTTTTGCACAGGGTTACAGGGAATCTTTTCACTCTTTTCAAATTTTTCAATGCTTAATGAGTAGTCCCTTATAGCTTCCCTATATTTCGCTAAATGTGCATTCGCAGCTCCACGAAGAAGATACCCATCGCCATCTTCCGGTTTTATTTTTATTGCCTGCGTGGCATCTAAAATAGCATGATTATAGTTCTTAAGTTTTACATAGCAGTGTGCCCGTCCTTGGTATGCTTCCGCATGTTGGGGATTGAGCCGTAAAACAGAATCGTAATCTTCTTTAGCCTGACTAAATCTGCCTAGTTTCTCTAATACTTCAGCCCGGTATAAGTATGCAAGCGTGTACTGAGGGTAAAGACGAATTGCTTTGTTGTAGTGCGTAATGGATTTATTGTCCGGTTCGCTCATACCCATCATATGGCCTAAAGATAGCTCATAGCCTGCCTTTTTAATATTTTCAAAGGCTTGTGCATTCAATATGCGACCTTTTCCCGATATATTGAAAGTGAATGTAAGAGGACTGTCTGGACAACAATGCGGTTCATCCGAAAGGTGTAGCAACATATCCAAGGTTACTTTATTGGGTTTAATCTGTATGGTGTTAACGTCTTCACAATCACCTATGTCTATACAGTCGGTGTTCTTATATTTACCGTTTTGGTTCATGACAACGGCCATCGTCACATAAGTGCCGCTCCCACCGGTACTCGATTGCAGGAAAACAACAGCATCTTCTTTACCATCCCCGTTTATGTCACCATATGCCCCATCTGCAAATTCAACATAAAGATCATAGTCTTTAAATTTCTTATGAAATTCGTCTTCTTTAAAATTTACGGTCAGACCATCACATTTATATGTCACTTTGCGCAGGGGATCGAGTTTGATACTTGCTTTTGGTTTATTCTTAAAAGATGAAGGGCTATAATTATACTGCCACGTCAGATTTATTTTCTGAACGGCGGAATCTTGAGAGAAAGCCTTTTCCGCGAAAAATGAACAGATAGTAATAATGAAGAACAAGCTTATTAGTATTTTTTTTCGCATAATTCAAATTCTAATCTATTCAATATGGCAACAATATCCAGAAACAAAATAAATTTTTAAATTATTGTTTCACCCTAACAATTAATAACCGAACTTCGCTTTTTCCGATTAGTTAAGTATCATAATAGCACTATTCATTTTTTTTAAAAGAGGAAAATACACAACCACATTTATGACTGATTGAAAGCAAGCATACCTGACAAGGATAACAATTTGTTTCTTTCAGGAGGGCATTTGGATTCCATAGGAACAGCAAATTAGATGTTACGCATTTGCACATTTCATTCGGTATTCAATAAAATGCTTTGGATATCCAGTATCAACGCTTTGCATTTGAATTGAGAGGGCGTGATATGAAAAATCAAATTCGCCTTAACTTGACGCGGTATCTACAGAGTTTCAAGCGCTGCTGTTGTATATATGTATTAATCATTTGCATAAAGTGACGAAAAGTGTTAGTTTACGCAAACGATAGATACAAATGGAGGCGTTGTGCTAGTTGATTTTATAAATGCAATGGCTGCCAAGGGGCGTTCCAGCTTCAGCTATAAAGATATTGAGAAACAGATAAATTTATCATCTATGGCTATCAAGGCAGCTCTCCGCCGTTTACAGAAAAAAGGTGATATAGTGATGCCCTGTCGTGGATTTTATGTCATTGTTCCACCGGAATACCGGGCGTTAGGAAGTTTGCCTGCGGAACAATTTATTCCCGACTTGATGAATTACTTAGGAGAAATTTATTATGTGGGGCTTTTGAGCGCTGCCGAATATCATGGAGCTGCACATCAACGTTCTCAGATTTTTCAAGTAGTAGTGGCAAAAACCAGAAGGCCGATCAGATGCGGTAAGATAAGAGTTGATTTTATTTTCCGTAAAAACGCGGCGAAAATCCCAACCCAGAATAGAAATACTCCAGCGGGTATCATAAAAATATCAACTCCTGAAGCAACTGCGCTTGATTTAATCGGTTATGCCAGGCATTGCGGTGGTATAAACAATGTTGCCACCGTCTTGGCGGAACTCGCGGAAAAAATTGACAGTAAACGTTTAGTCATTGCTGCAAAACTTTCACCGATAGCCTGGGTGCAGCGGCTTGGTTTCTTGCTTGATCTAACCGTCAAAGGAGATAAGACTGAGACTATTGCCGCATATGTTAAGAATAAATTATCTGTTCGCATACGTTTGATACCGTCAAATAGTATAAAAGGTGCAAAAATGGATACCCGCTGGCGTGTATTTGTTAATGCTAAAGTGGAGGCAGATATTTGATTCCTCGTAATTTCATACAAGAGTGGCGACAACATGCGCCGTGGCCTCAAGATGCTCAACTGGAACAAGACTTAATCATTTGCAGAGCTCTTGTGGAAATTTTCAGCCGTCCCGAATTGGCTGCAAACTTGGCATTTCGAGGAGGCACAGCTCTATTTAAGTTATATCTGGCACCAATGCGCTATTCCGAGGATATTGACCTGGTACAGATAACTGCCGGACCCATTGGGCCCATTATGAGTACCCTTCAAGAGAAGTTAAATTCTTGGCTGGGAATTCCCAAACGGAAACAATCGGAAGGAAGAGTAACTCTGACTTATCGCATGGAATCGGAAGATGGCTTGCCGCTGAAGCTTAAGATAGAAATAAACTCTCGTGAGCACTTTACCCTTCTGGGATATAGTAAACATAGCTTTGATGTTGATTCTCGCTGGTTCTCCGGTAGCGCATCCATACTGACTTATCAGCTTGATGAACTTTTAGGGACTAAAGTTCGGGCGCTATATCAGCGAAAAAAGGGACGTGACTTATTTGATTTATGGGCGGCATTCAACACTACAAAGGCTCAACCCCAAAAAGTGATAAATTGTTTTTTGCACTACATGGAGAATGAAGGGCATAAAGTTTCCCGTGCAGAATTTGAGAAAAATTTATCTGAAAAACTTAACGATCACAATTTTATCAGAGACATTGAACCATTGATCATTGCAGATACCGGATACGATTTCTCAAAAGCAGCTGCGCTTGTGATGAATAAGCTGGTGCCGCTGATTCCCGGCGCTCCGTGGCAGAGAAAATCACATAGCGTTAAAAAATGAATCGAGTGATATGACGATTTGTAAAATTAATATTTAAATATTGGGAAGCAACCGGCTGAGACTTTTTCAGGGACAACTAATTGCCTCCTTATTTTATTTTTTTTTCTATAATGTTGATAGCTTCTTTTACAGTGATTTTATCTTTATATTTTCGTAATATTGTTATCAGTTCAGTTTCATGTTTGTCTGGTTCTATTAGGTCATAAAATTCAGCTTTTTTGAATAATATCTTAATTTCTTCAATTTTAACGTCATTCCAATGAGATTTAAATTTTTCATACATTGAATCATCTAAGTTTATTGTGTCAAATAAAAGGTTCACCGCATGGCCACTGGATCTTGAAATTTCATGTATTCTTATCAGTGGTGACTTTAGATCGCCAGCCCACATTAAAAAGTCCGTATTTTTCTTTCGTCGAAGTAAGAATAAATTATTATAAGTATCTTTAATGGCAATTACATAAGTTGGTTGTTCAAATATAGAACGCTGGATTATCTTGTTTAGACCTTTAAGCCGAGGAACGAGAGAAATGATTCTAAGTTTTTTATTCAATTCTATTATAGAGTATAATGGTTGAAGTCCCGGAAAGCCAGGCAGAATACCTTTCTCTGATGTAAAGAATTTATAGAGTTTATTTTCGCCGAAGGGATAGATATTAGGATTTATCAGATAATCGGGATTAATGCCTAATACATTACATAAATTTATAACCTTCTCATGTGAAATGCCTGTGCCTGTTTTTTCAAATTTTTTTATTGCAGATTGCGTTACTTCAAGGATAGAGCCTATCTGTTCTTGAGTAAATCCACAAGATTCCCTAATTAAAACAATAAAATCTAAATTTTGCATACAAATTCCCAAAAAGAAAAAAAGGTTTGACAAATTGGTACTATGCAATGTATTATTAGTACCATATTGGGTACGCACCAGCGTATGCTGGGTTGAAAAAGAGTATAATTTGAGAAGATGAAAAATGCAATAGAACAAATAAAAAAGGGTAATGCGTTGAGGATGGTTGATCCAGTTGAATCGAAAAAGTGAAAACATAAAAGTGCATACCCATGTTGATGTTTAATCGAATTATGTTGACAAACTCCCTACAGATATTTAACCTCCGATCGAATAAGGGAGGTATTTGCATGAAAGGTTCGATTCATTTTCGCGGTGATCGCGGATACTATTATGTTTCATGGGTTCATAAGGGACACCCGTATAAAATTTATAAATATAATGGTGAGTTTCTCTATCATAAAAAATTAGCAGAGAAACTTCTCGCTTGTATGCAGGCGGATGAAGAAAACGGATTTTTCAGAATTGAAAAATATACCCGTGAGGTGCCAACCGATGTCGTACCTTATTTGAATACTTGGATAGAGTTACAGAAAGACACGTTATCACCAGCTACCTTCAAAGACTATTACAACTCCATCAAAAATCATCTTATTCCGTGGTTTGAAAAGCATCCAGTGCAGTTGCATGAAATCAGATATGACATTCTTTGCCAATTATTAAACGATATAAAGCGGGATGGCAAAGGCAAGTTAAACGTCATTTACTGCCTTCGTCGTTGTTTGGATTTCGCTTTGAAGTCGGGACGCATATTTTCCATGCCGCCTTTACCTGAACGTCGTTTATATCAGATTGATGAAAAACCAATCGACTGGATATCGGAGGTTAGACAGATAAAGATTATTCAAGCAATTCCAGAAATTCATCAGCCAATTTTCTGGTGGCTTAAATATCATATTCGTAGACCTTCTGAGGCAATGGCATTGATGAAAGAGGATTATGATCCGCATACCGATAGTTTTATTATCAGGCGGGCGTTTTCAGCGAAAAAGCTCATACAGCACACAAAAACCCATAAACAACATATTGTGCCCTGCCACAGTGAATTCAAACTAATAATGGCCAAAATGCCACATACATTCAGTCAGTTCTTTTTTTCTAACCCTAATAGTAGATTAGATGGTCATCATTATCAGCACGATTATCTTGTAGACCTCTGGAACAAGGCCGCTGCATCGGTAGGTGAGGCTATAAGAATGTATGCCGGTCTGAAGCATTCAACGTGTTCCCAGTATATTAATGAAAAGGGGCTATCTGTAGATGAGTTACAAATGTTAACTGACCATGCGCGACGCGATTCCGTTCTAAAATATGCCGACGTGCAACTTGAAGCAAAGCGCAGAATTATGGAGAAAAAGATCATCAGATTGGGGGAGGTTAGGGGGGAAACAAAATGATAATACTAAATGAAATAAATCAAATAGTTATGGCGGAAGTGCATGGGAATCGAACCCGCCCTAGATGGTTTTAGCGCCCAACACCGGATTTGAAGTCCGGAAGGCCCACCAGTGACCTTGGCACTTTTACCTGAAAACGAACCGCAAAACAGCAATGTATCAACACGCAAAAAATATCGGCGAAATTCCCCAAAGCGGATATTCCGGATTTTGCCTTATCTTTTAATTTTCCCCGGTAATATATAAACGTACGGCTCTCTGAGCATACGCAGATGGAGGAATCTGTCCATTTTGCGCAGAGCAAGGTAGAGCCTCCATATCATGGCATCCTCCTTATCCTGTGGCTGGAAATTGACAAGAATTGTCTTTAGGGCTTTTTCCACGGAAATCATTTCTAATCTCCATTTAATTTATGAGCGACAGTTTACGAAAGACAAAACTTATGTCAACAGATATCGGGAGGCATTGATTTTCAATGGTAATTTCCGAAAAAGAAATTTTCAATTGAATTATCAGGGGAAGAAGGTTAGATAACATTTCAACTTACCCATTTTGGCCCATTCTGAATTGAAGAGCTGTTTTTCATTCAGAATGGGGCAGAATGGGTTTTGGTGTTGTGTAATTTTAAAGAAAGTTTGGTTGTAATCCGTGCGAAAACTTATCACAAAAAAAATTAATAAAGGTACTGAGCATCTCGATAATCTTATCCGGCAAATCAATGAAGGTTCGGCAAAGGTTGATGTCAGCGGACTTAACGGCGCGGCTCGTCCATTTTTAGTATCTCTTCTTTTTGAACGGCTGGAAAGGCCGTTGCTTATTGTTTGTCCCGAAGAGAAAGAAGCGGCGGCCTTCGCGCGGGATTTGTCTTTGTTTCTGGGGGAGGAATCCGTATTTCATTATCCGTCGCTCGATTTTTTGACAATCGACATGTTTGCTCTCCAGAAGGAGGAAGAATTAACCCGTCTGGAAGTCCTTACCGATCTGCTAATAAAAACAAAAACCATCGTGGTTACCTCCGTAATAGCCTTGATGCAAAAGGTGACGCCTCTGGCCGTGTTTAATGACTATCTGCAAATCATTTCGTCAGGCGATACTCTGAACAGGGACGACTTTTGCTCCCGCCTGATTTCCGGCGGCTATAAAAGAGAAAGCCTGGTAGAGGAAAAAGGGGAGTTCAGCATCCGGGGCAGCATTATTGATATATTCCCTCCGGCTGAAAAATATCCGCTGCGTCTGGAAATGTTCGGCGATGATATCGAATCCATCCGGACGTTTGACGGTTCCTCTCAGCGTTCGATAAGCGCGGCGGATGCCTTCATCGTCGGGCTTGCCAGTGAGGTAATCATCAATCCCTCAAATTTAGAACTGGCGGTCCGAAATATCAGGCGGCGTGCCGACGATCTTTCTCTGCCCCGCGAGATTCGAAACCGTCTGGTGGATTCCCTGAAGAACGGTTTGACCAATTTCATCAATCCGATATTTTTACCGCTGTTTTATGAATCATACGATAATAACAGCGGGCTTTCGGGCGATAAATTGTCGAGTCTTTTTGATTATCTTTCGAAAAATACTTTAGTCATTCTGGATAATCCGCTGGCCGTGAATCAGGCCATCGGGAATGCGGGGCTTCATATTGACAAGCTGTTGTTTAAAACTAAAAACAGCGGCAAATTTTATCTGGAAAAAGAAAACACTTATGTTGATCCAACCGGTATCACGGCAGGTCTTAACAGGTTCGGACAGGTTTCTCTTGCCGGCCTGAATCTGGATCAGGAACCGGATGGCGCGGTCACTGCGGTTTCTTTTGACACTCACCAGTATTTATGCACGGGAGAATTATTGGCCGGGGAGATTAAGGAAGACGCGTATTTGCGGTGGACCGCGGAAAAGATTAAATTATGGCTGTCCGAAGATATGTCTATATTTTTATTTTGTCCGGCTTCTGAGGCCCTTCAACGGATGAAGCATCTGCTTTTGTCCTATGATTTGCCGGTGCAGATTTCATCGTCCCGGGATTCAGTTCTCGAAATCATTGACCGCTTTCAGGGGAGTCCCCAGCTTGTTTTGCTGGAAGGGGAAATTTCCACCAGCTTTATTATACCGGCAATGAAGCTGGTATTTTTAAGCGAAGAAGAAATATTTGTTAAAAAAGCTCCCCGCCGGCGTGTCAGGCCGA
>Ga0181520_10010282_pt1 | contig 12603 bp, 11 predicted proteins | sample PEATcosm2014_Bin_29_FD_132451 | JGI IMG/M metagenome (GOLD analysis project Ga0181520, IMG submission 132451) | Peatland microbial communities from MTU Mesocosm Facility, Houghton, MI, USA - PEATcosm2014_Bin02_30_metaG | ecosystem: Environmental > Terrestrial > Soil > Wetlands > Peat | place...
CCGGCCTGGATCGACTGCCCGAATATCAGAACGTCACCGCAACGCATACGAAGTTCGTAGGCGCCACCGCAGGGCTTAGCTACTCAAATACGCAAAAATCTCTGGGGGCGATTGAAGAGGAGAGCGGAGTGCAGTGGGATGTGAATGGCCAGGTGAATGCCACGTTCCCCAGTCTCTTTCCTCAAGTATGGGGGGAATACGCGCGAGGATTCCTGCTCCCTCTCAGAAACTCATCACTCTGGCTTCGTTCTTCGGCTGGTGGTGCTTTTGGCAATGCAAGCGATCCTTTCGCGAATTTTTACTTCGGCGCTTTCGGGAATAACTGGGTCGATAAAGGCGACATCAGCCGCTACCGCGAATACTACAGTTTTCCGGGTACCACGATTGATCAGATCGGAGCAAACAGTTTCGCGAAAGGTCAGGCCGAATGGGACCTCACGCCGCTGCACTTCCGCGATCTGGGAACCACAAAACTCTATAGCAATTGGGCAAGGCTGGCGCTTTTCACCGGGGGTCTCGCGGCGAATCCGGCAAGCTCTGACCATAGCGGCTATGCGGACGCCGGCGCTCAGCTCGATCTCCGGCTGGTGCTGTTCTCTCAGGTGAAATCGACCTTCTCGACCGGCTTTGCAGTAGCGCATGACCGGTCGGACCATACCAGAACCGAGACTATGTTCTCGCTGAAAATCTACTGAACACGTCGCGAACTTCGTGTGCGGGAGGCCTCAGTGCCGGATCACGATCGAGCATGCGAAGAATTAGGGAATCAATCTCCAGAGGTATGGCGGGCTGCATCGCAGAAGGCGCTGCCACATTCCGGCACTCGATGGCCTCATAGACGTCCAGCGGAGTTTCGCCCGCAAACGGATGTCGCCCGGTCCACAGCTCGTAGAACAGTGCACCCAGCGAGAACACGTCAGAGGCACTGCTCGCTGTCTCGCCACGAAGGATTTCAGGAGACATGTAGAGCAGCGTGCCTGAGAGCGTGCCGGATATCGTTCCGGACGCACCCGTCGAATGAGGTTCTATGCGCACGGGACCGGCAAGCCGCGCCAGCCCAAAATCCAAGATCTTCACAACCCCGTCTTTTCGAAGGATGATGTTCTCCGGTTTGATATCCCGGTGCAAGATATCCGCAGAGTGGGCAGCGGCAAGTGCGCTCGCCGCCTGTTCTCCCCAGTCAATGGCATCGCTGATTTCCGCCGCGCCAGCGGCCATCAGTTGGCGGAATGTCGGTCCCTCGACCCATTCCATCGCGAGGAACAGGCCCGCCGGCGAGTCTCCGGATTCGTAAACCGTGACGATATTTAGATCATCGAGCGCCGAGGCTGCGCGCACCTCTGTTTGGAAGCGGTCGACTGCTTGCGGACTCGCGACTAGATGGCGGCGCAGGATCTTCAGAGCGACCGGACAGCCTGATTGATTGCGCGCCAGGTAAACTTCGCCCATTCCGCCGACCGTGATCAGAGATTCGATTTGGTACTTCCCGATGCGCTCGCTGGTGGAAAGAGCGCTTGGCTGGTCGAGCAGGTCTGCCGCCAGACGATCAGGGCGCGCGACAAAAACTGCCTCGTCTTCTGTCTTGAGGAGAGATTCAACCTCCGCCCTGACCGAGGCACTGGCAGAGGCAAGCAGAGCCTGGCGCTCCTTTACCGGAAGATCGACCGATTCGTGAAACAACCGTTCAATCTCAACCCAATCCGCCTTCAAGGTCATGACTGCTCGCCGTTCATCTCGCGCATCAGCCATGTGCGCGCCAATCGAAAATCACGATTCACAGTGATAATGGAAACACCCAGGGCCTCTGCGGTTTCTTCGATACTCAGACCGCCAAAGTAGCGCATTTCGATGACTCTACTCTTACGTTCGTCAACGGCCTGCAAACGCTCAAGCGCATCGTGGAGCGCAACCACCTGGGCAGCTTCCTGGTGCACTGCCAGCTGCACATCGTCGAGCGAGACGGGGACTCGACCGCTGCCGCGCTTTCCTGCAAGGCGACTGCGGGCATGATTGACGAGGATCTGGCGCATCGCTGTGCAAGCGACAGCGAAGAAATGGCAGCGATTCTGAAACGATGCATTTTCGACGTCGGCGAGCCTTAGATATGCCTCATTGATCAGCGCCGTAGGTTGCAGAGTGTTGCCTTGATCCTGGGCGCTCCATGCGCGACGCGCCATTCGATGTAGCTCGTTGTAGACGAGCGGCATCAGTTCATTCAGCGCATTTTGGTCACCTTTACCCCAGGCAACCAGTAGACCGGTCACCTCGCCTTGAGGATCCACGGCGTCCGACCTCCCAATTCAATGACAGCATACGCGGATTATGCAGCACCGTCCCTGCCCGCGAATTTGCTGCTTCCGCGCGCTTCCACCAGCCGATGCATCTCCCAAAGATCACGTGGAGTTTGAGAGAGGAGCGGCCGGATAGCCAGCATTCCGGTAGGTCCGATGCTTTTCTGAAGATACTTCAGCTCCACGAACAGGCCATCCAACTCGGAATCAGGTTCAGCTTCGAGGCCAGCCTCCCGAAGGAGCAGATCGCCCTTGGCGCGCATGCTGAGCTCGCTGGTTAGCTGCAGGAGAGACAACATGTCGCCGCGCACTGTCGGCGAGAAACTTTCCTGCAGAGCCATCAGATAGGCACCGACGCGGGTCTGCTGGAATTCCTCCGAACCAATTTGGTTGAGCATGTCGATATCGCTGTCGAGTTTGCCCCCCAACCACTCGCGCAGAGATTTTTCGCTGAAGTAAAAAACGAATCCCAGGATCAGTGGCAACCCAGCGGCCGCCGCAACCGTGGATGCCACGGGAGACTGAAGACTCTGATTAAATAACGAGTGGAGCACAATTGCTGCCGCCACTCCTGGCACAAATAAGGGTGCGCGCGACCAGTTCCGGCTCTCAAGCAGATAGGCGGAAAGAGTTGCCCCCAGCGCTGCGACGCCTCCGTGCATCACGGCTGTGCCGAATCCGCGCAAAATCCAGACTCCAAGCCCTCTTCCTTCAAGCAAGTGAAGGTAAGAGATGTTTTCAACCAGCGCAAATCCCGCTCCCACTGCGAATCCGCAAATGGCTGAATCTGCCATGAAGGCCGCTCTCGCAGTGGCGATCAGAAAGATCCAATAGACAGCTTTGGCGAGTTCTTCCACGACCGGAGCGCCGAAGCGGGCGTACTGGTCCTCATGACCAGGAAACTGCCGAAAAATAATCGAGTTGAAAGCGAAGCAGAGCAACGCTGCCAGGGCCCCGGACGCAAGGGATGTGAATACCGTGCGAACCGAGATCAGTTTGTAACTGTCAAGCGCTCGAAGGGCGGCAAGGAATAACAGCACCGGCACCAATGCCAGCACGATGCGAAGCACGTCGACGCTATGAATCACGAATTCGCTGAGATCCCGAAGCTCAGTCGGTTCCAGCCTTGTTGGCGGCGATAATTCAGCGAACTGGCGAAGGACTTCAGCAGAAAGATTCCCAGACCTCCCGCGGGTCTTCGAGATAAATCGGGCGTCAGGTCCGGCGGATCAGCAGTCAACGGATCAAATTCAATACCCTGATCCGCGACTTCGACTTCCATCTCTTGCGGTCTGGGAACAGAATAGGTGATGACGACCGTCCCCGGCGCGCCCTCAGGATAGGAATATCGCCAAACATTGACCAGGATCTCTTCAATCACTAGGTCGAGCTGACTCATATGCAGTTCCGGCAAATTCGCTTCCCGTGCGCCTATTCGAACAAAGTCTGTCACAGGGGCCAGCGATTCGGGTATTGCGATCAGCGTCAAAGATTGCGATATTCCTGGCAAGACTTTGCTCAGCCTCCCAACGACGCCGATTCCACTGATTCGTACATCGGAAATACGTGGTTCAGCCGGGTAATTTCGAATACCTGCCGGACGAGGCCGGTCAGACAGCAGATTCGGAGCTCTCCACCCTTATTCTTCAGCTTCTGAGCAATCCCGACGAAAGAGCGCAAGCCCATGCTGCTGACATAACTAAGATCGCCCAAGTCGACGATGAGGCTCGTTGTGCCCTCTGAGATACATGAATCGCATTGCCGCTCAAACTGAACAGCATTTTCGGCATCCATGCGGCCAACCACGTGCAGTACAACTTTGCCTCCAATTTCAGAGCAATCAATTGTCATGGTATCCCTAGGGTGCCTGAGGCCGCGGCGAACGTCAATTATAGCGACCGACTTCCTGTAGACCTCTTGAGTACGAAAAATCGGATTCTCAGCAGTGATTGTCAACCCGACAAGAAGCGCGTTCATCGTTATCGATCCCATCTGAGCTTCGATATCGATCGTAGTGTTCGCCTGTTTTCTTTCAAGCCAGTCGATGAGCGACTCGGACTGTCATCGCGATGTTTAGACCGACTGCTGGGGATTCCTTCACCCTCGCCGACTAGTGAGGACTAATCCGCCGTCGATGAGTGCTTTGGCGGTCATGCGCTCATCGATGACTGAAGAAACCGAATCGTCTCAGCCAACCTGGCGGTTCCCCGTCGATTGCTATTGCGACGCTCTCTTTCGCGTGAAATGACATTTTCCGTTGTCGGCCAATGAACTTGATGACAAGATTGCCAGTAATGCTTCCCCGCAAAGCGTTCCGCCTGATTCTCGGCTTCCTGGCCGTCTCAATGCTCTGTGGCGCGCTCGCTGCGCAGAGCTTCGATCTTGCCGCTCACGGCCGTCAGATTGTGGCGCTGGACGGACTCATGCGTTTTCATCCAGGGGACGATCCGACCTTCGCCTGGGCCAACCCAGCATTCGATGACAATACCTGGCCTCTTATCCGAGGCGATCGACCCTGGTACGGGCAAGGCTACCCGTATCTCACTGGTTTCGCGTGGTACCGATTCAAAGTCACGCTGCCATCCCACCCCGGCCCACTTGCGGTCTGGGTTCCGGTCATCGCCACGAACTTTCAGATCTTTGCCGACGGCCATTCGATCGCCGCGTTCGGCTCCATGCCTCCGCACGCTATACCGTTATCAGGTGAGAACCTCTCGTTTCCCATTCCAGCCGATCTGACGCAGTCCGGTCGGCCCCTCACCTTCGCCATCCGTGTGTGGCACTACTCGTCTGAGTGGGGAGGGGGGCAGCTCGGCGGGTTTCAGGAATCCATGCAGCTGGGTGATGCCAGTTTGATCCAGGAATGGCAAATACATCGCCTTCGGCAGATTTTCTGGGAAGATGCCCAATACAACATCAATGGACTCGTTTGCCTGCTGGCGGGGATCGGCTCGCTTCTGCTCTTCTTCCTCCGGCCCACCGACCGCGAATTCTTATGGTTTGGCCTGTTTGAGGCGATCAACGTGGTCTATGTGCTTTTCCAAACGTACTGCGAAGTCCATTCCGTAAACATCCACTTTTGGCTCTGGGGTCAGGCCATCCTGATCCTTGGTCTCAACGTGTCCATGCCGACGATGATCGAGCACTTTGGGCGGATCGGTCGAACCCGTCTGTACTGGGTAGCAATCGCAGTGGCGCTGTCCGACTTTGTACTGAATGGCCTCGTCGCTCTCGGTTGGATCAGCACTTCGTTGTACGGCGAAATCGGGGCATTCTCGAAGCTTTTGCTCGCGGCTTCCAATTGCGGACTGCTCTTCGAGGCCTCAAAAGAGAGCAAAACAGAAATGCGCATCTTTTCTGTGCCGGTGGCTGTGTACTTCCTCAACCTCACCGCTGTCTACGTGACTGCAGTTCTGATTGGGCAAGGTGCAACCTGGGTAATCTTCTACCAAAGCCTCTTCTTCAGCGGCTTGGCTAACTGGCCCTTTCCGATCGGGACCTATCAAATTGCGAGTATCGCCGTTCAACTCGTGCTCTTTGCCATTTTCCTACTTCGCTTCGTCCGAATCCGCCGAGATGAAGAGCGCTACAAAAACGAATTGGAAGCCGCGCGAGCCGTGCAGCAGGTCCTCGTGCCGGAAGAAATCCCCACCGTGCCCGGTTTTGTGGTGGAGAGCGTCTACAAGCCTGCCGGCCAGGTCGGCGGCGACTTCTTCCAGATCATCCCCATCGCAAACGGTGGCGTCCTCGTTGCCATCGGCGACGTGAGCGGCAAGGGCATGCCGGCCGCGATGACTGTATCCCTTCTGGTAGGAACCTTGCGCACCCTGGCACACTACACGCAAAGACCCTCGGAGATTCTCGCCGCGATGAATCAGCGCATGCTGGCACGCAGCTCCGGAGGGTTCACAACGTGTCTCGTTCTCACGGTGAGCACCGCCGGCGCGCTCACCGTCGCCAATGCCGGGCATATAGCCCCTTACGTGAGTGGCCGCGAGCTGGCTCTTACCAATGGTCTTCCACTCGGTCTTTCTGCGCATGAGCAATACACCGAGTCGGTCTTTGCTCTCGCAGCGGGTGAGCAACTCACTCTCATAACTGATGGCGTGGTAGAGGCTCGCGCGACCGATGGTGAACTCCTCGGGTTCGAACGCGCGACGGCGATGATGACCCAGTCAGCAGATTCAATCGTGCGGGCTGCGCAGGCCTTCGGGCAGGATGACGACATTACGGTTCTGAATCTGCGCCTCGCGTCGGCCTAAATTTTGACCAGCACCCTACTGGTGCGATCCAATCGGAGTGGCTATCGGATCAATAATCGAAGACAGATCCTGTGCAGCGGACGGAAACGGCCATATGCATGCACTGTGTTGCTGAACACAATCAATTACAGCTACGATCGCTTCTTGCTTTGGATTAGCCCGGTTCGGCGGGTCAGAATATGCCTGAGCCATCTCGACCGCCTTAGGGCGTTTCGAGGATCAGTCGTTGCGATCACCCTAAAGACGGAGTACCGATGTTTCTCCGCGAGTGCAAGATGATCAGCGGCACACCTGATTCAACGACCAATTCACCCACGACATTCCAGCTCGTTCGGGCATTTGCGTGGCCCGCCGTTGCGGCCTTTGCCATCGCAGTCTTTTATAAATCGGTGCGATCGCTGTTGGAGGGCTTGAGGCAGCGAATGGACGCAGGAGCGTCGATCGAGATTTATCAGGTGAAGGTGGGCCAGGCTCCCATTAATCTTCAGGCCGCGGCTGCCGGACAGACGCTCACGGCCGATCATATGGCGCTCATACACAGCAGCTGGCGATACTCGAAAAAGGATACAGAGTTCCCCATGCCAATGTGGGCATTTCATGTGATCGTACAGGCTAGAGAGGAAGTACTGAACCGGATCGAGTCAGTCAAGTATGTGCTCGATCCCTCCTATCCCAACCCCGCTCAAGTCGTCACCGACCGAATGAGCCGCTTCAAGATGAAAGAATTGGCGAATGGAGAATCTACCGTTCGTTGCGAAGTTAAGGTCAAGGGTCAACCGGAGGTAGTCAAGCTCGAGCGATATATCAACCTCACGAACACTGGTCCCAGAATCTGAACTGGGTTGATTGTGTCTGCTTGAACTGAGACGCGCCGATCACGGATAAGTCACTCCATGCTGTAATCCCATTATTTGTCCCGATAAACCCCGGTATACCACACATCCTGGTTTGAAGCTTATTTGCACAGTAATAACTAGAGACTAGGCGACGTGGTCATCCACGACCTCGCCGCGCGGATTTGCGCGTTGCATTCATGCCCGCACATCGGTTACGCTCGCTCCACTGGTACACATCCGTTTCGAAAAGTGTCTTCAATCCTTCTTCTCTAGTCTTGTTACATCAGCTAAGTCTGTAGCGCACCTTACGCATTTCTGTGGGGCCGTCTATGCCGTCTTCGCAACGCCCCTTCATGGGCGCCACCCCCTTCCAGGACCCTGCCGGCAACGGCGTCACTTTTCGCGTCTGGACTCTCTTCGCCAACTCCGTGTGTGTGGCAGGCGACTTCAATGGCTGGTCGACCAATGCCAACCCGCTCTATTCCGAGGGCAACGGCTTTTGGTCTGTCGATGTCCCCGGCGCCACAACAGGGCAGGAGTACCTCTTCGTCCTCCAAAATCCGGCGGCGCCAGATCCACTCTGGCGCATGGACCCCTACGCCCGTGAGGTGATCGGCAGCGGCATGGCTGCTAACCCGTGGAATGCGCGCATCGGCCCCAGCACAGAAACGCTCGCCGAAGTCCCCGGCTACGGCACGCCGAACTGGAATGAACTCGTCATTTACGAAATCAACGTGCGCACCTTCCTATCCGATCCCGCCATCGACGCTCTCGATGCTGATGGTCAGCACACGGGCTCTTTTGCTTCGATTGTCACCAAACTCGATTATTTGCGTGACCTGGGCATCAACGCCATTGAGATCATGCCCGTCTTCCAGTTCGATATCCCCGTCGACGCAGGCTACAACTACGCATACATGTTCGCCATTGAGAATGCCTTCGGCGGCCCCGACGGCTTTCGTAGTCTTGTCAGTCAGTCCCATCAGCGCGGCATCGCAGTCATCGTCGACGTCGTCTACAACCACCTGGGGGCCGACGCCGGCGATATGTGGCTATTCGACGGCTGGGCCGCTGCGCCCACCTATGGCGGCATCTACTTCTATAACGACTGGCGCCGCCAGACCGCCTGGGGCGACCGGCTCGATTACGGGCGCGGCGAAGTGCGGCAATACATCCGCGACAACGCGCTCCGTTGGCTGGAGCAGCGCTACGCCGACGGTCTCCGCTGGGACTCGGTCGGCTCCATCCGCAACGTCTACGACAACAACAACGATCCGGCCCACGACCTCCCCGATGGTTGGTCTCTGTGCCAGTGGATCAACGGCCTCATCCAGCAGCGGGATGGCTGGAAGATCTCCATCGCCGAAGACCTCAAGGACAACGAATGGATCACCAAGACTGTAGGCGCAGGCGGCGCGGGCTTCAACGCGCAGTGGGGAATCAACTTTTTCTGGAAGCTGCACTATGCCATGGTGGCTCCCGACGACAGCGGCCGCAGCATGAGCGACGTCGCCTTTGCCGTCGGGCAGACCTACAACAGCGACGCCTTCCAGCGCGTCATCTATACCGAATCGCACGACGGCGTCGATGGCTCGGCTAACCCGCCAATGGCCCGCGTTCCGGAGATGATCTGGCCCGCCCATGCCGATAGCTGGGCATCCAAAAAGCGCTCTACGCTGGGCGCAGCTGCTCTTCTCACCTCGCCCGGGATCCCCATGCTCTTCATGGGGCAGGAATTCCTGGCCTGGGGCGCGTGGGACGCCAATCACATGATGGACTGGTCGCACGCCTGGCAGTTTGCCGGCATCACCCAGCTCTACCGCGACCTCATTCATCTGAGGCGCGACTGGTTCAATCAGACCCGCGGTCTGAGAGCCCAGAACACCAACATCTTTAAGGTCGACGACAACTCAAAGCTCATCGCTTATCACCGCTGGGACCAGGGCGGCGCAGGCGACGATGTCGTCGTCGTGCTCAACTTCGCCAATCAGGGCTACACGAATTACTCTTTGGGGTTCCCCCGGCAGGGCCTTTGGAAGGTCCGCTTCAACAGCGACTCGAACGGTTACGACGCCTACTTCGGCAACTGGTTCAGCTACGACACCGAGGCCTCCGACCCCGGGGCGGATAACCTTCCCTTCTCGGCCAACATCGGCATCGGTCCGTATACGGCCGTCATTTTTTCGCAGGACGCGTAAACCGGAAGCCTCTCTCGGTTACAAGGGTTACGAGAAGCGAGCTCGTGGCGCCAATGAGGATGCCGGTCCGGACGATGGCGGCGAGACCACGTTTCTGATCGATGAGTGCCTCAGCGAGGAGTGGGCCCGGTTGGCGCGGGCCCGCGAACATCCAGAGGTCTCCCATGTGAGGTGGATCGGCAAGGGTCAGTGGAAAGACTGGAATCTAATGCCGGTTATCATCGCCGGAAATTGCGTACTTGTCACCAAGAACAGCATCGATTTTCGTGCTCTGGGACAGTTGGCTTTATAGATCTGGGCGAGGCTCTTGGACGTTCTCCGAAAAGCCTCATGCGCATGCTGAGCCAGGAAGGGAATCCCCATGCTCGCAATCTGCTCGAATTGGTTGCATATCTCCAGAAAGCGGATGGGGCCGTGGTCGAGGTCCATATCAGTGATGCGGTAGCAGCATAAGAACCTCTCCACGGTTTCTTGTGCCCGGCAGTGGTCGACTTTCCGGCGGACGTCTCAGTTCAACCGGGGAGTCGCAGCCAGCGCGTTTCCTGCTCAGATGAGTGCCCTAAACAGCCCCGAACCAAGACCAGACCTCCAAGACCTACATCGTGATCGACAAATCTTATGATGTAAGACCACCTCAGCGCTCTCCCACTGTCGAAACTAAACCACAGGGTCTGCTCACGGAATCGGCTCGGTTGAGAAGAGCGACGGTTCCCCGGTCTCTTGCGGATTATGGAAGTTGCCAAGGCCGACGCCGACCAGACGAAATCTTTGCGTAGGACCCAAGTTCACTTTTTCCCGCAGCGAAAGAGCGATCTGCGTCAAGTCTTCGCAAGAGGCGGGTGGCGAGGATGGTGTCTGGCTTCGCGTCAACACTTGGAACCCGGCTGTCTTGAGCTTCAGGACGACTGTGCGGGCGATCCTCGATTCCTTGCGCGATGCCTCCCAGGTCTTTTCCGCCAGGCGCCGGATTATGGGTTCGGTCTCGGCCAACAGAACGTCCTGCTCAAAAGTATCTTCGGCCGAGATCGACTGGGTCGGCCGGTTGGGTACCACGGGATTCTCATCGATTCCCCTGGCCAATTCGTAAAGGCGCTGCCCGTAACGGCCGAAGAGCATTTGGAGCTCTCGAAGAGAGCGAGCGCGCAGTTCACCGACGAGATGCAATCCAAGCCGGGAGAGCTTCTGCTCGGTCACTTTGCCGACTCCTGGAATGCGCCCGACAGGTAAGGGGGTAAGAAACTCCTCTACTTCGGCAGGCTGAATAACAAATAGTCCATTCGGCTTTCGCCAATCCGAGGCGATCTTCGCCAGGAACTTGTTGGGGGCCACGCCGGCTGAGGCGGTCAGATCCAGTTCTTCGCGGATTTGCCGCCGGATGGTGCTCGCGACCTTGGTAGCTGTGGCGAGTCCGGTCTTGTTCTCGGTGACATCGAGATAGGCTTCATCGAGCGACAACGGTTCGATCAAGTCCGTGTGCCGGAGGAAGACCTCACGCACCGCACGCGAAGCTGCCCTGTAACGGGTAAAGTCCGGAGGTACGAAGACGGCCTGCGGGCACAGGCGCTCGGCATGCGTCGCCGCCATAGCTGAGCGAACTCCGAAGCGCCGGGCCTCATATGAGGCCGCGCAGACAACCGAGCGCTTTCCTCGCCACGCCACGACAACAGGCTTGCCGCGCAGCTCCGGGTTATCCCGCTGCTCGACCGAGGCATAGAACGCGTCCATGTCGACGTGAACAATCTTCCGCCCGCTCATCCTGCATCCATGGTAGGCGGTCTCCGCACAGACTCAGTCCTCGATCTGGCAGGGATCAACGCAGAGGAGTTGAAGCCGCATCCGGTCGCCCGAGAGGCCCCACTCGAAACTCAATGATCTTTGCTGCGGGAGCCTCGCGACTCACGCTCGCATCGCTCTCTACCTCGCAACGAAAGACCAACAGGCAGTTATGGAGACTCTCATGCTTTTCACTATGGAATCATTTGTCCTTTTCACAACTTCGAATTGGCACAGGACAAGTCAAAGCCATCGCCAGTCCTAGCCGGCCTTTTCGATCTCTTCATTGGCTATCGGCAACACCATCTGAACCGGTTGTCTCTCCTGCTGATGCCGCTTCATGAATGTGCGGACGAATTCGCTCACAAGCGCCGAACTGTTGTTCGCCAGGGTAGCCAGGTGCGTCTCAAGACGAATTTCTTTATCGACGAGGGGTCGCGACAAAAAGTCGCCATGTGCGACACGCGCAGCTCCGGTCGGCGAAAGCCATGCGACGGACAAACCATCCTTGACGAACGCGGGAACCTGCTCGGCGTGCATGATGTTGTGAGCGATATTCGGTGTGATCTGCATCACATGTGCTCGCCGCAGGATCAAATCGTGCAAGTGCGGATGAACATGTCGATTGAAGAAAACCCATGGATACGCCGCCACATCCGCCAGGCCAACTGATTCCTGAGTTGCAAGTTCGTGGCTCTTATGGAAGACGATCATAAAATTACGCACACCCAGCACGGCTGTGGTGATCGACGGCTTCGATGGAGGAGATGTCAGCAACGCCACGTCGATCTCATGGTGTTCGAGCTTTCTGAGCAGGTCGCAGGAAAATGCGGACTCGACCTCGATTGAAAGATTGCGATAAAGACGTAACTCCAACGTGCGGAGCATTTCGACTAGGTGCGCCGGTTGAAATGGTGAGGTCCCGACCCGCAGCCTATTCAGGTGCGCATGCCGGGCCTGCCGAGCTTCGTGAATGCCCCTATGGAAGAGATTCACGCTCTGTTGCGCATACTCGGCGAAGAAGCGTCCCGACTCGGTAATATCCGCGCCGCGATGGTTGACCTGAAAAAGCTTCAGCTGCAGGCGCCGTTCGATTACGTGCAGGCGCTTGCTTATCGCCGGTTGCGACATGCCCACACGCTTTGCAGCCTGGGACAGGGTGCGCTCCTCAGAAAGCGCAATGACCAATTCAAGGTCGTGGATCCGAGTTTTGGTAGCCACCAGTCATGCACCTCATCCTGAA
>Ga0181520_10010284_pt1 | contig 12600 bp, 11 predicted proteins | sample PEATcosm2014_Bin_29_FD_132451 | JGI IMG/M metagenome (GOLD analysis project Ga0181520, IMG submission 132451) | Peatland microbial communities from MTU Mesocosm Facility, Houghton, MI, USA - PEATcosm2014_Bin02_30_metaG | ecosystem: Environmental > Terrestrial > Soil > Wetlands > Peat | place...
ATTCCACAATGAGGGTCAACACAAACTTGCGAACTTCTGATAAGCACATCTCTTTCCCCATCGAAAGTAACGTCGGCATCAATATCGGCAAGCAAAGAAAATTTATCAGTTAATCTGAATTTCCTGGCAGCAGAAAGAATTAATTTAGGCAAAGTGATCTCAAGTGAATTTTGGGGGATTTCATTGTCTGTTTCTGTAAATACTGCCTGCATATCTGCCGGAATATCGAAACTCCATGCATTAAAAGTGGAAGTAATATCTCTTGCCATGGCGCCAAACATCCATTTCCCCATAGTATATTGCGCTCCTGCATCCAAACCAAAACCCCAGGATTGAGCAAAACTTCCTACTATATTGTGTACAATCTTTGCACTTGCCCCAACTCTTAATCCTGGTATTTTTTCAATTCTTCTTGCATAAGAAAAGAGAAAGGCATAATCGGCGGCAGAGAAAGTGGTGATATTATCATAATTTATGTTTCCCTGGGCATCAATAAGCTGAGTGGTATTCGGGATGTCATCAACACCAAAACGGATAAAAGAAAAACCAATACAGCTTTTATTGTCAATTTTTGTAGCTAATGCGACATAATCGTACTGCGCTATACCTGAAAAGTATTCAGAATGCATCACTGATGCCTGAATATTAGAAGTGATTGATGTAAGCCCTGCGGGATTCCAGTAGCCAGATGTTACATCATCCACAATGGCAACATTTGAATTAGCCATTCCTATAGCCCTTGCACCTACTCCAATAGCAAGGAATTCATTACTGTATATAGGCGCCTGAGCAAACAGGCTAACTGATAAAATCAGGAAGCAAGTGCAGGTTAAAATTTTCTTTGTCATTATTTCGATCATAAAGTTGATGGAAATCAAACGTAAAAATAATACAATTAGTATATCGTATTAAAATATAATGTGTAAAAATACGAAAAAATTAAAGAAAAAGCAAGGATTTTCTTTCTTTTGAATCCCTGAAAACAATTATTGAATAAAGGATCTGTTAAGGAATTTATTCAAAGGCATCAACGCTTTATACACCGAAATGATATGAGTGTTCAATTTATCAGATAATAACTGCTCGCCTGCTAAAGGACAAAAAACTGAATAGCTTTTATATTTAAGCATTTCTGCACCCTCAAAATCTTTTGGGAAATCAGTGGGTACACGGCTGGTTTTATCGTCTCCCAGTTCGTGGAAATACGTCTTAAATGCTTTATCAGATAATATTCCCATAAACTCTTTATAGTTATAGTAAATCTCTTTCCTTATTGCTTTAAGCGTATCCGACTGCGGCATGTATATCCCTCCTGCCAGAAAGCAATTGCCGGGCTCTATGTGAAAATAATATCCTGCATGCCCCCTGTTCTTACCGCCTTTTGCAATAAATCCGCCAAAATTGGTTTTATACAATGGTTTGTTCTTGGCAAAACGCACATCATTGTATATTCTGAACATACATTCTTTTGCAGTAAGCCCGCTTATTTCTTTATCAAATTTTGCAATCTCGGGAATAAGGGTATTTACAAAGCTTTCAAATTCTTTCCTTGCCTCTTCATATCGTGGTTTATTCTCGTGAAACCAATCTTTATTATTGTTTTTAGCCAAATCTTTTAAAAAAGATAAAATCAGTGATGCTTTCATATATGTTTTTTTGTGATAATTATAAACTATGTAAATTTCAATGTATTTTCTTCATTACATTCTTCCATGTGTCGGTAATAAGGAAGCTTTCTTTCATATTAGCAACCATTTTTTCAAACTTCATCATGGGAATGGCAAAACTTAAATAATCAGCCGGGACACAAGGACGGGCAGACGGATCGAACATGCCGAGTACAGCTTTAGGCTCTTTGGCATCTTTTTCAAGGTATGGGTAATGAATAACGGAGCCGCAGCCGGCAGCAAAAGGAGCTATGACTCCATTCGGATCAACACTCTCGAAATTGGCAAGGGTGAATAAGCCCGAAAGTACTTCGCCTTTGGCAAAGAAAACAACCACTTCGGGATTATCAGCCGTGGTAAGTTTATCCCAGCGCTTAAAAATGATATTCCTGCCTTTTGTTGGCAACGTTTTTTGAACTTTCAGGGTTTCAAGAACTATTTCAGGGGTTTTCTTGTAGCGTTCACCTTCCATCTTTCCGGGGATGCCGCAGGAAAGGAAGTATTCAAAGCCGGGGCGAAGGTTTTCCGAAAAACCCAGAAATCGTTTAGCGCCCATGCAGCCAAGTGCATCGGCATCGTACATAAGCGATTCGCCTTTCCGCACTTTAGCCAGTTCGCATATAAGGCAACTCCAGCTTTTTGATTTTTCAACAGTAATTATGTCGTCAGCCTTACTATCGCCGAAATAAAACACTATGGGGAGTTCGGCATTTTTAAAATACTTTTCCCAAAGGCTTAAGAATTGTTCTTTAATTGAGAAGTCCATATTGAGTTTTTTTAATTTGTTTTCAAAATTACAAATGTTTTTAACAAAATAGTATCTTCATTTTCTTTTAACACAGAGCTCACAGAGATTTTTCACAGAGCTTCACAGAGAAATTGCAGAAACTTCCTACCTGTCTGCCGATAGGCAAGGTGTCTCGTATCACTTGAGACATGTCTCGAAGGCTTGAAACAATGTCTCGAAGGGTTTGACACATGTCTCGAAGGGCTTGACACATGTCTCGAAGGCTTGGAACAATGTCTCGAAGGCTTGGAACAATGTCTCGAAGGGTTTGACACATGTCTCGAAGGCTTTGACACATGTCTCGAAGGCTTGAAACAATGTCTCGAAGGGTTTGACACATGTCTCGAAGGGCTTGACACATGTCTCGAAGGCTTTGACACATGTCTCGAAGGCTTGGAACAATGTCTCGAAGGCTTTGACACATGTCTCGAAGGCTTGAAACAGCAGTTTTAACCCCAAAGATACTTATTTAAGTGAAATCAAGTAAATTTGCAGGGATATGTAATGCATAAAAGGGGAAGGAATCCATACAAAAACCGTAATTAAGTAATCGTAAAGGTGAAGCAATAAGTAAGTTAGCGGTAATTTTTGTATAGAATTAAACTCAAGTAAATAGACTGATATTGTTAAATTAAACTATATAATTATGAAAATAAGAAATTTTATTTTGTTATCCTTTTTTTGCTTTCTGGTGTTTCCATACAGGATTTTTTGTCAGACAAATAGTAATAATACACAAAAAAATAATAATAAAGATTATTACACATTTGTAGATATACCGCCGACATTTCCGGGTGGTGAAGAAAAATTATATTCATTCCTTCATAGCAATCTTGACAAGCAAAAAATGGATTTAAATAAGGCAACCGGAACAATTGTTGCTACTTTTGTGGTTGACTCTTTAGGTTATATAAAGGATATAAAAATATTAAAATCCCTAGATACTATTGCTGATAAAGAATTTATTAGAGTAATTGCATTAATGCCAAAATGGAGACCAGGAAAATATAAAATGAAGAGTGTTCCTGTTCAATTTAACCTTCCTTTACGTGTACCATATGAGAAATAAAACTACCGCTAACTTAGCATAGCTTCAATGGCAGCCACCGGAGGCAGCAAGTACCTCTCCCCAAGCCCCTCTCCATTTGGAGAGGGGATGTCAACTTGTTGACAGGGGTGAGGTAAAAGGCAAGCAATGCTTAATCGTTTGCAGTGCGAGTAATTATGATGGAAGACTGTCAACTGATGACTGAAGACTGGAAACTAATTTCTTTTATCCAGCCCCCACATCAGCTTATTCCTGATGGTGGAGAAGAACTTCTCGCTTTCGAGGCGCAACAGTTTTATCTTGAAATCGGCTTTGCTTATATTAAGTTCAATGGAATTATCAATGGTTTGCATGCGCGAATCGAGACTTACAAGGAAATGGCGGTTTCTGCCATCCGTAACTTTCAGTTTTATTTTATACCTGTCGGGTATCACAATGGGGCGAACAGTAAGGTTGTGAGAGGCGATAGGGTTAATGATAAAATTCTCTGATTCGGGAGTGATAATAGGCCCCCCGCAACTTAATGAATATGCAGTTGAGCCGGTAGGTGTTGAAATAAGGATACCGTCAGCCCAGTATGAATTAAGATATTCATCGTTCACATAGGTGTTGATGGTTATCATGGATGAAGTATCTTTTTTCATCACGGTGATCTCATTCAGTGCAAAATTCAGGTCACCGAAGAGATTGTTCTCGGTTTCAAGTTTTATTAATGTACGCTCTTCGAGAATATATTTTTTATCGAATACGGCATTAATGGAAGATATAATTTCCTCCTTTGAAATACTTGCCAGGAAACCCAGCCTTCCTGTATTTATACCCATCACGGGAATTCCGGAATCCCTTATCAATGTAATAGTGTTGAGCAAAGTGCCATCACCGCCTATGCTGATAAGGTAGTCAAGCTTCCCCTTAATTTCTTCATGCTTTTTAAAAGGAACTATTGGTTTAGAAAACTTTACTTTCTTTTTCAGAAACTTTGCAAAAGGTTCAAAAACAAAGATGGTGCATTTTCTTTGTTCAAGCATGGAAACTAATTGCTGGATACCTTCGTCGAATGTGTCGGCAAACGATTTGCCGTATAATGCAATATTCATTTTATTGAATCAAAAATCAAAAGCCAAATTACACTTTTTTTAAATAGGCGCTGAAAAATGCAGAAAAAGTCCGTGTTCACACATCTTATTTATTGAATACTGGAAACTCCACACCACATCATAATAAGTAACAATATCAACATTTACACCTGTTCCCAACAAACCCGTATTGGGCAGGCAATTATTAACAGTTTCCAGCTTATTAACATTATCAACATAACCGGCATCGGCAAAACAACCCAGGTAAACTGCATAATAAAAAAGACCGAATTTCTTGCTTGGAATAAATTTTAATCTCTTCATCCCTGTTTTGATCAATTCATATTTAAGGTTGGTTTTCAGCAGGGCATAATCTTGTCCGTCCACCACATAATATTCATAAGACCGGACAAAATTAGGGCCATATCCTAATCCTCTTTCAATAAAATATGGCTGGAAAGCATTGTTCGACAGTTTTGCATTTACACCGCCGGCAAAATACCAGCGATTATGAATTTGCCAGTACTTGCGAATTGAGGTGTGCATATAAGAGCCATACATGTTCTCATCCTTCAGTATGCCAAAACCATTTTTGTTCAACTCCACGTCGAAATAATATCCCTTAAGCGGATAAGCTGCAATATCGCGATGATCTATGCGGAACAGGTAGTAAAAAGTAAAGTATTGTTCATGGTCGTTATGCGAAAAACTGGGATTCAGCTTAAGTAAAGTATCTTCAAATATGAAATGATTATAATTAACCTGGAAGATCTGGAAAGTATATATGCTGGGACGGTAAGTTATATTGAAAGTGGCAAAAATATTTTGCTGTGCATATTTATCTTCATCCTTATAAAAAAGCTGTTTATCTTCCTGCGTTACATAAGCCACTTCATGATTACCCGTATATCCGCCGCTAATTCCCATTCCTATGGTTTTGTTTTTATTTATGTAAGGTATCTTATACGAAAGCGCGAATGTCTGGTCGAAACCGCATCGAATCATCATTACCAGCGACTCTTTGCGCCCCCTGAAGTTTTCCCAATCGAGATTAACTCCATAATCAGCCCTGTAAAAATCTTTGGTTTGCCACCAAACATTGAAATTTCTGTCGTTGATCTGGAAAAAAGGCATTGGCCATATGTACCAGCGTTCAACAACACTAATTTTTATATCTGTTTTTCCTTCATGAACATTTAGAGTATCTATCGTAACAAAGTTAAACAGCGCCGTATTCAATAAATTCTTACGCGATTGTTCCAGTGTACTTTTAAACCTGGTTGTATCTATCGAATCGTTCTCATGAAATAACAGTTCCCTGTAAATAATAGCAGGCTTGGTGATCTTATTTCCTTCAATTGAAATTTTATTTATCTTAATATACACAGGCTTTACAATTGTATCATTAACCTTTTTAGCAGGTAATGGATTTTCTGCAAAAGCAATAGAATACTGGTAACAAATACAAAATAAAATAACAGAAAGAATACGGGAATGCATGTTTTAAATGTTCAGGTAATTCATCAGGGAATCAAACCTTTCCTTTAGAACATCGTTGTATTCATCTTCAGAAAAAGTAGCTGTAACGCTGTATTTATACCTGTATAATGTTTGAAGGACAGAACGTATATCAATTTTATTCAGTTTTATGGAAATCTCAATCTTAGTTGAATCGGGGAAAGAAGTAACATATAAACTCAAAACCTTGGCATCATTCGATTCAATTATTTGTGCAATCTCGGATAAAGAATAATCGTTGTTGTTTAGTTCAATAATAATCACTCCACCGGGATTATCAGCCGCTGTCAACTTTGAAAAGTTCTGAACAAGATCAGCAAGCATAATTGAACCTATATAATTATTCTTCCTGTCCAATACCGGAAGCAACGACAGTTTAAGAGAAGCAAACAATCTTATCACTTCATAAATGTTCTGATCCTGGTAAACAAAGGGCTTTGCAAGCGAAAGATCATGATTACCCAGAACTTCGTCGGGTGTATTTGAATTCTCAATATCAGCTTGCGAAATAAGTCCGAGAAACTCCTCATTGTTGACAATAGGAAGATGCCTCACCTTTAAATCTTCCATAATAGCCAGTGCATTCAGAGCGGTATCAGAAGTTTTAAGCGGAATAAAAGAATTTGTAACTATATCTTTTGCCGTCATAGTAAGCTTGCTTTCACAATAATTCCTGAAATGTTTATCTTTACAAACATACTAATTTTTTAGATTTGCAAATTCATTATGCAAAGTTAGTACACTATTTGATGATATAACTTTAAAATATTGATTTTATTATGACCAAGTTAAGTGTGAACATTAATAAAATTGCCACCATACGCAATGCGCGCGGAGGCAATCTGCCCGATTTGCTTAAAGTGGCAATGGATTGCGAACGTTTCGGTGCGCAGGGTATAACGGTGCATCCACGTCCCGACGAACGCCATATTCGTTATCAAGATGTGCTCGATCTGAAACCTCTTGTTACCACCGAATTTAATATTGAGGGCTACCCTTCCCGGAATTTCATTGAGCTTGTTTGCAAGGTGAAGCCGGCACAGGTAACACTGGTTCCCGACCCTCCCGATGCACTTACTTCCAATGCCGGATGGGATACCAGGAAGAATGAATTATTTCTTAAAGATGTAATTGCTCAATTTAAAAGTAATGGTATCCGCGTCTCTGTGTTTGTTGATACCGATATTGATAATATTTATAATGTTGTTAAAACTGGCGCCGACAGGGTTGAATTATATACCGAAGATTATGCAAAGTATTATACTTCCGGCAGGGAAAAAGCAATTGCTCCTTTTGTAAAGGCGGCCAATGCAGCCAAAGATGCTCGTCTTGGTTTAAATGCCGGCCACGACCTTAACCTTGATAACCTGAAATATTTTGCAATGAATATACCTGCTTTACTTGAGGTTTCTATTGGGCATGCATTGGTATGCGATGCTTTGTATTTTGGTTTGGAAAACACCATTCAGATGTATCTTAAACAAATAAAAGTTATAAATGCCTGAAGTAAATAAGTTGGCAGTGGCAGTATGCAGTAGGCAGTTTAATGTTGCAACCATTGAAGCTATGCTAAGTTGGCTGCTGGGCATTTTGTCTTTTTAAAAATTATATCCAAAACTTAAACCTATAACAAGAAGGGCAAAATTACCTGCATTACTTGTTGTTACTCTATCTAATTTTTTAACCGAAAGCGGAATATTTAAATCTTTAATATAAGTTGGCAGGTACGTTAATCGTATTATATAATGTTTATATAATGGTTGGAATCTATAACCTATTATTAATGAATTTAACAATAAATTATCAATATCATGGAATTGATCCATATAACTACAGCTAATTCCCATTTCCAGCCGGTCATTCTTTCTGCCAATTAAAATACTGGTAGAAATTGGAAAAGCTAATGCCTCATCTAAAGGTTTTAAAGGTGGTAAATATTCAGCACCAATTCTTGCTGTCATATTTAACGTATGAGATATTATAAAAATTCTCTCATAATTTAGCGAATAAAGTCCGCCGCTTCCTAATAGTTCAATAAATGCATTATTTTTTTTATAATGATACATAATACTGTCTTGCGCAATTCCCGAAATCGAGAAGCCAATAAATAGTAATATATATATCGTCTTTTTCATTGTCTTATTATATTTATGCCTTGCATCCTATCATTTATGTTACTACTTTGGAGTAATATTTTCTTAATTTCTCCCAAAATTAACAATTTTTCATTAAACATGTTTTTTTGTTTATCTGAAATTTGTATTATCTTTATAGTGTTGAAATTAAATAAAGCTAAGCGTATAATATTTGAGAGGTAACTCTCAGTAAACAAAAGTCAGCCTTCAGTTAACGAGAGTTAGCTTTCAATAAATGAGAGTAAGTTATTAATAATTGTGAGAAAGCTTTAAATAAATGAGAGGTAATTTTTACTAAATGAGAGTAAGCTTTTATTTAACGAAAGGAAACTCTCACTGAATGAGAGGAAGCTTTCAATTATTTACATGTTAGTTTTATATAAATAACCGATACTCAACAATAAATAACCATATACTATGTCAGATACCAGAATACCTACAATTGCCGAAGTGTTTGCACCTTATATGGACAATACCGATAATCACCAGCTAAGCATCGACCCGGTTTCGGGGCAGGCCTTTTATAAAAACTGGGGCTGGACATCGGGCGAAAGCTCGCAATGGACAGATTTCCGCACAGAAAGCGATAAAATTTTCCAGCTTTACAGTGATAAAAAACACAGCAATTCGGAAAATAAGGGCGAAATGAAAATACTAATTGCAAACGTTAGGAAATACGATAACGACCCATTAACTGGTCATCGCCTGCTTGATAAAATAGCGCTAATGGGGACAATGAACGATTGCAGTTTATTTCGTGTAAAACGCAGCACGGCATTGGCTATTACAGCTTCCAAAACTACGGGCGAAACCGGCTCGCTGATTCCCGTGATTACTATACGTAAGAACGATGAAGGCGAGCATTATCTTTCCGTGCGTAATCCCGAAAAGCCCAAAAGCAGTGGGTTGCCCGATGGAATAAAATTTTGCAAAGTATATCGCTTTATCGGCGCTGCTGCGCCAACAAGTATTAAACAATATGAATTTATAGGTAATGCTAAACGCGGCTTAATTATTAGTAATTTTGCAGAACTTGGTTTAGACCCCGCTATTAAACTATGGGCATGGTATATTGCCCGCTATGAAAGCAACAAAGGTGTGCTGGGCAACCCTTCGGCTGCAATTAAAGCGGGAGTGCTGCTGCAGGATTAAAGTTCGGGCATATATGTTAAGTTACAAGTTATAAAATGAAATAGCATAGGACTTACACAGAGATTCATTATCCTGCCACAAAGTCACGAAGTCACAAAGAAACACTAAGAAATTTTTGTGAAACTTGGTGTCTTTGTGTCTTAGTGGCATAAATTTCAGTATCTCATTATGTGTTTGCGTAAGTCCTGTAGCAATAATCTTATGAACGTTGCACAACAAAATCAATAATCAATGAAAAAATCAATTCTCATATTAATTTCCTTTTTTCTCTTAATTGGGATTATTATTTCATGCGAGAAAAAAGAAACAACAGTAATAACAGCAACAGGCAATGTTACCCTTTCATTTGCTCATTATGTAAACGGCAGCCCCGTGCAAATGGATACCATGATTTATGTAAATGCCGCGGGAAACCATTACGAAGTGGACGATTTCAGGTATTTTATTTCTGATGTTCAGTTTCATAAATCGGGTGGCACGCTTATTAATATTAATGCATGCAATTGGAATTACTATGTTGACAATGCTTATCCATCAACATTTACATGGAACATTTGCGATAAACTGCCTTTAGGCGCTTACGATACAATCTCATTCCGTTTTGGATTCTCCAATGCGCAAAACCAGTCGAATATGTTCCTGAACCCTCCTGAATCAAATATGGCATGGCCTACTATGATGGGAGGAGGTTATCATTATATGCAGATAGATGGTAAATACATAGACGCCGGCGATACAGCATTACCCTTTGGCACACATCTTGGAATCGGTCAGGTGATTGACGGAAGCGATACCATATATGTTGATAATAGTTTTCTTGTAAAACTTCCTGTTTCCTTAACATTAACAGCAAACTCCACGCCAGTAATACAAATCATCATGAATATTGACAGATGGTACAGCAATCCTTTTATTTTTAATTTCAATCAATACGGAGGATATATAATGATGAACCAGGATGCCATGCATAAAATTTCAGCCAATGGCTGGGATGTGTTTACAGTTGGTTCAATTCTTAGCAAAAATCGCAGAGGCAAATAAAGCAATTTCCTTAAAAAATGAGTAAATATACTTGCGATTAAAAAATTTCTTACATTTGTCGTTTGCAAAATTCGTTTTTGTAACTGATAAAAATTTTATCCTATGGCTAAAAAGATTTTTTTAGTATTCATGATTTCTTTGCTTTTCATTAACCTGAAAGTAAAAGCAGACGAAGGAATGTGGCTTCCATTGCTTATTGATCGTCTTAATTATGTTGATATGCAGAAAATGGGATGCCATCTTACGGCTGATGAAATATACAGTGTGAACCATTCCAGCCTGAAAGATGCTATTATATCTATTAACAATGGATATTGTTCGGGGATCATGGTATCTGCTGAAGGATTATTTTTTACAAATCATCATTGCGGAAGGGGTTTTGTTCAGGCTCATTCTACAGTAGACAAAGATTATCTTACGAATGGATTCTGGGCAATGGATAAAACCGAGGAACTGAGGAACGATAAGTTATCTGCAACTTTCCTTATTCGTATTGAAGATGTTTCAGGCAAAATATTGCCTTTTGTAAATGATAAAATGTCGGAAACACAGAGGCAGTCAGTTATTGATTCCATCAGTACTTCACTTGAAAAAGCTGCTATTAAAGGAACTACTTATAATGGGAAAGTATTGCCCTTCTTTGAAAGCAATGAATTTTATTTATTTGTTACCGAAACCTATAAAGATGTAAGGCTTGTAGGAGCGCCCCCCGAAGCAATAGGTGAGTTTGGTGCAGATACAGATAACTGGATGTGGCCGCGCCATGGCGGAGATTTTTCTTTATTCCGAGTTTATATGTCGCCCGATGGTGGACCTTCTGAATATTCAAAGAAAAACGTTCCTTATAAATCAAAATATTTTGTACCTATTTCCATGAAAGGACTTAAAAAAGATGAATTTGCCATGGTGCTTGGGTTTCCGGGTACATCCGACAGGTTTATCACTTCTTATGGAGTAAAAGTTGCAACTGATAAATTAGATCCTTCAATTGTAAAGATCCGTGAGAAGAAACTTTCTTTGATGAATGAGGATATGAAAGCAAATGAAGCTGTGCGAATTCAATATGCCGAAAAGTACGCTTCATCAGCTAACTACTATAAATATTATATCGGACAGGCTGAACAACTTAAAAAGTTAAATATATATGACAAAAAACTTGCCATAGAAAAAGCGTTTAAAACCTGGTACGAAGGCAATTCTAAATTAAAAGAAAAGTACAGCGGTGTCCTGAGCAATATTGAAAAATCAATGGGAAAGGTAGGGGAATATACTATTCCTTATATCTATTACAGAGAGGCAGTTATCAGGAGTATGGAAATTTTTAGTTTTGCCAACACTTATGAAGAACTGTACAAACAATTGAAGCTGGCTGTTGATGACGAGGCAATAACCAGATTGACACAAAGTCTGTCTTATAATGCAAAGGCATATTTCAAGAATTATAATATGCCTACTGACAAAAAAATAACAACTGCCTTGCTTCAGATGTTTTCAACAGATGTGCCAAAGGAGTTTCATCCGGATGTCTTTGAAACTATTCAGAAAAAATTCAAGAACGATATTCCCGCTTTTGTTAATGACTTATTTGATCAGTCCATATTTGCAAGTAAGGATAAAATGCTTGATTTCCTTATTAAACCTGATTATAAAAAGTTGGATAAAGATGTTGGCTGGATAGCTATGGAATCTTTTTATAATAAATGCAAAGATGTAACCGACATGTATAATAATGCTAAATTGGAGTTAACAAAAAGCAACAGGTTATTTGTTGAAGGCATTATGGAAATGAATAAAGATAAAAAATACTACCCTAATGCAAACTCTACCATGAGGCTTACTTATGGAAAGATTACAGATTATAATCCTGGTCCCACTTCAAATTTTGGTTATTATACAACCTTGGATGAGCTGATAGCTAAAGAAGATCCTAAAAATCCCGATTTTGAAGTGCCAAGTAAATTAAAGCTATTATACCAAAATAAAGACTATGGGAAATATGCTACTGATGGCAAAATGTATGTTGACTTTATTACAAATTGTGATGTTACCGGCGGTGATTCCGGGGCTCCGGTTATTGATGGTGATGGAAATCTTATAGGTCTTGTATTTGACATTAATTGGGAATCTACCAGCTCTCCTATCTTTTTTGATGATAATTATCAGAGAACAATATCTG
>Ga0181520_10010286_pt1 | contig 12598 bp, 15 predicted proteins | sample PEATcosm2014_Bin_29_FD_132451 | JGI IMG/M metagenome (GOLD analysis project Ga0181520, IMG submission 132451) | Peatland microbial communities from MTU Mesocosm Facility, Houghton, MI, USA - PEATcosm2014_Bin02_30_metaG | ecosystem: Environmental > Terrestrial > Soil > Wetlands > Peat | place...
CGGGCAGCATAATCACGCTCTAGGCGGTGACGGAACGGCTGGTTGTTCATGCGCGCTTCACCCGCTATTGGCCAAGATAGCTACTAAGCGGCGTGCCAGTGTCCGGTGAAACCCACTACCCGCATACTTCCATATTACTGCTTCGGTTTCGCGTCGAACTTCGGCGTAGCCGGCGCAGTCGCAACTGGCTTGGAAACCCTCACCCATTTGTTGGCTTCGCGGTCGTACTGCACATCATCGCCGAGATGGTTTTCCTTCTTGACCTTGGCAATCCAGTCGTTGATCTGTCCCTCCAGCGTGGCGTACTGGGCCTGCATAGCCGCCTGCTGCTCCTGCACCTGCTTCTGCATCAGCTGAAACGAGAGTTGCAGGTTCTTCTCCTTCTCATAGGCCAGCTGTACCGAAGCCGAATCCTCAGGATGCTCGAGGACCACATCCCGGCTCTTCGGGGGGATCACCAGTGGTTTGTCCTGCGCCGCGATACACGCCACAGCAAAGAACACAGTCATACCGAGTAAAATTCGAGCCGCACTTTTCATGTCTTCCTCCATTTACATCCTAAGCAATTCGTTAAACGTCTACAAATATGCCGAGGCTCTCGAGCAGCTTTTCCGGCACATAGTAGCGGTTATAGTTGTGGTAGACCCAGTTCCGCAGCGGGAGGGAATGGGCGTACCCCTCAGGTTTAAGATGCAGTCGCCGCACCTGCTTGTCGAATTCGGTCGGCTCCGCCGGTGGCACTTGCTTGTACCCGACATATCCAGTCCATCCAGCATTGGCCTTTCTTCGACTCATCTAGTACATCTCCCAGGCAAGGCTCGGAATGGCGCGCATAAATCTCTTCTCAGCTATTGTTACAAACTTCGGATTCAATTCCACGCCAATAAAGCGCCTGCCCAGGCGCAGGGCCACAAAGCCCGTTGTTCCCGATCCGGTGAAGGGATCGAGCACAATGTCGTTCTCTTTGCTTCCAGCCTTAATGCAGGTCTCCGGCAGCTCCTCTGGAAAAGGAGCGAAGTGCTCATCGCGAACGCCAGCCGAAGCCATCACCCAGCAATCTCTCTTGTTGCGCGTTCCCTTATCCTCGAACGGTTTGCTGCCCCCGCCGTACACGTCCACATACTTCTCGCCGCCCACGCGGCCGTGACCCTTGGCCTTCCTCTCCTCACGTACAGGCTCATCCAAGAGCGTGCTCTTCCCGCCGTTCCGAAGCTCTTCCTCATTTTCCTCGGAGGCAGTCGATGGTTCGGCGATCGCGTCAGCGTCGAAGTAGTAGTTAGGGCTCTTAGAGAAATGAAAGATGTGCTCATGGGATTTGGTACAGCGGTCCTTGACGCTCTCAGGCAGACAGTTCTTTTTGATCCACAGGCACTCAGACCTTAAATACCAACCATCGTCTCTCATGGCGAAGGCCAGCATCCAGGGAATGCCGATCATGTCTTTTTCTTTCAGGTTGGGGGTTCGCGGCCTTGGCCGGTGCTCCATAGCCTCATACTTGGCGTTGCCCTGAGAAATGGTCTGCACCGCAGGCGTGGTCTTCCGCCCACCCGAGCTGTAGCTATCTCCGATATTCACCCAGCAGGTTCCGTCGGGCTTTAGAACGCGCCGCACCTCCCGGAACACCTTCACCAAACTCTCAATGTAGTGCTCAGGCGTGGTCTCGACCCCAATCTGCTTGTCTATCCTCCGAGCGCCACAGCGGCCGCATACATCGGTATAGGGCATCGTAGTCGCTTCCAGCTTCCCGCCTCCGCCCTTGCCGTCTCTAAGCGTAGAGGACTTCGAGCTGTGTGCTCCCTTCACATGCTGGCAGGCTGGATCGCCGCCGATCCAGGTCGCGGTTCCATAATCTCTCAGGTTGTAATAGGGCGGACTGGTCACGCAGACCTGCACACTGTTCGCGGGCAGCCTCTTCAGCTGCTCCACCGCATCCCCGCACAGAATCTTGTAGCGTGTCTTGACTCCCACGATGCCCCCAAAAAGAAAGCCGACACCCTATGATAGAGTGTCGGCCCCTTGTCCAGAACTGAATTACTCGACTTCGGCAGTTTCAGCGGTTTTGACCTTGCCATCGGTCACGAAGTCGGCAATCAGCGCAGGAACATTGGCGTCGAAGCCCACCACGTCAAGCGACCCAGGATCACTCGGATCAGCAATGCTGAATTCGGTGGCGGTCATGCCGCACACGATCATCTTGGCCGGGATGCCCATCTTCTGCCGATAGTCGTTGAGTGCCTGAGACGGGTGAATTGCTCCAGCCCAGGTCTCGTTGTCGGTGATGATATAGAACACATCAGCCTCGATCTTCCGTGCGGCAGCGTCGATCATGGGCAAAGCGCAATCGGTCCCGCCCATGGGCAGTCCACCTGTGTATCGCACAGCATCGGTCAGGCTCATCAAGGGATTCATCTCGAGGTCGCTGATCCCGCACCCGATATTGCTGAAGTTTTGCATGCCCGACCACCGCGAAGGCTGATTACCAGCGGTGAATCCAGCGATGTGCCACTGCAGCTCGGTGCGCATGGTCACCATGGCCATGGCCGCCGCAGCCTCACGCGGAGTCAACGGAGTTCCAGCCACGTGTCCGCTTCCCATCGATCCTGAGATGTCGAGAGCGATATAGTAGCGCTTGCCGGTCGGCTCAACACTCGCGAAGGCCTTGTAGAAGGCATCGTCCAGCGCCTTCACCACACGCTGCACCGGCTTCCACTCCAGCTTGCCCCTCATGCCATGGCCCTGCTTATAGGTCGAAAGCGCCATTAGCACCTGGATCGGGTGTACCCGGGCCTTGCGCAGATCAGCCTCGTTGCTCAGCTTGCCCACCACCACACTCGCAGCGGCACTCAGCGGAGTCAAAAGGCCCACAGCGCTCATCTTGCCCAGGTTCCGGATCATCGCGGTCATGGGCATTCCAGGCAGCATCACAGCCCAGACATTCACAGAGTTCAACCACTCGGTCGGCACGCACTCACGCGGCAGCCGATGCTGAGTAATCAGCTCGATCGCCCTCTTCTCATCGCTCCGCGAAGCGGCAGGTGGCACCGGCAGCTTCTTCAGCTCTTCAACCGCAGCAAGAATGGTCATTGCCGGGTTGGCAGTGCCGTGGTCAGCCGACAACTCTCCCTTAACTGCGTACCGGAAGAGCGTACTGCGCAGACTCTCCCCAGCCTTCGGATGCGCCAGCCGCAGCAAATCGCGATGGCTCCAACCGTCGCGCGACTGATACTTGATCAGCTGATAGGCGAGGTCCAGGTCGTCCTTTTCCAGATACCATTCGGCTACGGCATTCCGCAGCACCGGCCCCCATCCCCGCATTCCGTCAACGAAGTCGGCAAAGTGGAACAGGTGCGTGCCGATCCTGGCTACACGCGGCAATGCTGCAGCAGCCAGCTGCCGGGTCTCCAGGTCTCCCTGCGCGAAGGCCAGGGCCAATGCCAGCAACGCGGGATCGTTCTTCGGGGCGCGGCCAGAGACGCTGATCTCCTCGACCATCTTCACGTAGCGCGGGCCGTCGGCCTTCAGACAGCGGCCGAGACAGGTCACATTGTCGATGGTCATCTTGTGCTCGGAGCAGTAGTAGGTGTTGCCCTCGCTGCCCAGGATCAGAAAACGCTCCATGCGCTTCCAGTCCTCAACCTGGAAGGCGAATCCGCCAGCGTTGTTTTCGACTTGGTTCTTGCCCGGAATAGGCTGGGACTGAGGGGTTACCTTGCGGGAACTTGCAGTCTTCAAATAAGTGTGCGCCATCTTCTCTCCTACGCCGCGGGCAATCCGGCTCGCAGCTTACCGTCGGGTTATTTCAGTAGGGGCAAGTGTTGAAGGTCGGAAGGGAGGATCGGGTAACCAACCTTCTCCGGCTCCTACAGAAGCAATGTTTCAGCAGGGGCAAAATCGAGTCACGGTGCCTCCACTAGGCGATGCCATTGCTGGCATTTTGGGATCGAACCAGATAATCGTAACCCATCGGCTCCTGCCGGTATTCAGCACGGGCAAATCATCGAACTGGCCGGGGAGGCTCCCGCCTTCCCCTTACTGCACGCTTCCCGCTTTCGCGGAGCAGCGTTTGGAGGATAATCCAGTCCGTCCGGCTCGTGCATAAAATCAAGCGTGGGCAAAAACTGCCGGGCTGCATCTTTATCTTTGCAGGATAACGCAACCCATTCGGCTCACGCTAGTCTTTGATGTGGGCAAGTTGTCGGACTCCATTACAAACCGCTGAGGCTGCCATTTCTCCATCCCCCTTCATGGTAGGGGGACTAGGACTCGAACCTAGATGCCCTTGCGGGCGGCGGTTCCCAGAGAACAGAATCACATCGGCTCTCGCAAAACTTTTTGGCGCCGGAGCGCTTCTCCGCTCAGGACTTACTCAGACGCCATCCTCACTCATCCTCTGGCGGCCGCCGTCGGAATCGTGGGTGCTATCAAGCGTCACTGCCTTTACCCAGGGACTTACAAAAGCGGCCCTGTACGCCACACTTTAGCGCGGGCAAGTGGTCAGCCTCCGTTTGCCAAAGAGGTATGAGAACAGAAGCCATCGGCTCGCGCCGTACCTATCCATCATATACAAGTTCTTTTACGTCTTCAAGTCCGCTTTTGCTACGACCACAAGACAGTTATTGTTGGCCTGGGTATGGCCCGGGTCGTCGAATGGATAGGTCTTGTAAATCGAATGCGGAACCCGCAGCTGAGAGGTGATAACTCCCTGCTCGGTCACATCCTCAATAACGTACACACCCTCAGGCGACAGAAACGGCAGCAGCACATTTACAGCTAAAATCTGATGCGCTGTCAGATGGTCGCCATCATCGACAATCAGATCGAAGTTTCCTCCCAGCTCGTCAACCGTCGATGCTAGCATTGCAGCGTCGCTGGCGTCGCACAATCTGGTTTCGATTCTCTCCTCCGTGAACAAGGTTTGGATTCTGACGTCGAGGCCGAATATCTGTGCGGCGGGGAAATACTCTCGCCACATACGCAGGCTGGCTCCGCGGTCGATCCCAATCTCCAGTACACGCCGAATGTCTCTTCCCCGCAACAGCTCGGTATAGAAGGGCGTGTATGGGTGATAGATCAACGGGGTCTTGTCGGTTCCCCACTTCAGCGCGATCCGGCACAGCTCAGTCTCTTCGTAACGTCTCATTTCTCTGCCCCCTCTGGAGCCGCCATCAATGTCTGGGCGTTGGGTTGAGCCACAATACGCACGATGCAAGGGTCTTCACCACCGAAGGGAGCCATTCCACGTCCTTCGCGGTAGTAGGTCACATAAAAGCCCTTAAACAGAAGTTCGTGAAGAAGCGCTTTGCCGTTGATGAGGCGGCGATCATGGTTAATAATCTTAGGACGGTCGAAGCTCGACCTGGCTTCGATGTACAAGGCTACCTGTTTGCGCCAAGCCCAGTTAATGATCGCGCTCTGCAGATACCCATCGATGGCCTGAAAAAGAAAGCGGCAGTACGCTACATCAGCATCGGGATCGGTAGCCAAAAAGGATTCAATCGACTGGCGCCGAAACCACTCTCCAGCAGGAGCGAACAGGTCCACGCCAATCACATCGTTCTCGCAGCGCAGATAGTTGGTGTCGCGGCCGTTGCCGCACCCCAGGTCCAGAATCTTCTTTCCCCGTAGTTGCTCCCCGGCCCAGCGGGCAAAAGGAGACGGCTCGAGCGTGTGCGGGGTAGCGTAGTAATCCCTCCAATACTGCTCGTTCATCATTGCAGGTTCCTCGGTGAATCCCACCATCTCCATTCGCCGCCACGCTCAACCGGCGCGACCTTCTTACTCCAGTCTCCATAGTTGGCGCACAGCAGCTCTTCATAGTTGACTGGAACGAGATAATCGTCGCCGCAGAACTGGATGGGTGCAAACTCCACGATCGGCGGAAAGACCATTCTCTTCGCCTTTCCCTCTACCCACAAAGCCATCCAGCAGCTGTCCGCTTCGCGTACATAGAAGAATAGATCAATGTATACGCCAAACGGACTCCAGAAAGCCATCTGATGCCCCAGGCCGACGCTGCCTAGCTCCTGTGCTGAGCGGAAGCCGGAGGCCTCGAATTCACGGGCCACAAGCTCGTGGTCGCAGTCGGCGTCCCAAATGCCAAGGTCTATATCTGAATCGTGGGCGATGAAGTCGTGGTCGCGGATAGCCCCCAGCAAAGTACCATGAGACAACCAGAAAGGAACGCTGATATTTTGCAGCACGGTCTTCGCTAGGGCCAAGGTTCTCACAGCAGCCTCATGCCTCTCAGGTACGGAAAATGGCAGCTCTTCAGTCACTTTGGCAGTTCCCTTCCAGCCCCGATATGTTTCACATAGCCAGCTTCGTCGGGAAGAATCGCGGCCACATAACCAAGATCACGATAGAGCTGGCTGATCCTGCGCTCAGCGTCAGCGCTGTTCTCTCCGGGCCACTGGTACTTCGCGTACCCGCCTATTTTCTTCCAATCATCCAGTCTGCGCAACCCAGGGTTCCAGCTGAATCCTCCCCATTCATGAATCGGCTCACCGCCGCGGTTGTAGTTAGGATCGAGAATCGGAAAAGGATAAGCCGCCGGGTAAATTACAGGATGGTGGTTGGTGTCGTTATGCGCCCGCAGCCACACTTGAATCGCGGTGGGGTTGTGCTCAAGAATCTCCAGGCTCTGCTCCATGAAGCCGCCGCTGTAGAACAGCCAGTCGTCCTCACAATGAAAAACGAGCGGGGTCTCCACCCGCGAATAAGCACGGTCAACGGACTTGACCAAGCCGATGCGCTCCCAATCCTCAGCAATCAGAACGCCAGCAAAAGGATAGTCGTTGCACAGATACAGGCTCTCCAGGGTACGCGCCAGCAGGTCGTAGCGGCCGCAAGAAGTAACCACCAGCGTTATGTCATTTTCGGAGGGCAAGAACCATCTCCGTTTCTTCAGTCAGGCGTAGACCAAACTTGTCAGCGATGCTCTGGATGTCACCGCTCAGGTCCCAGTTAGGATCGCCGGGCGCGTGCTTCAACCCAGCTCGATCGGTCAAAATCATGCCTCCCAGCCGAAGCGCGTCGCGATAAGCGTCCATCATGCTGTGGAAGTGGGTAATGCAGCAGGCGTAGGAACCGAGGTTGTTGTCGATGATAAAGTCATACTCACGCCGGTACTTGGTGTGGTATTTATTTGCTCTCCAAACCTCATAGTTCCGCAGATTCCTCGCTAAGATCACCTCAGTCTGCCCTAGTGTAATGCCGTCAATGTGCTTTACCCGAGAAGCGAACCGGTCAGCAAAAGCTGAGTTGCCGATCCCCACATGCAAAATCACGGACTCTGGCGTGATCAATTTCTCCAGCACACACTCAATGCGAATCTGATCCTGTGTGGTCTCCCCGATCCAGTTTATAGTGGAGTCTCCCCACGGCACATGAACGCCGGAGCCGCGGCAATCATCGAGACACCGGAGATAGCTCACAGGCTCACCATCCTTGGCACTCCAGGCAGCTCCATCTCCGACAGAGGCACGAATTCATATCCAGCATCTTTGTATTTGGTAATAACACGCTCGGTAGCCTCGATGGTGGCCCAGCGGTCGCCTTCAGGATTGTTGGAATCTCCGTCATGAAACAGAATGATCCCACCATCGCCCACCTGCTCGTCAATCACACCACAGATTTCGGCAGCAGTCTTAATTGCCCAGTCAAAGCTGTCAATGTCCCACAACACCAGTTGGATGTTGTGCAGCTTCAAATACTCGAGCATCCTTGCGTCGTAGCGCCCCTCAGGCGGCCGAAAATATCTTCCGCAGCCGTTGATTTCCCGCTCCATTTCTTCGTAGGAGGCCCCGAGCAGAACACGATGGGACCAGGTATGGTTTCCAAATTCAAATCCATAGCCGTTGATGATGAACGACGAACTTTTTGCCTCCCGCTGGCCGATAGGAAAGAAGGTCGCGGGAACGTTGTGCCTGCGAAGTACGTTAAGCAGTATGTCGGTAAGCGGATAGTTTGGTCCGTCATCGAACGTAAGCGACAGTTTCTTCATATTCCCAATCTCCGCCGCAGCTCAGGCAGATACCGCTGGATCGAGCGGTCGTCCACCTCCCGCGCTTGCACGGTGCTCCACCGATCCTCCACACAGATAAACCTGTCATCGGAATCGCTCTTCGGGTGTCTCTGGTCGAACTCTTCATTTGACTTTGTGAAGTAGTGGTTGATGCGCAACAGGTCATGCACCGGGTCCATCTGCTGATGCTCTACCCGCTGCCCCAGCTCATTGTAGGTGCCCCACGCAGTCTGAAACAGATGCCCGCCTGGAGTATCGATGGTCAGCCCGGGGTCCTCGGCATTCACAATGTTTTTGATCCAGCGGCACCACGGCGTGTTCTCGTGCGGCCTCCAGGTGAAGCGCTCGATCACCGGCGCATCTTCCCACAACAGCCTGCCGCTGGAGCCGAACAGCACCCAGCTCACAGCTACAGCGCCCCAGGTTGGCGGCAAGGTGTCCAGAGCCTCGGTCACGGTGTTGAATAATGGAGAAAACAAAAACTCATCGACGTCGATGAAAGCGATCCACTGATACGATCCCCGTAGGCGGTCGCAGCAGTGCTTGTAGGCGGCCACCTGTGCTGTAGCGGCGTAGCACCCATCCATCCGATATGGCCAGTCGATCACGTCCACGATGCCCTCAGCCATATATGGCTCGAGCACTTCATGCCAATTGTCTACGGAACGGTTCTGGTAGAGATAAAACTTCTCAGCTCCCACCAGGCGATGAAACTCGATCCACTCCCGTAGGTAGCGGGCTTCGTCACGGAAGATGGCGCAGACGGCTAAAGGCTTCACCAGCCACTGACCTCGTTCTCTTTCAAGTCGCCTACATGCGTACAGACCACATCCTCGCGCAGCCACATATTCTCCCCGAAGACTCTTTTAACGTCGTGAGTGAAAGCCGGGTCCTCGGACAGCCCATCGTCGTTGCTGTAGCGGAAGGTGATGTCGTTGAATATGCGGCGCTCGATCATCATGCAGCCACAGGTTCCGTGGTCAACCTCAATAACCTGTATTCCGTTATGGTCGAATCGCCTCTGCTCACCGAAAATGTACTGGCATTTGCTATGGCAGCCGCGGCCCGGGACCACTCCTCCTACCAGACAGTGATCCATCGCCAGCAGCTTCGGAATCACATCGCTGGGTGGGATCACGTCGGCGTCAATGAATAGCAGATGCGAGGCTCCGGTTGCGTGGGCGAAGGTGCGGCACATATTGCGGGCGACCGCGATAGGGGCCAGCCGTGCTTGATCCTGGTCGTACTGCGGCTGCGCCCTCCATAGTTTCCCAGCCACAGTTCCCCAGCGCCACAGGTCCAGCGACCAAGGTACACTGCTTCCCTCGGCGTAGTGCTCTACTTTCATAGCAATCGGATTGGTAACTGGATCGAAGTCGCTGGCGCCATCTCCAGCCATCTCATAGTTGAAGTAGAGTGAATAGTCGCCATCCAAAGCAAACAACCCCGGCCAGGAGGGGAAGCCCTCGAACGCTTTGCGCCCACACCCTATCGAGCATACAGCGATCATCGTTCCCTCACTGAACGTTGAGACAGGCTTTCGCCTCCGCATACGGGGCGATGCCGGTCACCCTGAATCCGTCTGTCACTTGGCCACATTCAGCGCAGCGCAGGATCAGCAAGTCGCCGGAAATTACAGGCCACGAAGGCGCGTCTAGGTGACATTTGTTGTGAACGTAGAACGGCCCTTTGCAGTCGCACCCGGGCGTTCCACACTTTACGGGAAGGGCTCGATCAGCCATATTACACCCCCACTCCTTCCAAAATATGTTCGGGAACCGGATCGCCTGGGTGCATCACCAGCACCGGCCGATTGGCCTTTTCAAAGCGCTCCAGCAGCTCCTCACAGGTCCCGCGTCGGTCCTCCGACGCCAAATAGATCAGCATGTCGGAAAGCTCGAACGGTGTCGCGTTCCGCGCCAGATAAAGTTCGACCAGCTCGGATTTCGACATTCCCTTGGCAAAGACGCGCACCGAACACTCGACCATGCGGTGCCCATAGCGGCCATCAGCGTCCTTGCATAGCGCTTTGTCCTTCACAAAGCGCCCGACGCCGGTGTGCGTCATCATCGCTACAAAAACTGTATAAGGGGCCTCAGCGGTTATCTTGTCCATCAAGGCGGCTACGAGCTGTCGATCCTCCTCGGTGTCCCGCTCCTTGGCCCCCACAATCGCGATTCGCATAGTTACACCTTCACGACGTCCAGCGCCTCGAACTTGCCTGGTTTGCTCTTGGAAGGCTGCGTAGCGTACTCCACCTCGTCATGCTCGTTAAGGGACTTGAACCCCTCACCGCTGATGGCTGAGTAGTGAACAAACACATCCTCGCTGCCGTCGTCGGGGCCAATGAATCCGAAACCCTTGGCGGCGTTGAACCACTTCACCTTGCCGCGTACTCTTTGGCTGTCGTTAACCTTGCTCATTTCTCACACTCTCCCTGCTTGATGATAGAAACAAACGGCTACGTCCGTTTCTCTTTTTCACAGTATAGACCGTCTCACCGGAAAGCAGCGACGAAATGTAGGGGCTGTGCGTGACCAGCAGAATAGTCTCGAAGTGGTCCTTGAGCCGTAGAATTCCACGCGCAAACTGCTTGCACCCCTCAGGGTCCAGCTTCGTTCCAGGCTCATCCAGGATCAGCATGTTGGTCTTCGGCGCGGCCTCGCGCAAAGCAAAAGCCGCGATGAGTCCCGCCATGGCCGATTCTCCCTCGCTCTGTCCCTCCACGGTCGATGACCCAACCGGGTTCACCACATCCACAGCAAATTCACCGTCCTCGACACGAAAACTTACCTTGAGATTGCCGTCGGTAAAGATTTCGCTATACTCCTCGGCGGCCTTGTTGAGCAGCGGACACAGAGACACAGAAAGATAAAGCGGAATGCCGCTGCGCTGGAAGGCTTTCTTCACGTATTCCAGCATCTCCACTCCGACGCTCATCTCCTGCCGCGCTGCGATCGCCGCTCTTCGATAACGCTTCTGCAACCCTAGCTGAAGGCTCTTGCGTCGAATCTTAGCTTCGCGGCCAGCGTTTCTCTCAGCTTCATCGGCAGCGGCCTTCTCAAGGTCTCCCAGGCGCTCACGAGCACGCTTGATCTGGGCATTGAGATCGTCCCTCCTCGTGTTGTAGGCGGTCAATTTCTTCCTTGCGGCATCGATGCGATCCTTCACCAGATCGCGGTCGCGCTTCCGCTTTTCCTCTTGATCCTGCGCCTCGAGCAGCTGCCTCTCGGCCTGGGCTACAATCTTCTCTCCGGCTCCGGTCGACGGCTGCAGGCACGTCGGGCACTTCCCCGACTCAATCAGCTTGCGCCCACGCCCCAGACGGTCTCCCATAATCCCAGCCTGCCGGGAGGCTAGCGTAATTTCGTTATTGATGTTTTCCCGGTCCTTTTCCAGATCGTCGAGCGATCGCTGCAGCTCCTCATAGGTAATAGCTACACCAGCTATAGCCGCGTGCTCTTCGATCAGGTTGTCCAGATTCGATTGCTCATGCCGCAGTTGCTCAGCCCAGTCCGACTCAGCCTGCTCTGCCAGCTCCTTCAGCTCAGCTTGAAGATTGGCGATCTCACTCTCGAAGGTCTCAATCTCGTTTGAGAACAAAGCAGCTCGCATCTCCCACTTCTTGTAATCCTCATTCACGCGCTTCAGTCCTTCCTCGAAGCGCTCGAGGTTCTGGAACCGCGCGATCAGGTCCATGCGACCGGCGGGTGTGCCGAATACAAAACCGTTGGCCACGGCCTGGTCGATGTACACGGCGTTCATCAGCATCTGTATGTCGTAGCCGGTGGCGCGCTCGATCAGCCCTTGGGTCTCATTCTTGCCCAGGCCCCTGATCCCGGCCGACTTGTCCTCGCCATCGATACGCAGGGAGATAAAGTGGGGGCGGCGGCCGCGGCTGATTTCGATCTTGCGCTTGGCAGCGTCCATCAACGTCAGCTTCACCGAGGCCTGATCCTCGTTGCGTTCGTAGGCCCAGGCGTCGGAGCGCTGCTTTTTATTCGGTACGGTCCCAAACATGGCGATCGGCGTCAGACTCAGCAGCGAACTCTTGCCGGTGCCGTTTGATCTTCCAGGCCAATCCTGATTCTCACCACGAATCAGCACGAGGCCAAGCTTCGCAAGGCGCATCGCCACATGCTCGAATACCAAAACATTGTCGGCCTCAACACGGTTGAAATACAGCTCGCCACCCTGCGCTGCCTCCTTGGTCCCGGCCAGCCTCGCAGTCATATAACTCACAGCCTGCATCGGCTCGAAGCGATGCTGCTCGGTAATGGTCGCGGCCACGTACTGCTCAATCTTCTCTCGATCGGTGGCTCCCTTAAGCACCATCTCCGCTGGCGCATCATCCACCAGCTCGGGCACGGTATGAATCCGCACATCACCGTAGGCTTTCCTGATCCGCTCTTCTTCCTCACGCATCTGATCGGTGATCTTGCGGCTGGTCACATTCACTCGCGAGCGGACATAGGCTCCAGGCTCGGGAATGATTCCGTTCTTCTCGAGGTACTCCACGTCATACCAATGCGGAATCTTGGTCCGCAGCTGCGTGACCTTAACCCACTTTCTCGC
>Ga0181520_10010287_pt1 | contig 12598 bp, 6 predicted proteins | sample PEATcosm2014_Bin_29_FD_132451 | JGI IMG/M metagenome (GOLD analysis project Ga0181520, IMG submission 132451) | Peatland microbial communities from MTU Mesocosm Facility, Houghton, MI, USA - PEATcosm2014_Bin02_30_metaG | ecosystem: Environmental > Terrestrial > Soil > Wetlands > Peat | place...
GGAACTTCGGTTGAAATCTTCGTTAGCCCAAGCGCGATTACCATGGGGAGTGGCCATTCTCAGACGTTCTCCGCAATCGTCGGCAACGCCACCAGCACGGCTGTAACCTGGTCCATACAGGAGACGGCGGGCGGCTCCTACAGCGCACCCGGGGCGTACATCGCACCCAGCGTTCCCGGAACTTACCACGTTGTTGCGACCAGCCAAGCGGATTCCAGGGCAAAGGCCGTAGCGACTGTAACCGTCGTCAATACCGCGCCGCTACCGCCGGTCTTCACCAGCACGCCTCCGCTCACCGCTGCGGAAAACCAGCAATATACCTACACCATCTCAACAGTCGATCCAGCTGGTGGCAGCGTATCGTACCAGTTGCTTGCAACTCCCGGTGCTGGTATGACCGGCAACGTTGTGAGCTGGTACCCGTATAACCAGCGTGACTTGTACGACTTCACGGTGGTCGCCACAACCACATCCGGCGGCACCGCCAGCCAAAGTTGGACCGTGGTACCGGCAGGCACAATCAGCGGAACCCGCCGCTACACCTACGTCGCGGAGTCCGGCAGCACTGTAACGGTCCCGGAGGATCTCACCGCGAGCTCGCCGTCGGCCTTGGAACCAAACCCTGACGGAACCTACACCTCACTGCCTGGAACTGGAACCGCCGATGGGAGGTTCACGGTTGATAACGTTCCTGCCGGAAATTACATGTTGCAGTATGGGGCCTACTCCCATTGGACTGCCAGCAGCACCGTCGACCTCAGCTACGATGCGCTGGGCCGCAGTGACTACGTCTGGCCCTCCGGTACCCCTCACCTGAGCACCGCCATGACCGGTTTGGCTACTACGCAGGCCTCGGATTACATTGCGATCTACGCGCCAAACGTCAATTGCCTGCAGTATCCTTCGCCACCCGCCGGTCTCACCACCTGGACCAGCACCGTTCAATGGAACTGCCCTCTGCTGGATGCCACCAAAGATAACGTGTATGTAACCCAGCTCTCGAACTCGCAGATTGGTAGCTATAACGTGGCCATTGCCAAGAAATTTGCCGGCCCGCTCCAGGTGACAATGCCGGACTCGACAACCACCACCCTCAACGTGCCTCTTGCGGACCTGCCGCAAAGCAGCACGATTCGCCTAAACATCAAGGGTTCGGCCTTCGCGGCGCTGCATACCAGCACCAACCCGGCGGCCACCTCTTATTACAGCGACTTCTGGGTGATGGCCCTGCCAGATGCTGCCAATCGCGGTGTGTATGGAACGTCGATGCAGCTCGTCGACTTCACCACTTTGCCGCAGTTGGGCGTGGATGCCGACTTGGGGAATGTTTCCTATGGCAATCCATTTCCCAACTACACCGCTTTCGTTGCCTACAATGAGATGATGAATGTCTCCTACCTCGCGCCTGGCGCAACCACATCGGCCAATTACAAATGCGCCATAGGGACCGAGGATATCAACTTTCCAACTGCGACAAAGCCGCTGGTCCCCTTTGTCGGGCCGGCTACGAGTCCCCAGATCAACGGTACCAGCCTCTTCACCGCACAGACCTTAAATACAGTAACTCCGACCCTCTCGTGGAGCGCGCCGAGCATCGGCACCGCGACGGGATACCTGGTTGGCATCATCCGCTTGAGTGCCAGCGGAGGCTCTACGGTGTTCGGCTCCGGAACCTACTTCTACACCAACAGCAACAGCCTGGTGATTCCTGCGGGCACGGTTCTTCAGGGCGGCACCTATATGGTCCTGATCCGTGCCTACTACGAGCCAGGCACAGACTTTCCGACCGCGCCATATCGGTATTCATTGCCTATGGGCTTTGCGGATCTGGTTTCGGCTGCGATCACGATCAGCGTAAACGCACCGAATCCGGCGCCCGAGATAGCTGCCTCCACGGCGGCCGTTCGCATAAAGAACAGCGCTGAGCCGGCGCCTTGGATGGAGCGCGCGCAGCCAGTAGACTCAGGATCCCGCGGTCATCAACCGAGATAGCTGGTTTTGCCCCCGGTTCGCCAGCGCAAACCGGGGAATTTGTCTCTATTTTGACCGCTGCTGCAACCTCGAACCCGAGCGGCGGCCGCTTAAAACCGCACTACCAGTCCCGTCGAAATCCGTGCGTCGTCCTGCCGTCCGCCGTGGAAGCGCGTCTGCAGCGCATCGGCCTGTACTCGCCACGCCACTCGCGGAATCAGATGATAGTCAATGCCGCCGCCGATCGCGTCCGCAAAGTCAGTGCCGCTGTTATCAATGAAGATGGACGACTCATGCAGATGCGCCGCTCCGATCAACACATGCGCAAACGGCCGGAACTTTCCTGCCGAGAACGACACCCGCGGCCCGAACAAGTAGCTCTGTACCCGTGTCGACGCATTCACGCCCGTCGCGGGATTCCCCAGCTTGCCATACTGCGCGCTGAAATCGGCCACGAGCCCGACGAAAGGAAGGAATTTTCCCTCGACCGACCCCTCCCATCCGTTCAGATTTCCCGTGTCGCTTATCCCTGAACTGCCGCGGTTATACGAGTAGCCTAAAAACACATTCCCTGCTGTCGGAATCTGCGCCATCCCGGCAGCGCTCAGCAGCAATAGAGAAAATACGATTGCAATCCGTTTTTGCAAAGTAGCCTCCTTATAAGCTTCGAACCCGGTTTGTCGTCCTGGGTTGCGCTCGACGTTAGCGCTCAATGTTAGCGCTCAATGTCGGCGCGCGATTGTCTGCGCTCCATCTTGTGTTAGGCCCGGCTTAAAACGCGCCGCTCGCGTGGCGTTTGCACCCCCCGCCTAAGCCCTCCTTGCCGCGCCAATGGTAAAATGAGGGAACCACAACAGCGCAGCCTCGCAACTCGTGCGGGCGTTTGGACTTCGAAAGCAAAGCATGGACCGCACCACGATTCGGAACTTCGCGATTATCGCGCACATCGACCACGGCAAGACCACCCTCTCCGACCGCATGCTGGAGATCACCGGATCGCTCAGCGCCCGTGAAATGGCTGGTCAAGAGCAGGTGCTTGATGCCATGGAACTGGAGCGCGAACGCGGCATCACCATCAAGGCCCACGCCGTCCGCATGATGTATTTGGCCAAAGACGGCAACACCTATCAGCTCAACCTGATTGACACCCCTGGCCACGTTGACTTTTCCTACGAGGTTTCCCGCTCGCTGGCTTCCTGTGAGGGCGCGCTGCTCGTCGTCGACGCGACCCAGGGCGTTGAAGCGCAGACCCTGGCCAACAGCTACATCGCCATCAACCACGGCCTTGAGATCATCCCCGTTATCAACAAGATCGACCTGCCCAGCTCTGACATCGCGCGCACCAAGGAGATGATCGAGAGCGCCGTCGGGCTCGACGCCTCCAGCGCGTTGCCCATTAGCGCCAAGACCGGCGAAGGGGTGATCGAGGTGCTCGAACAGATCGTGCATCGCGTCCCTCCGCCCAAGGGCAACATTGACGCCCCCTTGCAGGCGCTTATCTTCGATTCCTGGTTTGATAGTTATCGCGGTGTCGGCATCCTCGCCCGCGTCGTCAACGGCCGTCTCTACAAGGGACAGAAGATCAAGCTCATGGCGAAGGGCACAACCTTCCTCGTCGATACCATGGGCGTGCTCACCCCCAAGCCGCAGGAGATTGGCGAGCTCACGGCCGGCGAGGTCGGATTCTTCTTCGCCACCATGAAGACCGTCGGCGACGTCAAAATCGGCGACACCATCACTGACGCCGACAAGCCCGCCATCGAGGCCATGCCGGGCTTTGAAGACATTAAGCCCATGGTCTTCGCCGGCCTCTACACGGTTGATTCTCACGAGCACGGCCTGCTGCGCGACGCCCTTGAAAAGTTGCGCCTCAACGACGCATCCTTTTTCTTCGAGCCTGAGAGTTCCACCGCTCTCGGCTTTGGATTCCGTTGCGGCTTCCTCGGTCTGCTTCACATGGATATCATCCAGGAGCGCCTCGAACGCGAGTACGACCTGGATCTCACCAATACGGGGCCGAGCATTCGCTACGTTGGGACGCTCACCAATGGCGAAACCATCGAAGTCGATAACCCTTCGCGGTGGCCTGACCCAACGCTGATTGAGAAGATTAAAGAGCCGGTCATCACTGCCATGATCCTTACCGCCGAGGAGTACGTTGGCGGCATTCTGAAGCTCGTGGAAGAAAAACGCGGCAAACAGAAGAACTTCGAATACGTCGGCTCCAGCCGTGTCATGATCACCTACGAACTGCCTCTCAACGAGATCGTGCTCGACTTCTACGATCGCCTGAAGACGGTTTCACGCGGCTACGCTTCGCTCGATTACCACCTCTCCGGCTGGTGGGAGTCGCCCATGGTCAAGCTTGATATTCTCGTCGCCGGTGACCCCGTCGATGCGCTTTCCATCATCGTACATCGCGACTACGCCTACGACCGCGGCAAGGCCCTGGTCTCCAAAATGCGCGAACTCATCCCCCGCCAGCAGTTCGAGGTCGCAATCCAGGCCGCCATCGGAGCCAAGATCGTTGCCCGTGAATCGGTTGCCGCGCTGCGCAAGAATGTCATCGCCAAATGTTACGGTGGCGATATCTCGCGGAAACGCAAGTTGCTGGAAAAGCAAAAGGAAGGAAAACGGCGCATGAAGCGCATCGGCAAAGTGGACATTCCGCAGGAAGCCTTCCTCGCAGTTTTGCGGGTTTCCAGCGACGAAAGCTGACTCCCGGCCCATGCCTGGGACCTTAGGAAGACTAAGGCCTTTCGAGCGTTAATACATATCGGAAATATATTTGCAAGTGTGGATGTGTGCAAAACCCTTTGCGGTGATTTTTGCAAAACGCGAAATTGCTGCCGTCAAGAACTTTTTAAACTTTCTTCTAATGTATTTGTAAGCAACAAGTTACGAGGATTTGCTTCATTCCAGTTTGGAGCCGAAACTCTCTAATCATCCTGTAACAATCCAATTCACCGCGATTCTCCACAAGTTTTCCACACTTTTGAGAATTTCCTCTCTTCCTGAAACCGGACATTCCCATTCCAGATTTCCCCTTCGCGGACACACAAAGGCCGCCCTTTTTTCCCGGGCGGCCTTTGTGTAATTCGGCGCTACTATTTCTTCGTAGCAGGAGCCGCGCTCTTCTGGGTAGGGGACACGGAAGGAGCCGTGGGCTTGGCGGTTCCGGCAGCCTTGGCCGGAGCGGCGACGCCCGACTGTGCGTTGTAAGCATCCACTACGGGTTTGGTGATATCCACCGAACTGGCGGCCCAAAGCACCGGGCTGGTCTGGCCGCTGACGTCCAGAATCAGCGTGAAGCTGTTGTCTTTGGCGAACTTATCCAGAACCTCAACCAGCTTCTGGCCGATCCGGTTGGCAATCTCGTTTTGCTGCGCCTGGATGTCGGTATTCGCGTCTTCGTAGTTACGCTGCAGAACCTTCTTCTTACTGTCGATCTGCTTCAGCAGGTCGGCGCGAGCTTCGTCGCTCAGTTTGTCTCCCTGCGCGTTGAACTTCTTCTGCAGCTCGTCCACTTCCTTGTTCAAGCCTTCGAGTTCCTGACGCTTCGGGTCAAATTTCTTCTGCAGCTGTTCGAAGTCGCGTTGCCCTTCGTTGGAGTTCACAATGGCAGCCTGGATGTTGATGATGCCGACCTTGGTGACCGCGGGAGCTGCGGCAGCCGTTGGAGCAGCAGACTGGGCGAAGGCAGGAACGCTGAGAATGAGTGCCAGCGCCATGGCCGGGATCAATCGTGCAAAGTTGCGATTCATGGAAATTAGCCTCAACTCCTCTTGGAGTGTACGGAGATTCCGCAGAAACCTTTCAGCAGGCGGGCGAGCACTAATTGGTCCAGCTCCAGCCCTGATCGAAAAATTCCTCTGACGGATGTTGCCGATTATAGGTTGTGGGAAAAACAGCGTCAAACGGCAAGTACGCTCCTTTCCCAGGAATTCACACAATTACTAAAACGTGGTAGCCACCGTGAAGCGGAATGTCTTCCTCGGTTCGCGCAGCCGGAACGAAGGCGCATACTGTGCGATCGCGTTTGCGTACGTGGCGTCTCCGTACCCGCCGGCCGGGAACATATCGCGGGTGACGGTCGGTTGCGGCCCCGTGGTATCCACGCGCAACGGGTTATATGCATAGAAAATACGGAACGGCGCATTCACAACCGGTAAAATCACCTGCAGTTCCATGCCGGTGGACATGCGCACCACATAGTTGGTTCCCTTAAGCGGCGTCAAATTCTGGTTGAACTTCAGAAACTGCGTGCCTATGCAGGTCGTGTAGGTTGGATCGGGCTGCGGGCAGCCAAACCCCGTCGAATCCAGCAGGTTTACCTGTTGGTCGCTCAGCCGCAACTGCGATTGCCGTATCGCCATGTTCATCCCCGTATCGGTGAAGAACGCCAACGTCACTGGCCCAACGATGGGAATGCGGTACTCCACGTTGCTCACGATGCTGGTATCTCCACCCGGATACACCAGCCGGGTGATCGGAATCGTAACCGTGGCGGGACCGAGCCGGGGATTGTTCGGATCTTGCAGCGGTGAATTGCCGCTGCTATCGGTCACCGTAATCGTCGCCTTGTCCGAGATCAGCGCAATCGGCCCGGCGGAGCGAATATCAAATCCGCGCAGATCGGTGTCGCCGCCCTGGAAGAAGCGCTCGAACGGAGGCGCCGTCTTCCCCCCCAGTCCACTGATGAACGATCCCTGCAGGCGCATGCCCAGAGTCTGCATTCCATCCTTGCGCGGGTGGATTCCCTTCATCGGGATGAACTGTTTGAACTCGCCAATGGGCCGGATATCGGCTACGTTGCCGCCAATGCCCGCGATATCCATGCCGATGAAGTAGCTGCGGCCGCTATGAGGACGCATCGGGTTATCGATGGTGCTGCTGCTGAAGCTCGGAACCAGTTTGCTCGTCTGGATTCCCTGGAGCGCATTCGGTCCGCCTACGTTGCGAAACGCCAGATATTCAAAGTACAGCTGAGACGCGGTCGTATAGGTGGTTATCGATGAGGTGTCAAACGAATACGTCAGCCCCAGCCGCTTGAATGAGCGATGCAGCGGGTAGCTCGCCGATACCGTAAATCCCGTGCTCTGCTGCGAATAATTCTGCAGCGAGTTCAGGTACGAGGTTGGCAGGTTGAGCCGCTGCCCCGTCGAAATGCTGGCCTGCCGCGCCTGGTCATACTTAAAGTTGCGCGAAAACACCGTGAAGCCCAATTGGATCGGCTTATCCAGAAAGTACGGCTCGGTGAAGCCGAACATCGCATCCCGTTGATACGTGCCCAGCGATGCCGACAGTGTCAGGGTTTCGCCCAGTCCAAGGAAGTTGTTGGTCTCGTAGTTCAGTCCAATAAACGTTCCGGACAGTCCACTGACACCGCCGTTCAGGCCAATTGAGTTCTTGCCTTTTTCCTTTACTTTCAGGTTGATGTCCACTTCGTTGTCGGCAACGTCCTGGTGGACTTCGGAATCCTGTTCCGGCTTCAGGGTCTCAAAGTAGTTCAACTGGTTCAACCGCAGCAGGCTGACTTCCCATAGCCGCGAGTTGTAGACCTGGCCTTCTTCCAGCGCCAGTTCGCGGCGGATGACCTTGTCGCGCGTCGTGGTGTTGCCGGTAAATTCGATACGCCGCACAAAGAACTGCTTGCCCTCATCCACGTCGATCTTCAGCGAGATCGTCTTATGCTCTTCGTCAATGACCGTATCCGGAATATTGGTTTCATTGATGTAGCCTAGCGAACCGTAGGCTTTACGCAGGTCATCCAGTCCCTTGCTGATCTGCGTACGGTTGAACCACTCGCCATCTTTAATCTTGAACAACCGCCGTAGCGCCGCCGTGTTGGTGATGGATTTGTTGCCGCTGAAGGTGATGTCTTTCAGGCGGTAGCGTTCGCCCTCTTCCACCGGAACGGTGATGTCCACCGACTTGCCGTGCCGCGCCTTGAACGGGAAATACCACGAAATGCCATTCACGTCGCGAATCTTCGTCTTCGGATCTTCGACAATCGCCTTGAAGTAGCCTCTGTCCTGGTACGCAAACCGGACGCGCTCAGCGTCTTCGCTCAGCTTTGTGGCGTCGAAGGTGCGCGCAAACAGGTTCTCCAGGATGATGGAGTGGGGGATTCCGATGGGCCTCGTGTTATGCATCGCGTCCCGTAGGAAGCGCTTGGGAACCTTCTTGTTGCCTTCAAACCGGATTACGCCCACCTTTACGTTCGGGCCTTCTTTAATGTTGAAGGTGATTCCCACGGCGGCGGGCGGAATCTGCCGGACTTCCGTGGTGATCGTGGCGAATTGGCGGCCATGTGCTGCCAGCAACTGCTTTAGCACCACTTCCGCCTTCTTCACCCGCGTGGGATCAAACTGGCTCTCTTGGCTCAGTCCTACCTTGAGTTCCTTAAACTTGTCCAACACGTCGCTCTGCGACACCGCGTTCAGTCCGATGTATTTGATCTCGCGGATCGTCGGCTTCTCCTTCACGTACACGTGAAGGATCCATCCCTTGGGGCTCTCTTCACGCTCGATGCGAAGATCGTCAAAGTAGCCTGAGTTCCACAGCGAGTTGAAGTCGCGTTCCATTCCCGCCGGGTCGTAGACATCGCCCGGGCGCGTAAACATCCGCGAACGGATCGTCTCCGCCGGAATGCGGCGATTGCCATGGATGCGTATGTCCTCGACGATGCCCTGTTGAGCGAGAGCCATACCGCCAAGCAACATGAGCACCAGGCAGAGGCGAAGCAACTGGAGCGGCCCGCGGCGAAGTGGGCGGCTTAGGTGTGACGTAGCGCAGACATAATCGATGCGAAGAATGGCAAGACCCTCATGCGTAAATCTTGGGCGCGGAAGGCCCAATTATACAGGGTGGTGTGCTCTCAACGCCATCCACTACAAGGATACTCCCAGCTTGTTCACTATCCCGCCTTGGTAAATCACAGGGGCGGCCCGGCCTTTTCCACCTCAACCAGCGTGGAGTAAAACGTCGCCCCCCGCCCCATGTCAGTCAAGCGGTCGCTGGTTAGCGCATTGATGTTCTTCCCGCCCGGCGCCTCGCGGGCCCAATCCAGGTAGGCCGAAACCACGCCTGGCGGCACGCTGTTATCCACCCGCGCCTGTAATCGCAGTTCACCCCGCTCATTGTGTACCCGCAGAGCATCCCCGTCCGCAATGGCGCGCGCCTCGGCATCCGCCGCGTTCATTTGCAATTCGAACCGCCGCTCCATCTTCTGGTGTCCCGGCAAATTGCAGAATGTACTGTTGAGGAAGTTATCGTGTTTCCGTGAGAGCAACTCCAGCGGATAGAGCCGCGCCTGTTCGCTATGCCGCGACTCCGCCGGCGCGATAAAACCCGCAACCGGATCCAGTCCGGCGGCCGCCAGCGCCTCGCTGTACAGCTCGGCCTTCCCGCTCGGCGTGGCAAAGCCTGCCGCAAAGGGCATATAAGTGCCATGCGCGCGCGGAACGTTCAGCGGCATCGAGTGCTCGTGCTCCAACGCTTCACGCGTAATTCCCTTCAGAAACTCATGGCTCGTGCTCAACGCATCGTCAATCAACTCATCGTCGGAGGCCTTCAGATACGCGTCCTCAAATCCCATGCGCGCCGCTACCCGCCGGAACAGATCCGCATTGCTGCACGCCTCCCCCAACGGCTCAAGCGCCTGTGAGGAAAGCTGCAGATGCAGATGTCCGTACGAAGTCAAAACGTCCTTATGCTCCAGGAAGGTCGTCGCCGGCAAAACAATGTCCGCGTAGTCTGTGGTATCCGTCAAAAACTGCTCGTGTACCACCGTGAACAGATCCTGGCGCTTCAGCCCCTCCACCACCAGGTTGTGGTTCGGACACACCGCCGCCGGATTGCACGCGTACACAAACAAAGCCTTCACCGGCGGAGCCAGCGTCTCATCGGTCAGTAGTTTGCCTAGTTGATTCATGTTCAGGGTGCGCGCCGCGCGTCCCAGTGCCGGTGCCACAGAATCCTCGCGACGCAGCACCTGCTTGTTTACCGCAAAGGCTCCGGAGGTCGAGAGCGTCAGTCCGCCGCCCGGCTTCGCCCATGCTCCGGTAATCACCGGCAGCATCGCAATGGCCCGCACCGCCATCCCGCCGTTTTCCGCCCGCTGCACCCCGTAATTCAGCCGGATCACCGATGGGCTGGCGGTTGCATACTCGCGCGCCAGCCGCACAATGTCATCGGCCGGTAGACCGGTAATCTCCGCCACCCGCTGCGGCGTGTACTCCGCCGCCCGCGCCTTCAACTCTTCAAAGCCCAGGGTGCGTGCGGCCACGTATGGCTTGTCAAAAAGATCGTCTCTGATAATGCAGTGCATCAGCCCCATGGCCAGCGCCACGTCGGTCCCCGGGCGGATCGCCAGATGCCAGTCCGACGCCCGCGCCGTCCGTGTCCGGAACGGATCGATCACCACCAGCTTTGCGCCCATCCGCCGCGCCTCTTCGATGAATGGCCACAGATGGATGTTGGTTCCGTGGATGTTCGCGCCCCAGGCGATGATGTAGCGCGAGTGCCGGTAATCCTCCGGCGCCACTCCGTACTTCGCTCCCGTTACCGACGCCAGGGCCACGCCGCCCGCCTCCGAACAGATGGTGCGCTCCAGTTGCGAGGCTCCCAGGCGGTGGAAGAACCGCCGGTCCATCCCATTGCTCTGTATCTGCCCCAGCGTTCCGCCGTAGGAGAAGGGCAGAATCGACTCCGGCCCGAACGCTGCGGCCGCCGCCTTCAGCCTTGCGGCAACCTCATCCAGCGCCTCGTCCCAGGAAATCCGCTCGAAGGCCCCAGGCCCCGCCGTGCCTTTGGCCGTAACCCGCCGCATCGGATGCAGCAGCCGATCCGGCGAATACACGCGTTCCAGGTACTTTGCGACCTTGCCGCAAAGAAATCCCCGCGTCACAGGATGGTTCGGATTCCCCTCAATGCGCACAGCGCGTCCATCAAAGACGGTGACCAGGACGGAGCAGGCATCGGGACAGTCGTGCGGGCAGGCAGCGTGTACAACGGACATGACGGATTATAGCCACATTTCATCCCGCCATTGCTGATTTTAGAGAGCGTCCGCCGCCGCAGACCAGCTCACCGCCCGGTCAGCACTCCGCAGATTTCCAGTTTAGACACCCCACGGTCATACCTTGCCGAGCCCTCGATGGCCCCGGCTGGCTGACGCGCTTTTGCGACGAATGCACACTGCGGTACAAACCCGCATCCAGCCGAATCATGGCCGCGAACAAAAACCAAGCCCCATCCGTCCGGATGGGGCTCGCGGGATCTCCCCGGGCTTCCGTTTGTTCGCAAGGCTCTGAACGAACCCTCAGACCTGCATGACTTCCTTTTCCTTCACCTTGAACATCTCGTCCATCTTCTTGATTTCGTCGTCGGTGATCTTCTGCATCTGTTCCAGCGAGCCGCGCTCTTCGTCCTCGGAGATCTTCTTGTCCTTCATCGCCTTCTTGATCGCCTCGTTGCCATCGCGCCGGATATTACGGATCGCCGTCCGATGTTCTTCCAGCACTTTGGTCAGGTGCTTCACCATCTCCTTGCGGCGCTCTTCGGTGAGTGTTGGCACCGGAATCCGCACCACCTTGCCGTCGTTCTGCGGATTCAGTCCGAGGTCTGAGCTGCGAATCGCCTTCTCAATGGCCCCGATCAGCGACATGTCCCAGGGCTGAATCGTGATCAGTTGCGGCTCTGGCGCACTGATGTTGCCAACCTGCGTGAGCGGCATCGGTGAGCCGTAGGCGTCCACGTGAATGCTGTCCAGCAGGTGCACGCTGGCGCGGCCAGTGCGCTGCGAGGCCAGTTCCTTCCGGAACGCCTCCACAGCTTTATCCATGCGCGATTTAAGCTGCATGAACGTATCTTTCAGGGCGGGCAGTGCCGCCATTGTGATCTGAGCCATAGGTGTACTCCGTTCAAGCGAGCCGATTATAAACCCGGCTTCTCACTGCTGCGTACTCTAACCCTCGGTACTCTATCAAATTCAGCGTCGCAGAAACCTTCCCGGATCTGCACCGGCGAGCCGGGCTGCCGCGTCCCCCAAGGTTCGCACCGACGCTTTTCAGCGGTCTTGAGAAGCCATGCCTGCCACCTCGGCGGCCCGCGTCTCGGGTTAGGCCGTTACCACCGAGCCGATCTTCTCACCCAGGCAAACCCGCCGGATGTTTCCTTGCCTGTTCAGGTTGAAAATCAGGATGGGAAGGTTGTTTTCCCGGCACAGGCTGATCGCCGTTGCGTCCATCACCCTCAGTCCCAGCTTCAGCACGTCCGTGAAAGTGATCCTGTCGAACATCTTCGCGTCTTTGTTCTTGTTGGGATCGCTGTCGTAGATGCCCTCGACCTTGGTCGCCTTCATGATGACCTCGGCCTTGATCTCCATCGCCCGCAGCGACGCCGCAGTGTCGGTTGAGAAATACGGATTGCCCGTCCCCGCCCCGAAGATCACGACGCGGTCCTTTTCCAAATGCCGGATCGCACGCCGCCGGATGAACGGCTCGGCCACCTGGTTCATCTCAATCGCGCTCATCACGCGGGTGTGCACATCCTGCTTCTCCAGCGCGTCCTGGAGGGCCAGTGCGTTGATCATCGTGGCCAGCATGCCCATGTGATCGGCCGA
>Ga0181520_10010288_pt1 | contig 12597 bp, 10 predicted proteins | sample PEATcosm2014_Bin_29_FD_132451 | JGI IMG/M metagenome (GOLD analysis project Ga0181520, IMG submission 132451) | Peatland microbial communities from MTU Mesocosm Facility, Houghton, MI, USA - PEATcosm2014_Bin02_30_metaG | ecosystem: Environmental > Terrestrial > Soil > Wetlands > Peat | place...
CTGGGCAGACTTTCTCGATCAGTTGGCATATTCGATGTCCAGCAGCTTGTCGAACTCCGCGCCCAGATTGTCGGAGACGCTGTCCAGGAAGTCGCCGTCAATCAGCCCGCTGCCTTCCTTGCCCTCCGCTTCCTTTTCGAAGATGGAAGTCAGCACGCCATCGTTGATGGTGTACGCCGCGAAGTCGTTCTCGTTCACCCAGTACTTCTCCGGAATGATCGCTGCAACCTGCTCGCGCTTGCCTTCCTTGTTGCCTACGCGCCAAGCCTCGATCAGAGTATTGAACGCCGTGAGGATGTAGGGGCTGTGGGTGGTGATGACCCATGAAAAGGCAAGAATTGGATCTGATGAAAGCCACGCGAACAGTTTAACCAATTGAAGTTGTGTGTCAGGAAATACATTGGCTTCAGGTTCTTCGAGGTAAATAAGTGGCTTGGCCGTAAGATACTGAATCTCGCCATTCGGAAGGCGGATAGGCCTGTCCCGCTCGACGGAGTGTTCTCGAAAGTACATTGTTTGTCCGATGATTTCGAAGAGTGGGAGGAGTTCTTGAGTGCCACTCGATAGTATTTCAAGCTGTGTCTTCCGACCGTCTTCACCAAGGAAAATGGGAGCGCCTGAAACTCTCATTACAAAGCCACGAGCAATTCCTGTCATCATGCGGGCCAAAGCGTCCGTTATGCCGCGGCCGGTTGTTAGGAGACCAATTTTCCAACTTTGTTCCCATAGCAGTTGCGCCGAGAAGTCTCGTGTGATCTTGTCCAGGCCGGGGTTGCCCACTGTCGCCAGGCTTTTGGCTGTGTTTGTGAAGAATGCTCTTCCTGCCGGTATGTAGAATGCCCCATCCGGTTCTGTTTCCGAGATTATTCGGTTGATCTCGTGCCACACGTGCTCCCTGCGGCCGAATAAGCTAGGTCCGCCTGGATTTGCTTGGAAGGAAGGCATTGTGCGGTCGGAATCAGGTACTTCTGCGAGTGCCTTGTATTCGGCCTCGAACTCAGCCCCGAATCTCAGTTCCGGCTGCTTTGGGTTTGAGTTAAGTTTAGCCCAGACCTCATATCTTCCGGATTCAAATTGAACAAGGTTGTTGGCAGAAAACGTTGTTCCGTCTGCATCGAACCGCGACCGGAAAACCTCGGAAGCAATAGAAACGTATTGCTCCCAAGCAGTGTTAACGAGGATCGAGTTCATCGCTAGGTCAACAAGCTCTTTTCCGAAGAAGTATGCAAGTTTGCACAGCAAGCTCTTCCCGCTGGCTTGCGGACCGATGAGGACGGTGATCTTGCCGAACTCCAGTTCGGCTTCCTTGATGACCGAAAAGTTCTTGACTGTCAGCTTGCGCATCGTCGTCCCCTTCCGTCCAGCATAAATATCATTGCACCGAGGCAGCCGCCTGCCCGCGGTGAAAGTCAAAATTGCCTAAAAACGTCCCCCAGGGGCTAAAGCCCAGCGTTTTTTGGTCAATCATTTGCGGCACGGCTGAAGCCGTGCCCTTTCAAAACCTGACTTTCACCACAGGTCACGACGCAGCGCTCGGGATATTTGCGGGCGTAGGCTGGCCAGGAGGCGAGCAGCCCCATATCTCCGGCCTCTTCGCTGCGCTGCCAGATGATCTGATCCCAGGGGTCGGTCAGCTCCTGCACCCCGATGTCTACCAGCCAGTCGCCGAATTCCTTGCCCCCGAAATCGCCGCTTTCAAGCGCGGCCCTGTGGGGTTCCAGGAACTTCCAGGTCTGCTCGAAGTAGCCGGCGATCTCGGTCAGTTCAAGCTCGCGCAAGCCGCTCAGGGTCTCGCCCACGTCGCGCACGTCGTGCTGATTGCCGAAATGCCAGGCCAGGCTATCCATGGTCATGCTCACGTCGAAGAAATAGATGCCCGCCATGGCCCGCAGGCCCGGCGGCATGGAGCCGAGCGTCCGATAGTATTGCTCGGGGTTCGAACGCACTTCCTCGGGAAGCATCCGCTGCAACTCGGCGGAGAGCAGATCGAAGAGAGCCTTGTCGTCTTTTGCAGCGGTGATCTGTGCCACGGTCAGTGCCAATGTCGATCCCCATGGAGCGTGTTTCAGAAGGCCCCGTCGGAAATAGGCCGCAGACCCTCAGGGGCTAAAGCCCTTGCCGATTCGATTGCGTTTACGGCACGACTAAAGTCGTGCCCTGTTACAAAACTCGCCCCTTCAGAAGCTTTTCCGCAGCCTGTGAAGTCGTGCCCTTTCAAAACAAAAGCGACCAACTGTGTGGTGGGCACCCCTATCGCCCAAACCGCTGTTTGCCGCCCAGGCCCATGCCGGCCAATCCGCCGCGCATCATGTTGCGGGCCAGGCCGCCTTTGCCCATCTGCTTGAACATCTTGGCCATCTGCGCGTATTGGCGGAGGAGATTGTTCACGTCCTGCACCTCCGTGCCGCTGCCCTTGGCGATGCGCTTGCGCCGCGAGCCGGAGATGATTTCATGGTTGCGGCGCTCGACGGGCGTCATGGAGTTGATGATGGCTTCGAGTCTCACGAACTGCTTTTCGTCCACATTCTTCGAGGCCTGCTGCAGGCCGGCGAAGGGGCCCACCGAGGGCATCATCTTCAGGATGCTTTCCATGGAGCCGAGTTTCTTGATCTGGCGCAACTGGTCGCGGAAGTCTTCGAGCGTGAAGCCGTCGCCCAGCAGGGCCTTTTTGGCGAAATCCTCTGACTTTTTGCGGTCGAGGGTGGATTCGGCCTTTTCGATGAGCGAGAGCATGTCGCCCATACCCAGGATGCGGCCGACAATGCGGTCGGGATGGAAGGGCTCGAAGGCGTCGGGCTTTTCGCCGGTGCCGATGAACTTGATGGGCTGGCCGGTAACGTGGCGAATCGAGAGCGCCGCGCCACCGCGGGCGTCGCCGTCCATCTTGGTGAGGATGACGCCGGTAAGGCCCAGCCGCTTGTGAAAGTCCTGGGCAGAGTTGACGGCATCCTGGCCGGTCATGGCGTCGGCGATGAAGAGGATTTCAGAGGGGTTGAGCAGCTTCTTCAGCCGCTCCATCTCGCCCATCAGGTCCTGGTCGATGTGCAGGCGGCCGGCGGTGTCAACGATCAGCGTGTCGCAGCCCATGATCTTCGCTTCGCGCAGGGCCTCCTTGGCCAGGCGCTCGACCAAAGCGGACCCGGCGGGCTCGCCCTTCTGGTCGCCTTCGTAGAGCTTGGCTTCGATTTGCTTGGCCACCACTTTGAGTTGCTCGCGTGCTGCGGGGCGGTAGACGTCGACCGAGACCAAAATGGGCCGGTGCCCGCCCTTCTTGAGCCAGGCGGCCAGCTTGCCGGCAGTGGTGGTCTTGCCGGAGCCTTGCAAACCGGCCATCAGGATGACCGAGGGCGGCTGCGAGGAGAACTTGAAGCGGGCCGTGTCCTTGCCCAGCAGGGCGATCAGCTCGTCGCGGACGATCTTGATGACCTGCTCGGAGGGCGAGAGGGCGGTGAGCACCTCGGTGCCAATGGCCTTGACCCGGATCTGCTCGATCAGGTCCTTGGCTACGTTGAGGTTAACGTCCGCCTCAAGCAGGGCCACGCGGATTTCGCGCAGGGCATCGGAGATGTTCTCTTCGGTAAGCGTGCCCTGGCCGCGGAGGGTCTTGAAGGCGCGTTGCAGTTTGTCGGTAAGGTTTTCAAACATGGTCTATTTCAGTGTATCGCGGCACCTGCGGGTCCTGCGGTGCGGCCAATCGCGCTTCGCGCACGGAGCCGGCGGGTGGGGTTCTTGGTTTCCCACCCATTCCGCAAAATGCGCGGAATGGATGGGCCACCGAGCTTCCTGGCGGGCAGACTGGCAGGCGAAAGCCGTGTTTGACGGAAAAGGTTGGCAGTAATATAGGTTCATGCCCGCCTATCGTTCCCGCACCTCGACGCATGGACGCAATATGGCCGGAGCGCGCTCCCTTTGGCGCGCCACCGGAATGCAGGATGGCGACTTCGGAAAGCCCATCATCGCCGTCGCCAACTCCTTTACCCAGTTCGTTCCCGGCCACGTGCACCTCAAAGACCTGGGCCAACTGGTGGCTCGCGAGATTGAAAAGGCTGGCGGCGTGGCCAAGGAGTTCGACACCATCGCTATCGACGACGGCATCGCCATGGGCCACGACGGCATGTTGTACAGCCTGCCCTCGCGCGACCTGATCGCCGACTCGGTGGAGTACATGTGCAACGCCCACTGCGCCGACGCCCTGGTCTGCATCTCGAACTGCGACAAAATCACGCCCGGCATGTTGATGGCCGCGCTGCGCCTGAATATCCCCGCCATCTTTGTCTCCGGCGGTCCCATGGAAGCCGGCAAAGTCAAGCTGAGCAACAACATCGTCAAGGCCGTGGACCTGATCGACGCGATGATCGTGGCCGCCGACGACAGCGTCTCCGATGCCGATGTCGAGGAGTACGAGCGCTCCGCCTGCCCCACCTGCGGATCGTGCTCCGGCATGTTTACGGCCAACTCCATGAACTGCCTGGTGGAGGCACTGGGTTTCGGCCTGCCCGGCAACGGGACTGTGGTGGCCACGCACTTTTATCGCAAGGAACTCTTCCTTCAAGCCGGCAAAACCATCGTCGATCTGGCCAAGCGCTATTACGAGCAGGACGACGCCAGCGTCCTGCCGCGCTCCATCGCCAGTTTTGCGGCTTTCGAGAACGCCATGACGCTGGACATTGCGATGGGCGGCTCGACGAACACGGTGCTGCACCTGTTGGCCGCCGCGCAGGAGGGCGAAGTGCCCTTCACCATGGCCGACATCGACCGCCTCTCTCGCCGGGTGCCCAATATCTGCAAGGTCGCGCCCTCTTCTCCCCTGGTGCATCTTGAAGATGTGCATCGCGCCGGCGGCATCCTGGCCATCCTGGCTGAGCTAGATCGCGGCGGCCTGATTCATCGCGATGTGCCGACTGTGCACAGCGCCACGCTGGGCGAAGCCATCGACAAGCGGGACGTGAAGGGCGCGCCGGCGGCGGAAGTGGCGGAGTTCTATCGGGCCGCGCCGGGCGGCGTCCGCACCACAGAGGCCTTCAGCCAGAGCCAGCGCTACGACGAACTGGATCTCGACCGCGAATCGGGCGCAATTCGCGACGTGGCCCACGCTTTCAGCAAGGACGGCGGTCTGGCGGTGCTCTTTGGCAACATTGCCGAGGAGGGTTGCATCGTGAAGACCGCGGGCGTCGATCCGGCGGCCCTGGTCTTCTCCGGCCCGGCGCGCATCTTCGAGAGCCAGGACGACGCGGTCGCGGCCATTCTGGCCGACAAGATCGTCGCAGGCGACGTGGTGCTGATCCGCTACGAAGGCCCCAGGGGCGGACCCGGCATGCAGGAGATGCTCTACCCCACCAGCTACCTGAAGTCCAAGGGCATGGGCAAGAAGTGCGCCTTGATCACCGACGGCCGTTTCAGCGGGGGGACATCCGGCTTGTCGATTGGCCACGTCTCGCCGGAAGCGGCTGAAGGCGGGGCGATTGCTCTGGTGGAAGAGGGCGACACCATCGAGATCGACATTCCCAAGCGCATCCTGCGCGTGGCCCTGAGCGACGAAGCTCTGGGCGCACGGCGGGCGGCGATGGAAGCCAAAGGCACTGTGGCGTGGAAGCCGGCAGCACGGACCCGCAAGGTGTCAAAGGCTTTGCAGGCCTACGCCGCCATGACCACCAGCGCCAGCCGCGGCGCGGTGCGGGACGTGTCGAAGATACAAAAGTAGGGCACGAAACGCCGATTATGGACTCTGCGCAGGCTGGGGGCTTCGGCCTCCGGCCCGCTGGTCGCTGGTCGCGTCGAAAACCCGTCCCGCAGGGACGGAATGAAAATAGCCAGGGGTGGAGCGCAGCGGAACCCCTGGAACACGGTACCGGGATGGCAGCGGTCGTCCCGCAGGGACGGAATGAAAGTAGCCAGGGGTGCAGCGCAGCGGAACCCCTGAAACACGATACCGGGATGGCAGCGTCCGTCCCGCAGGGACGGAATGAAAGTAGACAGGGGTGGAGCGCAGCGGAACCCCTGGGCCGTGGCGCCAGATACCGGCGGCCGTCCCGCAGGGCCGGCCTGAGACCGATTTCGTGCTATCCTCGCTGCCTATGGCGCATACATGCACTTCCTTGCTCTTCCACTGCATCTTTTTCACCAAGGAGCGGCGCAAGGCGATCCCGCCGGATGCGCAGGAACGTTTATGGGCTTACATGGGTGGAATCGCACGCTCAAACCAGATAACTGCCCTTGCGGTGGGCGGCCTGGACGATCATGCTCATCTGCTTCTGTCTTTGCCTGCCTCGATGGCGGTGGCCACGGCGATGCGGATCGTTAAGAGCGGTTCGTCGCGGTTTTTGCACGAGGCGTGCCGTTTGACCGCCTTCGAGTGGCAAGAGGGCTACGGCGCCTTTTCCATCGGCCACGCGCAAATCGACGCAACCGTGGCGTACATCGCCAGCCAGAAGGAGCATCACCGGACGCGCGATTTCGACGCGGAATTGCGGGCAATTTTGGAAAAACACCAGATTGCCTGCGACCCGCGCGATTTTCTGGGGTGAGACCGCATTCCGTCCCTGCGGGACGTGGCGGAGACGGTGGGTTTGCGCCGCCCAGGGGGTTCGCTGCGCTCCACCCCTGGCTACTCTCATTCCGTCCCTGCGGGACGCGGCGGAGCTGGCGGGTTTGCGCCGCCCAGGGGTTTCGCTGCGCTTCACCCCTGGCTACATTCATTCCGTCCCTGCGGGACGCGGCGGGGATGGGGCGGTCGAAATGTCCACGGTGCGCGGTTCACTATCTGTCGTCCCCTGACCCCTGATCCCTGGCAACTGACCCCTGACCGCTGACCCCTGACAACTGACAACTGACAACTGACCCCTGACCATCGCCTCACTCCGCCGGCGCGATCAGGTACTGCTCCAGCTTGCCGTCCGGGTAGGTGTAGGTGGTCAGGCGCAGGCGCTTGCCGGGGTAGACGATCTGGAATCCCCGGAAGGTCATGCCGCCGCGCAGGGTTTCGCCGGTCTGGCGGAAGCTGAGCGGTTCGCCCAACGGCGCCAGACTCGACTGGAAGTCAGCCAGGGCTTCGGCGGTGAAGTAATCGCTGAGGTTGGGGGCCAGGAGCGAGCGGTCGATCTTGCCCTGTTGCAAATCGTGGAAGATGGCCAGGGCCTGCTTTTCGGGCTCGGTGCCGGGTGCGCCGACGGCGGCCGGGACAGCAAGGCGGACAATACTGGAGGCCGCGCCGACGGCGTCCTGGTTGGTGAGGACCGCGACGGCAACACCGTCATCCACGAGGACCGCGTTGTCAGAGACGAAGCCGGAGACCTCGCCACTATGTTCGATTGACCGGTGGCCGTTTCGATCAATCACATCCACTCCCAGGCCGTATTGCGCGCCCTTGCCGTCCTTCAACTTGATCTCGGTGAACATCTGCTTGTAGCTCTCGGGCTTGAGGATGGATTGGGCAATGAGGCTCTCGTCCCATAGGGCTAGATCGTGAGCGGTCATGGCCAGCTCCCCCGCGGCGAACATCCAGCCGCGGCCTTCCTTGGGAGCTACGCGCAGGGGGCCTAGGGCGTGGCGATAGTAGGCGGTTGCGTCGGTCTGGGTGAGCCTGGTCTCGTCGGAGTTCCAGACCGACTTCATGCCCAGCGGGCGGAAGATGCGCTGGGTGAGCAGGTCCATGAGCGGATGGCCGGTGATGGACTCGACGATCTGGCCGGCAATGACGAAGTTGGTGTTGGAGTACTGCCACTGCGTGCCGGGCTCGAAGTCGAGCGGCTTCTTGGCCCAGGTATCGAGGATTTGCTGGGCGCTTTCGGCATGCAGCATGGGCGTCATCACGTAGTCCTCGGGCCAGTAGTCCTGGTAGCCGGAGGTGTGGGAGAGAATTTGGCGGATGGTCACCTCGTTGCCGCGGGTGAGGCCGGGAACGTACTTGCCTACTGCGTCGTCGAGCGAGAGCTTGCCGTCCTCCTGAAGCAGCAGAATCGCGGCGGCGGTGAATTGCTTGCTGATCGATCCGATGGAGTAGCGCATGTCGGGCGTGGCGGGCACGGGGGGAGTGAGACGCACGAGGCCGTAGGCGTGGGTGTAGACCAGCCTGCCGTGCTGCACAACCGCGACCGAGGCCGAGGGAACGCCGGTCTGCTCAAGCACCTGTGAGGCGATGCGGTCGATGCGGCTCTTCAGCTCAGGATCGATGGTGTTGACGGTCTGGGCCTGGGCGGAAAGCGCCATCAGGATCAATGCAACTGCAAGCGCCAAAAGCTCTTCCATTTTTCTCATCGGACAAGATCTCCCTGTTCATTCGCAGGCGTGAAAAGCATCACCGACCAAGGTATCAGCCCAGAGCGGGTTACGGCAGACGCGGGCGGAGGAGGATGGTGAAGGCGCAGGAAGACGGTAAAAGAAGAATCGAACGATACCATGTGCGACAAGTTGAACAAATCATGAAGGGATGCAGCCAAGGAGTTGGACACAAACGCAGCGCGTTGGCCCCCTGGCGCGGGGTTGGCGAGTGGGCAAGTTGGCGGGGCGCACGAGACGAATCAGGTGGATCGACACAGGCCGAGTCTGAACGCAAGGCGATGCGCGGCCGATGAAATTGCAAACCAAAATGTGCGCAAACTAAGAAGCGGGCTACCAGCTCCAGGAGTGGAAGGACTTCCCGAAGCCGGCTGCCCGCTGGACCCTGGACCGGGTCTAGGTGGTAACGTTAGTGTAGGCTTGTTTTGGGCGAAATCAAGCCCTATTTTGCAGAAAATTCCCTTTTGGTGACAGCAGTCACAGGACCCTGCCAAATCGGCCTCGTATCGTTGACTTGAGGGGCTGCCCCTGTTACAAAAAGGTGTTCCACCGCGAAATTGCACCACCGCGATTGAGTTCAAATTGACTGTCTGAAGCACCGGTACCAGCATGCAAGAAATCATTCAACAAGTCGGGAATCTTCTGCTCGGCGCCGTGCCCACGGGACTGCTGTTCATCGTGCTGGTGCTGGCATACCAATTCCTGATACAGGGTCCGCTCTCTGCCACGCTGAAGGAGCGCCGCGCGCGCACCGAAGGCGCGGTCGAGGATGCGCACGCGGCGATTGCCAAGGCGGAAGCCAGGGCAGGCGAGTACGCCGCCAAGCTGCGCGAAGCGCGCGCCGAAGTCTACAAGGTTCGCGAACAGCGCGTAAAGCAATGGAACGCCGAGCGCGACGCCGCTCTGGACACGGCCCGCAAGGCTGCCGGACTCCGGGTGGGCCAGGCCAAGGCGGAGTTGGAAGCCGAGGCAGCATCCGCCAGGCAGGCCATACAGGCCTCCGCCGGGGAATTGGCCAATCAGGTGGTTCGTGCGGTTCTGCCGCTGGCTGCCGGGGGTTCCCGTTGAAATATTCGATTCCGTACTCGCGTTTTTCCGTTCGCATTCTTGGGATTGCATTTCTGGCCATTTTGGCTGCTGGGGTAGCGGTCGCGCCGCATCGCATTGCGGCTCAGGAAGCGGCTCCCGCGGTTCAGCCGGCGACAGCCGCGGCATCGCAAGAAGCCGCCAAGCCCGAGGCCGCCAAGAGCAAGGAAGCTCCCAAGTCCGAAGAAGAGGAAAACAACAAGTATCTGCACGCTCCCGTGGTGCAGACCATGGCCAACCTTCTCCACCTGAAGCTGGAGACCGCGGCGTGGCTGTTTCAGTTCATCAACTTCGGCATCATCGTTCTGGCCATCGGAATTCCCCTGGTGCGCATGATTCCCCGGATTCTCCGCAAGCGTTCCGAGACGATTCGCCACAATATCGAGTCGGCCCGCAAGGTGACCGAGGATGCCAATGTGCGCTTGAGCGCCGTGGAAGCCAAGCTGGCCTCGCTGGACGAGGAGATCGCCAAGTTCCGCAGCGAAGTGGAGCGGGAGATTGGGCAGGACGAAGTGCGGATCAAGGCGACCATCGAAGAAGAGAGCGCCCGCATCGTGGCCTCCGCCGAGCAGGAGATCGTTTTGGCCGCAGCGCATGCGCAGCGCGGTTTGCGTCACTTCGCCGCCGATCTGGCTATCGAGCAAGCCGCCAAGCAGCTGGTGCTCACGCCGGAGACCGACCGCGCCTTGATCGCAGAATTCATCAGCGGCGCGAATAAGGGAGGGCAGAACTAAATGGCAGCCTTTGTTGCTCGTTACGCCCGCGCCTTTGCCGACGTTGTCACCGATAGCAAGCTGGATGCAGCCGCCATCGACCGGCAGTTGAACGACTTTCTCGCCACCCTTGACGGCAGCCCCGAACTGGTTGAGTTCTTTGTGAACCCTTCCATCGCGGCCGTACAGAAGGTGGGTATTCTGGACAAGATGAACGCCAAGCTGGGGATGCAGAAGGAACTGCGTAACCTGCTGGCGGTGCTGATTAACAACGACCGCATCGGACAGGTTCACGCAGTGGCCGAGGCGTACCGCGCGGAGTTGCAGGAGCGGATGGGAATCCGCCAGGCCGAGGTGGTTACGGCTCGCGAACTGGACGAGGCGGAACGCAGCGCACTGGTGGCCGAGATCGGCAAGCTGGCCGGATCGCGCATCGAAGCCAGCTTCAAGCTGGACAAGAATATTTTGGGCGGCACGGTTGTCCGCATCGGCTCCACGGTTTACGACGGTTCAGTGCGGGGACGGCTGGAACGGTTAAAAGCAGTGATCAGTGGTCAGTGAACAGTGCACAGTGGTTTGTGGACAGCGATCAGTGACCGGAAGTTAGGGTTCGTATCAAGGCATTTGCAGTAGGTGACCGGTAGCAAGTGAACAGCGGCAGTTGCTCGTCAAGAGCCTTTACTGACCACTGTCCACTGTTCACTGACCACTGAAAAGGACAGAAATGGCTCAGATCAAGGCAGACGAGATTACGCAACTTCTTCGCGAGCAGATCGCGAACTACGACTCGAAGGTCCAGGTCGACGAAGTCGGAACGATCACATCCCTGGGCGACGGTATCGCCCGCCTGCATGGGCTGGACAAGGTGATGGCCGGCGAACTGCTCAGCTTCCCGCACGGCATCGCGGGCCTGGCCCTGAGCCTGGAAGAAGACCAGGTGGGCGCCGTGGTTCTGGGCGACTACACCGAGCTTCGCGAAGGTGACGAGGTCAAGCGTACCGGTCGCATTTTGAGCGTGCCGGTGGGCGAGGGACTGATCGGCCGCGTGGTCAACGCGCTGGGCGAGCCCATCGACGACAAGGGGCCTATCGCATCGACAGAGTTTCTGCCTGTCGAGCGCCTGGCCCCCGGCATCATCGACCGTCAGCCTGTGCGCGAGCCCATGGCGACGGGCCTCAAGGCCATTGACGCCATGATTCCCATTGGCCGCGGCCAGCGCGAGTTGATCATTGGCGACCGCCAGACGGGCAAGACCGCCGTGCTGCTGGACACCATCATCAACAATGCCAAGAACAATCTGATCTGCATCTACTGCGCCATTGGGCAGAAGCGTTCGTCGATTGCCCAGGTGGTGCAGACGTTGACCGAAGCCGGCGCCATGGGCCACACCATCATCGTGGCCGCCTCGGCCTCAGAGCCCGCGCCCATGCTTTACCTGGCGCCCTTTGCGGCTACCGCGTTCGGCGAATATTTCCGCGATTCGGGCCGCCACGCCATGGTCATGTACGACGATCTTTCGAAGCACGCCATGGCCTATCGCGAAATCTCGCTCTTGCTGCGCCGTCCGCCGGGCCGCGAAGCGTATCCGGGCGACGTCTTCTATCTCCACTCCCGTTTGCTGGAGCGTTCGTCGAAGATGAGCGACAAGCGCGGCGGCGGATCGCTCACCGCATTGCCGGTCATCGAGACCCAGGCGGGCGACGTTTCGGCCTACATTCCGACCAACGTGATTTCCATTACCGACGGCCAGATCTTCCTGGAGACCGATCTTTTCAACTCCGGCATCCGCCCGGCCGTGAACGTGGGACTTTCGGTTTCGCGCGTCGGTTTCTCGGCAGCCATCAAGGCCGTCAAGCAGGTGGGTGCAACCCTCAAGCTCGATCTGGCGCAGTATCGCGAATTGGCGGCATTCGCGCAGTTCGGTTCGGACCTCGATCCACTTACCCAGAAGCAGCTCAACCGCGGCCAGCGTTTAACGGAATTGCTCAAGCAGCCGCAGTTCCAGCCGCTCACCTGGCAGCAGCAGGTGGTGGTTCTCTTCGCGGGCACGCAGGGCTACCTGGACGATTTGCAGGTGACCGAGATTCGCGCCTTTGAAGACGGCCTCTACAAGTATCTGGACAACGCGCAGACAGCGCTGATCGAAGAGCTGACCAAAGACAAGAAGCTCGACAATCTGCGCGATAAGCTGCACGCGGCGCTGAAGGAATACAAGGCCAACTTCCAAGCGGAACAGGCCGCGGCAAAGGCGTAGAAGCAGCTTATAGCCTCTAGCTTCTAGCTGCTAGCTAAAAGCTGAGGCTGAACGCTGGAACCGGAATCTGAAAGCAGCAAAAGAAGAGCTAGAAGCTAGCAGCTAGCAGCTCGGAAAAGACAATGGCAAACGTACTGGATTTACGGCGTCGCATCCGCAGCGTGAAGAACATGCGGCAGATCACCAAGGCCATGAAGATGGTCTCGGCGGCCAAGCTGCGCCGCGCGCAGGAGCGGGCGCTGGCGGCCCGGCCCTACGCCAAGATGATCA
>Ga0181520_10010290_pt1 | contig 12593 bp, 12 predicted proteins | sample PEATcosm2014_Bin_29_FD_132451 | JGI IMG/M metagenome (GOLD analysis project Ga0181520, IMG submission 132451) | Peatland microbial communities from MTU Mesocosm Facility, Houghton, MI, USA - PEATcosm2014_Bin02_30_metaG | ecosystem: Environmental > Terrestrial > Soil > Wetlands > Peat | place...
AAGCATCCTTTTTCAAGTCTCAATTCTAATATAGTCCGATTAAAATACAGGAAGCTAATGAGATTATTGCCGCTAATAAAGAGTCTCAATTCTAATATAGTCCGATTAAAATCTAAAACTCATTAGCGGTGTGTAACGCAGATGGTAGGTCTCAATTCTAATATAGTCCGATTAAAATGATATTAAAAAGATTACCATAGGGGTTACCTGTGTCTCAATTCTAATATAGTCCGATTAAAATATAGCCGGCCCGAATGAACAGGGGAAGTCATCAATGGTCTCAATTCTAATATAGTCCGATTAAAATAAGTATCTGAATTGAAGGTTAGTTTAATAACAAGGGTCTCAATTCTAATATAGTCCGATTAAAATAGCTACATTACTTAAAACCAGCAGCGCTCCAGAGTCTCAATTCTAATATAGTCCGATTAAAATAGTTTTGAACAAATCTGTATTGAACTGAAGAATGAGGTGTCTCAATTCTAATATAGTCCGATTAAAATTTCAATACTTAAGGCTACACAGTTGCATGTAGAATGTCTCAATTCTAATATAGTCCGATTAAAATAAGAAGAAAATAATGAATAAATATGAGCAAGCGAAGTCTCAATTCTAATATAGTCCGATTAAAATAATTTCAAACAATCCCATCCAACCTTTTTGGATTGAGTCTCAATTCTAATATAGTCCGATTAAAATACACATTAAAACTAAAAAAGAATATCTTGGATTTCTGTCTCAATTCTAATATAGTCCGATTAAAATTTTTGTTACAGAGTAGCAAACCATATTAATAAAGTCTCAATTCTAATATAGTCCGATTAAAATGAAAGTACAGAGCAGAGTACAGAGCAGAATACAGAGCAGTCTCAATTCTAATATAGTCCGATTAAAATATGCCGCCCGTGCCGCCGCCAATGCCGCCTATGCCGCCGTCTCAATTCTAATATAGTCCGATTAAAATATAAGGTTTTGCTTTTGTTTTCGCACAAATATCTTTAATTTTTAAGCTAATCGCAATGTTGTCGATCTATTATTTTAAAAAACTCCGGCAGATCGACAACAAGTTTGAAATTTCTTATACAAAGAATGTTATTTCATTCTTTTCAATACCTAATATCTCTTTTTTCACAACTGTGTCTGTTCTAATTGCATAAATAAAAACGGAGTCTTCTTTTTTATCAATTATTCCTTTTATACCAGCCTTGAGTTCCATGATCTGAGAGCCGTTAAGCTCACCTTCAAATGTGGAGTTCTGAACCCAGTTAAGATATTTACGGCACAGTTTTAACAGTTTTGGCAATCTTTTAGGCGATGTTAAATCATAGGTTAAAATATAATACATAACTTTCTTTACCATTTTGCCTTAAAACTTTCGTAATTTTCTTCCTTGTTAATATGTTTAGCTAATTTATAACATTCCTGCCTAATCATTCCACGGTAAGAGATGCTTTTATCTTTTTCACGTATGAGAATTTTCGTGGTTAATTTTTTCTCAAACTCCTGGGCAAATAACCTGCGGGCATTCTTTTTTATATAACAATATCCGTTTCTATAAATAAAATCTTTTTCTCCTATTATATTCTTATTGATTACCTTAAAAATTATCCGGTCCGTTAATAAAGGCTTAAATAATTCGGCTAAATCCAAATGAAGGCTAAGCCTTCCCTCCGTAGGTTCATGAAGGAAGCTTATCTCCGGATAAATCCTTGTCTGGTAAATTTCGTTTAAGCAAACACCGTAAACAATCATGTTACCGTATGAAATAAGAGAGTTTATCATATTGTCCGGCGGACGTTTAACCCTATGTGTAAAGCCGGTAGGATAGATAAAAATATTCTGCCATGCGGAATAGTAAGCCCTTTTTATAGCGCCCTCAAAACCCATAAGTTCTTCAACTGAGGTTGTATCTTTAATTAAACCGGTAAACTGTTCTATTTGTTCTATATAACCGGAAAGAACAACTCCCCTGTTGTTATAGTAACGCAAGTTAATTATTTGATTTACTGCCGCTCCGTATACAAACTGCTGAGCTAAATAAAGCCTGTCGTCAGGATCATTAAATACCGCTGCTTGTTTTAATAAAGTGACTGCCGACGAAGTTCCCCCGGCAGGTATAAAGCTTCCGGCGTATTTTCCGTTATAATTCAGAACATGCAGCGGAATTTTATGCAAGGATAAAAAATAAAGAAATTTTGAATTAAACCTGATTATGCCGGCTGAGAAGATTGAATCGATCCCTTCTACAGGCAGATATTTCTTTTCGCCGGAAGAGGTTATAATATCTTCCCCAAGCAGGAATTCTTCCCTATTTTGCAATATTTCTTCAGGCATTTCTTCTTCTTCACGATTGGCAACTGTTTCTAATAAAATTGTATTATCTTTTCTCTTCATTACAGTATCAGAGAAAATGTAAAGTCTTTTTTTCATATTTGTACCTTTTCTTTAATAAATAAAGTTTAAGAGATAAGAGATACAATTTCCGCGTTCCGGTTCAGGCGTGAAAATATTTTACCGGCGGGTTTGCATCTCTTATCCCCGGTGTGATTAAACTAAAATATTTTTTAACTTACGGTGTTAACATAAGTAATGATGCAGGGCTTTAATAGAAAAGAAATATTTTGGAAACGTTTCGGTTAAAAGGCAATTTTTATTTTGTTTTTTGAAGCGGGTATATAATAAGCAGTCTCGCCATAATTTTTAATGCTTTTAATTTGGAATTCTTCAATTAAATCAGGTTCTTTTATTAAAGAATGAATTTTAGAATTTATTTTAGTTCTTCTTGTCCTGATATTTTCTGCGGAGAATCCGTTTTTCCACCAGGGTTTTATTTTTTCATCACTAAAATAGTAATAAGAATAATTTTCTTTAATAAAAGCTTCAACTTTTAATGCAAATTCTTTTGAGATAATATAATTAATATTTAGCTTAGATTGATTTTCAAGCATAGCTTCTATAAACATATAATAAAGAATAAATTCATGCGGTTCAAGTTTAATTTTATCGCTTCCGTATTTTAATGTTTTCTCATTTATTAAGAGTATAAGTTTTCTTTCTTCTGAAACAGATTTTAATTGTTTTTGTGTTAGTTCTACTAATTGAGAATATTTAAGCTTAAGGAAATCATCATCTTTACCGGTTTGCGAAATTAAAGATCTAAGCCTTATAAAAGGTATTTCCGAAAGTTCAAGCTGTTTATCTTCTTTTTTATTTACAGGGTAAAATCCTTTAAACTCATTTTCTTCCGAAGTAAGAACGTGCAGTAATTTATCTTTTTCCCTTCCGAAAAGATTAAGGGCAAATGCCATGTGTACGCTCATGGTTTTTCTTCCACCAGATATTGAGCAATATAATATATTTTCAGGATCGGATGACTTATGTCTTATAAAGTCGCAGGTTTTATTCGGGAACAACTTGTTTTGCCTGTCTGTTCTTATATCCGATAGTTCTATACTTTCTTCTTTAGCAACGATAATATGTTTGCTGTTATCGTCAAAAAGAGGTGCTTTTATTTTATATCTTCGGGAAAGATTAACAATTTCATCTTTTAATTTTAATTTCGGTGTTCCAGCGGCCTTGTCCCTGCCCAGAATTACATTTCTGCCTCTTACAGTAGTTAAAATATAAACTTCGTCAATTATTATTTTCCTTTGAACCGTTAAACAATAAAGAGTTTCGGTAACAATTTGTGGTGTAAGTCCGCATACACAAATGAGAATATTCTTTTTACTCATAGGATAAATAATAATTTCTTAAAATGTTAGGAATAAAAATATGTTTACTAAAAAATATTAGCCTTTGACCACCTTGATACTCAACAAACTCAATTTATTTCAGAACCGGATATTTCAGCACATCAATGGTTAATTTTATTGAAGAGGTTAGCGATTCAATCAATTTTAATGCATTGTCATATTTTCTCTCATCCAGTGGAACATTTCCGTGTGCGAGTATTGAATTGTTTCGTAATTGAAGAAATTTATTAATTTCTTCAATATTATCATTAAATAATACTCCGGTTTTATTATTAATTCTTTTCAACAAATCAAAAGCTGCAAAAAGCGGTAATTTTGTTTTCCGATCAATAGGATCAAAGTATTTTGACTTAATTTCATCACGAAAGTCAAATAGAATATTATCTATATTAACATCAGAGGTTTCACAATTAAACTCTTTAATGAACTCAATTTGCCCGATCATTTCTAAAGCCCTATAAAGCCTGGCAACCGCATCATCATATTTACCTTCATTACCTCGTCTTATAGCATTAGCAATTAATTCTATTACTTTATACTCATCTGATTTTTTTTCTTTAAGCTTATTAGCTGCCTGCGTTAATTTGTTTATACCAACACCGAGCCTGTGTGCTTCATTCAATAACTTTTCATCTTTCATTATTCTGTTTAATATTTCAAATGCAGAATTAAAATCAAATTTGTCCCATTTACTTAAAGCTTTTGAAAGCTGAAGAAGAAATTTAATTTTATCCTTATAATCAGGATGAGGAATATCATCAAATGACGAGATTAAAGCGCAAGCGGCGTCAAATAAGTTTTTATTAAAAAGAATAATAGCTTCCGATATTTTTTTCTCCGTCCTAAATAAGTTAGTTGACAATGAAGTGACCTTCTCACTTCCGGCTTTAACTCTGCCGCCTTCACCCCTCTCACCATAAGTATAAGAAATTAAACTTACTTCAGCGGCTATACCTGCGCTGACTAATGCGGCGGACATTGATTTAGTTCCGCTTGTGTAATCAACCACAATATTTTTGGAAGTATATCCTATATTAATGTATTTTTTAATTATAGCTAAGTAAGCTTTATGTAGTATCTCAAATTCATTTATTTCTTCTATTTGTTCTTCAAAACGGGTTAGAGTGGGTTTGTTTATTTCAAGCTTTTCTACAATAAAGGGTAATGTTTTTTCTTTAGTCTCTTTTGAAACAATAAAAACAGCAGCATCAGGATTTTTATCATTTATTGAAAAATAAATTGCGTGGGCAATATCGTCACCGCTGGCACCGGTTCCAATTGTAGCAATATATAGTTTATGACTATTTTTCATTTCCATTGTTAAATCGTTTTTTATTTCAAAGCAGATTGAAAGTTTAATGTAAATGGCATACCGAATTGAACGGCAAAACGAGACTTATCGGAGATTTCGCCTTCATTAGTCACTCTTCCGTAAAATTCTTTCTGTTTATCAGTATAAAAGCAGCTCCCAGAAGAAAATAGAATAATAGGTTTCTTAAATGGATTGTCGCTCATTGATAAATGCTCGCCAAGCTTTCCATACTTAATATTATATTCATAAAATCCGTTTTGCAGATTATCATTTTTGCCAGGTAAATAATTACCAAGAATTAAAAAACCATTTACGTTTGAAGGTTCATTAATTTCATTATAATCTTCAATTTTACCAACTTCAAACTGGCCATACCCGGAAGATTTCTTTTTCCCATACCCAACTTCAAATACTGATTTAATAATTTCTTCACAGCCCAATACATTATATTTTTCTTTATCGATTATTTTAATAAGTACAATAAAATATGTACTATCATCCTTATCTTCTATATAATTTGGATTGTAAGAAAATAGTTGTGATTCTTTTGATGACATTGTTCCTCTATCTATCCCAACACTTACTCTCAAATCCTGCTTAAGTTTCGGAATTGTTAAGCTTTTTATATCTGGTGAATCAAAGGATTTTTCATAAGTACTTAATTCGCCATTCAGGAATAAATTTAACTGGTCAAGTGTAATATGGGTTCTGGTTTTAATTTCCTTCTGCCATAAAAAGTTTGAGATTCTTTCCTTCTTATTATCAGTTTTAACACTAAATACAGAATTAATAAATGGCTTCTTAAAAAAGAGAATATTATTCTCTTCAATCATTCCATCGGAAATAGTAAACACCGGTTTATTTTCGTGATAAGAACTTATAAACTTTTTTAGATTATCTTCACCAATCTGTTCTCTCATTCGCCAGCAAAAATGACCGAATATAGTATCAGACTGAAGTTCCGAAAGTAGCCCTGATTTAAGTTTTAATTTAAGTTTTTTTATAGTAAGCATATTTAGATCTCAATTTTCTCAAATTTAAGATCTTCAAACTTCACTTGACCATATCCCCTTGAACCTGATCCACCAAGAAATTCAAGTTCTACTATTTTCTTCGCTTCTTCTAATCGCTCTTTGAATTTGCTTTCATTGTCACCTTCAAATATTCTTATCATAACTTCAAAATCAAATTTAGCACCTGCCGCAATTCTTTCCTGAATTCGATTACCACCTTGAAATCCGGATAGTTTCGCTCTATCCATTTTTACTTCTATTTTTTCTTCTCCTTGTGCATATTCTTCATAACCTTGAGTGAGGTTTGCATCTCTAAAAATAAACCTGGTAGGTTCATCATTAGTAGAAGCACTGCCGCTGCCAAATAATTTTACTACTAAACTTGGATTGCTTTTGTCCTGTGACGGACCAACCCCTTTTGATTCTTTAGTAATATCATTATATTTCAATTCAAGGGCCATTCTAAACCTTCCTTTAAGGCTTGAACCTGGAATATAAGGAAGATTTGTTACCGGGTTTCTAATAACAGGATTATCGATACCTCCTATTTTCCCTTCATCCTTTGGACCACCGATATGCATGCCCGTTAATAATTCTATTTTAGACGTACATTTTATGTAATTATTTAATTTAGCCATAATAATACTCCTTTATTTTTGTTTATAATATCCAATTAGTGATTGAAAATGCGGCATAAATCCGTCAATAAAATTTTTAGGCGATTTAACAGCCTCATAAATATTTTTTTCCATATATAAGAAAAATTCGTTTGAAATATGTCCTTTCATCTTAGCATTATTAATAAGAGGGATCATTTTATATAACTCTGACTTTACATATTCAAAATCCTTTCTGACTTTAAAAGGACCTTCTATTTTCGATTTGCACTGATCATAATATTTTCTAATTTGTGTTGGTTTATTAACGTCAGATCTTTTTTGAAAAAGGATACCTAATTTTTGCGGAAAATCTATAATAAACTCTTTTTTCAAACTATTTGCTTCAAAGTAGCCAACATCTATCTTTTTTAGATACTCTTCAAAAAAATCAGCGTTTGTTGAAACATTGTTGTTGGTCGCGCCAAATGAATTTCGAATATACTTTACATTTTTTGCGCTCTTTTTCCCATTGGTTTCAGTTGGTTCATAATTTACTATATCACCAATTTGCGGGTCTTTACCATATTGATTATAATGACATCAATAATCTTTATCGATAAAAAAGAATTGTTTCTCTTCCATAATTTTGGTTATTTTACCTTCAGCCATATAAAGCCTCTTTATTATTTTCTTATTTTATATATTGACGAACAAATTAACGGATAAAGTATTTTTAATAAATCTTCACTATTACTAGCTTTTGCGGGTATTGTTAAAACTTTAGAAAAGAACATCTCAGCCTCTTTACTAAAATAATTACCTCTAAAGTCTTTAACATTTCTATTAATTAAATATGTTAGCATTGGATGCCAAATCAGCTTAGAGGAAATATTTTTTATTTTATTCTCGCTGAAAATAAAATCTTTCATTAATTGAGAGAGATAGAATAAATTATATATTGTGCCTGCACTAACATCTTTGTTTAAATACCAATCAGATATTTGATTTGACCATTTGTCTAATTCGGTAATTTGATCATTCTTTATCACCGTATCAAAAAGAAAAGTACCTGCTTTATTATTTTCAGCTAAAAATGAATTATTCTGAAGACTCTTTAATTTATATTTTACCTCATGCTGATTTTGTTCTGATATTTCTGCTACCATTTTAATTGGTGTGGAATCTTTAAAGTTAGTAAATGAATATGAAATATGAACCTCCGGATTCTCACATACAAAATCCATAAACTGTTTATTAAATTCCTGCAAAAGCTTTAATGATGCACTCTGCGTCGTTATAAGCATCATATCATCGCCGCCCGCAAATATTGTATAAACATACTGATCTTGTTCACCAATTTTTATTCCATCTTTCCTTTTTTGAGACACATCCCAGCTTCCTAAAAAACCATTCATAAAGAAGCTAAAGAAATATTTTAAGTGGTTGCTTAAAGTAGTTGTCCTTGATATTGAAGTATAATCTGATCCAGTTTCAATATCTTTGTTACCAACAAGTCCATTTGACATGATCAGACCGAGTTCATCAATATCGCCTTTAATTAAAGTTAGCACTTCGGCGCCGTCATTTTTCTTAATCATTGAATCGAAATCCATTACATTGTCATTTTCAAACGAACAATAATTGGCTACTTCAATAAAAAGGGCTCCTCTTAATAAATTTTTTTTATTCCCCTCATATTTTAATAATTTATCTAATTCAGGATTAAGAATAATTCTTTTATTGTTTTCACTAACGGTATAATCATTTAGCTGCTTAACTGTTTTAACCTCATAATCATCTCCCTTAAGTTCTATTATTATTGTGCCTTTTGTTATCTTATTACCGATCTCATATTCATTCTTCACCTGCTTTTCAACAGTAATTTCGCCATCAATTAAGGGTATTTTTCTATCCCTGCCTTTTCTTATCGGTTTATCAGTTACAGCACATTTAATTTTATCTGTTATTGTTCCATCGCCTTTATAATAATCTTCCTGCATAATAAAATTGAAATCACCTTGAACTACAAAATTATTCCGGAAAAGCTGATGTCTTCCTCTTAGAAGACTAAAAGAGGCACTGTCTATTATGTCGCCAAAAGTCAAACATTTTGATTTCAATTGTTCATAATCAAAAATCTCATAACCCGATGCAAATTTCATCTCATAATAGAAATTATCGGCCAAATATTTTTCGATCTCCAAAATAGATTTTTTATAAAAATTATCAAATTCATTATTCACAGGCGCTAATAAATAGAATTTACCACCGGCAAGCATTATTAAACTGCACTCTGTTAATCCAAAATTTCTTATGAATATAGAAGCAAATATTCTTGTAAGTATTTGGACATAAATTGACCGCCCTCTTAATATCTTTGCAGGTTTTTTATTTACAACATCAAATATATAATTTTGAATTCCCGGTAAATCACCAATGATTAATGCAAGTTTTTTATTATCCATATCTCTATTTAAGAATAATGCGTGGCTTATTCCTGCTGCATCTTTAGAATGATTATATAAAGATATATCCGTTTGCGGGCTTCCGGTAAAATCCGGAATACACCACATATATTTCTCAAATAAAATCAAAAGAAGGTTCATTAAAGAATTAAAATCATCATTCGATTCATATATAGAAAGAACTGATTTTAAATCTTCAGTAAACGAATCAAAAATATTTGCCTGGTTCCTGTAATGCGCTTTTGACCGGACTGCATCTTCTCTTGTTTCATATTGTGGAATTAAAACCTTATAATTTTTCTTTGTGAGCAGTTCATGCTTATAATATCTTGGATTCAATTCAACTTCATTTAATAATCTTATTTTGGGGAAGGTTGAGGATAGAAATTGATGCTGCCATTGTGCGGCGGGCTCTTCATATTCTGCCCTTTCAACCCTCTCACTTGCAGAAAGATGATCGCTAAGTTTACAAATTTTAATTAATTCATCATTCGTATCGGAATGATGGTTTTTAATAATGTTTTTAAATCTTTCAAATGCTTTTTCATCATTATCTAAAACTGTAATAAAATATTCTTTTAGCTCTTCAATATACTTTTCGCCAAGTATTTCGTGCCGCCCAAGTGAATTTGAATAACATCTTTGTTGAAACTTTCCTATATCGTGGAATAGAGTTCCAAGTATTAATATTTTTTCTTCTTTTGAAAACATAGAGTTGCTCTTTTTTCTTTAGACTAATTTCTTATTATATTATTTATATTCCTACAAACGAAACATTTCCGAAACGTTTTTATTAAACTACTTTCGCCAACCCAAAGCCCATCGAATTCTTTTCACCGAATCCGCATTCATATCCTACTTTCATAATTTCAACATCACCTTCTAAACTAAACGGCGCATTTATAGCGACAATATCAACAGGATTTGCTAAATCTTTTGTAATAGTAATTTTCCTTGATATTCTCTTACCCCCTGCTTCCATCTTTCTAATATAATCTTCATCCCACCTTAAGGAAACATCACAACCCGCGTAGTCTTTATTATAAATGGATTTATACTTATGAAAAAGATTTGCATTTAATACCCTGTTTATCTCATTAATATCATCATCATATCTAAAAAAATGCTGGCCGACTTTATCATTATGATTAGCATATGAAGATATAACTAAAGGTGAGAGCAGGCTAAATTTCATTTTCTCATAAAATTGAGGCGGCGGTACTAATTCTGCCTGCAATATTTTAAATTCTGTTTTTACATAATCAGCAAATAATTCTATCTTCTGACTATGAAATGTTCCAATAACAAAGTTCTTTATAAAATCATCAATTAAGGGAGAAGTAATAAATATTGATGCATTTGGCGAGACTAAATTAAAAAAGCCTTGTTCTATTTTTGCTTTTTCAAGGTGTAGTGCAAAAGAAAATAATTTATAGCTTTTACCGTTCTGGGTATAACCGATATCATGCAGAAACGAGGAAAATTTTGGTGAGCCAAATTCCAGTAATTTATATATAGCAGATGCTAAAGAGTAGTTATAATTTATTGATAATTTCTTAAAACCCTTGCATTCAAGCTTCAGAACTAATCGCATTAATTTATTACCCCAATTCTTAAACGCACCCGGAAGCAGGATAAATTGATTAATTCTTATGAGAAAAAAAATGATTACTTAGCCACTAATTGATCCGATATGTACTTCCTTTTTCCCATTTCCGTCTGATCCCACAACCGTTTAATATACGTTAAACTGTAATTGATTAAATAAAATAATATTTTCCCGTTAAACAGTGTTATCAACTTAAATAATTTCCTAGTAAGCGGCAAGATAATTTAAAAATAATTTTATTTACGGATAAAAATGTTACTCAATTGTCATTAAATAGTCAATCAATTGTCGTTCGATAGTCCAGTCTCAAATACAAAGTTGATTATGCTATTGCCCGTTATATCTATTTATATATCTGAATTGCTAAGAGATATTATATATAGAAACTAAATAAATAGTTAATTAAATTAGTAGTAATTAGGCCTGAAATTTGTAGTTTTAACGGAATGTGTATAAAAATGATTTGGGAAGATCATCCTCCAAAACATCTACATGTATTTATTGGTAATCGTCAGGCAAGAGTTACATTCGAAGGTAATATACTATCCGGTGAAATTGAACCGGATAAATATAAAACACTTAAACTGTGGTTGAAGAATCGTCAGAAAGAGTTGTTTGAGAACTGGGAAAGAGCAAAACTTTCACAAAAATTGGAAAGGATAAAGCCATGATAAAAGATACATATATTAAAAGAGCGATCTATGCAGGCAATTTCATAATTGTATTTGAAACCATTGAAGGTGAAATGAGAACTATAGACTTCAAACCTATGCTCACCGGCAATATGGGAGATTTTACCAGTTTAAGAAATGAAGAAACTTTTAGAAAGTTTTATCTTGATACGAACATTTTAACCTGGGATATTGATCTACCAATAACAAGTCCTAAACAGATTAATCAATATGACATTGCACCGGAATATATAACTGAACACAGTATTCCTTTGGTTCTTAATCAGGGAGAGTACCGCATAATGGTAGGAGAAAGAGCGTAACCAATCCAATATCAACATCTCGCCTAGATAAACAATTTTGTTTTGTAAATGTAATCGCTTTAAATTTTCATGTCTTAGTTCGCAATTCTTTCATTAATTAATTTCAATAAAAGTAATTCCATTCTTTAGCTGATATTTTTTTACTCGATAAAGATGTTCGCTTAATCACAAATACAATATCTTATTGAACTTTAATTTATTCTGCTGTGTCTAATCACTAAAAGATTTTTGAAGATATCAGTTCCCGGTATTATATGCATTTACAGTATTTGATGAATTGTAATAATGTTCAGGTTCGTCCCATGCTTTTATTTGATTGTTGTTGTTAGAAACATTATTTAACGATGTAATTTTAGAATATATTTTAATTTTATTTTTTTATCTAATAAAAGTGATATTCGAAGTTCGAGTCATTTTTAATATTTTCATAACAGGTTGCGATCGATTACTATATTTAAAAAGTTTATTTCCTGTAAGTTATATTATAGGATAATTAATCCAAATACTAAAAAATATATACCGGAGGTTCCAGAATGAAGATTGTAAAAATCTTTAGAAACACCACAATAGTGGCTGCATTTATTGTTACTACTGCGTTTCTCAGCGGCTGCGGCGGTGTAAGCGAGGCTGAAATGGCTCAATTAAATCAACTGAGAAGCGACGTTAATTCTCTCCAAACTCAATCTAATCAATTGAAAGACCAGAGAGCTGGTTTAGAAAAAGAAATAGCTGAAAAACAGGATAAACTTGCTCAATGCAATAAGGAAAAAGAAGAAACACAAGCAAATTTAGATAAGATGGCTTCTAAATAATGCTTTTAACAAATTCAAAAATTAATTTGATATT
>Ga0181520_10010291_pt1 | contig 12589 bp, 8 predicted proteins | sample PEATcosm2014_Bin_29_FD_132451 | JGI IMG/M metagenome (GOLD analysis project Ga0181520, IMG submission 132451) | Peatland microbial communities from MTU Mesocosm Facility, Houghton, MI, USA - PEATcosm2014_Bin02_30_metaG | ecosystem: Environmental > Terrestrial > Soil > Wetlands > Peat | place...
CCGACGATATGCGTCGGAAAGATGTTAATTCCGGGGAAGGTGATCGCGAGAACAGCTGACGTTCCATCGTATGCGTGCGAGTCAGAGAAGAAGCCCGTGATCTTATCCGCCGCGCGTGGATCGTATTCGATCTTGACATCTCCCTGGTTGTTCGCCTTGTAGTTGCGGTAGGGTCCCTGCAAATCGTTCGCCGTAATCCCGTCCGTCGGCGCAGCGTTGGGCAATGGATAAAGGCTGGGATTGGCAAAGAGATATTTGGCGACAGGGTTCACGATCGGAACGCCCTGGTTATTGGTGTAGGGAGCGAAGTTATTCTGCGAGTCATAGAGTTGAATGGGAGTGGAAGCGGCAAGCAACGCGGAAAAGTCTCCGTTACGCATGGCTTGCGTAAACACGCTTACCGATTGCAGGCCGCCCTGGTGGAAATGCGAGCCAAGGTAGTCGACAAAGAAGAAGAGCTTGTTGTGGAGAATGGGTCCGCCGAGAGTTCCGCCATACTGGACCTGCGAATAAGGACTGATCGGGATCTGTGGAGTGACGTTCTTGTTCTGCCATGAGTTGGCGTTGAACTCCTGGTTCTGCTCATAGCCGTACGCCGATCCATGAAAGTGATTGGTGCCGCTCTTCAGCACACTTACTACGCCACCGCCATTGACGTTTCCGTAGTCGGCGGGCGAGTTAGCCGTCAGTACTTTGATCTCCTGCAGAGACTCGGGAGCAGGCGTATACGCGATCACGTTGTTGAACGTCTCGTTCATGTCGATGCCGTCGAGTGTGTAGTTATTCGACTGGGCGCGATTGCCGTTCATGTTCGGCGTATCCAGGTAGGATGTGCTGCGTTCGATGCTCGTCGTGCCGGACGTGCCCCCGGTGTCGACCGATCCCGGCATGTAGAGCGTAAGGGCCGAGAAGTCCAGCCCGTTGAGCGGCAGGTTTTCAATCGAACGCGTCGAAAAGGTCGATCCCAGGGTGGGGTTGGTGGTGTTCAATACTGTGGCAGCTTCGGAGACCGAGACCGTGGTCACGCTGCTCCCAACCTTCATCTGCACATTGATGGTTGGCGTCTGCAATACCTCCAGCGTGAAAGGCTGCAGCACGCTTTTCTCGAACCCCTCCGCTTCGATCGTGACCTGGTAGTGGCCGATGGGAAGAAAATCGATGCGATAAAGTCCGGTTCCATTGCTGGTCCTGGTGGTGTCCACCCCTGTATCCAGGTTGTGGGCTGTCACGTGCGCATTGGCAATGGCGGCGCCGCTCGGGTCGGTGATTGTTCCCGTAATCGATCCGGTCACGGTCTGAGCTTGCACAGTCGGAAGACAAAGGAAAAAGGCGAGAGCGAAGCCGAGGATGGAGATAGAAGAGCGTCTGGTCATGTGGTCCTCACTTGAAAGAAGGGCAATGTTGGGTATCAGCCTGTTTTGAGAAAAGCGCCTCCCGAGATCCTGGCGGGCGTTTGAAGGGAGAAGAACGGTTGCTCGCGCTCGGGATGAATCCTGAATGTCGGGTCGTGCGAGTTTTCGACTCTTATCCGCGGAGAAGTGGGGTTGCGGATGCCGATCACGGCAGGTATGCCGGGAATGAATAGTACGTTAATACAGATTGATTGAAAACTCCATAAAAATGTTAATTTGATTCATAATCGTGTAGATCATTGAATCTTTTGACGAAATATCGTATGGGCGTAGCTGTTCCTTCGAAGCGGACTTACTGCCAGCGCAGTGTCATCGCGGCGAAATCCAGTTCGAGGCGCCTGGCGTGGAGGGAGGCTGGACCAAGGTAGCCGTCAATTCCATCGAGGTCGGTTTTCCCGGGGCCTTCGATCAGAAAGACTGGAGTCACGGCTTCAGGGGGAAATACCTGCACCCCAGGCAAATTCACCTCTGTGGCCTGCAAGCGTCCGAACACGGCGCCCCTGGGTTCTCCTTCGGTGCGCAGGTGCGGAAGTGCACTGCTGAGACGGTCCTTGTAGAGCAACAGGTAGCGCAATCCCGTATCAACCAGCAAGCGCATGGGAATTCCCTGGATGACAACCGTGACCAAAAGAGCTTTTACGGCCGAATGCCCACTTCCGCACCCCTCGTCGAGATCAAAGGAAACTCTCCTTCGCTCGTAATCGATGTCGATCTTCTTGGCCCGGCTCAGCACGTCCAGTCCGATGATCCCGTCGGCGTTCTCGGCGAGCTCGGAGATGTCGGCCAGTCTGGCGACCATCATGCGGATGCCCGAGACGCGCATCGGGCCGATCTGAGCATCGGGAATGTCCGCCCACTCGATCGCGAGGTCGCGGTCATAACTGAACGCTTTTCCGGGGCGGCGATGCAATCCCATCTTGTCCGCAACCCGACGGTCAATCACGCTGTACGAGGAACCCGTGTCCAGAATGAACCTCAACCCATCCCGCTCCCCCACCCGCCCTTGGATGACGATCTCGAAGTTCGACACCAGGTCGAAGGATAGGGGCAAGTTCGGGCAGGACCGATCCAGATCCTGTGCACGCGCTTGCGCGGTCAACGCGGCAACGAGAAGCAGCTGTATTCCCACTGCCAGACGCCTTCGCAGATTCATCATTTCGACCTCAGTCGATTCGCGACTGAAGCCGAGATTCGAGCAGGTAACGCAGCTTTATCAATTCAGACTGCGTCTCCTTCGTGTCTTGCTTGTGTCAACAGCTATTTACCTGATAAAGAATGAGTTGGAACTGAATGTCTCCCGAGAAATTGAGACCTTGATCCCTGCCATTCGTCTATCCTGAGTATCTCTGGGCCAAAGGCTGGTTGTCGGGCAGCTTCGCAGCCCGTTCCCAAGGAGCAAGATGGAACAGCCCGCTCCAAATTCCCCGACCCGATTTGGGGTCTTCGAACTCGATTTGCGTTCAGGCGAGCTGCGCAAAGCCGGAGCACGCATCCGGCTTCAGGACCAACCGCTGAAGATCCTGATCGCGTTGTTGGAGCAGCCTGGTGCGGTTGTCACGCGCGAAGAACTGAAACAGCGCATCTGGCCAACCGATTCCTTTGGCGACTTCGACCATGCCGTGAATGTGGCTGTAGCCAAGCTTCGAGCGGCCTTGTCCGATTCGGCCGACACGCCGCGCTATGTCGAAACCTTGCCGCGCCGGGGCTACCGATTCATCTTCCCCGTTATCCCTGTTGCAGAGAGGCCGCAGGCGAGCAGCGTGGAGCCCGCACGGGAGCAAGCACCGGTGGGCAAAAAGACACCCCCATGGCGGCCAGCGATTGCCACGGGCGTGATCGTGGTCGCACTCGCCCTTTCGCTTTGGTGGTGGCTCCACTCGCGCAGGCCAAAAATGTTAACCGATAAAGACACCGTGGTCTTGGCGGATTTCGAAAATACCACTGGTGATGCGGTCTTCGACGGCACCATTCGTCAGGGCCTCGCGGTACAGCTCGAACAGTCCCCGTTCCTCAGACTGGTCTCGGATGCGACCGTGAGACAGACGCTTCGGCTGATGAGCCAACCGCCAGACGCACGCCTCACTCCAGAGATCGCGCAGCAGCTATGTATGCGGACCGCAAGTACCGCGGTGCTCTACGGCTCCATCGCGAAACTGGGCAATCAGTATGTGCTTGGGCTGAAAGCGATCAACTGCCGGACCGGCGATCTGCTGGTAGAGGAGCAGGTAACGGCCGGTGGAAAAGAAGAAGTGCTGAATGCTTTGGCCCAGGCGGCGTCCCGGCTGCGCACAAGGCTCGGGGAATCGGTAGGAACCGTGCAGAGATTCAATACTCCTCTCGAGCAAGTCACCACTCCGTCGCTCGAGGCACTTCACGCCTACAGCTTGGGCCGCGCGATGATCGATCGCGAGGACCGTGCCGGCGCTATCCAGCTCTTTCAACGCGCCATCAGTCTCGATCCCAATTTTGCGATGGCCTACGCCTCCCTCGGCGTGGCGTACGAAGAGTCTTCGGAAAGGGAAAGCCTTGCGAATTTCAGTAAGGCGTATGAGCTGCGCGAGCACGTGAGTGAGCGTGAAAGGTTCTACATCGATGCGCACTATCATGACTCGGTGACGGGCGATTGGGAGAAGGCGCGGCAGGCTTACGAGCTCTGGAGTCAACTTTATCCACGCGACGATATTCCGTACCTGAACGTGAGCGGGATTTACTCCGAGATGGGGCTATATGAGAAAGCAAGAACAGCATCGGCAGAAAGTCTGCGGCTGCTTCCCGGCGATTGCCTAAGTTACGGGGTTCTGCTGGGCGCGCTTCTTCATTTGGATCGCCTCGACGATGCCCACGCGGCAATTAAAAGCTCCGAACAGCAAAATGCCGCTTGCTCTCATTTTCAGGTAGCGCGCTACGAACTCGCATTCTTACAGAACGACAAACCGGAAATGGCTCGGATTGAGAATGCGACTAAGGACAAGTCGGATATGGAGTCTTCTCACTTTCAGGCGCAGACCGCGGCATATTACGGACGCCTGCGCGAGTCGCGCGCGCTCGTGCGCCATGCTTCGTCGGCTCGACAATCGAATCAAGAGGAATTAGGCGCCTATCTCGAAGAGTCAGAGGCCGAATCTGAAGCGCTCTTCGGTAATGCCGAGCTCGCCGAAAGAGAAGTGAGAGAAGTCCTTGCGCGATCCAATGGTCGGGATATCGAAGGTCTCGGGGCTGTAACGCTCGCGCTGGCGCGCGACGAGACAGGCGCGCGATCGCTCGCCAACGATCTGGCCAGACGCTTTCCCCAGAGCACGCTCGTGCAGACGAACTATTTGCCCTCCGTGCACGCGCAGCTGGCACTGAACCATCTGAATACTGAGAAGGCCCTGGAGAGTCTGCAGATGGCCGCTCCCTACGAACTCGGGGACTACGAAGAATGCAACGCGATGTTTCCTATTTACCTGCGTGGTCAGGCCTATCTGATGGCGCGGCGAGGCAGTGAAGCGGCAGCAGAATTCCAAAAAATCCTCGCGCACCGCGGAATTGTTTTGAACTCGCCCATCGGTGCTCTCGCTCATCTGCAAATCGCTCGGGCCTTCACCATAGAAGGCGAAAGCGCCAACGCCCGTGCTGCCTATCAGGATTTCCTCACTCTCTGGAAGGACGCCGACCCTGAAATTCCCATCCTGAAGCAAGCCAAGGCCGAGTACGCGCAACTGCATTAGCTCCCGTTGGCAGGAATTCCCCTGCATCCAAATTGAACTGTTAATACGCGGTCATCCGCGTCGCTCAGGATGACAGTATTTGCGAGATGGCCCAGGGGTCACCAGGCGCGGAGATCTTGAATTGCTTTGAGAATGGTGGCTGGCTGCGGAAGAATGGCGTCCTCAAGCAACGGCTGGTAGGCCACGAAGGTGTCCATGGCGCCGATGCGGCGGACCGGGGCGTCGAGGGCATCGAAGAGCTCATCGGCGATGCGAGCGGCAATCTCCGCGCCATAGCCCCAGCTGAGCATGTCCTCGTGGGCAATAATGACGCGGCTTGTCTTGCGCACCGATGTGGCGATGGCTTCCCAGTCGTAGGGATTGAGCGTGCGCAAATCGAGAACCTCGACGTCGATGCCGAACTCGCGCTGCGCTTTTTCCGCGGCCTGTAACGCGCGGGGCACGACTGCGCCATAGGTCACGAGCGTGATGTGGCTGCCGGGCCGAACGATTTTGGCTTTGCCGAAGGGGATCGCGTAATCAGGGCCGGGATAGGGCGCACGGCCGTAGGACTCGCGGTAGAGGCGCTTGTGTTCGAAGAAAAGGACTGGGTCGTCGCAGCGAATGGCGGTGCGCAGAAGGCCGTTGGCGTCGAGCGCGTTCGACGGAAAGACGACGCGGAGCCCTGGCGTGTGCGTGAAAAGGCTTTCGCCGGACTGCGAGTGATAAATCGAGCCTCCCGTAAGATAGCCACCGATGGGCACACGAATCACCGCGGGCGCGGCCCACTCGCCGTTGGAGCGCCAGCGCATGAGTGCGAGCTCATTGCGGATCTGGTGCATGGCGGGCCAGATGTAGTCGAAGAACTGAATCTCGACCACGGGCTTCATGCCGCGTGTGGCAAAGCCTACGGCGCGGCCTACGATATTGGCTTCAGCCAGGGGCGAGTTGAAAACGCGGTCCGAACCGAAGGCTGTTTGCAAACCGGCGGTGAGCTTGAAGACTCCGCCTTTGCCCTTCACTTCAGAGAGAGCGGCCTCGCGGCTGGCGTCGGCTACATCTTCGCCGAAGACGACGATGCGCGGATCGCGGCGCATTTCGTCGTGCAGGCAGGCGTTGATGAGGTCGGCCATGGTGCGCGGCGCGTTGCCCTTGGCGCCGGCGGATTTGCCAGCCTGCACAGCGCCTTTTGCGGGCTCGGTGGCGATGGCGGGGCTGGTTGGATCCAGGTCCTCTGAGTAGACATGGCGCGCAATGCTGGAGACGGGCGGCAGCGGCGCTGTGAGAGCGCGATCCGCAGCTTCGCTGACTTCGCGATCGATCTGCTGCTCGAGTGCGTTGATCTCGTCGGCGCTGAGAATTCCCTCGCGGAGAAGACGCATCTGCATCTTCGCGATGGGATCGCGCATGGCGTCGGCTTCGCGCTCTGCCGCGGAACGGTAGAGCTTGTCATCGTCCGAGAGCGAGTGGGAATAGGGGCGGACGCAATGACCGTGCACGAAGGCAGGCCCACGCCCGGCGCGGCAATGAGCCGCGGCAGCTTGAAACGTGCGCAGGCAAACCTCGGCGTCGGTGCCGTCGATTTCGGCGAAGTAGAAATTGGGGAAGTTCGCGACCAGCGTTGAAATGTTGCCCCCGGGTGTATTGACCTCGACAGGCGTGCTGATCGCGTAGCCGTTGTTTTCAATGCAGAAGATGACGGGAAGCTTGTTGTTGGAGGCGGTGTTGAGAGCTTCCCAGAATTCGCCCTGCGATGTGGAACCTTCTCCCAGGCAAGTTAATGCCACTTCGTCGTCATGGAATTCAACGTTGCGAAAGGCGCGGTAGTCCCCTTCGGCCTTCGCGACTGCTTCAGGATGGCGGCTGAAGTAGCGACCGGCCTCGGCGCAGCCCACGGCGTGAAGGACCTGGGTGGTGGTGGAAGACGAAGTGCTGACGATGTGCAGAGGACGGCTGCTCCAGTGTGCCGGCATCTGGCGGCCGCCGCTGGCTGGATCGGTCTCCGCACCGACGGCTTGCAAAAACATCTCTTCGGGCGTCACGCCCAGCGCCAAGCACAGCGCACGATCCCGGTAGTAGGGGAAGAACCAGTCGTAGCCAGAGCGGAGGGCCAACGCAGCGCCGACCTGCAAAGCCTCGTGACCTGCGCCGGAGACCTGAAAGTAGATTTTCTGTTGCCGTTTGAGAAGAATCTCGCGGTCGTCGACGCGGCGAGAAAGAAACATCAACCGATAGATTTCGATGAGCTGTTGTGGGGTAAGGTGGGCGGAATCGGGATCCATTCCTGGTACGCGCGCTGTGGACACGGCAAGTCCCATTCCTTACTCCCCGAAAACCCTGCGAATTCTATCTATCTCGATTGTATCAACCATTCAATTCGGATTCGTGCAACAACCCAGGGGTTGCCGAAAACGATTGCGCCAGCGCCCGTTCAGCGGCCCTGTGAAGGAACCGGCTCCTGCAACGGCGGTCCGCCCACAAACGAGATGCTCATTTTCTGCTTCACGTTTCGAGCCAGTTTCTCAATATCTGCAATTTTGCGCAATTGCACCTGAGTAAGCACTTCCTGGTTACTAGTTTCTATCTCGGAATTCAAATCCTGGGCCAGTTTCAGTAGCTTTTCTGTATCGGAAACAAGGGACTTCTGGCGGTCCACGTTGAGCGCCCGCATTTGTCTGGCCGCCAACACCGGATCGCTGGCGCCAAAGCCATCGTAGGGACTGCGGGGCTGTTGATTCATAGGGTTGGGAATCGGTTGCTGGCCTGCAGGCACCGCTGCGACGGAACCGAAGATCAAGACAATGAAAAGCAGGAACACGCGGGGCGCAGGCTTTCGAAACAGTCTCGTACATCTCTCGGTTTGCGAAGATTTCAGTGCGCCGCGCATTGTCTCTCGTCGTTGTTATAGACGCCATCCCAGACCGAAAGGGGATGACCTCAGCCCGCCCCGACGATCAGGGTCATTTTTGCCTGCACATCATGGGCAAGTATCTCGATCACTTCCGCCTCGCGCATCAGGCTCGCTGGCACGGGGTGGTCGCCCACCTTATCCATTTGCGATTTCAGGTCTCGCGCCAGGATGAGGAGCTTCAATGTCTCGTCCGCGATGCGGCGCTGGCGCAGGGCGTTGGCAAAATCGAATTTCTGCTGTCTGGCGCTGTGTTCATGCGACTTCATCTGCGTGTTTGCATCGGGCGGCTGATTGATCGGAGAGGGCACGTCCACCTTGTCTGTCCTGAGTGCGCCTCCTGGAGTGGAACCCTGGGCTATTCCCGAATGCGCGGAAAGCGCTGCGAAACAAACGGAGGCGGCGCAGCACCTGAGAGTGAACAGGAGACGGGGGACCCTGGCGCCGCCTATTCCTTCTGAAGCTCCCGCATTGCTTCGGTGCCGCATGGGTGAACTTCTCCTGCAATCAAAACCTTCTCTGAGTGGCCCCGGTTGACTGGAACCCGGCATCCGCCTAGCCGCGAAAGCCACGCGATGCGCCTTCAACCACCGTGTACGGTCAGCGTCATCTTGGTTTGCACGTCGTGCGCGAGCAATTCAATGACCTCGGCTTCACGAAGCAACCGGGTCGGGACTGGATTGTCGCCGAGTTTGTCCATCTGGGCCTTCAGATCTTTGGCGAGGATGAGGAGCTTCACCGTCTCGTCGTCGATTTGGTGCTCCCGCAGCGCGTTGGCTGCGTCGAAGTTTTCTCTTTTCTGATGGGCTTGATTCATCATCATTTTGTCGTTGGCATCGGGAAGATGATTGGCTTCAGGGAGAAGAATGGAACTGGGACGGGGTGGAGCGGAAATTGAATTTTGTCCGGTGAGAATAAAACTGGGAGAACAAATCAGGAGCATGGCACCGGCGACAACATAGCCGAGCGGGATCCGCTTGGGCTGCTTTTCGGTGATGGCATCCGAAGGCGTGGGCGCCTGGGTCAGGCCGGGATGGATTTCCATTGAAAAACCTCCTGGGTTTTGGCCCTAGCTGCCACCCACTGTGAGTTTCATCTTCTCTTTTACGTTGCGGGCCAGTCGTTCGATCTCGTCGGCTTTGCGGATCACGTTCAGCGAAAGCATGTCCTTGTTGGTCTTGTCGACTTCAGCTTTCAAGGCCATGGCGAGGGTAAGAAGTTTTGTGCTGTCATCGGAGAGCTGCTTCTTACGCTCGGCGTTGGCGGCATCAAAGCTTTGTTGCTTCGCATCGCGGCTTCGCATCTTCATTTGGTCGTTGGCGTCGGGTAAACGGTTCGCTTCAGGAAGGAGGTACGGCTTGTCGATGTTCTGGGATGGCTGCTGTCCCGGCTGGGCGGCGCCCGTGAGAAGCGCGATCGCTGCCAGGGAAAGCAGTCCGGCTCCGGTCAGAAGTCTGGAACGATGGAGAAGGGGCCGGTCGCGGTCTTGTTTGCGCGATTGGTCTTGAGGTTGACTTAGCAGCATATGGACCTCCCAAGTATTCAGTTGGATGTCAAATTGAACCGCTGCGGGAAGCGGCGCTTCGACAGGGATGGAACTCTGCGGCCCGTCCTGGGACAGTCCCGTCTGCGGACAGTATAGATAGAAAGAGGAGACTGGTATGTATGCATTTTTGATCGCGTCTTTGATTGCATCGAGGTCGGGGTGGCTCGCCGGAGACAGGTTTATGGGCAAGGTGCTCGATGAATGGGCCATCGACACCCAGGAATTTGTCCGGACCAAGCTTCCTCATTTGTTCATCGTTGTCATTATCGCCTTTGTTCTCAGCCGCTTACTGAGCGTGCTTGCCTCGAAGATGATTCGGGTCGCTGAGGTGCATGCGGCCAGTCGAGGCCGGGTGGCGCAGGTGAAAACCCTGGCGGGGGTGATCCGTACGACCGGCTTCGCGATCATTGGCGTCATCGTCAGCCTGCAATTTCTTTATGCAGTGGATGTGAACCTTGCGCCGCTGCTTGCCTCGGCCGGGATCGCCGGGGTAGCCATCGGCCTGGCCGCGCAGAACCTCGTGAAGGACATGTTGAACGGCACGCTGATTCTGATCGAGGACCAGTTCAATGTGGGTGATGTGGTGACACTGGCCGGACTGACTGGAACGGTAGAGCTGATGACCCTGCGCAAAACGACAGTACGCGGAGGCGATGGGACTTTGTATGTGATTCCAAACTCGCAGATCACGACGGTCGCCAACCAGAGCGTGGACTATTCGATTGCGACCATCAACGTGAGTGTCGACTTCTCCGCGAATCCCGACAAGGTGTTGGAATTGTTGACCGGCATTGCGACCGATATTCGCACCAGCAAAGAGTATCGCGATCTATTTGTTGCGGACCCGCAGATTCTCGGCGTCGATTCGATGAAGGGATCGCAGCTGATCTTTCCGGTGATCTTCAAGACGAAAGCCACGCAGCAATACGCGCCGATGCGGGAGTTTCAGCGGCGCGTGCGCATCGCTCTCGAAGAGAATCATATGCTGCCCGGCGACCCTAACCGGGTCTTCAATTCGTTTGTTGACAGGGTGGAGGGTCCGCACGGGACGGCACCCGTTTCCTCGGCAGGACACGAGGCACCGCCCACGCGCGATCCAACGACGATCAAGCCGCAAGAGACAAATCCGTTTAGCGGGGAGTCGAGCTGAAGGCAGGGACTAGGGAATAGGGACTAGGGACTAGATGTGCCTCCGGCTTAGTTCTGTTGATGCAGGGACTGCAGGAGCAATTCGGGATCGACGAGAGGTGGCAGGCAGGTGCGTCCACGGCACACGAGCGCCCACGCCTTCGCACCGGCCGGCGCAGGCACTTGCAGAAGTGTCTCGGCCAGGGCATCGGGAAGATTTCCTGCAACGAGCTGCGTGGGCGCGAGATGGACTACGGTTTTGTTGACAGCGAAACCTGAGACAGCAGTTGCTTCCAGGCTGTCTGCTTCTTCGCCGGTTCCGACGACGACGACTTGGATCGGATCGAGAAGCAACCTCTCCAGAGCAAGCCCGTAGCTGCCCGCATAAAGGCCGAAGTGTTCGACAATGCCCGCGAACGAACCGAGCGTGTCTTCGGCAATCTCGCGGTATGCGGTGCGGCCCGAAAGAGCTTCCAGCCGGAGCAAAGCGGCAGCCGCCGTGGGATTGCCCGCGGGTGTGGGCGAGTCTTGGAGTGGCTTGCGCCGTGCGCCTAATGCACCGAGTGGAACGCTTCCCTTCTCCGGCGCCGCGGCGTCATAGAACGCATCGGCCGTGTGGTCGTAGAAGCGGGCGATCATGGCATCGGCCAGCTTGATGGCGGCGTGATAGAACTTCATTTCTCCGCCGGCAAGCCATCCGTCGATGCAGGCGTGCACCGTGAAGGCGTAATCGTCGAGCGTGCCTGGGACGCGATCAGTTAAGGCGGCGCCTTCGGGATAGGCGATGACATGATACAGCGCATCGGCGCCGTCCCAGGCTTGCGAAAGCAGACGTGACAACGTGAGCAGCGCGAATTCGCGGGCGCCCTCAATGCGGAGCACGCGCGCTGCTTCAAGATACGCGGTGACAGCCATCGCATTCCAGCCGGTGTAGAGCGTCCGGTCAATGAATGGTGTGGGACGCTGGGTGCGCGCGGCGAGCAATTTGCCGCGGGCTGATTCGATCAATGACCGCAATTCCTCGGCGGGCTCGCGTGTTTCGGCGGCAACCTCATCGAGTGAATATTTGCGATGGAGAACGTTGCGCGCCGGGTTGTGGTGCATGTCGCCGAGCTCGCCAATGTCCCAGTAAAGCGTGGCGACGCAGAGCTCACCGGGACTCAACACCGCACGCGCCTCTTCGAGCGTCCACGTGAAGTAGTCGCCATCGTCGTCGAGATTGATGTCGGCGTCCTGCGAGGCATAAAAGCCACCCCGCGCACGGTCGGTCATCACGGTATCGAGCCAGCCAACAATTTCGCGCGCCGTCTGCCGGAAATCCTCGCGGACAAAACTCTGGAAGCCGTGCGTGTAGTTGCGCAGCAGCTCCGTATTGTCGTAGAGCATTTTTTCAAAGTGAGGAACAACCCAACGTTCATCGGTGCTGTAACGGTGAAATCCGCCGGCGATCTGGTCATAGACTCCGCCGTGAGCCATTTTTTCGAGCGTCACGGTGAAGGCCTCGCGGGCCGCGGTGTTGCCGCGATTGACCGCTAACTGTAGCAGCAGATCGAGAGCTGCCGGATGGGGAAACTTGGGCTGCGAACCGAAGCCGCCATTGCGCGAATCGAATTGGGCGATCGCCGAATTCGCAAGCTTGTCGACGAGAGCCAGCGACAGTTCGCCGCCGCGTCCGGAGAAGCTCTCATTGTGTTCGATGGCCGACATAACGCTGGCGGCGGATTCGAGCGCCTCTTCGCGGCGATCGTGCCAGACCTGGGACATGGTGAGCAAGACGCGCCCAAAGCCGGGGCGGCCATAACGGTCGTCGCGCGGGAAGTACGTGCCACCGAAGTAGGGCCGTCCGTCTGGGGTAAGAAACGCAGTGAGCGGCCAACCGCCCTGCCCTGATATAGCCGAGACGGCG
>Ga0181520_10010293_pt1 | contig 12587 bp, 10 predicted proteins | sample PEATcosm2014_Bin_29_FD_132451 | JGI IMG/M metagenome (GOLD analysis project Ga0181520, IMG submission 132451) | Peatland microbial communities from MTU Mesocosm Facility, Houghton, MI, USA - PEATcosm2014_Bin02_30_metaG | ecosystem: Environmental > Terrestrial > Soil > Wetlands > Peat | place...
CTGCCAGGACGGCGCGGGGTCCCCGTCGCGGCCTCGTTCCATCCCGCTTCGCGGGCCGGAACGAGGCCGCGACACCCCGCGCCTTGACCGTTGAAAGTGCCACATCCAAAAACGATGCTCCTGACGGTGGCCGCGTCCCCCGATGATGTCTGCAGCTTGCGGTGACAGATTGCGGGCAAAACCGTCGGAGTCAGCGGGAACCCTGCGCCGCCTTCAAGAGTCGTGATTAATGGACCGACAGGGTAGATAGGCGGGCCTGCCTCTGGCCTGTCTGTCTGACGTCAAACGCGCAGCCGACGAGCGGGGAAACGATCATCATTGACAGGAGGTAAAGAGATGTCGAAGATGTCCGCTCTGCGTATCACCGCCACCGCCTCACTCATCCTTTCTCTCTGCGCGGTAGCAGCTTTGGCCGACGGGGCGGCATCGGGAGGGCGCTGGAGTGTAACCGCCTCGGCGGTCCCCAGCGTAGCCAAGACACCAAAGGTCACCGTGACGACGCCAGCCAGCGATGGTTGGGCCGTCAGCAACTCCAGCCTCACCTTCTCCGGCACCGCAACCGCTCCCTCGGGCGCAACCCTGACCGATGTGCAGTATCGCCTCGTCTCAACCGGCTCCGCCTGGGCGGATGCGGTCAATGACAGCGGCGACTGGACCGCCTGGCACGTCGATGCCACTCTTAGCACAGGCCCCAACCTGTTCCAGGTCAGAGCCGTTGCCGGCACCGCCATCAGCAATGTTGTGACCCGCAATGTCGTCTACACCGCGGCCCCACCCGCCCCGGTGATCACCTCTCCGACCGACGGCAGCACGGTCACGACCACCCAGGTGCTCATCAAGGGCACTGTCGCGAAGAACACCGGCGGCATCGACGCCAACGCCGTCGAGCTCTTCATCGACGGCAGCACCACTGCGGTGTGGGCGATGGGCTCTCGGAACTGGACGTATCTCTTCAGCGGGAGCCCCGGGTCGCACACGGTGGTGGCCTACTCAGTCATCCGCTCAGCGGCTCCTAACGACATCGTGAGCGCCGCATCGAATCCGGTGACGTTCACCTACGCTCCGCCGCCGCAGGTTACGGTGACGACGCCGCCGAGTGATGGCTGGGTCGTCAGCAGCGCCGCCTTCACCTTCTCCGGCACGGTCAGCGTCTCTTCCGGCGCCACTCTCACCGACGTAATGTACCGCCTCAACCCGACCAGCGCCACCAGCGCCTGGACCGACGCCACCAATGACAGCGGCGACTGGACGGCATGGCATGTCGACGCTACCCTCAATGCCGGCGCCAATGTGTTCCAGGTCAAGGCCGTGGCCGGAACCGTCTCCAGCCCTGTCGTAACCCGCGTCATCGGCTACAGCACGGCTCCGCCCGTGCCGGTCATCACCGCTCCCACCGATGGAAGCACAGTGACGAGCCCGCTGGCGCTCATCAAGGGCACAGTCGCGAAGAACACCGGCGGCATCGACGCCAACGAGGTCCAGCTTTCCATTGACGGCGGAACTCCGGTCGCGGCGATGGGCACTCGGAACTGGATGTACGCGTTCAGCGCAACCGAGGGGAGCCATACGGTGCAGGCCCGCTCCGTCATCCACTCGGCGGCGACCAGCGACATCGTGAGCGCCTGGTCGAGTACGGTGACGTTCACCTACGCCCCGCCGCCTACGGCCGTCATTGACGACCCCAGTTCCTCGGGCCAGACGGTGACCGCCGCCACACTGGTGTTCGACGGCCACTGCGTCCCCGGCAACCCGCCCCCGACAGGCGTCCCCGCGGTGCAGAATGTTCAGTACAGGCTGAACGCGGCGGCGAGCGCCGGCTGGACCGATCTTGCGGTGAGCGGGGCCAACAATGCCTGGACCACGCCCGCCCTGACCCTCAAGAAAGGGCTCAACGTGTTCTATGTCCGGGCAGTGGCCGGTAGCGGCAGTACGAGCATCTACGGCCCTGTCGCGACCGTAACCGTCATCCTGAAGCCGTGACGACAAGCCGATAGAGCGCCGGCTCCACCTGCGCACGACCAGCCGAAGCCCGCGACCCTGCGTGACCGCGCACGGTTGCGGGCTTCGGTGATTTCAGCGGCGTCGACACAGCGCCGATCGTGGCGACCGCCGAGTAGCCGGTTGAGCAGGCAGGCGTCCGGGAGACAGCGCCAGCAAGAAAGGCTCCGTCCCCATCCTCCCGCACCCAAACCTGCAGACGCGAAAAAGCGACCGGGAGCTATCCCGGTCGCCGAGCCGCCAAACCAACAGGTTGCCCTACGCCCTATCCGGCCTTCTGGATCTTGCCGGCCTTGATGCAGGAGGTGCACACGCGAACGTGTGTCGACGCCCCGTTGATCCGCGCCTTCACGCGCTGGAGATTCGGCTCCCACCGGCGCTTGGTGTGGCGCTGGGAGTTGCTGACATTGCAGCCGGTAGCCGGCTTCTTACCGCAAACTGAGCAGACCTTCGACACTTGACTCTATCCCTTCGACGAGCGCAGAATGTGGGGGTCAAATCGCCAACTCCACATCCGCCTCCCGGAGTACGTCCGTTACAGGGCAGTTATTATAGCATGTCACGATTCACTGTGCAACCGATTCCAACAGCTTTGGGGCACGAGCATGAGGAGCGCTTTCATGCGCACGACGATCCGGCCCTCGGGTACACTCACCTCGCCGTCCCCCGGCTGTCGGGCCTGGCGATGCCCGGCGCGGTGTTCCTCTCGTCCGGAACCGCGCGCACCGGCTCGGACGTGCGCCTGTTCCTGACGGGGGTTGCCATCATCTCCCTGGGCGGCCTGGCCAGCGCCGTCGCCTACATCGTCACCTGGTTCCTCAGCACCCTCCTGCCCGGCCTCCCGCTGCCGGCGCTGCTTTTGCACGTTGCGCTGCCGGGGGAGATGCCGCACTACGCGCTATGGCAGGCGGGCCTGCAGGTGCTGGTGTTCGTCTGCTTCCTGCTGGTCCTGCGCGCTTCGCCGCTGGCCGGCTACCACGCCGCCGAGCACATGACGGTCGCCTGCATCGAGACCTACGGCGATGTGGTCGAGGAGTGGGTGCGCCGGATGCCCCGCGCACACAAGCGCTGCGGCACGAACCTCCTTGCGGGCGTCATCCCGGCGATGCTCGTCGGCCTGCCGCTGCTCTCGTACAATCTCATGGCCGCCGGCGCGGTCGCCGTGCTCGGCTGGGCCTATCGGATGCAGATTGGGTATGTGATCCAGCAGTATTTCACCACCAAGCCCCCGTCCGACAAGCAGCTAGCCGCCGGAATCGCCGCCGGTCGCCGCATCATGCACCTGTGGCGCACGAACCCCGATCCACCGCTAACCTCCCTGCAGCGCATCTGGTACCGAGGCTTCGTACAGATGCTCGCCGGAGCCCTTGCCGGCTCATGGCTGATAGGGTTCCTCTTCGACCACCTCCACATCTGGCTGGACTGGTAAGAACTCGCGCTCGGGGGGCCACTATGGCAAATCGCATCGAGGAAAGCCACCCGTACCTGGAGGACCACATCGTCTTCACCGAGGAAGAGGCCGGTTCCCTTCGCCGCCTGTGTGCGAAGACCGACCTGCGCAGTCGGGGGCAATGCCTGGCGTGGATCTGCGGAGGGTGCAGTTGGATTTCGGAGGATGACGCTTCGGCCAACGTTGGGGCGGTGGCATCTGTTCTCGAGGTGCTGATTCAGGACAGGCGACACTGCGTGCGCGACAAGGCCGCGTGGGCTCTGGCCTCGATCGCACGATGGTGTTCTGATGACGTCTGGCCGGTTGTGGCCCGACTTGAGGCGCGCGGCAAGCGCAAGCTGGCGACCCTCGTACTGCACGAAGTGCTGGCTGTTCTGTTGGACTCCTTCTTCTTCAACCACTTCGACGAGTGCTTCCCCAGGGTGCGCGCGGCAATCGAGGCAGGCGACGAGCCAATGCTGGCCGCGCTCTGGGCGCTTCGCCACCGTGGCCGTTTGGCTAAGCGCGCCTCGGAGGTCGACCCGTTGCTGCTCGCCCACGGGCTCGACCCAACGCCGTCAGTAGAGGCCAGCGGCTGTGGGTGCAGAACACGGCGCTACCCTCGGCGGGCCTGCGACCGCGTGCTGAACCGGGTCGAGGGGAGTCATCCGCTCTTTCACGAGGGCGGTCGCCTGCGGCTCAACGCCGCCGAGCGCAAGTCCCTGCGGCGACTCGGTCAGACCGTGGATCCGCAGAGCCGAGGGCGCCTCTGCGCCTGGGTGGATGTGTTAGCCCGGTACCCGTGGTCGGCTGGCAACGCCGCCACTGCCGATCTCGTGTTCGAACTGCTCGAAGCGATGGCGAACGATGCGCAGCAGGACGTACGCTCTCAGGCGCTGATGCTTTTTGAGCGGCGGTTCGCGGAGCGGCCTGCCACGGCGTGGCCGGTTGTAGTCCGGCTCATACATAGCCCCGACCCGGAACTCGCGGAGCTTGTTCCCCCTTTCATTCTGGAGCACATCCTGGAGAAACACTTCGACCGGTACTATCCGCGCGTCCGAGACGCCGTAGAAGCCGGCGACCGCCGCATGGCCGAGGCGCTTGATGGCTGCCTCATCCTGGGCCAGGCGGAGCCACACCGCGAGGAGATCGTCGAGCTGCTGTGCAGGCATGACATCGTTTCGCGCTACGCCAACTGGCAGGCCGCGGATGAGGATGAGTAGGCGCGGCGAGGTCACTATGGCAAATCGCATCGAGGAAAGCCACCCATACCTGGAACATTACGTCGTCTTCACGGAGGACGAAGCTGCGTCCCTTCGCCTCCTGTGTGAAAAGACGGACCTGCGCAGCCGGGGGCAATGTCTGGCGTGGGTCAATTGCGGCCTCTGCGATCTTCTGAGCGAAGTCACCGTGCCGAACGTCGACCTCGTCTTGTCCGTTCTGGAGGTGTTGGTTCGAGACAGGCGCAGATGCGTGCGCATCGAGGCAACATCCGCGATGGACACGGTTGCCCGGTGGTGCCCTGATAACGTCTGGTCAGTGGTGAGCCGCCTCGCGGCGAGTGCCAGCCCAAGGCAAGCAACGTGCGCGCTGTGCGGCGCTCTGTCTGGACTGTTGGACTTCCATTTCGATGACTACTTCCCGAGGGTGCGTGCGGCAATCGAAGCTGGCGACCAGAGGATGCTGTGCGCGCTCTGCGCGTGCCGACTCCACGGCGGTCGGTACATCGGCCAGTTGGCCCCGCATACGCCCGAGGTCGACGCCTTCCTGCTGGCGCACGGAGTTGACCCAAAGCGCATCAGGGAGGAGGGACGCCTCGGCTGCGGACTGAGCGCGCAGCGGACGCGCGCTTGTGACCGAGTGCGGAACCGCATCGAGGAGAGCCACCCGCGCTTTCATGACGCCATCCGACTGAACGATGCCGAAAAGGAATCGCTGCGGCGGTTGTGCGAAGCCGACAACCTTCGCAGTCGCGCTCATTGCCTTGCATGGCTGCACCCTCTCGTCCATCAACTGATGCTTCGGCCCTCTTCTTCCGCGCAAGCCGCTGCCACTGCAGGCTTCGTCATCGCCTGCCTTGAGCCGCTGGCCTCGGATGCCCGAGAAGCCATACGGGGCAAGGCGCTCGGGGACCTGTCGTCTCTTGTGGACTCATGGCCGCACAAGCTCTGGCCGGTCGCGGTACGTCTGGCGCACAACGCTGACGCGGAGGTCGCCGAACTTGTACCTGCTCTCATCCTCGAGCACATCCTGGAAAGCCACTTCGACCTGTACTATCCGCACATCCGAGACGCCATCGAGACGGGCGACCGTCGCATGGTCGAGATGCTCGACGGCTGCTGGCGGGTGGGCCAGGCGCGTGAGCGCCAGGACGAGATCGATGCCCTGCTCCGCAAGCACGGCGTAGACCCCAGCTTCCGAGGCACGGTATGGCTTCACGCTGCCGAGGCGGAAGGCTGAAGGGCACGACGTGGCTCCGGAGCTTTACTTTCTGTACATTGTGATGTACACTTAGATGCACAGGAGGCGAGAGCGATGGCCATTGAACCGACTATCGACGACTACGCCGTGTCCAGGCGTATGACCATTACGACAGCTCGGGACCAGTTCACCCATCTCCCCGAGGAATTCGCCAGCGGGGATATCACATCCGTTGCCGTGACCCGACGTGGTACCCCTGTCATGGCGATACTGCCCTGGGAAGTCTATGAGAGCGTCATGGAGACGCTTGAGATACTTGCGGATCGAGAGCTGACTGCCACGCTTCGCGAATGCGCGGAGGAGATACGGTCCGGCCCCACCTACACCGCCGACGAGGTGAGGCGTAGGCTGGGGCTCGCGTCATGAGCAGCTACGCGGTCGGTTGGACGGAGCCTGCCATACGGCTCCTCGAGGGGATTCGCGACGTGCGAGTGAGAAGCAGATTGCTCAGAGTTGCGGAGGCTCTGCGCGAGGCCCCTCACCAGCGAGGGAGGCCACTGCGCGATGAGTTCAGTGGTTACTGGTCTCTCCACTGGTCCAGGTACCGCATCATCTACATCATTGAAGACGGCTCGCACGTAGTTCGAATCGCCGCCGTCGGCATGAGAGCCGAGGGCAAGCCACACGACGTCTACGAGACGGCACGCAGGCTCCTCAGTCAGGGCCTTCTCGATCCACCTGCCAACTAACCCCATACTGGGAGACCCACCCACCCATGATTGAGACCCACCTCGCCGGCCTCATCGGCCAGGCCATTGCCAATGCTCAACAGAGCGGCGCTCTGCCCGCTTTCGATGTCCCCGAGTGCCCCATCGAGACCCCGAAGAACGTCGATCACGGCGACTTCGCCACCAACGTCGCGATGGCGCTCGCCAAGCCTGCCGCGATGTCCCCGCGCAAGATCGCCGAGGCCATCATCGCCGCTTTCCCGGCGGACCCAATGGTCGCGGCGGTCGAAATCGCCGGGCCGGGCTTCATCAACTTCCGCCTGTCGCCCCTATGGCTGCAGGGCGCGGTCCGCGACGCTCTGGCGCAGAAGAGCGCCTTCGGCGCCGCCCGTGGGGCGGGCGAGCCGGCGATCAAGGGGCGCATCAACCTCGAATTCGTCAGCGCGAACCCCGTCGGGCCGCTGCACATCGGCAACGCGCGTGGCGGCCCGTATGGCGCGACCATCGCGAACCTGCTCGAGGCCGTCGGGTATGAGGTCTGCCGCGAGTATTACGTGAACGACGGGCCGGACAACACACAGCTCAACCTCTTCGGCGGCTCGGTGCAGGCGCGGTATCGCGAGCTTCTCGGCCTGCCCTCGCACATGCCCGCGAACGGCTACATCGCCGAGTACCTGATCGAGTTCGCCCAGGCGATTCTCGACCGCGACGGCGACGCGCACGCAGGCATCCCCGAAGATCAGTCCGGGTACTTGCACTTTGCGCGCCTGGCCGCCCCGCTGGTGCTGGCCGAGATTCGCGACGACCTGGAGAACATCGGCGTCCGCTTCGACGTGTGGTTCCACGAGCAGTCGCTCTTCGAGCACGACCAGGTGATGGCCGAGGTGCGGCGGCTCCAAAGCATCGGGTCGGCCTACGAGAAAGAGGGCGCGATCTGGCTGAAGACCCAGGAGCACGGCGACGACGAGGACCGCGTGCTCGTCCGGGCCGACGGCGCGCCGACGTACATCGCCTCCGACCTCGCCTACGCCGCCGACAAGATCGCCCGTGGCTTCGAGCACCTGATCTTCGTTCTCGGCCCCGACCACGCCGGATACGTGCCGCGCCTGTACGCCGCCATCGCCGCCCAGGGCTTCGACACCAGCCGCGTCGAGGTGATCATGTACCAGACGGTGCGTCTGATGGACGGCGGCGAGGTGCTCAAGATGTCCAAGCGCAAGGGCAGCATGGTCACCCTGCGCGAGATCACGGACGACATCGGGGCGGATGCCACGCGGTTCTTCTTCCTTATGCGCAGCGCCACCGCGCACTTCGATTTCGATCTCGCCCTCGCCCGCGAGCACAACGAGAAGAACCCGGTCTATTATGTGCAGTATGCGCATACAAGAATCTGCGGCATTCACCGCAAAGCGGCTGAAGTCGGCATTGCGATGCCTGCCGAGCCGGACCTCAGCCTGCTGACCCACCCGGCGGAGCTGGCCCTGATGCGCAAGATCGCCGACTACCCCGGCGAGGTCGCCGAGGCCGCCGAGACGCGCGCCCCGCACCGCCTTGGCACCTTCGCGCGCGAGCTGGCGACGACGCTGCATCAGTTCTACGGCCCCTGCATCGTGGTCGATGCGGCGAAGCCCGAGCTTTCCGGCGCCCGCCTGGCCCTCATCGAGGCCGCCCGGGTCGTCCTCGCGAACATCTGCGGCCTGCTGGGGATTTCGGCTCCGGAGCGGATGTGATGGGCAGCCAAGAGGGGCCGGCGGCGCTGCCGAGCGCGGAGGCTGCGTCCGCGCCTCATCCCTCTGTGTGGGTGCGCCATTCATGGCGCACTTTGCGCGGTAAACCGCGCGTCCACGAGAGGGCAGGCAGAATGCCTGGGGGTCCCATCGTGGCCCTGTCGCTCGTAGCGGCCTTCCTCGCCTCCCCGCTCTCGCCCGCAACATCGTCCGGCCCCCCCGTCCTCGTGATCGAGGGCGACTACGTGGGCGCTGGCTCCGCCGCCACCGCGCGGGAATCCGCACAGCGCTGCGAAGCCCTCTGCCAGATGCTCCACGCCGCGGACATCCCCTTCTCCCGCTCGAAGGACTCGGTGGTCGAAGCCTCCGGCGTCGGGGACGCCCGGGTCGCCATCCTCCCCTACAACCGCGCCGTGAGCGACGCCGAAGCCGCCAGGTTGCAGGCCTTCGTCGCCTCGGGCGGCAAGCTCATCGACTGCTTCGTGGGCAGGCCCGATGTCCTCGGCCTGATCCGCGTTCAAGTGGGCGGGGCCGTCCAGGCGCAGTATCGCGGCGAGTTCTCGATGATGCTCTTCGATAAAGGCGTCGTGTTCGGGACACCCCCGCGCGTCTGTCAGGACAGCCCGGCTGTGCGCAGTTGCTCGCCGTTGCCGGGCGCGCGCATCATCGCCCGCTGGGCCGACAGCGCCGGCGATCCGCGCGATACTCCGGCGGTGATCGTCTCCGACACCGGGGCCTACCTCAGTCAGGTCCTCACCTCCAGCGACATGGCCAACAAGACCCTTCTGATGCGCGCGCTCGTCGGCCAGTGGGCGCCGGAAATCTGGGCGGCCTCCGTGCCCCGCGACCCGCAGGCCTTTGGCCCTATCGGCAGGTACCCCACGATTTCGGCGTTTATCGCCGCCCTCGGGCAGCGCCTGGCGGAGGGCCCGCAGATCCGCGACGCGCTGGCCGAGGCGCAGGCCGCTCTCGGCGCGCTGCTGAAGTCTTCCGCAATGGCCGGCGTCGGGCAGTACCGCAACGCCGCGCAGCTCGCCTGGGAGGCCAAGCTGGCGGCCCGGCAGGCTTACTGGCGGCTGTATCCCTCGCCCCGGAATGAGCTTCGCGGCGTCTGGGCGGTCAATGAGGGCCTGCCCACGTGGGACACGCAGATGCAGGAACTGAGGCGCGCGAATTTTAATGCGGTGTACCCCTATATATGCAGTGGTGGCGTGGCGTTCTATAAGAGCGCATTCCTCTATAATGTAAAGTCGGTGCAGGAGCACGGCGACTACCTGAGGGAGGCCGTCCAGGCTGGGCGCAAGTGGGGCGTCCAAGTTCACGCCAGGATGCTCGCCCTCAGCACTATCTTCGCCCCCGATGCCGTCCGGCGGCAACTCGAAGCCGACAAGCGCCTGATGCTCGACACGAAGGGCCGCCCCCAAAGTTGGCTTTGCCCTTCGGACCCGCGCAACCGCGCCCAGGAAGTCGCCGTGGCCCGCGAGCTTGTGACCCGCTACGACATCGACGGCATCCAGTTCGACTACCTGCGCTACCCTGGCGCAAACTGCTGCTTCTGCCCGCGCTGTCTCGCGAAATTCGAGCATGATACCGGGCTTCGCGTGTCGAAATGGCCGGATGACGTGATCGGCAAAGGCTCTCTGGCGGACCGCTTTGCGGACTGGCGGCGCGAACAGATCACCTCGATTGTGCGCGAGGTCTCGCACGCCGCGCGGGCGGCTCGGCCCGGCACCACCGTCTCTGCAGCGGTCTTCCTCAACTGGGAGGACCACCGCAACGAGTTCGGGCAGGACTGGAAGCGGTGGGTGGACGAGGGGATCGTCGATTATGTCTGCCCGATGAACTACACCACGAACCCGACGCGGTTCACGGCTTGGGTGAAGCGCCAGATGGCCTGGGTTGGCGGGAAGGTCCCGGTATGTCCGGGCATCGGCGTCTTCGCCGACGGCGTCACCTTCACCGGCCCGCAGCAGGTGTTGGATGAGGTCGAGATTGCCCGCAACCTCGGGGCCGGGGGCTTCGTGATCTTCAACTACCAGCCGGAACTGGCGCGCGATTATCTGCCGTATCTGGCCCTGGGGGCCACAAGCGCGCCGAGCACCTTCGACGTGAAGCAGGCGGCGCGCTGAGACGGCAACCTCACCCCCTCGGCCGCCTACGGCGGCCACACGCCTCTCCACGGGGTGGAGAGGGGAGAACGACAACGGTACCGTGCCCCCCTCTTCGTTCCACGGAGAGGGGGGCTGGGGGGCTATGCGCTAAGTTAGGCGGCGCGAGCCGTCTGGAGGGGTCGGACTACGAGCGCAGCGAAGTATCCGACCCGGCCACCCCTGCGCGGACGGCTGGGGCCGGATACTTCGAGCGCCCAACGGCTGGCGCTCTCGTAGGTCCGGCCCCTCCTTGGGTAGCGTCTGGCCTTAACTTAATGCCTATGGGGCCGGGGGACGAGTCGCCTCAGCAGAAAGAGGATACGATGGATCTCATCGCGCTCATGCTGATTCTAGTCTCACTCACTGCCGGATTCGGCGTATCTGCGGATAATGCGCCTGTCGTTGCGCCGCAGCAGGTCACCTTCCACCCGCGCGGGGACAACGACATCACTCTCGAGGGCGTCTTCACATGTCCGGTCGCGCCGCCTGAGCGCGCCCCGGCGGTCGTGATCTGCCACCCGCACCCGTTGTATGGGGGGACGATGAACAACGCGGTGGTGAGGGCGCTGGAAGAGGCGTTCGCGGCGGAAGGCTATGCGACACTGAGGTTCAGCTTCCGGGGCGTGGGCCATTCCACCGGGAAATACGACGGCAACGGGGCGGAGGCGCAGGATGTGCTGGGGGCTTTGGATTTTCTGCTCGCCCGGCCGGAGGTGAACCTCCAGCGGGTCGCGGTCGCGGGGTATTCTTTCGGCGCATGGACGGGCTTGCAGGCGGTGGCGAAGGATCAAGAGCACCTGCGCTTCTTCGTCGGGGTGGGTTTCCCTATCGCGCCGAATACCGTTGACTTCGCGAGCGCCGGCTTCGTTCGCGATGTGAAGCTGCCGATGCTGTTCGTCTCCGGCTCGGAGGACACCATCAGCAGCGCGCCGGACATCACGCGCCTTCTCGCTCTGTTGGGCCGAACGAAGCAGGCGCAGGTCGTCACCATCGACGGGACGGATCATTTCTGGGGCGCTGCGGCGAGTGTCGCGGCGCTGAAACGAACGGTGAGCGAGTTCGTGAAGCCGCTGACGAAGGAGTAGGAGGGGACGGCGGGAAACCACTAAAACACCAAAGCACGAAACGGCAACAGCACGGCACGACATCCGCTTCTTAGCGCGAACCGCGGCTACGTTGCCGTTTCGTGCTTTGGTGTCTTGGTGGTTCAACCCGCCGTCCCCGCAGGTCCTCCCGCCCCCGCCGCCGAATAATACACCCTACCACTCAAGGAGCTGTTACCCCCATGACACGATCACAGATCAATGCCTTCATCGCAGACGGAATCGAGTTCTGCGACTTGATGAACTTCCGCCTCCCGCCCTTCGCCTACTGGAGCCCGGAGAACTGGGCCGGCCGCGGGCACGAGTACGACGACATCCGCCGCGCCAAGCTCGGCTGGGACATCACGGACTACTGCATGGGCGACTTCAGCAAGATCGGCCTGCTGCTGTTTACGATCCGCAACGGCATCCCCAGCGATCCCTCCTGCCCGAAAACCTACTGCGAGAAGCTGCTGATCGTCGAGGAAAACCAGATCACCCCCTGCCACTATCACTGGTCGAAGACCGAGGACATCATCTGTCGCGGCGGCGGAAACCTCATCTGCAAAGTCTGGAACGCCACCGAGGATGACAGCCTCGCCGATACTCCCGTCACCGTGAACATCGACGGGCATGTCTACCAGGTACCGGCAGGCTTCGAGGTGCGCATCGTGCCGGGCGAGAGCATCACGCTGCCCTCGAAACAGTATCACGAGTTCTGGGCCGAGCCGGGGACAGGCGCATCGCTGGTCGGCGAAGTCTCCAAGGTCAACGACGACGAGCATGACAACAACTTCTACCCGATGCCCGGCAGGCCGCCGGTCGGGCGCTTCAGTGCCATCGACGAAGACGAGCCGGCGCTGCATTGGCTGTGCAATGAGTATCCGGAGGCGTGACCTCACCCCCGGCCCCTCTCCGCAAGCGGAGGTACCTGTTTAGCGACTGCCTTCTTCAACCATGTGGCGGCGCGATTTATCGCGCCGAATGCAGGCCCAAATTGCTCTCCGCCCATTGCACCGCTGGCACGAGTAAGCATCCTCTTGAAAGCGAAA
>Ga0181520_10010299_pt1 | contig 12582 bp, 8 predicted proteins | sample PEATcosm2014_Bin_29_FD_132451 | JGI IMG/M metagenome (GOLD analysis project Ga0181520, IMG submission 132451) | Peatland microbial communities from MTU Mesocosm Facility, Houghton, MI, USA - PEATcosm2014_Bin02_30_metaG | ecosystem: Environmental > Terrestrial > Soil > Wetlands > Peat | place...
ACACATTCGATCATGTCGATTGGATCAGCCTGCACACCTACCTGAACAACTACGCCGACGACACGCCCGCCTTCCTGGCCAGCCCCGACCTGATGGATAGCTTCATCGAGGAAGTGGTCGCGATCGCCGACGCGGTGGCGGCGCGGCGGCGGTCGTCCAAGCGCATCATGTTGAGCTTCGACGAGTGGAACGTGTGGTACCGCACGCGCCGTCCGCGCGCGGCGCGCATCAAGCCGGGCTGGCCGGTGGCACCATCGATCCTGGAGGAAGCCTATGACATGCAGGACGCGCTGGCGTTTGGCGGAGCGGTGATTTCGCTGCTGAACCACGCCGACCGCGTGCGCTGCGCCTGCCTGGCACAACTGGTCAACGTCATCGCGCCGATCATGACCGAGACCGGGGGAGCGGCCTGGCGACAGACCATCTTCTGGCCCTTCGCCGATTTCAGCAATCACGGGCGTGGCGAGGTGCTGCGCGCGCGCATCGAGAGCGAGACCTACGACACCGCCTATCTCGACCCGGCCGGGCCTGACGACCACACGCTGAGCCCGGTGAAGGACGTGCCGTTCCTGAAGCTGGCCGCGGTGCATGCCGGCGACGGCTGCCTGAACGTGTTCGCGCTGAACCGCGACATTGCGAACCCGCTCCGCCTGGAGATGGAGGCGCGCAGCTTCCCCGCACTCGCGCTTCGTGGCGCGGCGACGCTGCACCATGCGAACCTGAAGGCGGGCAACACCGCCGGCGCGCCCGACGCGGTGCGGCCGACCGCACTTTCCGGCGTGGCGGTGGCCGGGGCGCGTGTCACGGTGGAGTTGCCGCCCGCATCCTGGAACCTGCTCCGGTTTGGCCCGGACTGAAGGCGGCGCCGTAGGCGCCCTGTTATTTCTTCCCCCGCGATTCCCCCGGCGGCATCGACGGCCACCGGGGGCGAGAGGGGGGAACCGGCTGGCCGCGCTGCAGCCACGTCGGCGCGAAACGCCCTGAAACGGGACAAGAAGGCGTCATTTGGCCCTTTGTTCCTGATGTGTTCCACGAACTTTTAATCTTAGGGCCATGGGTTCGAGTCCCACCGGGCTCACCAATGCCAGCAACACTTTTCGGTCGCCGGCAGAAATCCGCCGGCAGCGCTTCCCCCGCCCCCCCCCCGAAATTGCCGACGAACACGGCTTATCGCCTCCGAGGGATGGGGTTTCGCCCGCGGGCCGCGGGCAGGAGCTCTGGGCCAGAAAAGACGGGTGGGCATCCGCAGGTCCAACCAGATACTGGCTTTCAACGTGCCGTCGCCTGTCGCAGCATGTCGGCGAAGCGCCGCGCGATGCGCGACATCGGCTGGCGCGAGGCGACGATGCGCAACGTGATCGGAATGCGCGGCCGGAACGGCACCTGCATGATGCCCTGGAACATTCGGGCCACTGCCATCGGTTCGACCAGGGCGACGCCGGCACCGGCCATCACCATGGCGCAGGCCGTGTCGGTATGGTTGGTGCCGATGGTAACGCAGCGCCGCACGTCGATCGGGCGGAAGGCATCTTCGATCAGGGCAGTGATGGGGTCGTTGCGCACGTTCATGATGATCGGATGGGCGGCCAGGTCCTTGGGCGTGACCTCCGGCAGCGCCGCCACCGGGTGGTCCGGCCGAACCACGCAGACCAGTTCGGTGGTGTAGAGCGGCTCCACCAGCAGGCCGCTGTCGTCGGCCGGGGCATAGACTACGCCAAAGTCGATCTGCCGCTTGTTCGCCAGGTCGATGATCTCGCGGGTGGTGGTTATCTGCAGCCAGACCCGCACGGCCGGGTGGCGCCGGCGGAACCGGGCGATCTCGTCGGCCAGCACCGCGCTGCCCAGCGTCGGCGTGCAGGCCAGCGTCAGCACGCCGGAATGGGCCTCGCGCAGGTCGTGCGCGAACTTCTCCACCACCGCGACGGAGTGGAAGACGCGGTCCACTTCGCGGTACAGCGCCTCGGCTTCCGGCGTGGGGGCGAGGCGCCCCTTGGCGCGCTGGAACAGGGCGAGACCCAGCCCGGATTCCAGGTTGCGGATGGCGGTGGTCGCCGCAGGCTGCGACATCCTGAGCGCATGGGCCGCGGCGGTCACGGTGCCATGGGCCATGACCGCACGGAACACTTCCAACTGGCGCAGTGGCATCATTGGCCCGGATTCCATAGACTGACGTTATGGAGTATGTGCGGATTCGCCGTAGACGGATAGCATTCGGCCGCGCGAAGTTGCCGTCAAACACAAGTCCTGGGAGGGCGCCATGCTGACACGCAGGTCCACACTGGCTGGCCTGGCCGGCCTGTCCGTCGCGCCGTCGGTGGCGCGCGCGGCGGGAGAGAAGTACCGTGGCGCCACCGTGCGCCTGATCACCGAGCGCAACTCGCATCAGATCGCCTTGCAGGAGACGCTCGGGGAGATCGCGAAGTCCTGGGGCGTCACGCTGGACGTGCGCAACGTCACCACCGATGAGATCGAGAGCAAGGTGGTGATCGACTATGTCGGCGGCGCGGACACCTGGGACCTGATCTACACCGGCGGCGTGCAGCGCATGGCGCAGTGGGCCTATGGCGGCATCATCAAGGACATCGCGCCGATTATCAAAGCGGTGGGCGATCCGCAGTTGCTGGCCTGGGACCAGTTCACCGACGCCGCCCGCCACGCGGTGACCGATGGCGACAAGGTGTGGGGCCTGACCTGCGCCACCAGCGAGCAGGCCTATGTGTATCGCCGCGACCTCTTCGAGGACGCAGGTGAGCGCGCCGCCTTCGCCAAACGCTTCGGCTATCCGCTGGCGGTGCCGGCGACCTATGCTCAGCATCAAGACGTCGCCGCCTTCTTCACCCGCAAGCGCGGCGAGATGCTGGCCGGCAAGCCGCTCGACCGCGATTTCTATGGCACCATCCTGTGCGACAAGCGCGGCACCTTCCTGTGGCACACCTACGAGAACTTCGTCGCCGCGTTCGGTGTCAGCATCTACGATCCGAAGACGAAGAAGGTGGGTCTGACCAGCGCCGCCAACCTCGCCCTGGTGAAGGCGATGAAGGACCTGGTGCCCTATCTGCCGCCCAGCCACATCAACCTTTCCAGCGGCGAGGGGGTGACCATGTTCGGCAACGGCCAGGCCGCGATGATCGGCGAGTATTTCGACCGCCAGGTGCTGACCATGACGCGCAAGGGCACGCCGGTGACCCTCGACATGGTGGATTTCGCATTCTTCCCCACCGCCGAGGGCAACCCCAAGGGGGCCGTCAGCGGCATGCGCTCCGGTCCGCCGGTGGTTTCCATCTACGGCCGTTCGCGCAATGCCGAGGCTGCCTACAAGCTGCTGGAGGCGGCGCTAGCGCCGGCCTCGATGAACGACATGGCGCGCAAATACCCGGGCTACATGCCGGACCGCATGGAGGCGCTGCAGATCAAGGTCGCCGCCGATCCGACCTCCGCCTATCTGCTGAAACTGGCGGCCTCGAAAGTCACCGCGCTCACCGATTTCGATATTCTGCCCTATCCCTCGATCCTCAAGGCATCCGAGATCGTCGATGCGGTCACCGGCGTGCTGTCGGACATCCTTGTCGGCGCACCGATCGAGCCGAAGCTGGCGGAGATGCAAGCCAAGGTCGAGCAGATCGTGGCGCCACTCTGACCATGCCGCGCTTCGCCGTCCGCGGGCTGGAACTGCACAGCGCCTATGCCTGGGACATGGCATGGGTGCGCCGTGCCCTGGACTTCATCCGCGCGCACGACATGACGGCGCTGGTGCTGCACCGTAATGACATCGTCGACCAGGTGGTATATCCCGGGCGCATGTTCGGTGCCTCGGAGGGCTGCACCAACATCTTCGAGCGCTACCAGCAGATCTTTCGCGGGCTGTACAAATACACGCCGACACGCCGCAGCGGCCCCTACCAGCGACGCGACTACCTGCGCCGCGTGTGCGACCTCGCGACCCGGCAAGGCACCGAAGTGTGGCTCCAGAACAAGGAACTCTCGTTCCACGATATTTTTCTGGAGTTCAATCCGCAACTCACTAAGGGCGGCACGGTATGCCCGAACGAACCGTTCTGGTGGGATTTCGTCGGCGTCAAATACACCGAACTGTTCCAGGACCTGCCCGGCGTCGCCGGCATCATCACCGCCCCGGGCACCGGAGAAAGCCGCCTGTCCGCCGCGGCCAACCGCTGCGACTGCGCGCTGTGCCGTGGCATCACGCGGCCGCAGTGGTACGGCAAACTGATCGGCGCCATGCACGCGCCCATCCGCGCCGCCGGCAAACAACTCGCGGTGCGCGATTTCGTTTTCGATCGGGCCGCCCACGAGGAACTCGCCGAGGCGGTCGAACAGTTGCCGTCCGACATCATCATCAGCCTGAAGAACACGCCGCACGATTACTACCCCACGTTTCCGGACAACCCACGCCTGGGTCGGGTGGGGCCGCACCGGCAGTGGATCGAATATGACTGCATGGGGCAGTATTTCGGTTGGGGCATTGCGCCGGCGATCATGATCGAGGATATCGCACGGCGTCTCACGGCCGCCGAAGCGGCCGGCGCCGAGGGGGTGGTGTTCCGCACCGACTGGGAGAGCCTCGACGGCCACAGTGCTTTTCACACCCCAAACCTGGTCAACCTGCATGCCGGTGCCGCCTTGTCTCGCGACGCATCCGTGCCACGGGTCGGGATCTGGCAATCCTGGCTGGAAGAACAGGGCATGCTGGAGCGGGGGGCGGGCGCCGCGCCCGCGATCGCCTGGGTCGAGGCGGTACTGGGCGGATGCTGGGCGATTACCCGCCGCGCCTGCTTCGCGCAGGACTGTGTCTTTTCCGATTCGACCAACTACCCGGTGAGCCTCGACCACGCCTTCTGGCTGGCCGAGGAGAAGAACAGCCTGCGCGACTGGGACGCCGCGAAGGCCGATGCGCTGGCCCCCACCGAGACGGTGGCACGCCGCGTCATGGCGGAGAAGGACGAAGCGGTAGCGCGCGCGGAGGCTTTGCTGCCGCTCGCCGCGCGGTGCCCGGCCGGCGTCACCGCCGCGACGCATCGCGACATTGGCGCCAGGGTCGATGTCTTTGTGCGCTACGTCAGGGGCTATCGCGCCGTCGGCCACGCGCTCATCCTGGCGCGCGTGCTGTTGCAGGGCAGCCCCGGTGCGTTCCGTCAGGAAGCGGAGACGCTGTTGCAGACGGCGCTGGCGGAGTTGCTGGAGATCGCCGCGGCGTTCGAGGCCTTCGCGCGTGAAACCGACCATCCGCACAAGGTGTATACGCTGCTCAGCCCCGATCGCCTGCGGGCCCTGCACGCGGATCTGAGCCGGCGCCTCGCCGCCAGGCCGGCGTCGTGAACGCACTGGCGCGGCAGAGGCGGCACGCGCTGCTGCTGCTGTTCGTTCCCGGATTCCTCTACCTCGTCTCGGTGCGCATCGTGCCGGCCGTGTTCACCATCGGCATGAGCTTCACGAAGTGGAACCTCAAGTCAGGCGTGCCACCGAGCTTTGCCGGCATCTCCAACTATCTGGCGCTGCTGCACGATGCCGGCTTCGGCGTATCGCTTGCCCGTACCTTGATCTTCACGGCCTGCGCCACGGTGATCGAGCTGGCGCTGGGCCTGGCCGTCGCCATGCTGCTCAACCGGCGTTTTCCGACGCGGCGGGTGGTGCGCACCGTGGTGCTGGCGCCGATGGTCATCACCCCCGCCGTGGTTGGCATGATGTGGTTCATCCTGTTCCACGACACGATAGGACCATTGAACTGGTTCCTGTCCGCTGTCGATCTCGGCCCGGTGGGCTGGCTGACGAGCCAAAGCGTGGCGATGGCATCGGTGTTGCTGATGGACATATGGCACTGGACGCCGTTCATGTTTTTGCTGTCACTCGCCGCGTTGCAGGCGGTGCCACAGGAATCGCTGGAGGCGGCGGCGGTGGATGGGGCCACAGTGTTGCAGTCGCTGCGACTGGTGCTGCTGCCCGCCATTGCCGACACGCTGGTGGTGGCCGCCGTGCTGCGCGCCATGGAGGCTTTCGAGCTGTTTGCCGAACCCTATGTGATGACCGGTGGCGGACCGGGAAGCGCGACCGAGACGATCAGCCTGCACATCTACAAGGCCGCCTTCCTGTTCTTCGACATGGGCTACGCCGGCGCGATGATCGTCGTGAGCATCGGCATCCTTATTGCCCTCTACAGCATCTCGCTGCGGCTGGGACCGCGCGCGGCATGAGGCGCGGCATCCCTTCACGCGTCGGGCTGGCGTTGGCGCTCACTGTTCTGCTGATTTGCACTCTGTTTCCGGTCTACTACATGGTGCTGACATCGCTGAAGCCGGACGAGACGCTGCTCGCGCAGCCGCCGGCGTTCCTGTTCGCCCCGGTCCTGGACCACTACGCCACGCTGCTGCACGACGGAGACTTTCCGCGCTACTACACCAACAGCATCGTCGTGGCCGTCGGCACCACCGCGCTGGCGGTGTTCCTCGGCTCGACGATGGCCTACATCCTGGCCACCGTTCCGTTCCGCCTGTCGCCGGCGGCGTTCTTCCTGATCCTGCTGCCGCGTACCTTTCCGCCGATCACCACGCTGATCCCGATCTTTGTCGTCGTGCGCTGGCTCGGCATGATGGACAAACTGGAGACGCTGATCCTGTTCGAAACCGCGGCGCGCCTGCCGCTGGTGGTCTGGATCATGCGCGGCTTCATCCGCACAATCCCATTCCCGCTGCTGGAGGCCTCGTTCGTCGATGGGTGCACGCCGGCACAGGCCTTTTTCCGCATCGTCGTGCCATTGGCCGCGCCCGGCCTGGCAGCGGTGGGCATCATCAGCTTCATCGACACCTGGAACGCCTTCCTGATGCCGCTGGTGCTGACAAACTTCAACGCCGTCACCGCCCCGGTGGGCATGATGTCCTATGTGAACAGTGAGGAACAATTGATCTGGGGCGTCATCGCTGCCGGCGGCGTGCTCACCATCCTGCCCGTGCTTGTTATCGCGTTCGCCCTCAACCGGTTCCTGTTGCAAGGTCTTACCGCCGGGGCGGTGAAATGAATCCGTCGGAGCATCAGCACATGAGCTTCACCTTCCGCGGCTTCGAAATGCACGGCCGGCGCCTGTGGGAGCGCGATCGCGTCGAGCAGGCACTGGCCTTCATCCGCGCCCATGACATGACTGCGCTGGTGCTGCACGAGCCCGACATCATGCACCAGCTCGTCTTCCCGCGTTCGTTCTTCGACCCCTACGCGCAATGGACGAGCGCACCGGCCCGCCGCGGCGAAAACGCCATCCAGAACAACCGGATCTATGTCGAGCATCTGCTGAACCTGGCCCACAACCAGGGCACCGAGTTGTGGCTGGAAGTGAAGGAACTGACATTTCCGGACGAGGTGTTGGAGGCACGGCCGGAGCTTATCAAGAACGGCGTGGTCTGCCCGAGCGATCCGTTCTGGGGTGGCTTTATCGCCGCCAAAACCGAGGAACTGCTGACCGACTTTCCACTGCTCTCAGGCATCGTTCTCAGCCCCGGCTCGCCCGAGGGGCGCGCGTCGCGGTCGCAGAACAAGTGCGGCTGCGCGGTCTGCGCGGCAACCTCGCTGGTGGACTGGTACGACGGCATTATCCGCGCCATGCACGCTCCACTTGCCGCTCGCGGCAAGCGGCTGGCGGTGCGTGATTTTGCCTACAAGCCGGTGGACCATGAGCCGCTGATCGAGGCGGTCGGCCGTCAGCCCGAGGACGTCATCTTCTGCATCAAGACTACGCCGCACGACTTCTACCCGACGTTTCCGGACAACCCCGCTTTCGGCCGGCTGGCCGGCCGGCCGCAATGGGTAGAGTACGACGCGCAGGGCCAGTTCTATGGCTGGGGCGTGTTTCCGTGCGTCATGTTCGACGACATCCGGCGCCGCGTCGCCCATGCCGCCGCAAAGGGCGCGACCGGCGGGCTGTTCCGCTCGGAGTGGGAGCGCATCAGCGATCTTTCCGCGCTTGATGGCCTGAATGCGATGAACATGGTGGCGGCTGCCATGCTGGCGCTCGGTCCGGCCAGCGACCAGGTGATCTCGGCGGCCTGGTTGCGGGATCGCGGCTGGGACGAGGCGGCGGCGCCATGGCTGGCGCGGGTTGCCTCGCGCACCTGGCCGATCTTGCGCGATGCGCTCTACATCGACGACTTCCTGTTTTCCGATGCGTCGATGTTCCCGCGCAGCATCGGGCGGGCTTGGTGGACGATGGAAAAAAAGCACGCGCTGGTGCCGTGGTCGCCGGTCCACCAGGGGCGGCTCGATCTGGACGCAACGCGTGTTGCGGCGCTGCTGACGCAGAAGCAATCGTCCGTCGACGGAGCGAATGCGCTGGTCGCTTTCCTCGCCGGGCCGCATCCCGGTGTACCCCGTGAGCTGCTGGCGCTGTGGCGGCAAAGCACGGCACTGCTGCCGCTCTATGTCGAGGGCATGCTTCTTTGTGCCGAGGTCTGCCTGCGTGCGCGCTGGCAGGAGCGCGATCCCGCGGCAACCGACCGCACTGCCTTCGCTGCCGCGGTGGACCGCCTCGCACGCTTCGGCGACGGGCTGCGTCCGTTGGCGACGCAGGCCCGCCATCCGCATCAGGTGGTCATGCTGCTGGATGCGCACCGCGTTGACGACATCGTCAGCGAGGCGCGGAGGTCCGTCACCAAGTGGTCGAGCCGCGCGGTGTCCAGCATCCAGTAGGCGATGTAGGCATAGCGCGTGCCCTCCAGGCGCCGCCTGAGCGCGTCGCGGTAGGCGGCGAGGGCGTCGATTTCCGGCCCCGCCGCAGCCTGTGTTGCCGGGCTGCCAACCTGGCGGTGCAGCCGCACGGCGAAGCAGGCCCGCGCGCAGGCTCGGAATCCCCTCGCGTACCAGGCGAAAAGCGAAAAAGTATCGCGCAGTTGCGAGCGGCCCGGTTCCGGCAGGTCTTCGGTTGCGGCCGTGATATCGACGGACATGGCATCGGCCTCGGCGACCGCCGCGTCTTTTTCGGCATAGATTTCCGCCAGCTTGTCCGCGCTCATGTCCAGCGCCCCGCGCTGCGCCGGTTCCCACTCGGCGATGCCGTGCACCTCCAGCAGCATCATCTCGGCCTTGCGCAGCGTGTCGGGAAACATGCAGTCCTCATGGAACACATGGCGCAGCACGAACACCGTCTTGCTCATCGCCGACCAGGAGCGCAGCAGCACGTCCTGCAACGCGGCGCGGGCACGCGGATGGGCGGTGAGGTCGAACCGTGCCTCGTCCAGCCCGCCGCCCAGCGTGGTGGCGACCGGGCGATCAAGTTGTGCCGCCACCAGCGCACTGGCCGCGATCGTCGGGTCCCGCGCCAACTCCGCGAATCCGGAGAAATTGGTGAGATTGAGGGTGTCGAACACGCTACCGTCGGAGATCACTTCCCAATCCGTGCGCGCCACCACGCCGCTTACCCTGTTTGCCGCGCAATGGCGGAAGCGTTCGCGCATGTCGTCCAGCACGATAGCGGGGAAGATGCCAAGGCCGAAGAACTGGCCCCAGCTGTCGAATTCCACCCACTGCGGGTGCGCGCCGACGTGGCCGATGCTGGGATTGTCGGGGAAGGTCGGATAGTAGTCGTGCGGCGTGTTCTTGAGCGAGATGACGATGTCGCTCGACACCCGCCCGGCCGCGCGCAGCACCGCGCCTTGGTTTGAGCGTGTGTAGCTGAAGTCGCGCACCGCCAGTATCTTCCCGCGCGCCGCCAGCGGCCGGTGCATCGCCCCGATCAGGTCAGCGTACCAGTCTTCCGCCTGGGTTGCCAGACAGCGTGGGCAGCGGCACTCGTTGGCGCTGATCGTCACCCGCGTCTCGCGCGTGGCCGGCGAGACAATCAGGCCGCCCAGGTCGGGCAGGGCGGTCATCAACTCGTCCACCTTTGCCTCAAGGTATTCCCACCAGAACGGGTCGGAGGCGCAGATCGCGGTCTCCTTCCACAATTCGGGCCGGGCCTGCAGCAGGGAGTCGTGAAAACTCACCTCCTTCACCTCCAGGAACACGCGCATGCCGTTGTCGCCGGCGTGGCGCAGGATGGCGCGCAGGTATTGCCGGTTGTTGTCGATGTTGTGGTAGCGCACCGGCCAGCGCGCCCAGATCTGTTCCACGCCGAAATGGCGAGCAGGGAAGGCCAACATGTCGATCAGGTCGTTCTTGTGCAGCACGAGGGCGTTCAGGCCATGTGCCGCGCCCTCGTCGATGGCGCGCTTCACCCAGCGCCAGCTCCACATGCGATCGCCATGCATTTCCACGCCGCGGATGTCGAACAGGGCCATGTCAGTTTTCTCCCCGGGCGTGCGCCAGTACCGTCCGGCCCTCGCGGGCGACGTCGGCGACGCGGCGGTGGTCCATCAGCAGCACGATCTGGTGACGCAGATCGGCGTTCTCGGTGATCGGACGGATGCTTTCGGCGAATGCCTCGAGTTCGTCGAGCGCGGCGGCGAAGGCGGCCAGGTCGGCGACGGCGGGCCCATCGTCGCGACGGTGCTCCGGATCGCACCAGCGGGCGTGCAGGCACACTTCGCCGCAGATCCGGAATCCCTCGATATACACGTCCATGCGATCGAAAATGTCGACGAGCCATGCGTGCAGCGTCGGTGGCACCGCGGCATCGCCGCGGCGCACATCCGCCGCCAGTGCTGCGGCCATCGCCGCCGCCCGCCGCTTTTCCTCGATCAGCGTCGCCACCCGTGCGCGGTCCATCACGAGGTCGGGCGCGCGCGCCGGATCCCAGGTGTGCAGCGCGTCGCGCGTTTCCATGCCCCACCAGGCCCGCCGCAGGCTACGCGGATACATGCTGTTGTCGGCAAATACGAAGCCGTCGATATAGAGCGCGCCGCGCATGATCGCCTCGGTGCGCGACAAGATGCCGGCCAGCCAGGGGGCGGCTTGCTCCGGCCAGCCGGTGTCGGCGAGCCAGCGCCGGCAGGCCTCGGTGGCATCGATCGGCGCCTCCGCGGCGAAGGCGGCGGCGAGGATCAGGTTGACGGCGTTGAGTCCATCCAGCGACCACAGGTCGTTGATGCGCTCCCACTCGACCCGGAAGGAGGCCCCGGAAACGCCCTTGTCCGCCGCATGCACGAAGCGCGACCGCATGTCCTGAAGCGGCATGCAGGGGAACAGCCCCCAACCCCAGAACTGCCCCATCGTGTCGTATTCGATCCACTGCACGCGCCCGGGCCGTCCGATCGCCGGGTTGTGCGGGAAGCCGAGATAGAAATCGTGCGGCGTCGCCTTGGAGCACAGAATGACGTCGGCCGGCGCCCGGTCGATCGCCGCCACCAGCGGCCCGTGGTCGGCCGGCTTGTAGGCGAATTCGCGCACCGCCAGCGTGCGCCCATGCCGCGACGTGGCCCGGTGCAGCGCGGTGATGATGCCGAGGTACCAGTCTTCCAGCCCGGTCGCTTCGCACACCGGGCAGCGGCATTTGTTCTGGGCCCGCGAGGTCTTCCCCTCGGTCGATCCGGTGCTCGAAATCATGCCGGCCACGAGCGGGAAATCGGCCAGGAACTCGTCGGTCTTACGCTCGATGAACTCCATCCAGAACGGCTCGCTCGGGCAAACCACGCCATCCTTCAGCAATTCCGGGCGAAGTTCCAGGATCTCGTCGGGAAAGCCGATCTCCTTCACCTCCACCAGAACGCGCACGCCGCGCTTGGCGGCCATGCGGCAAACATGGTCGAGCCAGACCCGGTTGTTCTCGATCGCATTCTCGCCGCGCCGTGTCGGCGCGTTCCGCCACAGCCCGTACGGATCGAGGTAGCTGCGTGGGTAGGTGACCATCTGCACCAGATCGGTCTCGTGCAGCACCAGCGTATCGAGCCCGTTGCGCACCACCACGTCCAGCGCGCGGGCGATCGCCTCGCGTGACCAGATGTGCCGTCCGTGCAGCTCCAGGCCGCGCATGTCCAAGCCCACCCGATCCTCCCTTGGCCGGTGTCGCGCGCAGGATCGGAGTCGGCTGCCCATTCGTCAAATACGCGGAATTTCCCCACTCATAGGCCGAACGAATGGGTGCGCGACCCTGGAGCCATTCCGCCAATCCGTTGCTCGCTGTGCGATGCGGTCAAGCTGGCACTGCTGGCCCCATTGGTTTGCTTGCCTCGGCTCGAACGGCTGTGATTCTGGGCATGGCGGCGGTGCCGCCATGCCCAAATGTGGATAAGCGCCGGACCAGGACCCCACCCTGAAACGGCAGTAACAGGCTGAATTTGCAGCGGAACTCGGCAAACAGGTGGGGTCCTGATCGGCGCCGATCGGGACCCCAGCCTGTGGTCACATTGTGCATTAGATCAAGGACTTGGCCCAGATTGGGGAGGGGCCCACTTTGGGGCCGCCACACACACAGCCGGTATTCACGCAATCCGGATCGCGTTATCGGCGATCAGCGTGCCCAATCCCGTGACGGTGCTCCCCAGCCCCTGCAACACGGCAATCGTGCCGCCGCCGCCGTGGCCGGTCGGATCGAAATTGACCAGCGCATTGGCGCCCTGATCGACGATCGTCACGTAATTTCCCAACGCCGCGACGTTGCCATTCAAATTGATGCTCGCCGCGCTCAGCACGGAACTGAAATCCAGCACATCC
>Ga0181520_10010301_pt1 | contig 12581 bp, 7 predicted proteins | sample PEATcosm2014_Bin_29_FD_132451 | JGI IMG/M metagenome (GOLD analysis project Ga0181520, IMG submission 132451) | Peatland microbial communities from MTU Mesocosm Facility, Houghton, MI, USA - PEATcosm2014_Bin02_30_metaG | ecosystem: Environmental > Terrestrial > Soil > Wetlands > Peat | place...
CGCCAGTCTGACGACGACGCAGCTCGGCGGTCTGGGCGCGGCCGCCGTCGGGGCGCTGACCTCGACGCAGATACGGGGCCTGAGCGCGGTCGATCTGTCGGATCTGACGACGACCCAGGTGAAGGGTCTGACCTCGGCGACGCTCGCCGCCCTGAGCGCCGACCAGGTCGGCGGCCTGACCACCACCGCGCTCGGCTTGTTGACCACGGCGCAATCGGCGGGTCTGACCGCCACCGGTCTCGGCGCCCTGACCGCCGACCAGGCGAGCGGCCTCGCGGTCGCCGATCTGACCGCCCTGACCGCGACGCAAGTGCGGGGGCTCGATACCGACGCGCTGGCGGCGCTGTCGACGACGCAGCTGCGCGGCCTGACGTCGGCGGAGGTGGGCGCGCTGACGACGGCGCAGACCGTCGCCCTGACGACGACGCAAGTGACCGGCCTGTCGACGGCGCAGGCCGGCGGCCTGACCGCGACACAACTGGGCGTTCTCACCGAGACGCAAGTCGGCGGATTGGCGACGACCGAACTCGCCGCCCTGACCACCGCGCAGGTGCGCGGACTGAGCGCGGCCAATCTGGCTGTCCTCAGCCAAGGGCAGTTCGCCGCGCTCGGCTCTGCCGATATCGGCGCCCTGACCCTGACCCTGACCCAGGTGGCCGGCCTGACCACGGCGGACATCGCCGACCTGACCTCGACGCAGGTGGCCGGCCTGACCACCACGGCGATCCGCGCCCTCGCCACCGATCAGGCCAGCGGCCTGACCTCGACCGCGCTCGGCCTGCTCAGCACCGCGCAGATCGCCGGTCTGGATGCGACCACCCTGGCCAGTCTGACCACCACCCAGATCGGCGGCCTGACCTCGTCCGGCCTGGCGGTGTTGACGACGACGCAGGCGAAGGGGCTGACCGCCACCGATCTGGCCGATCTGACTACGACCCAGCTCAAGGGGGTGAGCGCGACGGTGCTGGGCGCCCTGTCGCTCACCCAGGTCGCCGGTCTGACCGCGACCGAACTCGCCCATCTGTCGACGGCCCAGTTCGGCGGCCTGACCGCCACCACGCTCGGCGCCTTGACCACCGACCAGGTGTGGGCGCTGTCGACCACCGCATTGGCCGCCCTGACCACCACCCAGGTCAAGGCGTTGAACGCCGCCGACCTCGCCCAGCTGACGACGACCCAGATCAGGGGACTGACTCCGGCCGGGCTGGGCGTGTTGTCATCGACCCAGCTCGCCGGCGTGACTCCCGACCAGATCGCCGCCTTGACCACGACGCAGGTGGGCGGTCTGGGAGCGTCCCAGCTCGCCACCCTGGCGACGGCGCAGGCCGCCGCCCTGACCGCCAGCGAAATCGGCGCGTTGACCACGACGCAGCTGCGCGGCCTGTCGGCGGTCAACCTCGGGATCCTGGCGCAGTGGCAGATCGCCGCCCTCAACGCCGCCGATCTCGGCGCCTTGACGACGACGCAGATCACCGGCTTGACCGCGGCCGAATTGGGCGGGCTGACCCCGACCCAGGGGAGCGGGCTGACCGCCACCCAGCTTGGCGCGTTGACCACCGACCAGGCGAGCGGCCTGACCGCCACCCAGCTCGCGGCGCTGTCGACGACGCAGATCGCCGGGTTGGGGTGGGGCATTGTCGCCGCCCTGACCACCACCCAACTGTCCGGACTGACCGCGACCGGCGTCGGTGGTCTGACCCCGGGCGAGGTGCGGGCGCTGAGCGTCGACGATCTGGTCGCGCTGACCACCACCCAGGTCAGGGGCCTGAGCACGACGGGGTTGGGCGCGCTGACCACCGACCAGATGGGCGGATTGACCGTCGCATCGCTCAAGGCGCTGACCACGACCCAGCTGAATGGCCTCTCCGCCACGTCGTTCGGCGTGCTGACCACCGATCAGACGAGCGTGTTGACGACGACGCAGCTCGCCGCCCTGGCGACGACGCAGATGCGGGGGTTCGCCGCGACCGATCTCGCCATTCTGACGACGACGGCGGTGCATGGTCTGAGCCCGACCGAACTCGGCGCCCTGACCGCGGCGCAGATCGTCGGCCTGACCACGGCGCAGCTGCTCGGCCTGACCACGACGCAGGTGGGCGGGTTGACCGGCGGCGCCCTCGGCGGCTTGACCGCCGATCAGATGAGCGGCCTGACCAGAACCGACCTCGCCGCCCTGAGCGCCACCCAGGCGAAGGGTCTGGCCACCGCCGACCTGGCGGTGCTGAACACGACCCAGCTGGCGGCGCTCGCCACCACCGCCCTCGGCGCGCTGACGGCCGACCAGATCGTCGGTTTGACGACGACCGCGCTCAATGGTCTGACGCTCACCCAGCTCGACAGCCTGGCGTCGACGTCGCTGGGCGGACTGACCACCGACCAGATCGGCGGTCTGACCACGACCACGCTGGCCGCCTTGACCAGCGGGCAATGTCCCGGTTTGAGCTCGACCGCCCTGGCGGTGCTGACGACGACGCAGGTCAGGGCGCTGAGCGTCACCGAAATCGCCGTGTTGACGGCGACCCAGATACGCGGCCTGAGCGGCAACAATCTTTTCCTGCTGACGCCGGCCCAGGAAAAAAGCCTGACCGCGACGCAATTGGCCGCGCTGTCCGCCGACCAGGCCGCCGCCCTCTCGACGACCGAACTGCTGGCCTTGACCACGACGCAGGCGGTCGGCCTGACTTCGACGGCGCTGCTGGCGCTGTCTTCCGACCAGATGGCCGGGCTGACCACCACGGCGCTCGCCGCGCTGACCGCGAACCAGGTCAGGGGTCTCAATTCGGACGCCCTGGCGGTGTTGACCCCGGCCCAAATGAAAAGCCTGAACGCGACGCAGGTGGCGGCGCTGACGCAAGGCCAGATCGTCGGCCTGACCACCACCCAGCTGGTCGACCTGACCCTGACGCAAGTCGGCGGACTGACCTCGACCGCGCTGCTCGCCCTGACCACCGACCAGTTCATCGCCCTGACCACCACCGAGTTGGGCGCCCTGACCTCGGCGCAGGTCAAGGGCCTGAGCGACGCCGACGTCGCGGTGTTGACCCCAACCCAGATGGTCGGTCTCAGCGCCACCGAACTCGGCCTGCTGACGCCGGCGGAGTTCATCGGCCTGACCACCGCCGAGCTCAATGCCTTGAGCCCGGCGCAGGTCGCCAGCTTGACCACGCCGCAGCTCGACGCGCTGACCACCGCCCAGGTGTCCGCTCTGGGGACGACGATGGTGAACGCCCTGACCACCAACCAGGAGCGGGGCCTCAGTTCGACCGCCGTGGCGACTTTGAGCCTGGCCCAGTTCCAGGCGCTGACCCCGGCCGATCTGAAGGCGCTGAGCTCGACGCAAGTCGCCGGCCTGACCACGACGGACATCTCCGCCCTGAATTCGGCCATGCTGGCCGGGTTGACCACGACGGAAATCAAGGGTCTGAGCACGACCGTCCTGGCCGCCCTGAACACCACCCAATGGCGCGGCCTGACGGCGACCGAGATCGGGGCGTTGACCACCGCGCAAATCCCCGGCCTGACCGCGTCCGAGCTGAATGGGCTGACCCCGGCGCAACTCGGCGGACTGACCGCGACCGAATTCGGCGCCCTCACCAGCACGCAGATCGGCGGGTTCGGCACCGTTCAACTGGGCATGCTGACGGCGACGCAGTTTGGCGGCCTGACCTCGACGCAATGCGCCCTGCTGACGACGATGCAGGTGGTCGCTCTGTCCACGACAGAGATCGGCGCCTTGACCCCGACCCAGCTGGGCAGCATCAGCCCCGACGGAATTTCCGCTCTGACGGCGACCCAGGTCGGCGCCTTGACCGCCCACGACATCTACGAGGTGTTGAACTTCAACCTGTCGACGCCGCAGGCGAACGCCTTCTGGCAGAGCAGCTATCTTAACACCACGCAGGTCCAGGCCTATCTCGGGGCGCCGAGCTGACGCCGGGGGCTAGCCAATTTGTCGTTGAAGTGGCGTTGTTCGCCCTGTAGTTTCGCCGGATAGAATAATTCTTCCCAGAGTCTTCCAGCGGCGGGGTGGAACGGACCACATGGGCGCCTTCGACGTCGATTTCGAGAGGTTGAGTGTTCTGGTCGTCGAAGATGACGGCATGTCCCGCCGCGTCCTCTCCGAACAGCTGAAATCGCTTGGCGTCAACCGCATCATCGAGGCGGTGAACGGGGTCGAGGCGCTCAACTATTTGCAGAAGACCACGCCCAACATCGTCCTGTGCGATATCGGCCTGGCGCATATCGACGGCATCAAGGTGCTGCGCGCCGTGCGCACCGGCAAGGTCGGCCATGACCGGCGCCTGCCCTTCGTGCTGATCACCGGCAATACCGAAAAGGACACGGTGTTGGCGGCCAAGGAACTGCTGGCCGACGGTTATATGGTCAAGCCGGTGGCGCTGCACGAACTCAATTCGAAGATCTCCGATGTCATCGTCAAGCGGCGGATGCAGAAGGCCAACTAGGGCAGGATGACGGTTCGCGCCGTCATCCCCTATATCTCGACGCTCGCCCCCAGCTCGACCAGCCGCTCGCGCGGGATGCGGAACAGTTGCACCGCATCGCCGGCATTGTGGTGCATCCAGGCGAAGATTTTGCGCACGATGAAGTTGAGCCGGGACGGATGCGCCGACCCGATTACTTCGCGCGACAGGATATAGGTGGTCTGCTCCGGGTCGATCTGGCCGCATTCGGCGGTGCACCGGCCGAGCGCGCGCGGGATGTTGGGGTGCTCGACGAAGCCGTAGCGCAGGTCGAGCTGGAAGAAATTGCTCCCCAGGCTGGTCACCGTGCCGCGTCCGGCGGTGGGCACGCGTGGCACATGCTCGGTCTCGACATGCAGGACGATGACCCGTTCGTGCAGCACCTCGAAATGCCGCAGGCTGTGCAGCAGGGCAAGCGGCGTCAGCTCCGGGTTGCGCGTCAGATAGACCGCGGTTCCGGGGACTCGGCGCACGTCGGCCACCGCGGCGATGAAGGCGGCCATCGGCTGCTTGCTCAATTTGAGCCGGTCGGCCAGCGCCGCCCGTCCGACATGCCAGGAGGCCATGAGGAAGAAGATCGCCGAGGCGCCGACCAGCGGCACCCAGCCGCCTTCGCGCACCTTGGTCAGATTGGCCGAGACGAACGACAGATCGACGATGCCGAGCAGGGCGGTGACCGCCAGCGCCGACCCGACCGACCATGACCATACGTCGCGCATCATGCGGAACATCAACAGCGTGGTGAGGAACATGGTCAGCGACACGGCGATGCCGTAGGCGGCGGCCAGATTGTCGGACGAGCCGAACGCCAGGGTGAGGCCGAGGGTGAAGATCATCAGCAACCAGTTGACGGTGCCGACATAGATCTGGCCATAGCCGGAGTCCGACGTTTGGGTGATGTCAAGGCGCGGGCACAGGCCAAGCTGGATGGCCTGACGGGTCATCGAAAAGACCCCGGAAATGATCGCCTGGCTGGCGATGATGGTGGCGAGCGTCGCCAGCCCGACCAGCGGCAGCTCCAGCCAGCGTGGCGCCAGCAGGAAGAACGGGTTGGTGTCGGCGGGCACCGCGCCGTCGACCACCAGGGCGGTCTGGCCGCCGTAATTGAGCACCAGGGCGGGGAGGACCAGGGCATACCAGCCGACGCGGATCGGCCGCGCCCCGAAATGGCCCATATCGGCATAGAGCGCCTCGGCGCCGGTTGAGCATAGAAAAACCGCGCCGAGCACGGAAAACCCCGTCATTCCGTGGGTGAACAGATAGTGCAACCCGACCACCGGGTTGAGCGCGGCGAGCACGGAGGGATGCGCCGAAATGCCGGCGAGCCCGAGGGCGCCGATGGCGAGGAACCACGCCACCATCACCGGCCCGAACAGCCGGCCGAGCACCGCCGTGCCTTTGTGCTGGAGGACGAACAGCCCCACCAGGATGGCCACGGCGGCCGGGAGAACGAATGGCGCGACGGAGGGCGCCGAGATCTTGACGCCCTCCAGCGCGCTCAACACCGAAATGGCCGGGGTGATGGCGCCGTCGCCATAGAGCAGCGCGGCGCCGAGCAGACCGAGCACGACGATGCCCAGGCGTTCCTTGCCGCGCAACCCGATCAGCGACATCAGGGCGAGGATGCCGCCTTCGCCGTCATTGTCGGCGCGCATGACCAGCCCGGCATACTTGACCGAGGTGGTGATGAGCAAGGTCCACACGATCAGGGAGAAGATGCCGAGCGCCACCGCCGGCGTGGCGCCGCCGCCCCATTGCAGGGCCGGCGTCATGGTGTAGAGCGGGCTGGTGCCGATGTCGCCGTAAACCACGCCGAGGGCGCCCAGCACCATCGGCGCCATGACTCCCAGCGTGCGCTTGTCCACATGCCCATCGTCAAATCGCGAATCGTGCGCCATGGCGGGGAATCCCAGGCTGGAAAGGAGATTGCGGCTCCGACCACGAGTACCCCGTCCACATCGCGCTGGCAAGCGAGCAACCGTTAAATATTTCAGGAGGTTGGGGTGTTGCCGCTGGGCGCGGTGGCGCTCTTGGCCAGGCGCTCGGCCGCCGCGGTGCCGACGGCTTTCCCGGCGATCACCGCCCCGACAAGTTGCCCGGCCATCTGTCCGGCGGCGCCGACGAGCTGGGCGACGCCGGCTCGGGCGCCGCTGGAATCACCGCCGCTCACCCCGGTGAACTGGGAAGCCATGCCGGCGGCCTGGCGCATCATGAAGACGATAATGATGCCGAGGCCGGCCAGTTCGTAGAAGACCGGCGTGCCGAAATCGAAATAGAGCCCGCTGGTGCATGGGTTGGCGAGAGCGGTGCTGAGCGAACTCCAGTCCGAGATCGGCGGACCGGAAACGCTGATCTGGCTGAACACACCGAGGATTCCCGCTTTGCCGATGGCCGCGACGATCGCCGCGAACATCATGGTCATGCCCGACTGCACAAGTCCCCAGATCGCCCGGTCGGCGATCCGCCTGGTCGGATGAAACAGCGACGCGGCGATGGCCACCGGAGAGACGGCGGCGATGATGATCGAGCGCATCAGAACGTCGACCAGGAGAATGGGAAACAGCGCATACCCGAAGAAATAGATGATGATGATGATCAGTCCGGTGATCAAATTGACCAGGATTTGCTGCGGACTCATCAGGGTGTCATGGAATGTCTTGGCGACGGCGGTAACATCCAGCCATGAGGTGGGCGGGCACACCGGCGAACTGGCGATGCGCGCGACGCCGACGGCCATGCCCATGGCGAACGCCGATTGGATCCCGGCAAGCGGGCAGTCGATCTGCTGCATGACGGATTGCGCGCCGGCGAGACCGGTTCCGCTGGTGTTGCTGGCGCAATACGGGGAACTGGCGGTGGAATTGCTTGTGGCGCCGCCGATCGACCATGGCGTCGTGCTGCCGACGGCGGTCGAGGTGACGTTAAGGCCGGCGATGGTCCCGGCGATGGCCATCCCGGAGGACAGCAGCGGCGTGAACACATAGTCCCAGAAGGCTTGGCTTCCCTGGAGAAAGGCAAGAACGAGAGCGAAGTGCAGCAGCTTTTTGGCGCCTTCGTTCCAGGCGCTCCCCACTTGGCCGCCGGGACCGAACGGCAAGAACATCCGGCCGGCGAAAATCAGGATCCAGACGGCCATGATCAAACCGAGCAGCGTGGCGAGACTGCCGCTCAGGGTCTGGAATATCTGATCGGCAACCGACAGGCCGGTGTTGCCGATCTGATTCAGCACGTCGCACGCCCAGCACCCGGTGGCGAAATTTTGCACCCAGGACGGCGCTTCGGACGATGGGCTGGTCGTGTCCGCATGCGCGGCGGCGGCAAAGATGACAGGCGCCGCCGTAACCGCGGCAAATCGCCAATACCCCCTCATGGCGACGGGCGCAGATAAGCGACGCCGCCCAGCGCCAGGCCGCAAACGACGATCGTCCAGCGCGCCGCCACCCAGATCGAATTCTCGAAAATGGCCCCACCCAGCCACAGGTGATCAACGCCGATCAACAGCGCGAGGCTTACGACCATCGTCAGGAGTCCCCGTCTTCCGCCAGGAAAGCCGGGCAGGGGATTGCCGGGACGCGAGGGGGCGGGGGTGCCCACGCGCCGTCACCGAGCCAATTGGCGCTGGCTGAACAGACGGAGCGACTGCTGTGTCACCAACACGTCGCAGCATCCGCGCAGAACCGCGACAACCTCGAATTCGCCGTCTTCGGACAGGGATCCGGTATGGCGCAAAGCCGCCCAATGGGGGTCTGCGTTGGCGGCGTCGCGAGGGACGACCACGACGGTCACGTCGCCCGTGTCGTCATAGCGGCCGATGATGGTGTAGCACTCCAACGCTTCCGACATGGTGCCCGTCGCAAGTTCGCCCCGACGAAAATGCTAACGCATTTTCTGCCCCGACAATAGACAAAAGTTGCCGAATAGGATACATTTTGGCAATGAGGCGACGCCGGCACATCACCTTCACCTGCCTGTTGTTGATGTCTCTGTTCGGCGGATGGTCGGCGGCGGTCGCGCGCGCCGCCGATTGCCTGACGCCAATTGCGGCGGCGGAGCGTCACTTCCACCTGCCGGAAGGGTTGCTCGCGGCAATTGCCTTGACGGAAAGCGGGCAGGGGGGCGTTCCGCAACCGTGGGCCTTGAATATCGCCGGACAGGCGATTTCAGCGCCCAGTTATCAGGCAGCGGCGGCGCTCTTGCGTGACGCTCGCGGAACGCCGCGGCGCGACGTGGCGATCGGGTGCATGCAAATCCACATGTCCTATCATCTCGATCGAATTGGCGAACCGGAGCTCGCGCTCGATCCCGTGGTCAATGTCTGGTACGGCGCGGCCTATCTCGACGAGCTTTATCGTCGGTATGGCAACTGGATTTCCGCCATCGGCCACTACCACGCCTCTGATGCCGAAGCCCAGTCGAGTTATCGGTGCGGCGTGGCTCGGCGCCTGTTGAAAACCGCCCCGGACAATGGCCGAGCCGACTATTTCGCCCTTTGCGGCGCTGCGGAACCGTATCGGCGGTTGGCAATCGGGCGAGATCGACCGCATTGGAGCGCCCGCTTGATGGAATCGCGCCGAATCGGCAAGATTATCGTGTTGGGTGCGGATCGTTGACTTGCGCTGCATCCCAGACTTTTGATTGAAATTGAGCCTGTCCCCGTTCTTCGCCGGCAGCAGGAACGAACCGATGATCGACTACCGCACCATAATCACCGTGGAACCCGGCAAACGTGGTGGCAAGCCCTGTGTCCGCGGTCTTCGTATAACTGTCCAGGATGTGCTGGAATGGCTGGCCAACGGTATGTCTGCTGACGAGATTCTGATCGCTTATCCCGAATTGGTCCGCGACGACGTGTTGGCCTGCCTTGCCTATGCCGCTGAGCGTGAGCGGCACGGCGCCATGGTCCATCGCACAGCATGAAATTGTTGTTAGACGAAAACCTTTCACGCCAAATCGGTGCACCGCTTCAGCCGCATTTTCCTGGCACGTACATGTCAGCCTAATCGGTTTGGAAAACGCGGAAGATTCTGAAATCTGGGCATACGCAAAGGCGAACAATTATGTCGTCGTTACCAAAGACGATGATTTCCAAGGCATTCAGGGTCTTTCTGAGCATCCACCAAAGATAATTCACGTGTGCCTGGGAAATTGCAGCAATCAAGAATTGCTCACTTTGTTGATAAAAAATGCCTCCATCATTGAAAGCACCTTGGAGGCGCAGGAGATCGGCTTCGTGGATCTATACTGAATGAGGCGGAAGTTGACCCAAAGGCGAAGGTCATTTGTCGCACTGCACCGCAGACCGTTACGCCGTCATCCCCGCGAAGGCGGGGATCCATGAGCCGCCAGAAACAGTTAGGAATTCAAAGATTTAACCCTGTTGATCCGACTACTGGATCCCCGCCTTCGCGGGGATGACGTGACAGAATCTGTCACCGACGCGATGGCCGCACTTGGCAGGAACGGTGAATTGAGGGAGGACAAATCAGACGACCGCTTTCGAACCCGCCATGCAGTCCCGGACACCAGAAATCCACACCCGTACAGCCCTCCTCACCCACACTTCGAATAGCCGCAATTGTTGCAGCTGTCGCAGCCTTCCTGGCGCAGAAGGGACGGGTGGCCACATTTCGGGCAATTGCGCAAGGCGGCGTGGCCGAGATTGACCACGGCCTGTTTGGCGGGAGATTGTTCGGCGGCCGGGTCGGGCAGGAAGCCAATGGCGATCATGTGGCGTTCGATGACGTCGCCGATCGCCGCGAGCAGGGACGGGACGTAGCGGCCGCCCATCCATTGGCCGCCGCGCGGGTCGAACACCGCCTTCATTTCCTCGACGACGAACGAGACGTCGCCGCCGCGGCGAAACACCGCCGAAATCATCCGCGTCAGGGCGACCGTCCAGGCGAAATGGTCCATGTTCTTCGAGTTTATGAACACTTCGAAGGGGCGGCGACGGCCATCCTGGATGATGTCGTTGACCGTGATGTACATGGCGTGGTCGCTCTCCGGCCACTTGACCTTGTACGTGGCGCCGGGAAGTTCCTCCGGCCGGTTGAGCGGTTGCGTCAGGTGAATGATTCCGCCCGCCTCGAACATGTCTTGCGGTCGCGGCCGCGCCGGTTCCAGCGGCAATTCGGCTTGTGAGTTTGGCTCCTCGACGGCCACCGACAGGACGGCCCCGGTCACGTCGTTGGGGCGATAGGTGGTGCAGCCTTTGCAACCCAGTTCATAGGCTTGCAGATAGACGTCCTTGAACGCCTCGAAGCCGATGCTTTCCGGCACATTGATGGTTTTCGAGATGGCGCTGTCGATGAACTTCTGGGCGACCGCCTGCATCGCGACATGATCGCCGGGCAGCAGCGTCTGCGCGTCGACGAAATAGTCGGGCAACGCCGCCTGTTCGCCGCGCAGGCGCTGGAACAGGCGCAGCGCATAGTCGGTTACATCCTCCTCCCGGCGGCTGCCGTCGGGCTGCAGGATGTTGCGCCGGTAGGTGAAACTGAACACCGGCTCAAGCCCGGAGGACACGTTGTCGGCATAGAGCGAAATGGTGCCGGTCGGCGCGATCGAGGTGAGCAGGGCGTTGCGAATGCCATGAGTGGCGATGGCCTGGCGGACATCCTCGTCCAGCGCCAGGATCGACTCGCCGGCGAGATAGCGGTCCTTGTCGAATAGCGGGAAGCTGCCCTTTTCCGCCGCCAGTTCGGTCGAGGCCAAATAGGCGAAACGGCGGATCAACGACATCCAGCGCTCGGTGAGGCGCAAGGCCTCACGGCCGCCATAGCGGGCGCGGCAAAGAATCAGCGCGTCGGCCAGACCGGTCACCCCCAGCCCGATCCGCCGTTTGGCCAGCGCTTCGGCCCGGTGCTGCGGCAGCGGGTAGTTGGAGACGTCGATGACATTGTCGAGCATGCGTACGGCGGTGCGCACCAGCGACTCCAGCCGCGTCTCGTCGAGCGCGGCATCGTCCTCGAACGGCCGATCGACCAGCCGCGCCAAATTGATCGAGCCGAGCAGACACACGCCATAGGGCGGCAGCGGCTGTTCGCCGCAATTGTGCACGACCAGACCATTGGCGTCGAACGCGTTGGCGCCGGGAATCTGCACGTCGAAGACGTCGGCCTCGCCGTCCGGGTCGATCGATTCGACGGTTGCGACGAATTGCTCGCGGTTCAATTCTCGTCGGTCCCCACCCAGCGATCGGGCAAGGCGCGACGACTTGTCGATGTCGGCGAAGCCGATTCGGCTCGCAAAACCAGCCAGGTTTTCGCCGGAAATCACCAATTCGTGCCGGCGGAGCGCGCTGGCGATGCCGAACCGCAGCAGGATTCTTTGAACCGCTTTCACAAGGTCGGCATCGCTTTGCGCCAGGTGAACACGGATGCCTGCGCGGTGGTCGCCTTGCACACGGCCATTGGTATCGAACAGCCCGCGCAGCAGACCGCGACAAAAGTCCGACGAGGCCTGTTCCATCGCCGAGGTAATGGTCCGGCGGCCAGGGACCATCCCCAGCGCGGCCGCCAGCGGCCTGACCGCGCCAAGCGCCAAACGCCATTCGCCACGGCCGGGCCCTTCACGCCAGCCGCCAAAATCGGTGCGATGGGGAAGCTGGTTGGCGGCCGCCAGCGCCGCCGCCATGACGCCGTCGACACCGGCGGTTCCCTGCCCGCCATTGACCGCCTGGGCCGGACGCCAGACGCTGAGAACGGCCTCGTCCGTCTGCACCGTGCCGTCACCGATCAACAGGCCGACAAGATATCCTTCATCCGCGCCGTAGGGACCCTGCCAGGTTCCGCCAGGCCGATGGTCGTTGAGCATGATCGCGTCGCCAGGCACGAGCGAACCGGCTTTGCACCATTCGCTCTCCACGCTCCACCGGGTCCGGGCGCGCACCCGTCGCACCGGATGGTCGGCGGTCAAACGCAATTCGTATCCTTCGGTGGTGGCGAGGCGGAGGACCGGTTTGCGCCCCGTGGCGAAGAAGCCCCGCGGCCCCGACTCGTGGGCTTTTCCGTCGACCACCGCGACGAATCGCCGGCCGATAAGGGACGCCACCTGCCGCGGTCCGTCCGCCGTTTGCACCCAGGTATCGGCGCAGACGCA
>Ga0181520_10010303_pt1 | contig 12579 bp, 13 predicted proteins | sample PEATcosm2014_Bin_29_FD_132451 | JGI IMG/M metagenome (GOLD analysis project Ga0181520, IMG submission 132451) | Peatland microbial communities from MTU Mesocosm Facility, Houghton, MI, USA - PEATcosm2014_Bin02_30_metaG | ecosystem: Environmental > Terrestrial > Soil > Wetlands > Peat | place...
CTGAGACTGCAATCGATGCAGGGGACGATGGGCTCGATGTTGGCGGTAGGGTCGGACAACGAAACCGGCGTTTTTGTTCTCACTCCCTGCTGCACCCTGTTGCAAGGTGTTCCCCTCTACGTCGTCACCAATAACCAAACCGCTTATGTGAATGTAACAGGATTGGGGGCTATAACCCCCGTGAACACGCTTCTCGTCAAGGGCATGCCCTACTATGAGCCCCAGGCAACTACTATCAACGGCGTGACCATCCCGGCAGGCACATTGGTCATGGAAGCCAAGCAGGTGCACGTGCTCCAATAACTCCTTCTGCGCCCTCAGAGCGCTGGCAGGTGGTGAACCTTTCTCTTCTTTTCGCCCGCAAGGTGCGTGAACTTCAGATCGCTTCCCGTCAGCATCTTGGTGATCAGAATAACTTGACCCGCATGATGGGAGAAGTGTTCGGCAACGTGAAAGGCTGCTTCCAATCCCGTCACACGGAACTTCTGAATAATGTGAACGCGCGCCAGATCCTTTGCAGAAAGATTCTCCAGGACTCCGCACGCTTCTCTCACGGTTTTGCGCAGACCGCTCACCAATGCTTGCCGGGGAAGTGGGCCACGCTCGCTGAATTCCACGTCACGAACGCGAATATCCGGCGCGCCACCCAAGCCCGAAATAATCCATTGACGCACATTGCCGGTCAGGTGTAGCGCAAGATTCCCCACGCTGTTGGAGACCTCATTGGGCCGCCACCAAATCTGCTCGGGTGAAAGCAGGTCGAGGCAGCTTGTAATGCGCGGGAGGTAAACATCGCGCAAGACACGCTCGGCTTGGGCAACGATGGGGTTGGCTAAGTCAGTCTGGGCCATGAGGCTCCTCCATTCTTCGGGTAACGATTTAGCCGGTATATCTTATACTCGCCGCACAAGGACAGCGACGGTGGACTTATTCAAACAGGGGATGACAAGCTTCAAGTGGTGGTTCCTGAGTGAAAAGGGCCTTGCGCTCGTCATGCTCGCGACAGGAGTCTTTTTCGTTGCCGTGGGCGCTCGTCGTTTTCAGATTCGTCCCGAACACTTTGGAATTATGAGCCTTCTGGGATGTGGAATCGGCACCTTCGCCGCGTTCTTCCTCTTGCTGATCGCTGATTATGTTTTTCAGCACGCCCGCCTGGCCGTCATTCCCTGGGTCGTCTTTCTCTTCTATTTCGCTTTCGTCCTACCGCACCTCGCAGTCGGACTGGGGCTCGCACTTTGGTTCATGGTCGTAACCCAGTTGTCAGGATAGAAAGCCGCCGAGCGGTCGCATTACCGCCTGGCCGGAGAGCGGCAATCTGTCGGCACGTTTGTTTTCTGGTTGCTAGGGAGTGCCCTGCTCCGGTTGGGCCCACAGGAGCCATGTTTCTTTGATTTCATACCGATCACATGCCGCCCCAAAGCAACCACTTTTGGCCACCGAAAACCGACCGCGGATCACCATATCGACGGGTTGGCTGGAATCAATCTTTCGCATCGCCTTAACAAACTGCTTGTGGCTCTTCGTGTCCGCGCCACGCACATTCACCATATTCTCTCGCGATTTGCATTGGTTCCCAAACAATTCCGCTCCATGGTTATTGGACAGGTAGATTCCCCTAACTCTGATGTCCTTTCCGTCGTATTGAGCAGCCTGGGAGAGGATGCTACAAATGGATACGGCTAACGGGGGAAGAGGTTCCCCTTTCGTCTTTCCATAGATTGGCGAGCATAGAACCAGCGCCAGGATTAGAAACAGGCTCCCACGTAACATCGTCTTCTCCTCTTCAATCTGAATAGCGCAGGACCCTACCTGCGAGCCCGGATCTCATCAAGGACGCGGCTCTTCCATTCGGCATTTTCCCAGTAGGTGAGCCAGAGATAAAAGGTGGCGTAGCTTCGCCAGCCTTGCCACGCCCGAGCTATCTTTTGCACACGTTCGTCGGATGGCCGCTTGCGCAGCCCATAAAAATAATGGATGACTTTTTGCAATCCCACATCTGCGGCTGGTAGGCAATCGAGATGCCTTAGCGCGCGCAGTCCTACGTACTGCGCCGTCCACTGCCCCACGCCTTTCAGCTCTAGTAGCTTCTCGTGCGCCACTGCCGGTTCAAGATCCCTCAGATTTTCGAGATCGAGTGTGCCGTCGAGGGCGAGGCGCGAGATGGTAATGATATAGCGAGCCTTGGGACCGGAAACCTGAAGCGGCAACAATTCACGCGGACTCGCGATCGCCAGCGCGGCCGGCTCAGGAAACGCACTATATCGTCGCCCCTCGAAATCAACCCCGCGTCCGTACGTGTCGATCAATACCTTCTTCACCTTGTGCGCGAACGATAAGTTCACCTGCTGCTCGATGATCGCGGATATGAGAATTTCGTAAACGTGAGCGGCTTGCGGGACCCTCATCCCGCGAAAGTGAACGATGAGATGGCGAAGCACAGGATCCGATTTCGCCAGGGCATAGAATGGCTGTAGGTCGAGGTCGGTCGAAAACTGTCGTGCGACCTCTCCCGCAACGGCCTGCCGCGCACGGTCGTCGTCGGGTCCCGCTAAAATTCGGATTCGCAGCGCAGGCTTGCCCGGGCTCCCCTCCTCTCGCACTCCATAAAGAACCAACTGCTCGTCAAGTTCCAGCACGCGTCGATATTCGCCATCGACGAAATAGTCCAACAAGGGCGCAAATATCCGCCCATTGAGCAAGACAGGGGGAGCCAGAATAAATCGCAGCGTTTGAGCAAAATTGAAGGGTGCACGTGGATGAATAAGCATATGAGCAAAAGGGCTCCGCGTCATCCCGTCCCGGCCCGCGTCGATTCCTAGGCCGTGCGCTGGGACCAATTGGCACCCCTGGCCCAAGAGCCCTGGGTTGCCCCCGGAAGACGAAGAGGTCGTCCCCATTCTCCTATGATGCGGCGCGGCGCGCAATAAGTTGATTCGACTCGCGCCGGGAGTCGCATTCAGAGCCTGCCACAATACCCTCCTTTGCAGCTTTGCGCAGAGAAGAAGACACTCAGCCCTTCACCCAGCGCCCAAACCGACCCCGAAATCGGCCTAAAATATTCCGTCTGCTACTTCGTCTACACTAGTGAATGGACGACGCGCTAAGCATCGGAATCATGACCGACGACCAAAACCACCGCATCGCGGAAACAGTCGAGCGGGAACAATCCCGCCTCCGCAATTTCATTCGCAAGCGCGTTGTGGACGAAAGCGAGGCGGAAGACATTTTGCAAGAGGTCTTCTATGAACTCGTACAAGCTTATCGCCTGATGAAGCCTGTGGAGCAAGTGGGGGCATGGCTTTACCGGGTGGCGCGAAATCGCATCATCGACAGATTTCGCAAGCGGAAACCGGAGGCGCCAAGAACCCCCTCGGTAGACGAAGAGGGAGAGTTCTTCCCGTGGGAGGACCTCCTTCCCTCCCCCGACGCCGGGCCGGAGGCGACCTTCGTTCGGGAGTTGTTACTCGATGAAATCGAGTCGGCGCTGGATGAACTCCCAGATGATCAGCGCGAGGTGTTTGTAGCCCACGAGATCGAGGGCCTGAGCTTTAACGAGATGGCCGCGTCGACTGGGTTAAGCGTAAATACCCTGCTTTCGCGAAAGCACTATGCCGTGCTCTATCTGCGGCGGCGATTGCGGGCGATCTATGAAGAATTCAAGAAAACGTGAGGATACAAACGATGAGAGTCCATGGCCTTTCGCGGGTATTGAAAATTTTGTTGATCGTGCTGCTGGCGGGAACGGTATTTAGCTTTGCTGTTATGTGGCTTTGGAACTGGCTGATGCCGGTTCTCTTCGGCCTACATGTCATCACATTTTGGCAAGCTCTAGGGATCCTGGTACTCAGCAAGATCCTCTTCGGCGGTTTCCGGGGCCGTCCCGGATTTGGGGGAGACTGGCGTGCGCGCCTGATTCGGCGCTGGGAAGACATGACACCGGAAGAACGTGAAAAATTCCGCGCCCATGGAATCTGGCCGGCCTCCGGTGGTCGGGGACGGTGCGCTAGCTCTGGATCGACGCCGGACGCGCCCAAGGAGGCCTGACTATGAGAATGACAGCGCTTGAGAAATACTCCGTGAACAGACCAAGTCATACCGGGCTCGTGAAATTGACATGAAAGGACCGCGAACGAATGGCCTTGACAAGGCATTTTGTTGCGGTTAAATTTGGTTCGATAGCAAAATGACTGACCGTTCAGTCATTTTACTTGAGACCGGAACACGATAATGAAACCCAAACAGGTTAAGGCGGGCAAAACCTCTCCGCGCCGGCGGGGGCAGAAGCTCCATCGCCAAGAGGAAATCCTGGCGGCTGCCTTCAAAGTTTTCGCGGCGCATGGATACGAGGCCGCCCGCATCGACGAAGTTGCCCGCCGAGCCGGAATCGCCAAGGGGACGATCTACCTTTATTTCCGGAACAAGGAGCGCCTATTTCAAGCCGTGGTGCGAAATCTTATCCCCAAAAGGTTCGATGCTTTGGTAGAGACCTTGCCGGGCCCCCCGGAGGATTTGCTCAGGGCCCTGCTTTCTCAGATGTACACGAACGTCGTGGGGAATGAGAAGGTCCAGTCCATCGTCCGGATGCTGGTTGCCGAAGGTGGCAGATTCCCTCAACTTGCGGAAATTTACCATCATGAAATCATTGTTCCCGGAATGAGGGCGATGCGGGAAACGCTGATGAGGGGAATCGCCGAGGGGAAATTCCGCAAGAGCGAAGCCCTGGAGTTCCCTCAGATCATTGTCGCCCCGGCACTGGTTGCCATGCTTTGGCAATTGCTGTTCGCTGGGCGCCACCCCCTTGATATGGGTGCCTACGTGAAGGCGCACACGGAGTTTGTGATGCGCGGCCTGGAAGAGTTCCGCAAGTGAGTCGGCAACTGGGCCGATGCTGTGCCCACTGGGAGACTTTCCATGAAGTTCTACGCAAGATGGTGGTGGTTACTGCTCTTGGTTGCATCCGGAGCTTTGGCGCAAAGCCAACGCCCCCCGGCACGGCGCCTTACCTTGAGTGACGCGATTGGTTTGGCGTTGAAGCAAAACCTGAGCGTGCGCGTGGCGAGCACCCAGGTTGAGGAACTTGCGGGCACACGCGAACGGCGGCGCTCTTCCCTGCTGCCGCACGTCAATGGCGACGCGCTCGCCAACCGGCAGAATATCGATTTAGCGGCCCTGGGGATTTCCTTCCCTGGGATTCCGATGGTCGTCGGGCCCTTCGGGCACTATGACTTCCGCGCTTCGGCGAGCCAATCGTTGATCGACCGCCACTCCTACCACGCCTGGAAGGCAAGCGAAAAACAGGAGGAGGCGGCCAATCTGAGTTATCAGGATGCACGCGATTTGGTGATACGCCAAGCCGCGGGGTTGTACCTTGAATCCCAGGCTGCCGCCGCGGAGGTGGAAGCGGCGGAGAGCCGCGTCACGACTTCTACAACCTTGGAAAAACTGGCGCGCGACCAACACGCTCAGGGTCTCGCCACTGCCGTGGACGAGGTTCGCGCTCAGGTGACACTCGCGCGCGACCAGCAGACCGTTTTGGTGGCGCGCAACTCTTATCAAACTTCGCTGCTAACTCTCGCCCATTTCTTGGGCCTCAGTCCCGGCGTCCCGTTGGAATTGGCTGAACCCTTGAAGTTCCATCACGTGGAGTCAACTGACGCGGACCATGCGCTGCACACGGCCATCGAGGCGCGCTCCGACTACGCCGCCCTCCTCAAGCAGAAAGACGCATTGAGCGAACAGCTCAGGGCATCGCGGGCGCGCTATTACCCCACCTTGTCGGTCAACGGCGACTATGGGGCGATCGGGCGCGGCTTTGGCTCCTTGGCGGGGACCGGCGAGATTCAGGGGACCCTCACCGTCACCTTGTTTGACCGCGACCGTGCGGGAGAGAAGACGGAACTTGAAAGCCAGGTTAAACGCTTAGACGCGCAGATTGACGACCTCCAGCGCGAGATCGAACAAGAACTGCGTACCGCGTTGCTGAATCTGGACTCCACGGAAAGTCAGGTGACCGTCACCGAGGCGGCCCTGCACCTAACGGAACGGGAGCTCAGCCTCGCGCAAGACCGTTTCCGCAACGGGGTGACGGACAACATTGAAGTTGTCACCGCGCAGGCTAGCTTGGCGAGCGCCCAAGATGACCGTATTACCGCTCTGGCACAGCACGCCGACGCCGTGATGGCACTGGTGCGCTCACTCGGAGGGACCGAAAAGATCTACCAGAGCTACCTGAGCGAGCCCTGAGGGGTGGGCAGGTAGCGGGCACACGGAAGGCGATAACACATCGCTTCTGCCACCTGGGAAGTTGTGAGGAACAGTTATAAGAGTCTGGACGACGAGGTTAACAAGTCATGAAACGCGTGATTCCGCTCATTCTGCTTTTGGTGATTGGTGGCGCAGTGGCATATTACCATCCGCAGTGGTTCCGCAAGCCCACCAGTGAAAATGTCCTCAAGCTGTCAGGAAATATTGAAGCGCACGAAAGTTTGGTCAGTTTCAAAGTGACCGGACGCATCATCGCTCTGCCCGTGGATGAAGGCATGACCCTGAAAGGCGGCGACTTGGTGGCTCGGCTTGATAATGACGATTACCGGCAACAGGTGGCCGTGGACGACGCGACGGCCCGCCTCCGCAATCGGCAACTCGCTTTGGGCCTCGCGGGCAGCCGCGCGCAGGATATCGAGGCAGCCAAACTCTCGATGCTCGACGCTCAAGCCGACCTCGATCAGAAACAAAAGGATTTCGCCCGCTACCAGGCGCTCTATGAGAAGGACGAAATTCCGGGTCAAACGCGCGACCAGGCCGCCACCAATGTCACGCGGGCGCAGGATACCTATGATCGCGACCAGCAAATCTACAACGAACTCGTGGAAGGAACGCGCAAGGAAGAGTTGGAGGTTGACCGCGCCAATGTTCACCAAGCCACACAGACGGTGAGCATGTCTCATATTCGTTTGACGTACACAGTGCTACGCGCACCCTTCAATGGCGTGGTCCTAGTGCGGCAGGCCGAGTTGGGAGAGGTCGTATCACCCGGCACGCCCATCGTGACGCTAGGCGACCTGGACCATCTGTGGGTCCGCGTGTATGTGCCGGAGACAGACCTCGGCAAGGTCCATTGGGGCCAGACAGTTGACGTGCGCACGGATACATTTCCAGACAAGGTCTATCCTGGGCGCGTCTCCTTCATCTCTTCGGAGGCCGAATTCACGCCTAAGAGCGTGCAGACCGAAAAGGAACGTGTGACGTTGGTCTACCGAGTCAAAGTGGATCTGGATAATCCCCGCCAAGAGCTAAAGCCGGGAATGCCGGCCGATGTCGATATTAAAGTGCAGTAGTTAGGATGTTATGGATTTATCACCGGCCATCATCGTCTCTTCCTTGAGCAAGCATTTTGGCAAAGTGCGCGCCGTCGACGGTCTCAGCTTTGAAGTATTCGCAGGAGAGATTTTTGGGCTCGTCGGGCCCGATGGCGCCGGCAAAACCACCACGCTCCGGATGCTTTCGGGCGTGATGGGAACCGATTCGGGTTCGGTCACGATCGCCGGCTGCGACGTCGTGCGCGACCCAGAAGGCGCCAAGTCGCTTCTGAGCTACATGTCACAGCGGTTCGGCCTTTATGAGGATCTGACAGTCGACGAAAACATTCGATTTTATGCGGACCTGTTTGGCGTTCACCGTAAGCAGCGGATGCAACGCTCCCAGGAATTATTGTCGGCGGCGGGACTCGGTGACTTCCGGAACCGGCTCGCCGGGAATCTCTCCGGTGGAATGAAGCAAAAGCTCGGCTTAGTTTGCGCCCTGATTCACACGCCCAAAGTGATTCTGCTCGATGAGCCGACCAACGGTGTCGACCCGGTATCACGGCGGGATTTCTGGCGCATTCTCTATTCCCTGGTGGCCGAGGGCGTGGCCATTCTCACTTCCACATCCTACCTCGACGAAGCGGAGCGCTGCCATCGCGTAGGCCTGCTGCACCAGGGCCGAATGCTGTTTTGCGACCGGCCTGAGGAATTGAAGCGCCGATTCCCTGGTGAGATTTTGGCCGTGCACGCGACGCATCCCGAGCAAGTGCGCGCGTCATTGGTGGGCGCCCCGGGAGTGCGCAGCGCGTTGCTGGTGGGCGACCGCGTCCATCTGTTCGTGGACGATGCCGGCCGACGATTGCCGGAGCTGCGCGCACAGATGGATTCCGCAGGAATCAGCTACGATTCCGTTCAACCTGTATCGCCGACGATTGAGGACTTGTTTGTATCGGCCGTGGAGACCAAACCCGAGGCTGCCGAGGAGGCGAAACCATCATGAATGGAACTGAAGCCTCTGTGACGGTCGAAAGCTTGACCAAACGCTTCGGAACTTTTGTCGCGGTGGATAGCATCAGCTTCCAGGCGCATCGGGGCGAGATCTTTGGCTTCCTCGGGCCGAACGGCGCGGGCAAGTCCACCACTATCCGGATTCTCTGCGGCCTGCTCCGGCCCACTTCCGGCCTCGCGCGCGTGGCAGGAGTTGACGTTGCCAAACAGCCGGAAGCGGTGCGCGAACAAATTGGCTACATGTCGCAGAAATTTTCCCTCTATAACGATTTGAAAGTCATCGAGAATCTCCGCTTTTTTGCCGGGTTATATAGTGTGCCCACCAAGGCTCTTCCCGAGCGTCTGGGTTGGGCCCTTCACATGGCGGGGCTGGAGGGCCGTGAGGAAACCCTTACTCGCGAACTGGCCGTTGGGTGGAAACAACGGTTGGCACTTGGGTGCGCAGTACTACACCGTCCTCCCATCGTCTTTCTTGATGAGCCCACTTCGGGCGTTGACCCCGTGTCGCGCCGAAAATTCTGGGAATTGATTCAGCAGATGGTGAGCGAGGGCATCACGGTGTTCGTCACCACTCACTACATGGACGAGGCGGAATACTGCAATCGCCTGGTGCTGATCGATCGCGGACGCATCGTGGCCATGGGCACGCCCACGGAACTGAAAACTCGGTCAATGAAGGGTCAACTCGTATTGGTGGAATGCGAACCGCTGGGGCCGGGATTGGAGGCTCTGAGCCAGGCGCCCGGGGTCCTCGACGCCGCGGTATTCGGTAGCAGCCTGCATGCCGCCGTGGTCGACGCCCAAGCGGCGTTGCCGGGAATCCGTGCCGCCCTCGAAGCCCGCGGGCTGAAGCTGGGGAGGCTCGAGCAAATTCATCCCAGCCTCGAAGATGTATTCGTTAATCTCACGGCCTCTCGTGAGTCCAAACCGGAGAGAGCCGCATGAGCCTGCGCCGCATTTTCGCCATGATGCGCAAAGAGGTCATCCAGATCTGGCGCGATCCTCTCAGTCTCCTGGTGATCTTCGCCATGCCGGTCGTGCAGCTTGTTATTTACGGCTACGGAGTGAATCTGGATATCAAGCACATCCCCCTCTGTGTTTACGACCGGGACGGAACACAGTTCAGCCAGGATCTGTTGAAGTGCTTCCAGGGCACCGAGTATTTTTCAATCGTCCACGTTGCGGAGAACTACCAAGACGTCTTGGAGCAGATTAACCACGGAGCCTGCTCAGTGGCCGTGGTGGTTCCGCCGCAGTTCTCCGAGTACATGCACTCTCGCGGGCAGGCGTCGGTACAGGCATTGCTCGATGCCAGCGACAGCAATACGGCCAGCATCGGGATGGGCTATGCGCTAAGCATCATCCAAACGTACTCCCAAGACATTCAGGTCCAATGGCTGCAACGGAACGGAATGACCTCTGTGACGCCCAACGTCACCTTGCAGCCCCGGACTTGGTTCAATGAAGATCTGGAGAGCATGTCGAATATCGTGCCCGGCGTGGTGGCGATGGTTATGGCCGTCGTGGGAGCCTTCCTGACATCGCTCACCATCGCCCGCGAGTGGGAGCGCGGCACCATGGAGCAGTTGATCGCCACTCCCGTACGAAAACTCGAAATACAAATGGGAAAGCTGATTCCTTACTTTGTCATCGGAATGATGGACACAGCTCTCTGCGCCGCCGCGGCAATCTGGTGGTTCCAAGTACCCTTCCGTGGAAGTTGGAGTGTGCTGTATGCCTGCTCGGCGCTGTTTTTGATCGTAGTATTGTCACTGGGATATTTGTTTTCGGTCACCGCCAAGACTCAGCTCGCAGCCAGCCAGTTGGCGCTGCTGGTGACCCTGCTTCCGACGTTCCTTCTTTCCGGCTTCATCTTCCCCATCGATCAAATGCCCGTCGTCGTGCAATGGATAACCCACATCCTGCCGGCGCGTTACTACGTTTCCATACTGCGCAGCGTATTTCTGAAGGGCACCTCGGTACGGGTTATGGCTGCGGACATCATCTCCTTGGCTATTATCGCCCTGCTTTTGATCATCAGGGCAACTCGCGCGTTTCAAAAGAGGCTGGAATGAAACTGACCGCTTCTCTTCGGCGCATCGGTAACATGGTGAAGAAGGAGTTCATCCAGACGCTGCGTGACCCGCACATGCGCTGGCTGCTTTTCGGCCCACCGCTCGTCCAAATGTTGGTCTTTGGCTATGCGGCCACCCTTGATGTGAAAAATGTGACCCTCTCGGTGCTCGACCGGGATAATACCCAAGAGAGCCGCGAATTGGTGGCGCGCTTTTCCTCCAGCCGTTACTTCCACTTGAGCGATTATGCCAACCGGCACGCGGATCTTAGCGACGGACTCGAGCGAGGCGATGTTTTGGCCGCGATGCAAATCGATTCAGGATTCGCTCAGCGCCTGCGCAACGGCCAGGGTGCGACCGTGCAAGTGTTGGTGGACTGTTCCAACTCGAATACGGCCCTCGTCGCGCTGGGTTACATCAACCAGATCGGCGCACGGTTCAGCCAGGACTTCCAACTTGACCAAATGCAGCGCACGGCGCCGCAAAAGGCCTCATCACTGCCGCAAGTCGGCCTTGAGGTCCGCCCGTGGTTTAATGCCGGACTCGAAAGCCAGTGGTATTTCGTCCCCGGAGTCATCGGCAACGTCCTATTGATCCTGGTCATGATGCTCACTGCTTTCGCCGTAGTGCGGGAGCGGGAAATCGGTACTCTCGAGCAAATCATGGTCACCCCCATTCGCCGTTGGGAGTTCATCCTGGGAAAAACCATTCCCTTTTTCCTGGTCGGCTGCGTTGATGCCACACTTATTGCCGTGGTCGGAACGTTTTGGTTCCGCGTACCGTTTCGCGGGAGCTTGTGGGTCCTGACTTTGGGGTTAGTGGTCTTCATCCTGGCAGGTTTGGGCTTGGGCTTGTTCCTCTCTACGGTCTCGGCCAACCAGCAACAGGCCATGATCGCTTCCTTCTTCTTCACAATGCCAATGATCACGCTTTCCGGGTTCGGCACCCCCGTCGCCAGCATGCCCCCTGTGCTTCAAAAAATCGGCCTCGCCAATCCCTTGCTCCACGTGATGGTCATCCTTCGTGGTGTCTACTTGAAGGGAGTCGGGATTGATGTGCTGTGGCCGCAGATCGCCGCGCTTGCAGGCATTGCAGCCTTCCTTCTAACCATCAGTATCCTGCGTTTTCACAAATCCCTGGAGTAGGTGTGTGCTGGCGCGAAATGATCTGTCGTGCTGCCGCGAAATCAGCCTCGGAACTTCGAGCGGATTACGCTGATGCTGCGGATTGTGTGTCGTCTCCGATTCAGAAGGTTCCTGCGGGATAAGCGGTCCGGAGGCCTAATGATTAGTTCGGCCTCCCTCCCTTTTGCGCGCCAATCCAACGGTCCATGTTCTCCTCGAGGACATCCAAGGGCAACGGTCCATCGCCCAGCACGGCGTCGTGGAAAGCGCGCAGATCGAAGCGGTCGCCAAGTTGGTGGCGGGCGCGCTCACGCAACTCGAGGATTTTCATCTGTCCCAGCTTATAGGCCAACGCTTGCCCGGGCCAGGAAATGTAACGGTCAACTTCCGTTTCGATATTCTGTTCGTCCATTGCGGTGTGTTGGCGGAAGAAGTTCACCATTTGCTGGCGTGGCCAGTGCTGCGCGTGCACGCCGGTATCCACCACCAGGCGCAGTGATCGCCACATTTCATTTTCGAGTCGTCCGTACTCGCTGTAGGGGTCTTGGTAGAAACCCACTTCCTTTCCCAGCCGCTCAGCATAGAACGCCCATCCTTCGGAGTAAGCATTGTAAGAGGAGAATCGGCGGAAAGGAGGCAGGTCCGTCTGCTCCTGGGCAATCGAGAATTGCAGATGGTGGCCGGGGATGCCCTCATGGTAGGCGATGGCCTCCACGTTCAGGAGCAGTCGATGCGTCGGGTCGTACTCGTTCACGTTGATCCGACCCGGGCGAGATCCGTCACCAGCGCCGATCGAATAGTCGGCAGGGACGGCATTGGCCGCGCGAAACGCCTCCATGGGCACGACGATGAGTTTGTTCTTCGGCAAGCGGCCGAACAATTGCGGAAGCTTGGCATACATCTGATCCGTGTAACGCTTGTATAAACCCAGAATCTGCTCACCCGAGGTCCCATACAGCTTTGGGTCTTTTCGAATGTGTTCATTGAAACTGGGCAAATCGTTGTAACCCTGCTGGCGCGCAATCTTTAGCATTTCCGCTTCCATCTCCGCCACCTGCTTGAGCCCCA
>Ga0181520_10010304_pt1 | contig 12579 bp, 9 predicted proteins | sample PEATcosm2014_Bin_29_FD_132451 | JGI IMG/M metagenome (GOLD analysis project Ga0181520, IMG submission 132451) | Peatland microbial communities from MTU Mesocosm Facility, Houghton, MI, USA - PEATcosm2014_Bin02_30_metaG | ecosystem: Environmental > Terrestrial > Soil > Wetlands > Peat | place...
GCACCGCAGGCAGCGGCGAGCAGGGCCGCGCGAGCCAGTCCGGAGCAAACGAAGCGCATAACTCTCATGGGAGACCAGCATACCACGCGCCTAACTTAGCGGCTAGCCGCCGGCAGCCTGCGCCAGCGGGACTAAAATTGACGGAGAAACAGGCGCGTTAGGCGCGTAGGAGCTTTCAAATGGTAGCTAGCTTTACGGTGGTGCCGATGGGCGTTGGCGAGTCGGTAAGTCATCTGGTGGCAGAGTCGCTCAAGATTGTGGATGCCTCCGGGCTGGACTATCAGCTGGGTCCCATGCAGACCGTGGTGGAAGGCGAAGCGGAGCAGGTGATGGCTACCATCATGGCCTGCCATCGCCGCATGAGGGAGCTGTCTCCGCGCGTGCTCACCACTATCTCCATTGACGATCGCCAGGGCGCGACCAACCGCCTCCGCGGCAAAGTGGCCGACGTGGAAAAGCAGTTAGGCAAGACGCTGCGGCGGGTGTCGGGAGAATAAGCCATGCAGGCATTGCATGCAGCGGACTGACGGGCTAGATCATCCCGGGTCCCCGAACGCTAGGGACCAGGGGCACCCGCCTATTGCAGCAGCTTGACCACTTCCTGGTTCATGGAATTGGCCTGGGCAATGGCGGCGATGGCCATTTGCATCTGTACCTGCTCCATCGCCAGCGCGCTGGTTGCGGTGCCGTAGTTGGTAGCCTGGATGGAGTTGACAGCGGCAAGAGTATTCTCCTCCTGCGTGCTCAACACCGTGGATTGCGCGGAGAGGGTATTGATCTGCGCCCCCAGGTAGCCGTCCTGCGACGAGACCGCGGAGATGGCCGAGTTGATTCCGGTCAGAGCAATAGCTGCGCCCGCGGCCGTGGTCAGGCTGGTGCCACTCAGGTCCACCGCGCTGCCCCCGCTGTAGGCCAGTGTGCCCGGCGTGCTGCCAACGGCGGCAGTATAGGCCACAGCTCCACCGTTGCTGCCCACCTGCGCTGAAGAGAGCGACGAGAAGGTGAGCGAGTCGATAAAGGAGCCCAGCAGCGACCCGTCGCTGGTAAAGTTGTCCACCGTGCGCCCAAACACCGCCTGCTGGTTGAACGTGGTGGTGTGCCCGATGTTGGTAATCTCCGCCAGAATCGACTGATACTCCTGGTCGGCTGCCGTGTGCTGGCCGCTCGTGAGCGTGCCGTTCGAGCTCTCCGTGGCTAGGGTTACAGCACGGGTCAGCAACCCGGTCACCTGCGACAGCGCGCCATCGGCCACGCGCAGCATCGACATGGATTCCTGCGTGTTGATGACCGATTGCGACAGCGACGCAACGTTGGCGTTCATGGCGTTCACCATGGACATCCCCGCGGCGTCGTCCGCGGCTGAATTGATCCGCGACCCAGAGGCCAGCTGCTCCAGCGTGGAGCCCATGCGCGCACTTAGGCGATTGAGGTTGTTGATCCCCTCAAGCGCCGACATGTTCGCTAATAAGCTCAGAGACACAGAGGGTCCTGTGCGGATAGCCCCGCATCTCTGTTCTTCGCCCTATTAGCAGGGCTACGCGAGTTGGCTGGTATCGGGACAAGCCGAAGAGAACCTTCGGCGGACGGGCGGGACCATCAAAATGAAGGGATAAAATCAGTTCCGTGGCCGCATTTCAGTCCTTCAGGACACGTACTCTGGGTGCCCCAGGACTCACTTTTGAGACCTGGGAAAGCACAAATCCCTGGGCTTGCGGTTCTAGATCTCTTTCTGAGATGGTGAAGGCCGAAATTTCACAGGTCTCCCACCCATTTCCGCAAAGAACGCGGGAATGGATGGGGCACGGAAGTCCTTCGCAAAAGGAGAACCGCTCTAGCGTTGTGCGCTGGAACGGCGCGCAGCCTGATGGCGGCGGTGGAACCACGAAACCATAAGATAGTCGAACGTAATTAGGATCAGAGCGCCAAAGCAGTCCAGCAGAACATCGCGAAACTGCCCGGTGCGATTGGGCAAGAAGGTTTGGTGCCACTCGTCGCTTCCGGCAACCAGGAAGGTGCACACCATGGAGAGGCCGGCACAAAACAGGAAGGAATGCTCCTCCAGTACCCGACGCCATGCACGCAACCAAGCCAGTCCCACCAGGCCGTAGCCCAGAAAATGGCCGCTCTTGCGGATGTAATGGTGGATCATCTCCCAGCTTGCATCGGAGAAGCGCCCAAAAAGGGCTTCAACCATGCCGCGCAGCGGGCCGGTGGTGTGGTCGGCCCCCATGAACTCGGTGGACTCCAGGCAGATCACGGCGGTGGCCAGTGCCACAGGCCACCAGGTGGAGACCCAGAAGGTGGCCCGCGGCGGCTTACTCGACATGATAGTTGGGAGCCTCGCGCGTGATGATGACGTCGTGCACGTGGCTTTCGCGCAGGCCAGCACCGGAGATGCGCACAAAGCGCGCCCGCTCGTGCAACTCGGGAATGGTGCCGCAGCCCACGTAGCCCATGCCGGAGCGCAGACCGCCAACCAGCTGGAAGACCATGGCCTCCAACGGTCCGCGATAGGGAACGCGGCCCTCAATACCCTCCGGCACAAATTTGCCCAGCCGGTTCTCGGAGCTGGTTTCGCGATGCACCACGTCCACCGAGCCGCCGTTGGTCGCAGCCAGATCGGCCGTGGACTGGAAGTAGCGCTCGCCCGAACCCTGGTTCATGGCGCTCAGCGATCCCATGCCGCGATAGGTCTTGAAGCTGCGGCCCTGGTAGAGAATCGTCTCGCCCGGGCTCTCATCCACCCCGGCAAACAGCGAGCCGATCATCACCGCGTCAGCGCCGGCCGCAATGGCCTTGGTAATCTCGCCTGAATACTTGATGCCGCCATCGGCAATCACCGGAATGCCGCGTTCGCGGGCCGCGCGGGCCGCCTCCGCAATGGCGGTAATCTGCGGCATGCCGGCGCCGGTCACCATCCGCGTGGTGCAGATGGAACCGGGGCCAATGCCCACCTTGATGGCGTCCGCGCCGGCGTCAATCAACGCCATTGCGCCCTCGTAGGTGGCCACATTGCCGGCCAGAAGCCCAACGTTCGGAAAGGCCTTCTTCACCTGGCGCACTGCTTCCAGCACGCGCGAGCTGTGGCCGTGTGCGGAATCAATCGCCAGCACGTCGGCCCGGGCGCGAATCAACTCGGCCGCGCGTTCCAGAAAGTCGCCCGTGGCGCCAATGGCTCCGCCCACGCGCAGCCGACCCTGATCGTCCTTGCAGGCGTTCGGGTACTTCAGCTTCTTCTGGATGTCCTTGACCGTGATCAGGCCCTTGAGTTCGTAATTGTCGTTCACCACCAGCAGCTTTTCCACGCGATGCTTGTGCAGAATCTGCTCGGCTTCTTCCAGAGTGGTGCCCACCGCAACCGTGATCAGGTTCTCTTTGGTCATCACGTCGCCAACGGGAATATCGGTGCGGGTTTCAAAGCGCAGGTCGCGGTTGGTCAAAATTCCAACCAGCTTCTTGCCCCGCGTCACCGGCACGCCAGAGATCTTGTAGCGCCGCATCACGTCCAGCGCGTCGCCAATCATCTGGTCGGGACCAATGGTCACCGGGTCCACAATCATGCCGCTCTCGGAGCGTTTCACCTTGTCAATCTCGCCAGCCTGGTCGGCCATGGAGAGATTGCGGTGCACAATCCCAATGCCGCCCTGCTGCGCCATGGCAATGGCCATGCGCGACTCAGTGACCGTATCCATGGCCGAGCTGAGCAGCGGGGTGTTCAGGGTAATCGCGCGCGTGAGCTGGGTCTGGGTGCTCACCTGCGCGGGTACCACATCGCTGTAGGCAGGAACCAGCAGCACGTCATCAAAAGTCAGGGCTTCAAGCAGGTTGTTGGTCAGCATATGCTCTTATGCGCCTGGCAACAGGGGACTCAGGTCCCCGGTGTGGCAGGCGCTTCGTTCTATTGTAGCGGACAGAAAACCGGCTTCCGCGCACCGGCACGGCCATTTCCAGCCATTTTCGCGGCAAAGTAACCAAACTGGACCCAGGGCTCAAATGGGAGAGGTCCCGCTAGCAGCATTCGTCCCGGCCATCAGGCCACGTCTTTCGCACGGGAACCGGAAGCCAGCCCCAAGTGGAACTTGCGCGGCCCTTCCGCCATCAATCCCAGCAACTGCCAGAAAGGTTGCGGCTTGCCAAAGTAATAGCCCTGCAGGAACACGGGCAGATCGGCTCCGATAAAGTACTCAGCCTGCTCCAGAGTCTCCACGCCTTCCACAATCACCGCCAGCTTCAGTGCCTGTGCCATGGACAGAATCTGGGGCAAAATGCAGATGGTCACTGACTCCGTCCCGATGGCCTGGGTAAAAACCTTGTCGATCTTGATCGCGTCGACGGCCAGGTCATGCAGGTAGGCCAGACTGGAGTAGCCGGTGCCAAAGTCGTCAATGTGAACGCTGTGGCCCTGCTCGCGCAAGGTGCGGATGGTCTCCATCGCCTGCTGGTTGCGTACCGTCGAGCTCTCCGTGATCTCGATGGCGATGCGCGCGGGTTCCACCTTGGCTGAGGCGAGCGCTTTGTGGAGCATGGGCAGAAAGCGTGCATCGCTCAGGTCCGCGGCAGTGATGTTGATGCTCACGCTGAAGTCGTTACGGTAGCGCAGCACCTCGCCAAAGTCGCGCAGTACCCGGTGTACCACCAGCTTGGTCAGCTCGCCGATAAAGCCGTGTTCTTCAGCCATGCGGACGAACATATCCGGAGGCACGTTGACCTGGGAGTCGTCCGCCCAGCGCGCCAGCGCCTCCGCCCCCGCCATGCGCCCGGTGCCCAGCTCCATGATTGGCTGATACGCCAAACCGATCCGCCCTGCGCGAATTGCCCGCCGCAGTTGCTTTTCCAGCTTCTTGTTGTTGACGTAAAAACTAAAGAAGATAAAGCCCACCATGCCGCAGATCGCACCCGACAGAGCGATGCCCGCGTTGTATCCGTTGCGGTTGGCGGCAATCAACTCGTCCACCGTGGACCAGGTGGTCACGCAGTCAAAAAAGCGTACCGAGCAGAGCGTGGCGTAGAGGTGATCGCCAGAGCGCATGATCCCTTCGTGTGCCAGTATCTTTGGGCTCAGGCTCAGATCCTCGCCCAGCAGAAAACCTCGCTTCAGGGTGGGCGCATGCATGGCGGTAATGGCAAAGTGCATGGGCACAGCCTCAAGATGCAGTCGCGTCTGGGGCGTAAACACTACGTAGGAGTTGCCACGCGCCAGCAGCAGGGTGGTCGGCTCGTGGTTCCGGTAGGCCGCAACATTCATGAAAATCTGTGTGCCGTCCTGCTGCGCAAAAGCCGGTGCACCTATCTCGATGGGCTTATGAGGGGCACCCAATGCCGCGGAGCACCGAATACCGTCCTGATTCCATCGCCCCGCATCCTTTACCAGCTCCGATTCAAAGATCAGGGCGCGAAAGTATCCAATATCGGCAGCAGAACAGGCTGCGTGTTCGGATGCGTCGGCGGCAGCCAGCGCCGTGCGCAGCTCCGCGGACAAGGATTCGTCGTCGGCGACCAGTCGGGCTGCGTACTGCTCCAGGTGCGCTTGCGCCATCTTCACAACCAGCTCGCGCACCGCCATCTCGCCCAAAAAGAGGCCTGCTGCCACGGCCCCAACCGCGGCCGCAACTGTCACACCTAGCCCGCGGAAATTAAAGTGCATTTTCATGGAGTTGTTTCGCTCAGATCTTAAGAAGTAGCAGGACTGAAAGGTTCATCGGGTGAAGGGAGGTGAATCTTCAGCGATCTCTATCCAAATAGCGGGACAAATCGCACCTGCAGTCTAACCCCGCTGCCGCAGGGCCTGCTCCACCACCCGCTGCATCTCGGCCTCAGGTGCGGTGATGCCCGTCCAGATCTCAAACTGCCCCGCCCCCTGCTGTACAAACATCTCTATGCCACCAATGGTTTGCAGGCCGCGCGCGGCCGCCAGCTTCAGAAGCGGCGTCTCCAGCGGGTTGTACACCATGTCGAAGACCAGCCCGGCGTTCAGCTGATTCTCCTCGATCGGCAACTGCTGCTCCACGCCCTTCATGCCGCACGGCGTGGTGTTGATGAGCGCGTCAAAGTGCTGCGTGGCCAACTCCTCCATCCGCAGCGCCTGCGCCCCAGCCTGGGCAGCCAGCTTGACGGCCGTCTCCAGGGTGCGATTCACCACAAAAACCTCCGCGCCCTCTTCCACCAGGCCAAACACCGCTGCCCGCGCCGCGCCGCCCGCACCCAGCACTGCAATCCGCGCGCCCCTCAGCCTGAGCCTGCGTTTCAGCGGCCGAACCACTCCGGCCACGTCGGTATTGAACCCGGAGAGTTTGCCATCCGCGCCGACGCGCAGTGTGTTGCAGGCGCCAATCTTCTCTACCAGCGGGTCCATTGCGGAAAGGTGCGGCAGCACCTCCAGCTTCAGCGGCATGGTCACGGCCACCCCGGCCAGGGGCAGCTCGCGGGTCAGCTTCAGCAGGTCATCCAGCTCCCGCACCCGCAGGGGCAGCATCACGGCGTTCACGCCCTCCAACCGGTAGGCGGCATTGTGCATCAAGGGCGACAGCGAGTGGCCAATGGGGTTCCCCGCCACGCCCAAGATGCGCGTGTCCTTGTCGATCTTTTCAATGTGGTACAGCTCGCGCAGGGTGCCCACGGTGACTTGGCCGGGAGCGGTGCCTGCGCCCTGGTCCGGCGCGGCAAAGGTGAAGCTGGCTCCCGTGCGAGGCCCCAGCACCCGGCTCACCAGCCCCTCCTCGCCCATGGCAATGCCCACAATCCGGGTATGGGGGGATCGGTCCTCAATCAGTCGCAGCACGGCCAGATTATCCGCCAGCGTCCGCGCCGTCGAAACCACCTTCACAAACTCTGGCTTGTAGACCTCAATCCGGGCAGCGGCTTCCGCCAGATTCCCCGTATGGCTGAAGTCGTGAAAGCTGACCAGCAGTGATGCGCCCGCGGCATGAACCCCCGCGCGGAAGCTCTCCATCTGCGCGGACTGTGTCTCCTCAGCCGACTCCACTTCCAGGTCCACAATCCCGCAGCCAGCCTCGGCGGCGGCAAGCAGCAGCTCCAGCTCCGCCTCCAGCGATCCCGCAAAGCTTCCCCCATTCGGCTGGCGGCGGCACGTGCCAATGGCCGTCAGTCCATGGTGCCGCGCCAAAAACTCCTTCAGTAGCGCGATAGCCTCTGCTGGCTCTGGCACCGAGTCCAGCCGGAACTCCAGAAACTGCGCGTCGTGGGCAGCCGCTTCGGCGTGCTCCATCAGCTCCGCCGGAGTCGTTCCCTGAATCGCGATGCAGAGCTGGCCCACCTGCGGGCGGTGAGGGGCTGAGGTAGGCGTGTGGGCTGCAGCGGGATGTGTCTCCTGAGGCATAGTTCAATTGTGGCATTTTTTCATCCGGCTCACGCTTGAATGCACCGTGCCCCATCCATTCCCGCGTTTTTTGCGGAAATGGGTGGGATACCCATGAAACCTGGGTCTACCCACCATCCAAACCCCGCCCATTCTTCCCTGCCGCATGGATCGTCCGCCCCCCTTCTGCATCCGATAGGTGAGGATAGTAGACAAGGAGCTCGCATGTCACGCCAGACCGACCCCATCGCCGTAACCCCAGATCTTCACGTATGGGAGGCGGAGGGCGCCGCCCTCACCGCCCCAGCCCTGACCGCATGGGTCTCAGCCCGGCTCGAAGCCCACCAGGCAGCACTGGCCGCGATTGCCACCGTTCCGGCCCCGCGCACCCCGGAGAACACCCTCCGCCTCTACGACGTGGCCATTGAGCAGCTCTGCCTGGCCGGTTCGCAAGTGGGCCTGCTCAAGTCAGTGTCTGCTGACGACGCGGTCCGCGACCAGGCTCTTCAGGAGGCACAGCGCGTGGCCATGGCGGGCAGCAAGCTCAGCCTCAACCGCGAGGTCTACGACGCGCTGGCTGCCGTGGATCTGGCCGGCGCAAGCCCCGTCACCCGCCATTACGTGGAGCGCACCCTGCTCGGCTACCGTTTGGCCGGCGTCGACCGCGACCAGGCCACCCGCGACCACCTCCAGCAGCTCCAGGAAAAGTGCACCGAGCTCTCTCTAGCCTTCAGCCACAACCTCCAGGAGGGCGGCAAGCAGGTGGAGGCTACCCCCGAAGAGCTGGCCGGTCTGCCCGCGGACTTCATCGACCGCCACAAGCCCGATGAGAACGGCAAGATCCTGCTCACCACCGACTTCCCGGACATGCAGCCGGTCATGATCTTTGCCACCTCCGCCGCGCTCCGCCAGCGCATGTTCCTGGCCTACAACACCCGCGCCTATCCGGTGAACCAGCAAGTTTTGCTGGACCTTCTGGCCACTCGCCAGCAGATTGCCACCGTGCTCGGCTTTCGTAGTTGGGCCGACCTTGCCACCGCCGACCAGATGATCGGCTCCGCGGCCAACGTCCGCGCCTTCATCCACAAGCTCAGCGAAGCCAGCCTCGCTGGCGCCAAACAGGAACACCAGCTCATCCTCGACTTTGCCCGCACCCGGCAGCCCGGCCTGGAAGCGATCGACATCACCAGCCGTAGCTACTGGTACGAGCTCTTCCGCCGCCAGACCTTCCACTTCGACTCCCAGTCCGTGCGCCCTTACTTCCCCTACGCGCAGGTGGAGGCGGGCGTGCTGGCCACCGCCGCCAAGCTCTTCAAGGTGGAGTTCCGCCCCTCCCAGCAAAAGCCCTGGCACCCCTCCGTCACCGTCTACGACGTTTATGACAAGGGCGAGCTGGCCGGCCGCTTCTACCTCGACATGCACCCCCGCGACGGCAAGGACAAGTGGTTCTGCGCCACCTCGGTCGTCACCGGCGTGCGCAACCGCTATCTACCGGAGGCCGCGCTCATCTGCAATTTTCCAGGCGGTGAAGACGGCGACCCCGGCCTGATGGAGTACTCCAACGTCGTCACCTACCTGCATGAGTTCGGCCACCTGATGCACGCCCTCCTGGGCGGGCGCACGGAGTGGGCGGGCGTCTCCGGCTTTGCCACCGAGGGCGACTTCATCGAAGTGCCTTCGCAGACCCTGGAAGAGTTCTTCCGCGACGAAAAGCTGCTCCAGGACGTGGCCCTCCACTACCAGACCGGCGAGCCGCTCCCTTCTGACCTGATCCGCTGCATGAAGGGGGCTGACGCCTTTGGCCGGGCCGACTGGGTGCGCTCCCAGCTGAACTACACCTCCCTCTCGCTCGACCTGCATGACCAGGACCCCGCCGGGCTCGATCTGGATGCGAAGATTCGCTCCACTTACGAGTCCTTCCAGCCCTGGACCTGGGCGGAGGGCAACCGCATGTACGCCAGCTTCGGCCACCTTGTCGGCTACTCCTCCAACTACTACACCTACGCCCTCGACAAGGTCATCGCCATCGACTTCTTCAACCAGTTCGATCCCGCCGACCTGCTGGACTCGAAGGCGGCGGAGCGGTATCGCACCGAGGTCCTGGAACAAGGCGGTTCCAAGCCCGGCCGTGAGATGGTCCGCGCCTTTCTCGGCCGCGACGAGGATTTTTCCGCCTTCACCCAGTGGCTCAACGAAGAGTTCGAGACCGGTCTGATTCAATCTTCATGACCTCAGGCCAACTGACCTCGCCCCTCCGCACTCCTGGTCCGGCCCTGCAACAAAAGCCCCGTGCCCCATCCATCCCGCGTCTTGTGCGGGATGGGTGGGACAGAGCGGCACGATTAGTGGACCGGATCAATAGGCGCTAGCGTGGGAAAGAACCAACCCCAATCAATCTCTGCCAACTTGCCATGCAATCGAGCCCTGTGCCCCATCCATTTCTGCGCTTTTTTGCGGAATGGGTGGGATAGATCGACATGATTAGAGGGCAGTATCCCTACCGGCGTTCCAGGCCGCCGTAGCCGCGCCGATCCTCGTGGCCGTAGCCCCGGCCGCGGCGCGCCTCTCCCTCGTTGCTCCGGAAGCCTCGCCGCTCGTTCTGGAACTGCCACCGTCCAGGCACCCAGTAGTCGTTGGCCATGTAGCCGTTGGACCAGGCATAGCCCGGACCGGGGCTGGGCGGCACGTAGGCCACCGGACCCCGCATGCGACCGCCGAACTCGGCTGCCTGCGCCGGCATTGCGCCCAACGCTGCTGCCCCTGCCACCATGGCCGCACCCAGCATCCACGTCTTCATCCCTGTCATAACTCCTCCAACCTGGCCCGGCGCTGTGCAGTCGCTGGCCCCGGCTCGGTTCCGGGTGGCTTGGCTGGTACTGCCCCCCGTCTTTGCCGGTGATGGAGGTACAAACACTGTGGAGAGAAAAGGTTGCAGCTTCTACCGCAAAATAAAGCTGCGCAACATTGGCCGCAAAGTGGGGTTCCAAGACGGTTTCTTCGCGGAGGATGGGCATCGCGGACCCCGGCCCAGGGGCGCTCGGCCGGCGAATGGAATGGGCCAGTGGGCGCGGATGGTAAAGTTGTTTCCATCCCTATGTTTGCCACCTCGCAGCACGCACACTTCATCGGAATTGGCGGTATCGGCATGAGCGGTATTGCCGAGATCCTGCTCAGCCTGGGCATGAAAGTCTCCGGATCGGACCTTCGCCGCGGCCCCGTCACAGACCGGCTGGAAAAGCTGGGGGCCACCATCTACCAGGGCCACGACGCGGCCAACATCGCCGGAGCCACGGTGGTTGTGACCAGCTCCGCGGTGAGCCGGGCCAACCCCGAGGTGCTGGAGGCCCACGTGCGTAAAATCCCCGTGATCCAGCGCGCGGAGATGCTGGCCGAACTCATGCGGCTCAAGTACAGCATTGCCATAGCCGGCATGCACGGCAAGACGACCACTACCTCCATGGTGGCGGCCGTGCTCACCGCCGGCGGCCTGGACCCCACCGTGGTGGTGGGCGGCCGCGTGGACGCGCTCGGCTCCAATGCGCGCCTGGGAACCACCCAGTTTCTGGTGGCTGAAGCCGATGAGAGCGACCGCTCCTTCCTGAAGCTGTCCCCGATTCTGGCCGTCATCACCAACCTGGATCGCGAGCACATGGACACCTACCGCGACATGGCCGACGTGGAGACGGCGTTTCTGGACTTCATCAACCGCTTGCCCTTCTATGGCGCGGCCACGGCCTGCATCGATAATCCGCAGCTCAAGGCCATCCTGCCTCGCGCCCAGCGCCGGGTCTTTACCTACGGCATGGACGCGGAGGCCGACTATCGCTTGGAGCTGTTGGCCACCCCGGAAGGCCGGTTTGCGCGCTTCCAGGTGGTCACCGCCACCGGGGTTCTGGGCCCCTTTGAGCTCCACGTGCCGGGCCGCCACAATGTGCTGAACGCCACGGCGGCGGTAGCCATTGCCCACCAACTGGATGTACCGTCCGAAAAGATCGCTACCGGACTCAGCCACTTCCGCGGCGTTGACCGGCGCTTCCAGCAGCGCGGCGTGGCCCGCGGCGTGGCCGTTGTGGACGACTACGGCCACCATCCCACGGAGATTCGCGCCACCCTGGCCGCGGCCCGGGAGTGCGGCTATAACCGTATCCATGTGGTCTTCCAGCCCCACCGCTACACCCGCACCCTGGACCAGATGAGCGAGTTTCCCACCGCCTTTGCGGATGCCGACACGCTGGCCCTGCTGCCCATCTACGCCGCCAGCGAGGAGCCCATCCCTGGCGTCACCGCCGAGCGTCTGGCCGAGGTGATCACAGGTCCCCCCACAACCTTTGTCCCCGATTTCCCGGCAGCCATTGCGGCCGTGCTCAAGGTAGCCGCACCGGGCGACCTGGTCCTGACCCTGGGCGCGGGCAACGTCAGCCAGCTCGGCCCCCAGATTCTGGCCGCGCTGGAAAGCAAGTAAGCACCTGCGGTGCGGCCAACTCGCTTCGCGTCTGTGGCAACCGCATTTGGAAATATGCAAGGGATGAGGGGTACGGGCCTTAAAGGCAAGGGGCAATTCGGGTTTATGGGGCTTTGTATCAGGGCACGACTTTAGTCGTGCCGCCACGGGACCATAGAAGGATTAGGGCTTTAGCCCCTGCGGTGCGGACATTGCATGCAGCACCCTGCGTTCGAGCATTTCAGGCGGTTCGTGCGCCCTTCCGGGGCGCTGCGCTTTCGACTGCATCTCTCCCAGGACGTTGGGTCCGATCCAGACGTAGTAGAATTCGTGCACTCCAGCTGGAATGTATTTTGCTATTCTGTCTTTGATCGGGCAGGAGGGAAAGGGGTTTCTGTGCGGAAACCAGCTTTTATCCTTGTATTCCTTCTCCTCACACTTGGAGGCGTTTCCACTCATGCTCAGGCTGTGGATGGCAGTAAGAAGACAGCCGAACCGTTGCCGCCGGTCCTTGTCGCGGGCTTTAAGGCATACCTCGAAAAGGGACCGGAAGACGCCGTCCGCGTTTGGATCAAAGGCAGCGGCATCGATGACAGCAAGGATGCGCTGAGCCAGGCAAATAGCCTGCGCCAGGTGCAGGACTTCTATGGCTCCTATCGCAGTTTCGATGTCTTTAAGACGCGGATGGTCACGTCCAGAGTCGAAGCTTTCTATCTGGTTATGAACTACGATAAAGGCCCCCTCTTTGCCAAGTTCTTCTTCTACAAAACAGAACAGGGATGGGTCTTGGTAAATTTCAACTTCAACACCAAGGAAGAAGCTA
>Ga0181520_10010305_pt1 | contig 12579 bp, 14 predicted proteins | sample PEATcosm2014_Bin_29_FD_132451 | JGI IMG/M metagenome (GOLD analysis project Ga0181520, IMG submission 132451) | Peatland microbial communities from MTU Mesocosm Facility, Houghton, MI, USA - PEATcosm2014_Bin02_30_metaG | ecosystem: Environmental > Terrestrial > Soil > Wetlands > Peat | place...
ACTGGCCGGCGAAATCCGCACCGAGCTGATCGAAGGCCTCGCCAAAGGCGGCGGCCATCTCGGTCCGAACCTCGGCGTGGTCGAACTGACCATTGCCCTGCACAAGGTGTTCAGCACGCCCAGGGACAAATTTGTCTTCGACGTCAGCCATCAGGTTTATATCCATAAAATCCTGACCGGCCGCAAAAACCGTTTCCGCACCATCCGGCAGACGGACGGCCTGAACGGCTTTGCCCTCCGCACCGAAAGCGAACACGACAGCTTTGGCGCCGGCCACGCCGGCACTGCCCTTTCCGCCGCCCTCGGCATGGCGGCGGCGCGCGACAAGCGCGGCACCAACGAAAACGTCGTCTGCATCTTCGGCGATGCCGCCCTGACCAACGGCATTTCCTTTGAGGCGATGAACAACATCGCGCATACCACCAAAAAATTCATCGGCATCCTGAACGACAACGAATGGAGCATCGCCAAAAACGTCGGGGCCATTTCCGGCTACCTCAACAAGCTCATCACCAATCCCCGTTACAATCAGCTCGCAAAGGATTTTGAGAGTTTCGTGCGCCGGTTGCCCAAGGGCGACCTGGCGCTCAAGCTTGCGCACCGCGCCGAGGGCGGTTTCAAGGGCGCGCTAACGGGCGTTGGTTTGCAGCAGATCGTTCGCACCCCGGAAACCGATGGCCGCGGCGGCTATGGTTCGCCCGTGTTTTTCGAGGAAATGGGCGTCCGCTATTTGGGCCCGATTGACGGCCATAATCTGCCGCTGCTTATCAGCACGCTGGAATTCGCCAAACAATGTGATCACCCGATTGTCATTCATATTTTGACGCAAAAAGGCAAGGGCTTTGAAGCCGCGCTGAAGCAGCCGGAAAAATTTCACGGCCTCGGGCCTTACAACGCCCAGACCGGTGAAACCCCCGCCACCAAACCCGGCACACCGCCGGCCTATCAGGACGTCATGGGCCAGACCATGATCAAGCTGTGCCAGAAAAACAACAACATCGTCGGTCTCACCGCCGCCATGCCCACGGGCACCGGCATGAAGCATCTGGAAAAGGCCATGCCCGACCGTTATTACGACGTGGGCATTGCCGAGGAACACGCCGTCATCTTTGCCGCCGGCATGGCGACGATGGGCTACCGGCCGGTCGTGGCGATTTATTCCACTTTTTTACAGCGCGCCTACGACTGCATTCACCACGACGTCTGCCTGCAGGATTTGCCCGTGATTTTCTGCATGGATCGCGCCGGCCTTTCCGCCAACGACGGCCCGACCCATCACGGCCTGTTCGACATCTCCTACCTGCGCTGTTTTCCAAACGTCATCGCCATGGCGCCGGCCAACGAGGACGAACTGGCCGACATGATGCTCACCGCCACCACGTTGAGCCATCCGGCCTTTATCCGTTATCCGCGAGGAACGGCGGAAGGTGTGCCGCTAAAGGCCGAACCGCAGTTGCTCGAAGTCGGCCGGGCACAGATCGTTCAGACCTTTGCCAACAACAAGAAGCGCAAAGTCGCGCTGTTTGGCCTCGGCCCCATGAACACCATCGCGCGCAAAGCCGCCGCGCAACTTGCCGCGGAAGGCTACGATTGCGCCGTCATCAATCCGCGCTTTACCAAGCCCCTCGACGCCCCCGCGCACGAGACTTACGGCCACGAAGCCGAGCTGGTGGTGACGATTGAAGACCATGTGCTCATGGGCGGCTACGGTTCCGCCGTGCTGGAATTGTTCAGTGAAAAAAATGTGACCACGCCCGTCATTCGCATCGGCTGGCCGGATCAATTCATTGAACATGCCAGCACGCAGGACGAGCTCCGCGCCAAGTACGGCCTGTCCGTGGAAAATGTCGTGGCCCGGGTGAAGGCGCAATTTGGCGAAGCCCCGGCCAACGTGGCCAAGTTGATTGCGGTGGCTTAAAAATGCGCCCTCTATGGGAATGCCGCCCAACAATTGATCACAGCGGCACGGTGCCGGAGATATACTGTTCCATCTGTTCAATGTGCGCGTTCTGCGTGGAAATGATCCAGTTCACCAGATCACCAATGGAAATGATGCCCACCACGTTGGTGCCTTCCACCACCGGCAGATGGCGTACCCGCTTTTCTGTCATCAGGCGCATGCATTCCTCCACCGAATCGTCCGGCGTCACCGTGACAACTTCATGGGGGATGATCTCCCAAACCCGTGTGTCCTTGGAACTTTTGCCGTACAGCGCCACCTTGCGCGCATAATCGCGTTCGGTGAACACCCCGGCCAGTTTCTCCCCGGCCAGGACCAGCAGCGCGCCAATGTTCTTTTCGGCCATCAACTTGATGGCCTCAAACACGGTTGCGTCGGGCGCCACGCTCCACAGCGCCGACGTCTTGTGAATCAGGACAGAAGATATTGGATAGTTCGTCTTCATAGGTTCTAATCCTTTATCGGCCGGTTCCGGGAGAAATTCAAGCTAAAATTTGCTTTTCCACACCGGCAGCCCGTGCGAGACTGTCCGGCTAACTGTTTACAAATTATGGAATTGCTTGTTTCTGTCATCCTCAAACCGGGGGAAGCCGACCGGATCGTCGCCGGCCACCCGTGGATTTATCACGGCGAAATTCTGCGGCTCACCGCGCCCGCCGCCGATGGCGACCTCGTGCAGGTCAAAGACCACCGTCAGCGCCTGCTGGGCACCGGCTTCTACAATTCCAAATCCAAAATCAACGTGCGGGTCCTGGCCCCGGAGCGCATTGCGGTGGATGAAAACTTTTTCACGGAGCGCATTCGCGCCGCGCTGGCCGTCCGGCAAAAGCATCTGCCCGGCGCCACCTCCTTTCGCGTCGTCAACGCCGAAAGCGACTTTCTGAGCGGACTCATCGTGGACAAATACGATGACGTGCTCGTGGTGCAAATTTCCGCGCTCGGCATGGACCGGCGCAAGGAGCTGATTGTCGCCGCGCTGCAAAAGATTTTTTCACCCCGCGCCATCCTCGAACGCAGCGACGTGGGCTCGCGCAAATTTGAAGGCCTCGCGGAAGCGAACGGGGTTTTGGCCGGCGAACCGGTCGCAAACATTTCCGTGAACCTGAACGGCTTGAAATTTGAAACCGACCTCGCCGCCGGCCACAAAACCGGCATGTACCTGGATCAGCAGGCGAACTATCAGGCCGTGTCCCAATTCGCCAAAGGCGGCCAGGTGCTGGATTGCTTTAGTTTTCTGGGCGGCTTTGGTCTGCACGCGGCCCGCGCGGGCGCGGCGCAGGTACAACTGCTGGATCAGAGCAACGACGCGATCGAAGCCTCCAAACGCAATGCCGCCACCAACGGCCTCGCGGAAAAATGTTCCTTCGAAACCATCAATGTCTTTGACTGGCTCAAGGCCAACACCGCCGTCAAGCCGCATGAACGCGTCATCCCGCGTTTTGACCTGATCGTCCTCGATCCGCCGTCCTTCACGCGCAACCGCGCCTCGGTGCCGGATGCGTTGCGCGGCTACAAGGAAATCCATCTGCGCGCGCTCAAGCTGCTCAAACCCGGCGGCACCCTGGCGACGTTTTGTTGCTCGCACCATGTCGGCGCGGAGTTATTTCTGGATTCGGTGTTGTCGGCGGCCTATGACACCCGCCACATTTTGCGCCGCGTGGCGGCCTACGCGCAAAGCCCCGACCACCCGGTCATCCCCATGATTCCGGAGACGGAATACCTGAAGGGCTTCGCGTTTGAAAAAGTGCGGTGAGGGACATGTTTCACAACGGCGGAAGATTGTCCACCAGTCCAGACGCGAGTTTTTAAAAACATGGGAAATGAGCCCTCGGAGAGGAGGGCAGGGGACAATTAGAATAATTTCCGCATTGAACCTTGGAATCGCGGTTCATGGAGAGTACGGGCAAAAGCCCCGTCAGGGGCGCAATCTTTGTAGCACCCAAACCCCAACGATTTTTAGCTCCGTAAGGAGCGGCATGGGGAAGATATCGCTTCTGCATCAGGAAACCACTTCGCGTGAACTGTTCGATAAAGGGAATCGACGGAAATATAACCGCGTCTTTCCGGGGAAAGCGGCGGAGGGCCGCGCGCAGTCCAAGACGCTGACGCGACTGCCGTGTCCCCCCGCGAACGCGGAGCGTCTTGGAGTGCGCCCAGCCCTCTGGCGCTTTGGAACGCGGCGTGGAATTTAGCTCGACAAGCGGAACGACCGGAAATACGGTCGAGGACAGGAAAACGAAAACTCACGAAATTCTGAAGACATGCATAAATCAAACCTCTCGCAACTCTCTTAAATATGGCCTCAAGGACACGAAAACGCTTGCTCACCATTGGCGGAAGCGTGCTGATTGTCGTCGTTCTGTTATTGAACTACAAACAACGCAATTCGTATTACTGCCAAGATTGCTGGTCGAGAAAAGATGTGTATCAGTGGAGGCTTGGTTTATGGATGGATACATCTATTCCACTGACACCGACTTGGGAGAGGGTTACTGAAACTCGCTTTCACCAAGACTTCCTTTCCACAGAGCACGTTCATAATTGGATTTTTGCTCAAGGCTCACCATACTACTTTTTTGGCACTACTTGGGGCGGATGCGCCATCGGTGCTGGACGACACAGCAGTGAAGTTTGCGAAATGTATGATTCCGATCCTGAGTTTCGGGCGTTCATCCAGACGAAATTGCACGATGGTTCTCTCACCAAGTCAAATCTCGTTGCATTGGTGTCTAGTTCGGCAAGCCAGAATGCTTTCCAAAAGGAAGAGCAAACATTGTTAGATTCGTTTTATAGAAAATAGAACAGCGTGCAAGCCTCTTTGATACTATCTGACATCAAAAAAAGCGCGGACAGCTTTCGCCGTCCGCGCTTTGAATTAATTTCAGCGGATTAGTGCTGCGCCGGTTGTTGTTCGGCGGCCATTTCTTTGTCGCGATCTTCCATGGCGGCTTTGCGCGAGAGGCGCACGCGGCCTTTTTCATCCACGCCCAGGCATTTCACCGTGATGTCGTCGCCGACTTTCACGATGTCCTCGGTCTTTTTGACGCGGAAGTTCGCGAGTTCGCTGATATGCACCAGGCCGTCCTTGCCGGGCAGGAATTCGACGAACGCGCCAAATTCTTTCACGGTCACAACCTTGCCGCGATAAATCTTGCCGATCTCCGCTTCGGAGGTCATGCCGCTGATGGCGTCCACGGCAATCTTCATTCCCTCCGCCGACACGGAGAAGATGTTGACTGTGCCATCGTCTTCGATGTCAATTTCGCAGCCCGATTCTTCCACCAGCCGCTTGATGTTCTTGCCGCCGGGTCCGATGATGGCGCCGATCTTCTCCGGATTGACCTTGAGAGAGGTGATGCGCGGAGCGTATTTGCTGATGTCCTTGCGCGGCTCGGAGATGGTCTTGGCCATTTCGGCGAGAATCGCCAGGCGGGCAACGCGGGCTTTTTCCACGGCTTCCGCCATGATTTCGTGCGGCAGGCCTTTCAACTTCAAGTCCAATTGGAAGCCGGTAATGCCCTTCTCGGTGCCGGCAATTTTGCAGTCCATGTCGCAATACGCATCTTCCCAGCCGATGATGTCAGTGAGGAGCTGGTATTTGGAAATGCTGTGGCCGCTGTATTCGGTGCAGATGCCCACGCTGATGCCGGCGACCGGACGAATCATCGGGACGCCTGCGTCGAGCAGCGCCAGGGTGCCGCCGCAAACGGAGGCCATCGAAGTGGAGCCGTTGGACTCCATAATTTCGCTGGTGACGCGCACCGCGTAAGGATAGGTATCGAGCGGGATCATCGGCTCGATGCTGCGCTCGGCGAGCGCGCCGTGGCCGATTTCGCGCCGGCCCGGACCGCTGATGCGGCCGGTTTCGCCGACGGAGAAATTCGGGAAGTTGTAGTGGAGCAGGAACCGTTTGGTGCTCTCGCCGCCGGTGTAGGAATCAAATTCCTGGGTGTCGTCGCCGGTGCCGAGCGTGGCCAGGGTGACCGCTTGCGTTTCGCCGCGGGCGAACAGCGCCGACCCGTGGGCGCGCGGGAGAATGCCCACCTCGCTGGAGATGGGGCGAATCTGTTCAAAATTACGACCGTCGAGCCGCTTGCCGTTTTCGAGAATCAGCTTGCGGACGGCTTCCTTCTGGATGTAGTAAAACGCGTCGTTGATGACAAACGGCGTGACTTTTTCCGCGCCGAACTTCTCGACCAGCTTCGCGCCGACTTCGTCCTGAATCGCCTTGCAGGCGTTTTCGCGGTTGAGTTTGCCGGGCGTGAGCAGGGCGGGCACAAAACGGTCGCCAGCGAGCGACTTGGCTTCGGCGAGAATTTCTTCGGGGACAATCTTCAGCGGGATGACGCGTTTGGGCTTGCCGGCTTTCGCGGCGAGTTCTTTTTGCGCGGCGATCATCGGTTGGATGACTTCCTGCGCGTATTTCAACGCGGCGTTGAAGTCCGCCTCGGTGATTTCCTTGGCTGCGCCTTCGTACATCACGATGTCTTTGTCATTGCCGACATAGACGAGGTCAAGATCGCTCTCGGCCTGCTCGGAATGCGTCGGGTTGGCGACGAATTGGCCGGCGATGCGGCCCACGCGCACCGCGCCCAGCGGTCCGGCCCACGGAATATCGCTGACCATGAGCGCTGCGCTGGCGCCGATGATGCTCAAAATGTCGGGGTCGTTTTCGCCGTCCGCGCTCAAAACCACGGTCTGCACCTGCACTTCATTGTAGCAGCCCTTCGGAAAGAGCGGGCGGATGGGGCGGTCGGTGAGGCGGCAGGTGAGAATTTCTTTTTCGGTCGGTCGGCCTTCGCGTTTGAAATAGCCGCCCGGAAATTTGCCGGCCGCCGCCGCCTTTTCGCGGTAATCCACGGTCAGCGGGAAAAAGTCCTGGCCTTCCTTGGCTTTGGTCGCGGCCACGGCGGCCACGATCACTATGGTTTCGCCCAACTGGACGGTGACGGCGCCGTCGGCCTGTTTGGCCAGTTTGCCGGTTTCTATGATGATTTGTTTGTCGCCGATGGCGGCGGTGATTTTCTGTGACATAATTTCTGGCCGCCACCCCCAGAGGAACTTCAGTGAACCCCGAAAAGTCTCGGAGCTGAATGAAATTTCCCGAAGGCGGCGGACTATTCTGCGCGAAGTTGTTGGTTGAGGAACCGGATTGTTCGCGCGGACCGCCCGATTCCAAATACGAAAGGCGGCCTTGAAGCAAGACCGCCCGCCATTCGCAAATTAATGCCGCAATTTCAATTTCTTGGTGACCGCCTGATAACGGCCCAAGTCGGTGTTTTGCAGGTAATCGAGCAGGCGGCGGCGCTGGCCAACCATCATCAGCAGCCCGCGGCGGGAACTGTGATCTTTCGAGTTGGTCTGCAAATGCTCGGTCAAATGGTTGATCCGTTGCGTGAGCAATGCGATCTGCACGTCGGCGGACCCGGTGTCTTTCGCGTGCGTTTTAAATTGTTCAATCGTCTTCGTCTTCGCTTCCATAATTAAATGAGTTCATAAGCATAAAGACCGGCAATGTGCATGTAAAGCGAATTTACCCGCTAATTTTGAACGATTTTTAACCCCGCCCGCCGCAAAAATTTATTGACAGCCAGCAGCCCATATATCATTGTATCCGCATCCGTTGATTTAACGGACTCATGACGAGTGGTTGAGGGACTGGCCCGATGACACCACGGCAACCGATTGAATTCAGGTTTCAATGACAGGTGCCAATTCCAGCCCAGGCATCATTAGCCCGGGGAAAATGAGAAGAGCATAGACGTTTTGTCGCCCCTTCTCATCATGAGTTGGGGCTTTTTTATTGCCCTGATCTGTCCGTGGCGGCGCTCGTGAGCGCGCCGCCGACCAGGAACGAGGTTGATGTTTGCGTGGTCTCACGACCACAGCCACAAAAGAACTTATAATATGAGTGATAAACACGGTTACATGAAGGCGCTCAAGTGCCGCGAATGCGGACGCGAATATCCGCTCACCGCCACGCACGTCTGCGAATTCGACTTCGGCCCGCTCGAAGTCGCCTACGACTACGACCGCATCAAAAAATCCCTGACGCGTGAAGCCGTCGCGGCGCGCCCCAAAAACATGTGGCGTTTCCGTGAGCTGTTGCCCGTGGCGCATGAGCCGACGGTCGGCACCCAGGTCGGTTTCACCCCGCTCGTCAAGGCCGACCGCCTCGCCAAAAAACTCGGCATCCGCGAGCTGTGGATCAAAAACGACGCGGTCAACCATCCCACCCTGTCGTTCAAAGACCGCGTGGTCAGCGTCGCCTTGAGCCGCTCCAAGGAGCTTGGTTTTGAGACCGTCGCCTGTGCGTCCACCGGCAATCTGGCCAACTCCGTTGCCGCCCAGGCCGCCAGCGCCGGTTTGAAAGCGTATGTTTTCATTCCCTCGGACTTGGAGCACGGGAAAATTTTGAACTCGCTCATTTATGGCGCGAACGTTATTGCCATCAAGGGCCATTACGACGAGGTAAACCGGCTGTGCGCCGAAATCGCCGGCAAATTTGGCTGGGCGTTTGTGAACGTCAACATGCGTCCGTATTATGCCGAAGGCTCCAAGAGCATGGCCTATGAAATTGCCGAACAACTCGGCTGGCGCACGCCGCCGCACACCATCATCCCGATGGCGTCCGGGTCGCTGCTGACCAAAATTCACAAAGGCTACCAGGAACTTGCCAGGGTCGGCCTTATCACGGACACGCAGCCGAAAATTTATGGCGCGCAAGCAACGGGTTGTTCGCCCATTTCCACGGCGCAAAAGGCCGGGCTGGATTTCTTCAAGCCCGTCAAGCCGGACACGATTGCCAAGTCGCTCGCCATCGGCACGCCCGCGGACGGCTTCTATGCGCTCAAAGTGATGCGCGACACCGGCGGCTGCGCGGAGGACGTAACGGATGATGAAATCCGCGACGCGATCAAGCTGCTGGCCGAGACGGAGGGCATTTTCGCCGAAACCGCCGGCGGCGTGACCGTGGGCGTGGCCAGAAAGCTGATCGCCTCCGGAAAAATCCCGCACGATTCATCCGCGGTTATTTGCGTGACCGGCAATGGCTTGAAAACGCTCGACGCCATCAACGGCTATTGCGGCAAGCCGCGCGAAATCAAGCCGAGCCTGCGCGAGTTTGAGGCCCTGCTGGCACAGGAGGAGAGGGTGGGGGCATAAAATTTACCCTGCGAATTTACTCTGAAAGCACATGCCCGCGTGCTCCAAAAGCTGACGTTGAAGTTGTGCCTGCTGCGCGAGTTTGAAATGTTGCTGGTGAAGGAGCGAGAGGGAAGGCATAATGGGCATAGATGATTGATATGGAGCATGATGAAATGAAGCTCGCTGAGCTTTTTGCTGCGGTCGTCCGCAGCGCCACCGAATTGCCGCCAGAGGTCTGTTCGCGCGCCCACGAAGCCCGGGGCATTGAAGAATCTTGTTTTGATGAATCTTATATTGAGTTTCTGGACGAACAGATTCGCCTCAATCCGCGGGGGCCGGAATGGACGGAAATACTTCGCCGTCGGCGCGAAGCCCTGCTTTCGTTTTGTAATGTGCAATTGGTTTCGGGTCATATTCGCACCGGCCTGTTTGATACCTGGATTCAGGTTGACCCCAAAGAAAAGAAAGTTGTTTTTTGGGAACAGTTGAAAAATGATTGACGCCACTTGATTGCCACTCGAATTTGAATTGAATTTATGTCAAAAAAAGTCCGAATCCCAACCCCGCTCCGGAAGTTGACAAACAACGAGGAGATCGTCGAGGTCAACGCCGCCACCATTGGCGACCTGATCACGGAATTGCAGACGCGCTTCCCCGGCATTGCCGAGCGGCTGGTGGATGACAAAGGTGAGGTGCGCCGCTTCGTGAACATTTATTTGAACGAGGAGGACATCCGCTTTCTCAAGAATCGCGCCACGCCGCTCAAAGACGGCGACGAAATCAGCATCATCCCCGCCATCGCCGGCGGCTAGAATTTATGGCCCCCAAAAAAATCTCCCTCACCACGCCGGACACGCCGGTGCATCAGCGCCTGTGGCTGATGTATCCGCCCAAACTCATAAAAAAGCCCTTCATTTACGAGGTGGGCCACAAATTCAAGGTGGTCACCAACATCCGCCAGGCCAGCGTGACGGATGAAATCGGCATCGTCTGTCTCGAACTGCAGGGCGCGCGCGCCGAGGTGGGCCGCGCCATCACCTGGCTGGAGAAATGTGGCGTGAACGTGGAGCCGGTGGAAATTGGCGTCATTGCCGGTTGAACGCTTTCCCGCTGGCGTTGAATTTTTACAAATTCAAGGCTTGCAAATTACGGCGCAACTGATAATCTCCGCGCTCTTTTGAATCATTTATGTCTGTAAAAATTCGCATGAAACGGGTGGGCACAAAAAACACCCCGGTGTTCCGTATTGTGGTGGCCGACAGCCGCAGCCCGCGCGACGGCAAGTGCATTGAGGAAATCGGCACTTACCAGCCCTTGAAGCAGGGCGACAATTTCACCCTCAAGCTGGACCGCGCGCAATACTGGGTCAGCAAGGGCGCGCAGCCGAGCGACACCGTGGCCAGCTTTATCAAAAAAGCAGCCAAAGCCGCCCCCGCGGCCTGATTTCAGCCATGCAGGAGTTCCTCGAATACATTGTCAAAGGACTCGTGCAAAACCCCGGCGCGGTGACAGTTTCGCCGGTGGAACGCGCGGGCGCCACCGTGTATGAATTGCGCATGGACCCGGCGGACGTGGGCAAGATCATCGGCCGGCAGGGTGCCACGATCAATGCCATCCGCTCCCTGCTTTTGGCCGGCAGCGCGAAAAAGGGCTTGCGCTGTTCGGTGGAGATTGTTGAGGACCAACGGTAATTCTCCTCATCGTCATCCTCCTGGGGCAAAGTCGAGGATGAGCACGAGGATGAGTGCGAAATGAAAATTGACGTGCTCACTTTGTTCCCGGCCATGTTTGCCGGGCCGCTCGATGAAAGCATCATCATGCGGGCGCGCAAGGCCGGCTTGCTGGATCTCAAAATCCACCAGTTGCGCGACTGGACGCACGACCGGCACAAGACCGTGGACGACCGCCCGTTCGGCGGCGGACCAGGAATGCTGATGAAGCCGGAGCCGCTGTTTGAAGCGGTCGGGAGTTTGCGGCGCGAGCACACGAAAGTCATTTTGCTTTCGCCCTCGGGCCGGAAGTTCAGCCAGGCCATCGCGCGCGAGCTGGCCGAACAAAAAGATTTGCTGCTCGTCACCGGCCATTACGAGGGCTTTGACGAGCGGGTGCGGGAAACCTTGGCGGACGACGAATTGTCCATCGGCGATTATGTGCTGACCAACGGCGCCCTCCCCGCGATGGTGGTGATTGACGCGGTCGCGCGGCTGTTGCCCGGAGTTTTGGGCGATGACGAAAGCTCGCGCGACGAGTCGTTCAGCCACGGTTTGCTGGAATATCCGCAATACACGCGGCCGGCTGAATTTCGCGGGCTGAAGGTGCCGGACATTTTGGTGTCTGGCAACCATGCCGAGATTGAAAAATGGCGCCGTGAGCAGGCAAAACTGCGGACCAAAGAGCAGCGGCCGGATTTACTTTAAGTGACAGGTGACGGGTGGCAGGTGACAAGCACCCGGGTCTGTCCAGCGTGTCCACAGGACACACATACTTGTCACATGATAAAATTTATGAACCAGGCATTGTTGAAAAAAATTGAGTCCGAGCAGTTTCGCAAAGACGACGCGAAGTTTAACGTGGGCGACAGCGTCCGCGTGCATACCAAGGTCGTCGAAGGCGACAAGGAACGCATCCAGATTTTCTCCGGCGTTGTCATTGGCCGCCGCGGCACCGGCATAAACGAAACCTTCAGCGTCCGCCGCATCAGCTATGGCGAGGGCGTGGAGCGTATTTTCCCGCTGCACTCCCCGCGCGTGGACAAGATTGAAGTCGAGCGCGAGGGCGATGTCCGCCGCGCCAAGCTCACCTACCTCCGCAAGCGCATTGGCAAGGGCGCGACCCTGGTCAAGGAAAAGGAAGAAAAGGCGGCTCCGACGGCTCCTGCCGCCAAGTAACTTTTTTCACGCGGATCGTATTTCAAGGCGGGGCTTCGGCCCCGCCTTGTTTATTTGGAGCGCAGGCCGTTGGCACACCTGATCACTGTCCTTGGAGCCAGCCGTCTGTTGGCCTGAATGCGCCCGGATATTCGTCCGCTTTCTCTTCCGGCCTCCTTCTCCCCTCAACAGGGAGAGAATTCCCCGAATAATTCCCACATTGAACCCCTGAACCGACCAAAGCGTCCGTTTTCATCAAGACGCTGGGAGCGTTTCCCCCTCTCCCGGGGGGAGAGGGCTGGGGTGAGGGCGAGCTTCCATCCAACTCTAACTTGTCTTCCGGTTCATGGAAAGGGATCGATGGTGAGGGGTGGTTATGCCCAGTGCGCCCATTTCCTCGCCTTGGCAAGGACAGTGTAATGGCGCAACCCGCCCGCCCCCGACGCTGTTTTCCGAGCCCTCGCGGAAAACCACGGGCGCAAACGGCGTTTTCAGGCATTTCAGCAGCAGTCTCGCACTCAGCGCCTCCTTGTCCGTGGCCATACTAAAACTTGGAACGCTAAAACCGGCGGCCTCTGTAGCGGCGGTCTGCGACCGCCGTCCCCC
>Ga0181520_10010306_pt1 | contig 12576 bp, 10 predicted proteins | sample PEATcosm2014_Bin_29_FD_132451 | JGI IMG/M metagenome (GOLD analysis project Ga0181520, IMG submission 132451) | Peatland microbial communities from MTU Mesocosm Facility, Houghton, MI, USA - PEATcosm2014_Bin02_30_metaG | ecosystem: Environmental > Terrestrial > Soil > Wetlands > Peat | place...
CTGCACCACGTGAACATCCTCGATGTCCAGCTCGAAGCCGCCGTGGGCGCGCTTATCGGAGCGGACCTTGCCGGTAACGATCACCGAGGACTCCTGGGTCAGCCCCTTCAGCGTCTCGAAGACCGTGGCAGGCACGCTCTTGACGTGGGCCACGCCCTGGATGGTTCCAGTTCCGTCGCGGAAGATGGGAAACAGCAGCTTGCCGCTCTCGCGGAGGTTATAGAGCCATCCGCGCAACGTGACGGACTGGCCATCGAATTGGCCAATGGTTGCTATGGTTGCGACCGGGGCAGGCACCTGCGGTGCGGCTGACCCCGCTTGCGCGGCAAAAGAGTTGGGGGCTGCGGGGGCGGTGAGGTCTTCAGACATGGTTTTCCTTGGCGGGCCGGAAGAATGCTTGCGCGGCCGGACTATCCAGAATAACCCGCCGCGGCGCTCGGTAGGGTGGGCGCCACCGCAGCGGCCAACGCGCTGTCCACCGTGGAGTGTGTGAACTTGAAGCCGGAGGCCAGCAGTTTGGCAGGAAGAACGCGTGCGCTGGCCAGTAGAACCTCATCCGCCATCTCTCCCAAAGCCAGGCGAAGCGCGAAAGCCGGCGCGGGCATGATCGCTGGGCGATGGAGCGCGAGGCCTAGAGCACGGGTGAATTCACGGTTACTCACGGGCTGTGGAGCGGTGAGGTTTACCGGTCCAGTGAGGCTTGGCGCGCCGAGAGTGAAAACCATGGCGGCGATGGCGTCGGCAAGCGAGATCCAGCTCATCCACTGCTGTCCCGAGCCGAGCGGGCCGCCAAGGCCGAGCCGGAAGCCGGGCAACATTTTAGCCAGCGCGCCAGGGCCGGGACCGAGCACCACTCCAAAGCGAAGATGGACAACCCGGATGCCTGCTTCTGCTGCAGGTTGCGCGACGGTTTCCCATTGCCGGCAGAGATCGGCCAGAAAGCCACAGCCTGGCGCGGAAGTTTCGTCCAAAACCTCATCGGCGCGGTCGCCGTAGATGCCAGCAGCGGAAGCAACCAGCAGCGTTTGGGGCGGCTGGCGAAGCCGCGCCAGGGCCGTGACCAGAGCGCGAGTGGAATCCACGCGGCTGGCGGTCATTTCGCGTTTGTAGGCTGAGGTCCAGCGATGGGCGGCAACACTAGCACCGGAGAGATGGATAGCTGCGGAAAGGCCTTCCAAGGCTTCCGGTTCTGCGATGGGCAAGTCCTGGGCTGGATTCCAGTGCAACTGCGAATGCGCCGCCGGGGCCGTTCGCACAAGTTGCAGCACAGAAAACTGGCGGCCCGAGAGAGCCTGGTGGAGTGACGATCCGAGCATTCCCGATGCGCCGGAAAGGAGAAATCGCGGGTTGTCGGGCGGAAGGTGAGCCATATTGACAGGATGGATAGGCGCTTCTCTTCGACAAACACAATTAAGGTATGGACGCGAAATGATTTTCGTGCGATAAGAATAATTGTTGACCAGCGCAACATACCGTTTTTGTTAGGCACCCGCACGAGCTGGATGGAGGGCGGATGAACGAATTGGCCGAAATTCTGAGCGATGTGATGCAAAAGACCCAGGTCGATCCTGAGACGGCCGAGCGGTTCATCGCCGAAAAGCACATTGGCGAGCGGATCAAACGTCTGCGCCTGAAAAAGTCCATGGGGCTGGTGGAGCTGGGCAAGCACACCGGTCTTTCCGCCAGCTTTCTGTCCCAGTTGGAGACGGGGCGTGTCGTGCCTACGCTGCGCAACCTGGCGCGCATCGCCATGGTCTTCTCGAAGGATCTGTCGTATTTCTTCGAGACCGAGCCGCATGCGCTGTTCCGCATTCATCGCCGCAAGGAGCGAGTCAGGCTGCCGCAGACCGGAGTGGATCTGCCGACTTACTTCTTTGAGAGCCTGGGTTACATGGTGCCCGACCGGCACATGGATCCTTACTTTGCCGAGTTTGTGCCTCTTACCAAGGACATGGAGCCCAAGGCGCACCTGCATCCGGGGAGCGAGTTTCTATATGTCCTGGAGGGTGAGTTGGAGCTGCAGCATGGCGATCAGCAGTGCACGTTGGGGCCGGGCGATGCGGCGTACTTCGACGCCAGCACGCCGCACGCCTACCAATGCGCGGGCAAGAAGCCGGCTACGGCGATCATTGTGACCATGCACCAGCCGCCGGCAAGTGCTCCGCTGCGCTCCGCGAGTTCGACGCCGTCCGCGCGGCCCACGGCCATAGGACCGGTGCGGCAAGGTGGTAGCGACGCAGGGGAAAAGTAACGCCGGTGATCGCGCGGAGTTGTTTGATCTTTCCGAGTTGAACTGACGGCCAGGGGTTGGCGATTAGCCCGGCTGGGCGGCGAAGTATTCGGCGACCTGCTGCCAGTTGTCCACGCGGACGAAGCCGGTGGCGGACAGGTTGTGCGGGGCGCTGTAGAGCAGGCCCTGGCCCTCGAAGCGCAGCAGGTTTTTCGGCAGGTCGTCGATGAGGTAGTCGGCGCGCAGAATGGACTTGTTCCCGCAAAAGACGTAATGCGTGCAGGGAATGAACGGGAAGTGCCGCTGCAGCCATCGGTACTTGGGGCCGAGGGAGTTGGGCACCGTCATGGCCTGGGTGGCGATGAAAATCTCGAAGCGCGCGGAGAGCGACTTGAGCACCTCTTGGGCTCCGGGCATCAGGGCCAGGTCTTCGAAGAAGTCCTCGGCGTCGAGAAAGGCGCGCAACTGCTTCTGGCGGTCGAGCGGGGTGATTTCCCAAAGACCCTTGCCGGCCAGGTCTTCCGGGGTCACATCCTCGTCGAAGGTCTGGTTGTAACGGCGGATGTGCTCGGCAAGAGTGTCCGCCATGACCTCATCCATATCCACGCAAATCCGCAGCACATTGGCTCCTGGGCGGGGAATGCCCTTGAGAAGGGTAGCAGCCGGGGGCAGGGCGAATCCAGAAGGCCCTTTTGGGGTGCTCCCGATGAAGGAGGCTGATTGAGGTCCGTGCTATTCCACCCTTGGCGCGATGAAACTGCGCCAAGGATGGGGTTCAGTCCAATTTGCGGCGGACCGCCGATTCTCTTCCCCGGTTAGAACATGCCGCCGGGGTGAAGGGCGACGGCTTGGGCCACCACAATCGGCGGACCAACGGCCGGGTCCAGGATGCCATTCTGCGGGAAGACCCAGCCGCTCACAGAGACCGTATCGCCGAGCGCCAGCCCGGAGAAGCTATCCGGGCTGAGGCCCTGAAAGGTGGTCTGCGCAGTTGTCTCCACGATGGATTCTGGCAGCGGGAGGGCACTGGGAGGGGGCGGTCCCGAGAAGATGTCTGGCAGAATGCTGAGAGTGAATGCGCCGGAACCCAAATAAAGCACAGTTCCGGTGATCTGGCTGGGCTCCAACTGGATGTCGTTGGTGGTGAAGGAGAGCAGTGGCGGGGGACCCCATCCAGAGGATGGACCGGGGTTGGCGGGAGGAGTGAGGGACCCCGAGGCGACGTTGACTTGCACCGTCTGACCCACGCCCAGGCAGGTTATCCCGTTGAAAACAAATCCCGAGGAAATGGTGAAGCCATTGGTGTCGATCGAAAAGGCAGCGCCGCTGGCGATGGCAACCGATGCCTCTCCTCCCAGTGGCAAATTGGCATCGCTGGTGGGGGTGGCATGCAGGATGAGCTGCAAGACAGTCTGATTCGTCGGCGAAGTTGTGGATGTATGGATTCCGACGACGGTTCCCACCACGGTTTGCTGGCCCGAGGCTTGCAGCCAGGTGACTTGCGCCGCCAGCAACGTTCCGGCAGAGACAACGCTTGCAACCTGAACCTGCACAACCGTTCCGGCGGAGAGGCAGGAGAGGCCTCCGGGGGAGGCACAGGGCGGCCAATCGGCAAGTACCGTACTGCTGTTGGTATCGATGGTGAAGGTCTGGCCGGCGAGTGTCTGCACGGCGAACTGATTCTGGCTGGCGCTGACGCTCTGCACGGTTCCGGTAAAGACGCCGAACGGCGGAGGCTGCGACGGAGACGCTGGGGGAACCTGGGAGAGCGTGACGCCATTGGCAGCAGCGAGATTCACAGAGAGATCGGGCTGAATGATGGTGTTGAGCCGGAAGTCGATGAGGAACCCGAGGGGCGAATTGGCTGAAACCGTGACCGGGAACGGAGCGCCGGAAAGGTTCACCGTTGCGGAGTTGTCGAGCGTGGGTGTGAGCTGGCAAACGGAGCCGATCGCACAGGTGGAGGTAATCGCCTGGTCAGAGGTATTTAAGATCACCAATTTCGGGTTGGCGAAGGTGAGGCTCAGGCTGCTGTAGGCGCCAGCCGGCACATCCGCGGAGCCGAGAAAGGCAGAGAGCGCCTGAAGCTGGGTGACATCCACCAGAATTGGGGTGTTGTTATTGAGAAGGGAGACGGGCGATCCCGATGCAGACGTGAGAGTGGCGGCGGTGAGACTGACCTGGAAGAAGAGGACCGAGACCCCGGACGGTGGGTCGTCAGTCATTGTCAAGGAGACGGGAACGGTCTGCGCCGTGGGAGAGGGTGTGGGAAAAGGCGATACTGAGTTCGTGCCGCAGCCGGTCAGCATGGAAACGATCAAGGATGGCACAAAGAGGAGGGAGACGGCCTTTCGCATCGCAGAGCTCCTAACTGTGAGGAACCGGCCCGGGGTTGGGTGGTTCGCTCAGGCAAGCTTGGACGGGCAAGCGAGGATCTTGAGCTGATTCACCCTGGCCGCACAGCCTCTGGGCTCTCGATGGGGCTCGAAGGTTGCGGAAAGAACGGGGCTGGCGAAGCTCTCCTCAGATTCCCGCTGGCAGTATAGACTCCTGTCTCTCGGCAGAGTTACAGCGTGCGCGAGAAAACTTCAATAGGCTGGATGGTTGCCAACGTGCGTAACCTACTTGCGGACGGCCCGGCCTGCGCTCGCCTTGGAAGTTGAAACCGGCGGCGGCTCCAGCGGCGCAGGAGCCATGGCCGGATCCCAGTAGATCAGCCTGCCGCAACTGTCGCAGGTCAGCAGCTCGCCCTCGCGAAGCTGGTTCCACATCTGAGGGCGGACGCCCATGCGGCAGCCTAGGCACTGCTGGTTTTCAACGCGGGCCAGACCGGTTCCGCGGGATCCACTCAGGCGGTCGTAGCGGACCAGCCACTCAGGGTCAATGGCCGGGCGCAGTACCTCGCGCTCTGCAGCCAGCACAGCCATCTGTCCCTCGAACTCCTTCCGCCGGAGCGCGGAACGAGCGCGGATCTTGTCCAAGGCCCCGGCAGATTCCTCCACTGCGGCGCGCGCGGCGGCCAGGAGGGCTTCCTGCGCCTCAGTGCGCTCCAGGCTGGCAAATTCGTCGTTTTCCAGACGCTCGGCTTCGGTCTCTGCAAATTGAATCTCATGCTCGATGGCCTGAACCTGGGCCGGAGTGGTGGCCGAGTCGAGCTGAACGCGCAGATGTGCGGACTTCTTTCGATGCGCGGCAACCTCGCGATCCAGGCGAACACGCAGCGAATCTTCTTGCGCCAAAGCAGCCGAGGTTGCGGCGGCCTGGCGCTGGGCGGCTGTCAGCGCGGCTTCGGCCTGTGCGATCTCCGCCGGCAGCGTCCGAAGCGCGAGCGCGAGGCGGGCTCGCTCCAGATCCACGGCTTGCAGCTTTACGAGGTTTTCAATATGGGCATGCATCGGTGCCAAGAAGTTTACGGTATTCACCGTCTATTAAGAAAATGCCATGCAGGCGCTCCTGCGACAATGAAAGCAAACCAGGAGGCAACTTCGGTGGGGGATCGCGCTTCTACCTGGAAGAGAAAGCGGTGGTCGATGTGGGTTGCGGGCGCCTTGTTGTTGGTGCTGGCGCTCTCTGCGGCGATTGTGTCGGCGTTTCTGCACCGCATCGAGCCGTTTCTCAGGGCACGGATTGTCGAGGCCCTCGAAGACCGCTTTCATGCCCATGTCGAGCTGGACAGCTTTCATGTCTCCGTGCGGGAAGGTCTTTGGGCCGAGGGCAAAGGACTGCGGATCTGGCCGCCGGCGCAGGTCGAAGGCGTCACCGTGCCGGGGTCGATCGAGGCGGGTGCGCCGCTGGTCGGGGTGGACGAGTTCCGCTTTCATGTGCCGTGGCGCTACCAGCCAGGCAAGCCGCTGCACATCTCCGAGGTGCAATTGAAGGGGCTGCATCTCTCTGTGCCCCCCAAGTCGCACTTTGAACATGCCACGGTATCCGCGACGCGGGTGACCGCGGGCAATTCCGGACCTCCGGTTGCCCCCAGCGCCGAGGCATCGAAACCCAACGGAAAGCGCTTCTTCAGCTTCCTGATCGATACCATCGAGTGCACCGTGGCGCAAGTGGTTCTGGGCACCAGCAAGCCCGGCAAGCTGCCGCTCATCTTCGAGATTGCCCACTTCAAGCTGGTCAACATCAGTGCCGCCGGGCCGATTGGGTTTGAGGCGGAACTGACCAACCCGAAGCCGGTGGGGACGATCCGCTCCACTGGGAGCATTGGACCCTGGCAGACTTCCGACCCCGGGGAGACCCCAATCACGGGCGACTACCGCTTCGACCACGCAGACCTGTCCATCTTCAAGGGAATCGCGGGCATTCTGAATTCGACCGGACACTATGCAGGCACGTTGCGCGAAGTTGTGGCAGATGGCGACACCGATACGCCCGACTTTCGGCTGGCGCATTTCGGCAATGCCCTGCCCCTGCACACGCACTTCCACGCCAGAGTGGACGCGACCAATGGCGACACGTGGCTGGACCCCGTGGAGGGAGCGCTGGGCCAGTCGCACTTTTCAGCACAAGGCCAAGTGGTGCGCGTGATCGAAGCGGAAGCAGGCAGTCCGCCGCAAAGCAAAGGACACGATATTGCGCTGAACATCAACGTGGAACGGGCGCGGCTCGAGGACTTTCTGCGCTTGGCCAGCCACTCGTCCACACCGCTGCTGACCGGGGATTTGACGGTCAAGGCGGGGCTGCATATTCCCCCGGGCCCCGCATCGGTGCTTGAGCGGATGACGCTTGCCGGCAGCTTTGCACTGGACCAGGCGCACTTTACCAGCGCCAAGATTCAGGACCGGATCGAAGAGCTGAGTCTGCGCGGTCAGGGCAGGCCCGGCGAGCTGAAGAGCACCGATCCGGCCAGCATCCACTCCGCCATGCTGGGACATTTCCAGATGGCTGGGGGTTCCATCTCTCTTCCCGAACTGCAATACACAGTTCCAGGAGCCGAGATTCAGCTCAAGGGCGCCTACGGCCTGGAGGGCGGAACGCTGGACTTTACCGGCACGGCCAAGACACAGGCGACGGTTTCGCAGATGGTGGGCGGCTGGAAGGGTTTCCTGCTGAAACCGGCCGACCGCTTCTTCAAGAAGAACGGAGCGGGGGCACAGGTTCCCATCTACATCCAGGGAACGCGCGAGGAGCCGAAGTTCGGCATCGGCGCCGGGACAAAGCACAACACGGCGGAAGGGCCAGGGGAGAAGCGTTAATCTTCGTCCGACTCATCGTTGTGGGACTCTTCACCCGCCGATTGGAACGAGGGGTATGCCGAAAAGTCGCACCACACGGTGGAAGCAAACTTCTCTGCAAAGGCTCGGTAGGACGAAAAGCACCTTCCGGCAGCGATGAGCGCCAGGCAGGCGCTGGCCCCGAGGGCGTACCCGGCATGCGCCGGAGCGTGAGCCAGGAATCCGTCCGGCTGCGCCAAGCTCACCCAGAAACCTGAGCACAGCAGCGTCAACAGCAAGCAGAGCGCCAGACGCAAGATGGTGCTTTTGCCATTCAGCTTCGGGGACAGCGTCATGCCGGAGCAGATCAATGCTCCCGCGATGCCGATCGCGAGAAGGATCGCGATCCCAGCCGGGAGAAAGCGCTGGTCCCGATGAAACGAAAGGCCCCACCCTGCAAGATAGACCGCCCCGCCAAGAAACGCGCAGGCCAAGCCGCGCATCATCGCGTAAAGCCCCTCGAACTGCTCTGCATAATGCGCCGATTTCTTGGCGATCAGAAAAGAACGGGCCTGAAAGAAAGCAGTCTCGCGATTCGTTGAAGCCGCATTCCTCCCGTCTCCGTCCTGGCCGCTTCCCACGTCCAGCCCAAACGTCGTGGAAATCTGCTTCGCGAGTCTGGTCTTGAAGGCCTCGCTGAATTTCGAGTTGCTTTTATCCAGGAACAGGTCGGAGGGAAACCGCTGCACGTTCTTCTCGTCTGGCACCGTGGATGGGACGACCGTGTTGGCTATGGTTTGCAATATGTGTCCGAGGATGTAGGCCATCACCGCCAGAAACAGCGCATCCGAAACCTCCTGCTTGGGCCACGACTGGGTGAGCAAACCAAACGGCAGCCAAAAGAGGCCAAGCAGCAACATGCCGGGAAGCAGGTAGCCGTAAATGTCGTAGAAGTTGAATTGCTTAATCACTGAAAGCGGCCTCCTTCGGCAAGGATTTGCGGGTGGCGCCGGCGCCGCGAAGATCGCTCAAGATACCGCCCAGGGTGGCCTTTGCATCCTGCGTGTCCTTGAGCAGCACCGAGGCCACGCGCTGGTGCCCGCCGCCGCCATATTGGTTAAAGATCTGCCCCAGCGGGACACTCTTGAAGCGCCGCCAAGGATTGCGCATTGCGGTGATCTTGGCTCCGTCGCCGGTCTCCGCGATGCCCACCGAGTAGCGGGCTTGCGGATAGACGAGATAGGGTGCGTAGCGGCTCACAAGCGCGTCTCCGGTATCCTCCACATGAAAGACGACAATGCCGTCCTTTTCCATGCGGGCGGCTTTGCGGAAAAGCTGCTGGCCGCTTTGAATGGCCTTGCGCACGCTGCGGTAACACTCTTTCACGCGCGGACCGGCAGCCACCTCGGCAAGAGTCTTGGTGCGCAGCGACTCCACCAGGAAGCGGCAATACCCGGCGGACGCATCGCGCAGAAAACTGAAGCTGATGCGCAACGCGGGGGCATCTCCAAACACGGCCTCTTCCACTGAGTCGTAGCGTGCGCCATCGATGCGGCGCGCCCACGCGACCATTTCCCGGAATCGTGGTTCACGGAGAAGGCGCGAGGACTTGCGCCAGATTACCTCTGCGCAGGAGGAAGCCGCCGCATCGTACAGCCGGTTGGAAGAGTCTTCGCGCCGGAAACTCGCCTCCAGCTCGGGCGTCAGAAAGGCCGTCTGATGATGGTCGGCCCAGAAATCGGCATCTGGATGGTAGAGAAAGTCGACAACGGCGGCCGGCCGGGCAAGCTGCTGCAATGCCCACACCTCGCGGCCGGCATAGTTGACCGGCACGATCTCTCCGGTCTTCCACCCGCGCTTTCGCTGCAGATACTCCGCGGCAAGCACGGCGGAAATGACGCCGTCAAAGCAAGGGAAGTGAAGGTAGAGGGTGAGGTCTTCCGGCATGGCTGCACCTGACCCCTACGATAGCACTGGCGGAGCCTCAGAAGCAGCAGGTTCGAGGTCCTGCCGATGGTCCTTGCAGGGGCTGAGACAGGTCCGCCCGCAGGACGAAACGTCCGCAAGCAATGCCCTGGACTCTCTTCTGTCTGGAAAGCGCCGGAGACCAATTTCACCGCTGCTTGGCCGGCGGTAGAACGGTCACTCGAACCCGCAAAAATGTGTTAGTTTGGCATGCGTCACACCGTTGCCGAATTTACGAGCAGCGGAACAAGACGAGGAGTCAGCAATGCACTGGACCAAGTACATCGCAAGCTGCGCTATATCCCTGTCTATCGGGGCATTGGCGCTGACCGCAGTGGGGCAAGGCACGCCTCCGCATCCCACGCCGCAACCCACATCCATAACCCAACCCGCCGCGCACGAGTGGTGGAAGAACGCTGTCATTTACTAAATATATCCGCGCAGTTTCCAGGACTCGAATGGCGACGGTGTCGGCGACCTCAAGGGCATTACCTCGCGGCTCGACTACTTGGAGGATCTGGGGATCGACGCCATCTGGATCACCCCGATGTATCCCTCGCCTGGCATCGACTACGGCTACGATATCTCGGACTACACCTCCATCGATCCGGAATATGGCTCCATGGCGGACTTCGACCGTCTGGTTGCCGAGGCAGGAAGACACCACATCCGGGTGATCATGGACTACGTGATCAATCACACCTCGGACCAGCACGCCTGGTTCAAGGAGTCCCGCTCCTCGCGCACCAATCCCAAACGCGACTGGTACATCTGGCGGGACGGCAAGGGACCGGGGCAGCCGCCTAATAACTGGCAGTCGTGGTTTGGGCACTCCGCCTGGACCTACGACGAGAAGACCGGACAGTACTACTACCACTATTTCTACGCGCAACAGCCCGACCTGAACTGGCGGAATCCCGAGGTTCATGCCGCTATGGACGGAGTGCTGGACTTCTGGATGAAGCGCGGCGTTGCGGGCTTCCGCATCGATGCGGTGTCACGGCTCTTCGAGGACCCGGATCTGCACGACGACCCTTACAAACCGGGATTCAACGCCTACGGAGACCGCAATATCGAGCACAAGTACACCGACAATTTTCCTGAAGTGCACGATGTGCTGAAGGAAGTGCGCAGTGTGGTGGACCGCTATCCGGGGAATCCGGTGCTGATCACCGAGGCGGACGAGCCGAACGTCGAGGAACTTACCAAGATGTACGGCAAGGGCGACGAGGTGCAGCTCCCCATGGACTTCCAGATTGCCGACGTGAACCAGCTCTCCGCGCCGCGCTTCCGGCAGCTCTTCAACGAGGTAGAGAACAACACCGCCCAAGGCCAGCCGGAGTATTTCTTCAGCAACCACGACCAGCCGCGGCAGTGGGACCGCTACGGCGACGGGATGCACAACGACCAGATCGCCAAGCTGATGGCGGTGCTGCTGCTGGCTACGCGGGGAACGCCGCAGATGTACTACGGCGAAGAGCTGGGAATGAGAACCACCGATCCGGCGCGCGTTGAAGACGTGCATGACCCAATCGGCAAGCTGGGCTGGCCCAAGGAAAAGGGCCGCGACGGCGAGCGGACGCCGATGCAATGGGACGGGTCGGCCAATGCTGGGTTCACCTCGGCCGCCAAGCCCTGGCTGCCGGTCCCGCCCAGCGCAGCCCAGTACAACGTGGAAACCGAAAAAAGGGACCCGGATTCGATCTTCAACGCCTATAAGCGGCTGCTGGCATTGCGCAAAACCGATCCAGCGTTGCGCGACGGCTCGTACGTGGCGGTCAACGAAGACGATCCAAATGTCTTTGCTTTTTTGCGCAGAAGCGGGGAGGAAACCGTCCTGGTGGCCTTGAACATGAGCGCCAAGCCCCGCACTGAGGCCTTTCATCTGGCTGCCAAAGGCGTCCGAGGAACCACAGCCCAGCCCCTCTACAGTTCTCCGGCGCTTGCCGGAGTTTTGCGGCTAGCGCATATCGAGCTGCCGCCTTTCGGCGCGCTCGTGGCCAGAATCGAATAACTGAATTGAAACCAACCGCGGGCCGCGGCGAATGTCTCCTCTGTGGCCCGCGCAAAATATGATAGTTTCACATGCGTCGCACCGTTGCCGAAGTGATGAGCCGCGGGCAGACGAAGAGGAGACCGCTATGCACTGGACCAAAAGCACCGTAAGCGGCGCCATATCCCTGTTTCTGGGGGCGGCGGCGCTATCCGCGGGAGGGCAATCCGTGCCCGCCCAACCCACACCGGACCCAACCAAAGCGACCGCTGCTATCGAGCAAAACTGGTGGAAGAACGCCGTCATCTACGAAATTTATCCGCGCAGCTTTCAGGACTCGAACTCGGACGGCATCGGCGATCTGAACGGCATCACCGCGCGCCTGGACTACCTGAAAGACCTGGGCGTGGATGCAATCTGGCTCACCCCTGTCTATCCCTCGCCGCAGGCCGATTTCGGCTACGACATTTCCGACTACGAAAACATCGATCCGCAGTACGGTACGCTCCAGGATTTCGACCGCCTGGTGGCCGAAGCCGGCAAGCGCCATATCCGGGTGCTGATGGATATGGTGATGAACCACACCTCGGACCAGCACAAGTGGTTCCTGGAGTCGCGTTCGTCGCGCGACAATCCCTACCGCGACTGGTATATGTGGCGCGACGGCAAAGGCCAAACCGCGACCGACAAGGGGCTCCCGCCGAACAACTGGCAGTCTGGTTTTGGCCACACGGCGTGGCAATGGGACGAAAAGACCCGGCAGTACTACTACCACAAGTTCTATATCCAGCAGCCGGACCTGAATTGGAATAACCCCAAGGTTCACGAGGCATTCAAGCAGATCATCGCCTTCTGGCTCAAGCGCGGCGTGGGCGGTTTCCGCTTCGACGCCATTACGACGCTCTTTGAAGATCCCAACCTCATCGACGACGATATCCTCAAAGACAAGACCGGCAATACCTATCTGAATAACTACGGCGACATTGCCCTCAACGACACGCGCACCAACAACCTGCCCGGGGTCCATCCCGTGATGCAGGAGATGCGCGCCTTCGCCGACAAGTTCGACTCCAATAAGTTTCCTGGAACACGGGTCCTCATTGGCGAAACCTATCTTCCCAATATCGCCGAACTCGAAAAGCAATACGGCCCGCCGGATCATCCCGAATTTCAACTGCCGATGGATACCCAGATTGGTTTCATCAACAAGCTCGACGTTGCCACATTCC
>Ga0181520_10010307_pt1 | contig 12576 bp, 17 predicted proteins | sample PEATcosm2014_Bin_29_FD_132451 | JGI IMG/M metagenome (GOLD analysis project Ga0181520, IMG submission 132451) | Peatland microbial communities from MTU Mesocosm Facility, Houghton, MI, USA - PEATcosm2014_Bin02_30_metaG | ecosystem: Environmental > Terrestrial > Soil > Wetlands > Peat | place...
AATCGAGATAGTTTTTTACACTACACTTTTCGCCGAAATCGGGTTTGACGGGGCAGAAAGCCCTGATACTACGAGGGGTGCCCCGCGCAACAAGGGCGCAAACTGTCAAAGATGCGCTAGTCGGCCAGACAACGCGACCCACTGAGGAGATGCAGACTACATGGCAGCGAACAAGGTCATGTCGATCGCTGACGCCGCGGAGAAGGTCCTGGCCGCCGCCGGGATTCCCATGCACTACGGCGACATCACCGAGCGGATACAGCAGGAGGGCTTCGCAGTCAGTGCCTCCCAGACCCCGGCGATCAGTGTCTATGTCTGCATCCGAGCCGACATCAAGCAGAGGACCCAGAACGGCCAGCCCCAGCGGTTCGAGTTCCTGGGCAAGGGGAACTTCGGGCTCACTGCGTCCAAGGGCGACGCAATCACACTGAAGATCGCCGAGCACAACAAGGCAACGATGGAGGCCCTCGTTGCCAAGATGCACGGCCTCACGCCTGCTGAGTTCGAGGCCCTCGTCGGTGAGATCCTGGCACTGCTCGGGTTCGAGGACATCCTGGTTACCAAGATCACCAAGGACGGCGGCATCGACGCACACGGCACGCTGAACGTCCAGGACGCACTGAAGTTCTCAGTGGGCGTCCAAGCAAAGCGACTGAAGGCGGACGGGAAGGTCTCGCCAAAGGACATCCAGGCTCTTCGCGGCAGCTTGGCATCCGATCAGGTCGGCTTGTTCATCACCACTGGCGTGTTCACGTTGGGGGCGACCAAAGATGCCAAGAAGGCTGGCATGAGGCCCGTCTGGCTCATCAATGGCCAGAAGCTCGCACAGTTGGTCTGCGAACTGGAGTTGCCGTCCCTCAACGTCAAGGCAGCACACCACCTCGTGTTCGATGTCGGCTGATCGTGGGGCAGACTGCCTCGCTGCGTGGCTCTGCAGACGCCCTGATCGTTCGTTCACATTCGCTGCCTGGGGTCGTGTGGCGGTCGGGCAGTAGCCGCCTCGGAGAGTGACCTTAGTGACACGACGACGCAGGAGACGCGGGGGCGAACCGAGGTCGCAGGTGGATGCGGTCCTCGAGACCCGCGATCCGGTGGCGTTCGAACTCCAACAGAGTCATCGCAACGCTGGCCCGATGGATCACCGGCAGTCGGAGACGAGACGCCGACGCAGGTCGGATCGGCGAAAGTCGAGGGAGGCGGAGGGCGGGGGAGCCGACTGAACCTCGACCGAGGAGACCTGCGATGGTTCCCGCCCAGTGTTCGGGCGTCGAGGGACACTGGGCTCCGACCTCCCTTGTCCAGCCCTCCCCTTACTGCCACTCCCCCTCGGAGGCGACCCCACGATGATCCACGAGCCGCTCCGCCAGCTCGAGTCCGCCCCCACGAGGGCGGGGCTCGTCGTGACGACCCATCGGAGGCCCCGATGGCCCGCTCCGACCGATCGTACCGAGGGGGATGCTGCCGAAGCTCCCGGGGTGATTCGGGAGTGGTTCCACGTGTGCGTAGGGGGGAATCCGCTCCACATGTCACGGACGTCCACCGTCAGGACTGGCAGGCTTGCTCGAGAGCCTGGTGTGTCGCCCTGGCCGCATCGTAGACCTCGGCGACGAACTCGGCGGGCGGCAGCCAGCTCGCTGGGATCCTGAGGTCGAGCTGCATCTCGGTCGGATGGACCGCGAGGTCGAGCCCGCGGCGATCGGGGTACCGTTCCAGGACCGCCAGGTCGCCCGCCAGCGTGAGCAGGACCTGCCTAAACTCGGGCGTCACCACCGTCCACAGCCGGGGCCCCTGGTAGCTACGGGCGGCGAACAGCCCGTCGAAGCTCGGGTCGCCCGAGGTGGTCGCCTCCCCGGCGGCGAAGAGCGGCCTGGTCAGGATCCGCATGAGCCGGGACCGTGGCCGACCCGCAGTGCCATCGAGGTGCAGGTGGCCCCAGAGGCCGGGGGAGTGGCCCATCACGAAGCGTATGCTGACCCGGGTGTTGAGGTTGCCGTCCGGCCTCAGCGTCAGGACCGACGAATCCCCTGGGACCTCGATCTCGTACTCACGCAGCAGGAGCCAGGAGAGACGCCCGCGGTCCGGTGCGGTCGCCCCGACCAGCGGGGCGACCGCCGCACAGACCGACCCCATGTGTCCCCACCAGCGTACCCAGAGGAGCAGATGCCGGGCGGTCACCGTGACGAGGGACGCGGCGTACACCCACGCCATGATGCTGGGCACGATGGCCCGCAGTTGATCTCGCATGGGCGAGGTCGCCCTCCGCTGTCATGGTCTGGAGCGGGCATTCGGCCGGACGAGCATCATCTTCGCCGGACGACCGCCGCATCCTCCCGACCCTGGTGCTGGCCCCCCCTGGCGTACGCCTGCACCGATGCCCCGAAGCGTCCCATCCACTCCCCGTGTCCCATCCGTCGTCATCTCTCCGGCGTGCCCGATGACGGCGTCGCCGGGGTACTCGTCGATCCGTCCCCTGATCTCCGATTCCTCCTGAAGGCGGCGAGCGGGGCAAGGTGCTCGCGGACCTGTCACCTTGCTCGTCGGGGATGTCGGTGGTACCATGACCGTAGGCGTCCAGACCACGACACTCGGGACGCACGGACTCTCGAACGCCGTCTCGGGGGCATTCCGCCATGACCAAGTGCACGAAGCCGTCCGCTCGCACTGGATCGACCGACACCCGCTCGCAACCCCGCCAACTGGCGGACGGCAAGGGCTTCCACGACGAACTCCAGGAGGACTTCATCCGCACGTCCGAGGGGAGGGTGACCCGCGAGCGGCCCATCCGGTCAACCTCGGGCAAGACGGGAAGGATCGACATCCACGTGGCGGTCGACGAGGAACTGGACTCCGTGGTGGAGTTCAAGCGGTCCGACTGGGACCGCATGGCTCCCCACCGGGTCGGCCCCAACATCCGGCGGTACGTGCGTCAGGTGTGGCGTTACATCGAGGCCGTGATGGAGGAGGGCAAGGACGTCTCGCCGGGAATCGTCTTCGCCCACATGCCGAAGGACGCCGGACTCAAGCGACGGATCGAGGAGGCGTTCGAGGAGGAGTGCATCACCATCGTCTGGGCAGATGAAGAAGGTCGCACCGGAGACGATGCGTGTTGACGAGCACGGTCGCGGACCGGACGATGAGCGACCTGCCCAGGCCTGCGTGACGACCGGATAGGTGCCACGGGCTGGCATGAGCCCGCGGCACACTTGGGTTCGGTTCGCCGATCCCACTGGGTGCGGGTCGGTGAAGCCACACAGGGAGGCGTAGGGTGGTCAGGATAGGGACAGTTACCACGAAGGTGCGTCCGATCCGAAAGCTCTTCGTGCTGGATGATGGCGATCTGCCCGGATTCCTCAGTGTGGTCAAGGCCGTGTCAACTGAGCTGGTGGGGCTCTCGAACCTGATCCTCCTCAGGAACGGCCAACTGCTATCCGACTCCACCGCTGAGTTCGTGGGCTATCACGACCCGGACGTGGTCGTCAACCTATCGTCGGAAGGCGACGCAGACTTGAGGCGGAGGTTCGGGCTGCCGACGTTCAGTGTGGAGCCCGGCGACTTAGTCTTCCGACGCCTCATGACACGTCTGTCGATGGTGGATCACGTCCTCGATTTCCTGAAGCCGTACTGGGAGAGCGAGGATCGAGAGGTCTTCGCCTGCTTCACGGGCACCGATAGCCTTGAGGGCGTGACATATGCCCTCAACTTCGGCATGGCCGACCAGGAACTGGTAGAGGCTCTGGAGCACTCGCTTCTCGCGGGACTGCACGTCAACTCCCTGGAATCGGTCGAACAGCTCCTCGCCTTGGCCAGCGTAGACGAGGCGAACTTCCTCAAGGCGTCGCTCCCCCTCGCCAATGTCTCACACGGCTCGAGCGTGTGGACTGTGGACCGGAACCCTGAGGAGTACTTCGTCGACAAGCCCACTGTCGTGGTGGGGGCCCCTGGATCGCTAGAGAGCATGGCCTACTTCTGGAACATGCGAGCGACGCAACCTGACAACTGCACCACCTGGCTGCCAGGCGACATCGTGCGGGCGATCCCAGACTGCTTGAGGGAATACTCCCACTGCTGCCTATTCACCGACGACGAGGAGATAGGTCGCTTGGTCAAGGCGTCGGGAGTGTCAGTGATCGACCACTCGATGTACTACTTCCGTGGGTTCACTCAGCAGTGGGAGTGGTACGCATCGACCCAGAACGTCTCGGTGGTGGATGAGCGAGTTCGAGTCAGCCATCCGGCAAACCGGATGCTGTCGTCACTGGGGTTCAACATCGGGTTCGCATTCGACGTGTCTGGCCTGCGGGAGTTCTGGACACCGTCCGCGTCGGGCATGGGTGATCTGTACTACCCGCCGCCGGAGCACGGGTTCGACCGATGGCATTTCGCTCGTGTCAGGAAGGGCACGCTGTCGGTCTACGGGTCGATCCTGAACGTCTTCGAGGACGACCCTCTGGTCGAGGACATCCAACTACCCGAGGCCGACGCCGTCATCCGGGCTCGGTTCGCTGATCATGGCCTGAACATTACCGAGACGATTGCGACCAGAGCGTCTGACCAGGTCATCGCCCTCGTCGGAGGCGACGACGGGATCGGCAGTCTGACGGAGCGGCCAGTCTTCAACCTGTTGGTCAAGCTGACGCCGCCTCGAACCGAGAAGCTCGCAAGAAGCCTCGCCCGCCTGACCGGCGGCGACCATGAAGCCATAGTCCAGGTCCTGCGTGCGAGCGGCCTTCGCCCCTCTGCCGCGATCAACTCAGACGTCGTACTGGATCTGGACGAGATGCTGTCCTCGATAGCGACGTCCAAGACGGATCGGGAGCCGATGTGCAAGGCCATCGAGGTGCTCTATGACAAGCGGATTCTGCTGCGGGGCAAGAGCTTCACCTGTCCCCACTGCAACCAACGCCTCTGGTACCCTCTCGAGTCACTACAGGACGAGAACAAGTGCTACGGCTGCAGCCGCGAGGTGTCCATCCCCGTCTCCGCCGGGGGCAGATCCAGAGGCGACCACTTCCGTCTCAACGAGCTGGTGGCGAACGCGGTCGACCAGGGGCAACTGCCCCTCCTGCTGACCAGGCACATGCTGTCCTTACTGCCCTTCACCATGAAGCGATTCCTCAGCAGCTACGATGTCTCCGACGCCGACAGTGGTGAGCGTACCGCGGAGGTGGATCTCGTGTTCACGCTGTCGTCGTTGCTGGGACTTGCGGAGGTCAAAGCGGACAGGGGCTTCGAGGAGGAACAGACCGGGAGACTGATCGATCTGGCGATGCGAGTGGGTGCCGACATGCTGCTCTTCGCAACGCTCAAGAGCAGGGACAGCCAAGAGGTCGCCGCACTGGTCGAGCAGCTTCGGGTGAGGAGCCTGGCGATCCCGGCGTTCGTGGCTACCGGTGACGTGCTCTTCAGCAGAGAGTCGGTTGACCTCGGACGCTACTTCTGGATCGACCCGAGATCGAGCAGGCGTCCCAGTGGGCCCATCGTCATCTAGGCAGAATCAGTCAGCAAGCGGCAGCACGCTGGTAGCGGGGTCACCAGAGCATCGGTCTGGCCCCCGACACGATGTGTCTAGCCCGCATCACTCAGGCACGTCCCAGCGACGCTTGCAGTTGAACTCGGGCCAAGGCCCCTCTACCCGACGCTTCGCCAGGAGGGCTGCTTCCGCCAGCAGGGCGTCGGGGAGGACCGCCCACCGGACCTCAGGCTCCTTCACCCGCTTCCAGAACTCCTTCTTGACCAAGTTGTCATTCGAGTCGGGATCGGACGACCGATGATTATCGGTGCGGCCACGCAAGCCATCCTTCCGATCTGAGCAACCGATATACAGCAGCAAGCATTCCTTGCTCTCGCCCAAGTGCCCTCGTATCTCGTAGACGCCCGGCCCCTTCTCGCTGCAAGGTCGTGAGCCTTTCGGCCTGTGGGGCAGGTCCCTCCAGCAACTCCAATCGAGGGACAAGGTCACGACTCCGGCTATCTCGATCTCCTCCACCATCGTCAGCACCTCCGTGACTTATCGCCTCTGCGACGGCAGGCCGCACGTCCGCAGGAGCCTCAGCATCAGTCTTCGGCACCGCAGACATGATATGGGACGGTGCCCAGACGGTGGACGCTCTGAGCATTCCCGGACACGACCCAGTACTCCTGCGGCTGTGCTGCTGGAACAGACAGTCTGATGCTGCTTCCGGTCGCACGGGACCGTCAATAGAGCCGTCACCGGCGACCGGGAGGGCGAGTGTGTGCAGTTGGGCTGCGAGCGTAGAGACGACTTGTTGGAGTAGTGGGTTGGCGAAGGGGTGTTCGTGACCTCCCTTGCCGCGGCCCGCCTTCACCGCCATCTCGCCCCGGAGGTGACCCGATGAACATCGCCGAGCCGATCCGCCAGCTCGAGTCCGCCGCGATGCGGGCGGGGTTGATCGCCATGTTCGGGCCGCTGGCATTCGATCAGGGGGACGCCGAGGTCCTAGGTTCGCTCGCCGAGGGCGACGAGGCGGAGGTCGGATTCATGAACGAGGGCGGCCGGATCAGGAAGCTCCTCGTGGACTTGAGGGACTCCGGTGACCCGGAGGACGGCGGGTTGAGTGTAGGGCTGAGGGGATGGTGGTTACATGAGGATGTGGCGAGCGTGTGAGGGGGGGAGACGGAAGGCGTTGCCCTTCGCCGAAGGTCGGGCCCGACCGGTCGAGGAATCTGGTCATAGGCATGATGGATGGGCCACCATGAGCTAGGTCAGCCCTCCCTCGGCTGTGGCTCGGCCTGTGGACGGTACGGAGGTGTCTCGTGCTGGGGTACGTGCTACTCGTGCTCTCGACGCTTGGAGTGGCCGCGTACTTCCTCGTCGCGGGCCTCGTGGGTGGCAGGATCCTCCGACGGGGTGAGATGGCGAGCGGTACGGTGGTCGCAAAGCGGTCTTCCTTCCACGACGGTCACCTCGTGTGGGCCGAGTACCTGGAGCCCGAGGGGGTCGTGCGGGGATGCGGCCGGGCGTCGAGGGAGTTCTACGAGTCGGTGGCGGTGGGGGATCAGGTCGGCGTCAGGTACATACCGCGTTGGTGGACCAGGACGCGTGGGCACTTGCGGTCGTACGAGTGGATGGCCGATCCGGGGCCAGGCTGTTGATGGGCCCGCATCGCCTGGTCTTCGACGGGGATCGTGGCATCGCCAGGTACTACGTCGGGCTGGCGTACCTCGGGGCGGTGCTGGGGATGGCGTACGTGTTCCTGTTCGTGGGTTGCCTGGTCTGGGGACGGTGAGATGAGGCCAGACCCTCCCGCCGGACCCCGACCGGCATCGGCACGTCGTTGGGTCGGTCGAGCGGCCCTAGCTCGGGCTGGCGTCGGGAGGTCAGCGAGGATGGTAGAACAGGCAGCTACATATGTACATGAGCACGGCGAACGCCACGTACGCCCCGACCACGATGAACGCCCACTTGACCACGCACCCCACGGCCCCGCCCACGCACCCCAGCAGGTCGTTGATGCCACCCACCAGCTTCTCGACCTCGGACTCCCGTTCCTCATGTTCCGGCACGTCGTTCGCCTCCGTTCGTGGCGTCCGTCTATCCGACGGCCGCATTCGACTCGCCTGATTCCACCACCACGGCTCCGGCCGCCGGGCTGGGTGCCGCCTTCCCCTTCCGCTCCTCCACCCGCATCCCGAACCACCCGCTGTCCAACGAATCCCGCCGCAGCGTGACCACCGTCTTGCCCCAGGGGTGGGCCTTCTTGTCCTTGAGTCGCTCCGGGATTCCCATCCACGCCGCCTCGGTGGCCTTCGCCACCAAGCCGCTCAGGGCACGGGCACCGAGGCCCGAGGCCGTCGCCCGGCGGACGATCTCATCCACGAGGGTGTTGGCGAACTCGAATCGGAATCCCAGGCTCCGGGCGATGCCCTGCACCATCGGCACGGGGCCGTCGGGCACGTCGCAGAGGATCGTCCGCATGGCGTCGGCCGAGAGGTCGGACATGACGACGATCCGCTGAAGTCTAGCAACCAGTTCGGGTTTCAGTCCGTAGGTGATGAGGTCGGACGGGATGACCCGTCGGCGGAGTTCGGCGGGGCTCATTCCATCGGCGGTCGCCCCCGTCGCTCCGAACCCCAGCCTGCGTCGTGTGTGAATCCGGCGTGCGACGATCTCCTCGATGCTGCCGCCGTTGCCGCTGAACGCTCCCGCGGCCCAGACCAGCATGTGATCCACCCGCACCGGCAGGTGCTTCCGTTGCCCGAGCCCGTTGACGTTGTCGATCACCTCGACTCCGATGTGCCCTGAGTCCAGCAGCCTGAGGAGGCCATCCTGGGCATCGCTCCCAGCGACGTCTCTGAAGTAGGAGGCCTTGGAGGCCTTCTTATCACATTCGTCCACGAGCAATAGTCCACACTCGGCGAGAGGCAGGTAGCCCTCACTCATGCTGATCAGGGCCCTGATCCACTCGGAGACGCTCGACCCGACGTAGCCTTCGGCCGTCAATGACGAAGCGTCGGCCAAGTAGGCAGGGAGGCCGGTGATCCTGGCTGCCGCCCTGAGGAGCTGGCTCTTGCCGCACCCGGTAGGCCCCATCAGCAGGATGGGCGGAATCCGCACCGGGAACATCGTCATCATGCCCCTGGCCACCCGACGCACCCTGGTCACCAGGTGCTGGTAGAGGGCCACGCTCACCGCACGCACGGCTTCGTCCTGACCGATCACCCACTTCCCGAGCTGCTGCGAGATGTCGGCGGGCGTCAGGTTCAGGTTGTCCGCGTGCTTGAGCCGTCGGATGCCCCGCTCCTCGGGGCCTTCGGTCTTCTCGGTCGTGCTCATCAGCCGCAGCTCCTTCCATGTCGCTGGAGCCCGACGGGCACGCTCCGCACGACGACCTCGGTGTCCGTCGATGAACCGTCGGCTGCGAGCCACTCCTCTGCGACTGCTTCGGCCGCATCGAGGTGCACCGAAGCCTGCAGCCGTTCGACCCGCCCGCCCACGACCATCACGCTGACATGCAGGAGTCGATCCACCTGCACGAGCGAGTCGAGGGCGGTCCGCACGGCCGGAGCTTTCGTCGAAGCCAAAGCGTCCCAGGCCGTCCTCGGCAGCACGAGCATCACCGCATCATCGGCCGAGTCAGTCATGTCGGTTTCCCTCCCGTCGCGGTGAACGGCACCGTTCGCTTGACTGGGCCGCCGTCTCCGCCCTCGATCGTGACCGCCGCCGTCAGCAGGATCGGCCGGATGAAGTCGTCCCGATCCAGATCCCACGCACCCACGAAGGCTCCCTCCGCGACCGTCGTCGCCAACGCCCGTTCCACTATGTGGAGACCGTGGTCGTGGAACCACATCGCATCCGCCACCTCGCCCGACTGCGACCGGACCCGCTCCGCGATGGCGTAACGAGCCATCATCGATTCGTCCTTGGCTGAGACCGGATCCAGCATGCCTCGTGGTTCGATCCCGTGCTCGGCGGCGATCCGCCGAGCACGCTCGAGCCGCTGGAGGGCAGTTTCGACCATTTCGGGATCGGTCGTCCGCCGCCAGGTCGCAAGGGCCTCATCCATCGCGGCCGCAAGGCCGAACGCCGCCTGCCAATCGGCACGGCGGTGGAGGACGTCGTCGTCGGTCAGGGGGCGGCCGGTGAGCGGATCGGGCATGGAGATCTGAATGGCGAACTGCTTCTCGATCTGAGCCACGTGGCCACGGTTGGCGACCTCGGCCTCGTCGGCCGACACCAGCGTGATCTTGCCACCGGCATAACGCACGCCCCAGTCACTGCCCTGATAGACCCAGTTCCGGCGGGGCTCCCCCTTGGCGTCGGCCCACTCGATCATCTGCCAGTCCTCGGGGGTGCAGAGTCCTGCATCCATGATCTCATCACGGTCGGCATCGTTCACGGGCCAGCCGAGACCGATGGATCTGGCCAACATGGCCCGTGGCGTTCGCATCTGCTCGATCCTCGTGATGGGTGCGTGAAGTGCCATCTGCGTCGTCGTCCCGTCGCACATGGCGGCGTTCGATCGTCCGTGTTGGAGGCGGTGGCAACGACGGGGGGCCGAGGCAAGGCAGGTCGGGATGACCTCATCTGGGGGCAGATCATGGAAACGAGACGCTCATCCCATCGTCCGCCAGCGAGACCTCCCGGCCGACGAGGTCGGCGGGAGACGACAGCCCTTCGCCATCCACGATGTCCGACATGCAGCGGTGCTCGACAGGCTGGTTGGCGATCCGCTCCCCCGTGGCGACGATGAGCAGGTACAGCGTCCCGCCACCGATCACGTCGATGATGGTGCCGTTCATGGGGATACCTCTCGGAACTGGCGTGGGGTGTGCCCTCTCCGCTGGCGGCTCCGCCGCCAGCGGGGGGGCTGGTCAGTCCTCGAACGCCGATGCGGGGAACTCGCAGGTGCCGAACTCCAATGCTGAGTCTTTCACGTTGCCCTCGATGCGGAGGTTCCGGTCCGGGAACACCTTGACCGTCACGCAGTCCACCCACGTGTCCTCGTTCTGGTGCCCGTGGGTCGTCTCCTCGCCGAGCCGGGGCTGCCAGTCCTCGGGGGGTACGACGTAGCCGGTGCTGTCCGACTCGGTCAGCCAGTCGGGCTCCGAGTCATCATCGAGGGTCACGGCATCGTACGCCAGCCACGTCACCTCGAAGGGGAGGGCGGACAGCCACCATTCGGTCGAGTACAGCAGCCCCGTGCGGCTGGTGGTGGCATCGCCGATGAACCTCTGGGCCAACGCCAGCGTGGCGGTGACCTTCTCCGTGAGGTGCTTCAGGTCGTTCACTCCCGTCATCTCGATGAGGGCATAATTCGGCCCGTATTCGTTGTCGTCGTCCTTCGCGTAGACCTTGGTGAGCAACCGCTTCGGCATCTGGATCGTCCTCCGTTCGCTCTCGGGGTGGATGTCGTCCGGCGGGTCGTGGGGCAAGGCAGGTAATACTCACGAATCGGCGTCCCCATCGCTCTCGATGACCTGTTCGATGTACTCGATGGCCACCGACTCCCTGCGGCCAGACTCGTCCTCGACGACGACCATCGGCGGGTTGAACCCGGCCTGAGCGGGCACGATCTCGACGATGGTGCCCTCGCAGCGATCGCTCGGATCGGGGTCGGCCACGATCACCCTATCACCGACCTTCCCGAGGAACGGCTCGAAAGAGTGGTACGTCCCGCCGTCCTGGGTGGACACCGACTTCACCACGAACACCGGCCTCGCATCCCGGTAGGCCTCCCTCGCCCCGGCGAGGCCGATGGAGTGAGTCGGGTTTTCGCTCCCGATGTCGCCCCACACCCGGACCCACAGCTCTCCGTCTCGGAACTCGATCCACACCGGGGTGCCGTGTCCCTCGGCGGAGCACCTGTCGCCGTGGCCGGGAGCGATGAGTTCGATGCCCCTCTCCGTGCAGTGCAGCTTCACGGTCAGGGCGGTGTCCGTCACCTCGTCGTGAAGGAACTGCTCGATGGTGACCTCGTGGGAGGGAGTCCACGTCTCGGTCTCTCCGTTCCAGATTGACACGGGGGAGTCCAGGGCGGTGTCGTAGGTGCGGTACTCACCCGATGGCATCCCGTCCCGCACCAGGTCCTCCATCCATCCGGTATGGTCGCCGGTCTCGATGACCTCCCATTCGCCACCGGACCTCCGCTCCAACGCGTATCGCTCATCGGCCACCTGCGTCACCTCGTTCGTGTCGTTCTGACTCCGATGGCTCCTCGGACGAGCCGGGGCAAGGCAGGTCAGACGATGGTGTACGAACCATCCTCGTTGGCCCGCATCCCCTTCAGGCAGGGCTTGGTCATTCCGCCACTCTTCCAGGTCGTCCACACCCGCCAGCTACCGCAGCCTTCCAACTGGCAGCGAGTCAGGGTGCCGGTCGTCGTGCCGACCTCTCGGTTGCTGCAATCGCCATCTCGGGGATGGATCACGGTGCCCCTGGGGATGTCGGGCTTGGGCGACATCAGCGAAGATATGGTCTCGGGGATGTTTCGTGTCATCTCCGTTCCTCCAGTGTGCGACTCTGCCCGCTGGCGGCTCCGCCGCCAGCGGGCAGGGCAGGTCGGGGTCAGACGACGATCTCGCAGTCGGGGCAGCCTCGGACCTCGGTGACGGCTCGCAGCGGGAAGTGGGAAGGGCTACTCCTCGTCGTTCTCATCGTTGTGACAGTCTTGGCAGCACTGGTAGTCGTCGAACAGGAGGCCCGCACAGTCGCCGCAGGCGACGACTCTGCAGCCGTCGGGGTCGTCCTCGTCGTACCCGCAGCAGAAGATGGCATCTTCCCTTGAGACCTCGTGCAAGCAGTGAGAGCAGTGGAGGGATTCCTTCTCCGTCGCGTCGATCTCGTCGTGGCACAGCGGGCACTCGAACCACACCGGGATGGCTCCATCGTCGTACTCGCGGATGTCGTCATCCGGCTTCGGGTCGGGGTTGGATTCGATGTCCACGATTCCATGATCGGAGATCGGGTGGGCGACTCCCACCTCTTCCACGAGGAAGCGATACACGTACGATATCTCCTCACCGCAGTTGGGGCACTTCATCTCGTTCACCTCGATCGGTCGCGGCTCCGCCGCCAGTGGGCAGAGCAGGTCGGGTTCAGACGACGGTCTCGCAGTC
>Ga0181520_10010308_pt1 | contig 12576 bp, 13 predicted proteins | sample PEATcosm2014_Bin_29_FD_132451 | JGI IMG/M metagenome (GOLD analysis project Ga0181520, IMG submission 132451) | Peatland microbial communities from MTU Mesocosm Facility, Houghton, MI, USA - PEATcosm2014_Bin02_30_metaG | ecosystem: Environmental > Terrestrial > Soil > Wetlands > Peat | place...
AACACAGCGGGGGAGACATGAAATCTCGCGCTCAGCCGCGTGATGTGCTCCCTCGTCAGTTTCCGTTTCCCCGATAGAACCAGCGAAACCGTCGTCTCACTCCCGAGTTCTGGCGCGATTTCCCGCTGCGATAACCCATGCTGACTGAGCAGGAAGCGGAGCACGTCAATCGGACTGGCGTCTGGAATAGGGTAATGTTCATCCTCATAATGCTCGATGAGGAGAGTCAGAAGCTCGATGGCGTCCTGCTCGTCCCGAGTAGGTTTCGGCTTGGAATCCAGCTCGGAGAGCACGCGAGTGTACTCCTCTAGCTGTTTCTCCGAGCGAATCGGGCGGGGCGCTCCCTGCCGAATCATTTCCACGGGGTTTGCTAATGCGGCGCTCATCCTATGACTCCTTTGCTCCAGTTCTTGCGGTTGTCGTACTGTTTATGTGTCAAAAACGATTGGATGTAAATCCGCCCTTGCGTGATTCTGTCCGGCTTCACCTTTGAGTAGCGGACGATGGTGATGAGCCGGTAGCGGTTGCGACGGATATTGAAGACCACATACTCATCCACCACGTCGGCATCGGGGAAAGCCTGCTTTAACTCCGGGAAGTTCCGCCAAGCCGCTGACCTAACCACCTTCAGCCAAGCCGCTAGCTCATTCGCCGCGTCCGGAAATTTCGCTTGCGCTTCCCGCAGCCGCTTCTTTGTGATGACGTGCATTTCGAATCTCATGATACTTTGCATAATGCAAAGCAGTCAAGAGGTGTCTTTACAAAATGCAAAGTGATTTCGGTAGTTTAGTTTAGGCTCTTCCGCACATTTGGTACTCCGAGCATGGGCCGAGTTCCCGGAGCTACTGGCTAGTTTTCTGGTCACCCAATGTGTCTTCTGATCATTGCCTCCAGTGAAATGATCTGTCCGAAAAAGTAATAATCGAGATTCAGATTTTCGCTACCTTTGCGCCAGACGCGATTTCCAAATGCGTCGGTTTTTCGCAAATGCCACCGCAAAGGAGCCCCATGCAGAGATTTCTTCCCATTCAACGCCCACACCGGCGGCGAGTCCTTGTACTCGCCCGGCGCTGGGCGATTCCGCCGCTCGTGTTTCTCGCGGCGCTGCCGGTCTATGCCCAGTCCAGCAGCGATCCGTGGGAGAACGCGGTCAACGTGCTCAAAACCGCCTTTACCGGCACGATTGCCACCGGGTTGTCGCTGGTCGCCATCGTCGTCGGAGGGCTGATGTTCGCTTACGGCGAAGGCCAGTCCAAGAAAACCCTCGCCGGGATCGTCTTCGGCGTGGGCATGGCTATAGGGGCCGTGAACTTCATGGCCTGGCTCTTCCCGAGCTAGAGAGGGGGTGATCCATTGTCTCGGTCAGCGAACGCGCGCATGAGTCCGGTCTTCAAGGCCATGAACCGGCCGCTGACTGTCCTGGGAGCGGAGCGGCGACTGTTTTTCGTCGCTCTGATCTCGGGAGGAGCCATCTTCTCCCTGCTTCATTCCCTGATGGGTGGAATCGTCCTGTTCGTTGCCGGCGTGATTGTGGCGCGAATCGCCACCAGGCATGACGTGGAGATTCTGCGGGTGCTGTTCAACTCCGGCAAATTCCGCAGGCGCTACGACCCGATGAAGCGGGACATAACAGAGATACGCATTGCGAGGAGCGATGGTCAAGATCAGTGACATCACGAAGGACTGGAAAGAAGCGGGCTCGTTCGCTGCCCAGATGAACCTCTATGGCTTCTGGGATGAGCACGCGTTTCTGACCAAATCAGGCGATCTCGGCTGCGTGCTGAAGATCGGCGGCGTGGATTACGAGAGCCTGGACCACGCGGGCCGGGATTACGCGGTGAAGCGGCTGGAGGCGGCACTGCGCTCGCTCGATGACCGCTGCCGACTGTACCAGATTCTGTTCAAGCGGAATCATCCGGCTATTCCTCATGCCGGGTATGAGAACCCGCTGGTCCGCGCCGCGGTCGAACAGCGCAGCGCGTTCCTCGCGTCCAAGTCCGACCGGCTGTATTCCATCGAGATTTTCTGGGTGGCGATGATCGATGGCAGCTATCGAAAGACTGGTTTGCTGCACGCACTTGCCACATTGCCGAAACAGCCACGCTCCTCGCTGCGTGACCTGCGCGCACTGTTTTCCGGCAACCGGGAACGGACGCTCGTCTACGAGCAGGTCGAGCGCGACCGGCTGCGGTTACGACAGAAGGTCCAAAGTTTGAGTGGGCAGCTTAACGACCTGATGACGGTCGAGCTGCAAGGGGCGGAAGAGACTTTGCGCATATTGCGCCGTCTCATCAACTTCCGCCCCTCCAAATTCCAAGGTGCGCGCCTTTACGGTGCGCGCCATCTCGACTGGCAGGTGTGCGATTCGGAGTTGGAGGCGCATCGCGGCTACCTGTGTATCGATAATGATTATGTACGCGTCCTGACGCTGAAAGAGCTTCCATCGGAAACCCGCCCATTGCTGTTGCAGGGTTTGTTCGACGTCCCGGCGAACTTCCACATCGTGACCGAATGGCGCCCGGTTACCAACGAAAAGGCGCGCAAGGAAATTGCCTCACGCCGACGCCATTACCACAACTCGAAGACCAGCTTTGTTTCGAATCTTCAGGACCGGCAGAACTCCGGCCCGCAGGACAATCTCGTCGATGATTCCAAGGCCGCCGCCGTTGCCGAGCTGGGCAACGCGCTGACCGCCATCGGCATGGAAGGCAAACACTTCGGCGAGTTCACCCTCTCGGTCGTTATTTATGACCAGGACCGCATGAGGGTAGAGAACGCCGTCGCCGAGTTCCAGAAGCTGTTTACGCAACACGACGGTCTTTTATATGAGGAACGCTACAACCTGCTTAACGCTTTCTTTGCGACGATGCCGGGCAACCGCCAGTTCAATCTGCGCAGGCAGTGGGCACTGAACTCGAACTATGCCGACCTGTCGTTTCTATTCACCATCGACAGCGGCGCGCAGTGGAATCCGCATCTCGAACGCGAGTACCTGCTGGCATTCGAATCGACGCACGGTACGCCCTACTACCTGAACCTGCACTCGGGCGACGTGGCGCACACGCTGCTGCTCGGGGCCACAGGATCAGGCAAGAGTTTCACGCTCTCGACCACCCTGCAGGCGGCCCAGAAGTACGATCCGCTCACCTTCATCTTCGATCTCGGCGGCAGCTACGAAACGCTGACGCGCGCCTTCGGGGGTTCGTACCTGAATGTCGGGATGAAGAATCCCGGTTTTACCATCAATCCGTTCTCGCTTGAGCTAACGCATGAGAACCAGAATTTTCTCTATCTCTTCCTGCGCGTGCTGATCGAGGCCGGTGGCCGTTACGAGCTTACGCCGGAGGATGAGAAAGCGCTGTTCGCCGCCATCGAGCGCGCCTACAAGCTGCCTGCGGAGATTCGGACGCTGACCAATTTCGCGTCCATCCTCGGGCCGCTCGGGGAGCGCCTGCACCGCTGGACGCGAGCCGGACAGTTCGGGCATCTGTTCGACAACGCCGAAGACACACTCACGTTCTCACGATTCCAGACCTTCAACTTCGACGGCTGGTCGGACTACCCGGACATTCTGGAGCCGCTGCTGTTTTACGTGTTGCAGCGGGCGTCGGCGGAGATCGAAAAGGCGGCCAATACCGCGACATTCAAGATGTTCGTCATTGATGAGGCGTGGATCTTCCTCAAGAACCGGACCATCCGCGAGTGGATCACCCGCGCCGAAAAGACCTGGAGAAAGAAGAATGCCGCCATGATCCTGGCTACGCAGTCGGTGGTGGAGCTGGCGGCCTCGGACATGCTGCACATCGTCAACGAATCGTGCCCGACCAAGATCTTTCTCGCCAACCCGAACATCGACCGCAAGCTCTACGCCGAGATCTTCCAGTTAAACGACACCCAGCTTGAGCTGCTGGAGTCGCTCGTGCCCAAGCGCGAACTGCTGCTGATTCAGCCGCAAGGAACGAAAAAGCTGGTGCTCGAAGTCGATGCCCTCGGCTACTGGATGGCCACCAACAACGCCCGTGACAACCTGCGCAAGCAGGATTACTTCGCCCGCTTCGGGCCGGAGCAGGGACTCCTGCGCCTCGCCCATGACTATCCCGATCCACTCAACCACTAAAGGAGGATTTATGCGTCCGTCACCGATTGTTTCGCTTTTGCTTGGCCTGGCCGCGACCGTGGCCCAAGGCCAACAGACTGCCCGCATCGTCAAATACCACACCAACGACATCGTCGCCGTGCGGGCGAAGATGCGCTACACGACCTTGATCCAGTTGCCCGCGACCGAAAAAATTATGCAGGTTGCCACCGGCGACAAGGACTTCTGGATCATCGACGCCGTCGGAAATTACTGCTTCCTGCATCCCGCGAAGGAAGGCATCCATTCCAACCTCAACCTGATCACCGACCATGGCACGGTCTACACCTTTACCCTCGACGATGTCGAGCAGGGCGAACCGGACCTCAAGGTCGTCGTCGAGCCATCCGACGCGTCGTCGCTGGCCGCCGCCAATAGTGCGGCCAAGCTCGTCTCCGCGGCGGAAATGGATGCGGCACGCGCGCAGGCGCAGCTTGCGCAGACACGCGCGGTCGCCCAGGTCGAGCAATTCCGCGCCGAGTACCCGACATCGGCTCTCAAGTTCGACTATAGCTACCGCAACGAATCGCCTTTCGCGGTGACGGCCATCTATCACGACGACCGGTTCACTTACATCAAGTCCACGGCCTCGGAGAAGTTCTCCGTCTATGAGCTGAAAGATGGCAAGCCCGACCTGATCACCTTCCAGTTAAAGGACGGCACTTACATTCTGCCCACGGTTGTGGACAGAGGGTATCTGGAAATCGGCAAGCACAAACTCAGCTTCGAGCGGAAAGGTCAGTAATCAATGGCCGACGAAAAACATATCGACGAAGCGCCGCCTTTGGAACAACAGGATGCGCAGACGCCGCCCGCAGTCCGGGACAAACGCAAGCTGCCCGAAGGCGTGGTTCCGAAGCAGGCGCAGGGCTATGTGGTTGCCGGACTCGCCGTGCTGATCCTGCTGGCGGTGATGTTCTCGAAGAACCACGCCAAGCCGGTGCCGAAGGAAGCGCCACAACCGCCACTCTCGGTGTCCACGGACATGAATCAGCGGAAGATTCAGGAACTGGAACAAAACCTGAGCGCCGATCAGAGGCAGATGCAGCAGCAACATGGTGGGGCTGCATCTGGTTCCGTCAATGCGGCGAATCCGGTTCAGCCGGGTGCTGCAACGCAGTGTGGACAGTCGCCTCCGCCCGCTACTACCCAGACCACGAAACGTCCCCGCGATCAGATCGCCGATGCGGAAAAAGCAATGGCCTTCAAGGCCCGCTTTGCCTCGAATCTTGTCTCGGCCAGCGATGGCGGTGCGCATTTGCCAACGGTTGCATCGGACTCATCCGATGGAACCCCACGCACGGGCGCCGAAGCGGCTTCAGCCCAAGCTCACTCTTCGAGCTTGCCGCAGACTTTTGCTTCGCAGTCCGCTACAGCTTCCTCTGACAAAAAGCGCGCGCCGGAGGTGAATGTCAACGCGGCGCACGGCCAGCCTTTCGTCGTCTTCGAAGGAATCACCATCGATACGGTTCTGGTGAACCGGCTCGACGGCGAATTCGCCGGGCCGGTGAAGGTCATGGTCACCAACCCCGTTTACAGCCAGGACCGCCAGCACCTGCTGATTCCCGAAGGCACATTCATCCTCGGCGACGTGCAGAAGGTTTCCAGCCTCGGCCAGAAGCGTCTCGCCGTCACCTTCCATCGGCTGCTGATGCCGGATGGCTACTCGGTCGATCTCGATCAGTTCCACGGTCTCGATCAGGCCGGAGCCACGGGGCTTAAGGATAAGGTCAACAACCACTATGTTCAAATCTTCGGCGCCTCGATTGCGCTTGGCGTAATCGCTGGCGCCGCCGAGGCCACCAACGCCAATCAGGGCTACAACGAATCCGGCGCCGAAGCTTATAAGTCCGGCATCGCTTCGAGCCTCTCGCAGTCGAGTGCGAACGTGCTCGACCGTTTCATCAACATCCCGCCGACAATCACCATCCGCGAGGGCCACCGCATCAAGGTCTACATCACTCAGGACATGCTGCTGCCCGCGTATGAAAACCACGACATGCCGGGGGTGATGTGATGCGCCTGGTCCTCTGCACTCTCGCCTGTCTTCTGATGGCTGGCTGCGATGTCCCACGGCCGCCCAAGCCATCGCCCTATCGGTACATGACGCCGGAACGTATTGAAGTACGTTCCTTGTCCTGCACCGTATCCACCCACTTGTAACCGGCGCTCCCAGAGCGTCTCCACGGAGGTTTCACCATGAAGTTACCAAGGATGTATTGCTTCATTCTCGCTGTCCTTACTGCGCTTGCGCCTGCGGCGCACGCGCAGTTCGGCAGCGGTATTGTCTACGACCCGACGCAGAGCGCCCATGCTCTGCAGCAGATCGAGCACGAAGTTCAGGAACTCAACAACTGGACGCAGCACCTCTTGAAAGAGGCGCAAATCTATACAACCGCCGAACAGACGCGCACCCAGATCGTCACCATGTACAACCTCGCATACCAGATGTCCACGATGCCGCAGAACCTCGCCGCGCGGTATAGGGCCGACTGGTCGCAGTGGTCGAGTCTGGCAGCGCCACCGAACACCTATGGCAACACCTCTCCCCTCGTAAATGCGCTTAACTTCGGCGGTCTTCCCCAGGCGCAGCAGGGTTACAACAGCGCCTTCGTGCAGGTTCAGAGTTATCCCTCGGGAAATTACTCGTCGCTTGATTCGAGGACGCAGGCCACTGTTGCCAATCAATACGCCACGTCGGAGTTGGCGCAGAGCACAACCACCAATACGCTTGCCACACTCGGAACCATCCGCACGGACGCCCAGGCATTCGCCAGCAAGCTCGCCAATCTGGAATCGGACACGTTCTCGACCGACCCGACGCAGCAGACGCAGAACGCCCTCCTCGGCAAGATCAACTCGGCCACGTTGTTGCAGATTCACTCGCAGCAGGACACCAACCAGCTTCTCATGGCTGAAATCCAGCAGCAGTTGACTGCGCAGAAGCAGCAGATCGACGCCCAGAACCGCGCCATCAACAACGCAATTTACTTCCAGCAGAACTTTCCCAACACCATGCAGAACGTCACCGGAGGCGTGAGCGATTCGATCCACTCCATCTCGCTCAGCCCCACCGGGAGGTAATGGATGCCGCAGAACCCGTTTACCTTTCTCGGAAACGCCATCAGTCAGTTGCTCTCATCCAAGAGCGCCGCACTCCAGGCCACGGGACTCGATATCTTCCGTGGCCTGGCGGTGATTCTCATCGTCTGGTTCGGCGTGAAATCGGCCCTCTCCGCTTCGCAAGGACAGGGCGGCTTCCACTTCGCCAAGTTCGCCGACCTGATCCTGATGATCTCCTTCGGCCTGGGAATGCTGACCTACTACTCGACACCCATTCCCGGCGTTGGATACAGTTTCTCGGACCTTATTACCAAGGAAGCGCTCAATCTCTCGGCCCAGATTGAGTCCGATCAGACGCAACAGATCGCCGATACCGTCGTCAATGCCGAGCAACAACTCGGCACACCGCCCGGCAGCTTCAACATCCTCGAAGATCTGACCTTCCTGCTCATCGCGGTCCTTCTGGCTGCTATGCAGGCCGTGGCCTTTGCCGTCATCGCCTACGGTTACGTGGCTTCCGCCGTCTGCGTGCTCATTGGTCCCATCTTCATTCCCTGGTTCATCGTACCCAAGCTGGACTGGCTGTTCTGGGGATGGCTCAAGGCTTTCATCGGCTTCAGCTTCTATCAGGTGATTGCCTCGGCCTTCATTTACGTCTTCTCAAAAGTTCTCGCGTCGATGTTTCAGGCCATCGGCACGATCAGCATCTCGAACGCGTTGACGATCCTGCCTGCGCTCTTCATCACCTTGTTTGTCTGCATCTTCGGGCTAATCAAGATACCGGAACTGACGGGCTCAATCCTCAGCGGTCGCACCGGGACCTGGGTCAGCCCCATGGGGAGCTAATTCATGGCCAAGCAAACCACCTTCGCCGCAACCGAGGCCGGACACAAATTTCTGGAACTGTATGCCGAGCCGGTCGTCACCAACACGTACCTGAAAGTCGCCCTGCTGATTTTGTTCGCCGTCGCACTCACGCTGCTTGCGCTCCTCTACCGGGCACAGACCGCTGCCCTGCGGCTGAAGCCGCTCGTCATTTCCATCACCGACGCAGGGCGTGGTCAGGTGCTGAACTATGCCGACTTCTCAAAGGTGCCGGTGGAGCGCGTCGGCAAATACTACCTTGCCCGCTGGGCAGAGTTGTATTACGGACGGAATCACGCCACATTGCATCGGGATTTTTCCGAGTCCCTCAACTTTTTCTCAAACGAATTGCAGTCGGCCACGCTGGCGCAGGTAAACAAGGCCAAAACACTCGACTCCTTCTTGCTCGATCCCAGCGCTTCCAACGTGGACATCGAGATTAAGGCCGTGGTCCTGGAGGACACGCGCCAGGCTCCATACCGCGCCCACATCGAATTCGAAAAGGTCTTCCGTTCGCTGGGCGACCAGCAGGAGCAGCGCCGCGAACGCTGGACGGCCAACGTCGTCTACGGCTTCCGCGATGAAGTCCCCAATGCGATGTTGCTCACCAATCCCCTCGGCCTCGTTATCAGCTACGTCCACGAAGACCAGGCATTCGGGAACTGACGCCATGCGACGGAAGAAACCCATTCTGGTTTATTGCGCCGACCGCGAATTGCTATCGGCTTCCGTGCTTGCGCTGCGGCTGCATCCTTACGAGGTCACTGCTGCCGACGACAGCAGCAAGGCTGCGGAACTCATGCTGGCCGACCGCACCCGGCTTGCCTGCGCCGTTCTGATCCATGCCCGGCAGGATGACGTCGTGGGCACGTTGATTGATCGTCTCCTCAAATCCGATTTGTGTGTTCCTCTGCTGCTGGTGGACCGAGTTGGTGATCTGGCCCCTGTGCGCAATGTGGGCATGGTGCTCTATGGACGCAATACGTCGATGGCGCACATCCTCGCGGCGCTCCGGATTCTGTGCAAACGCAAGCGCGGTCCCCGGCCGAGAGGCGCGAAGTGAGATACCTCTCTGTCTGCTCCGGCATCGAAGCCGTCTCGGTCGCATGGCAGCCTCTCGGCTGGACGCCAGCGGCCTTCGCGGAGATCGATCCATTCTGCTGTTGGCTCTTGCGCTCGCGCTATCGCGCCTCGCGCCCCGTACACATGCCAAGTCCGCATGATGCACCCGACAGGAAAGAGTCAAAACGCCGTGCCGCAGCCATTCGCAATGTTATTGATTTGCCCGTCTACGGCAATGTCATCAACATAGGCGACTTTACAAGAATTGGAAAAGAGGATGTGGGAACAATCGACCTTTTGGCCGGAGGAACACCTTGCCAGTCTTTCTCCGTCGCCGGTAAACGAGCGGGACTGGATGACCCGCGTGGCAACCTCACCATCGAGTTTGCTCGACTTGTTGATCGGCTCAGGCCCACTTGGCTGGTGTGGGAGAATGTCCCCGGTGTCCTGTCGATTGACGGAGGACGGACGTTTGGAGCCTTCCTCCGGATGCTGGTCGAATGCGGGTATGGGGTCGCCTACCGAGTTCTTAACGCTGAACATTTCAGAGTACCCCAGCGACGGCGCCGCGTCTTTGTTGTCGGATGTGCTGGAAACTGGCGAGCTGCCGCAGCGGTATTTCTTGAGTGGCACGGCCTGTCGGGGTATCCTCCGCCGCGCAGAAAAGCGCGGAAAGACGTTGCCCCCACCATTAGCGCACGCCCTCATGGCGGTGGCGGCCTCCCACCCCATGGACAAGGACCCGTCCATGGGGACCCCGGCCTCGGAACAGACTTCGACCTCGACGGTGGCCTGATCCGTCAGCTTGCATTTGGTGGGAACCACACCTCAGGCCCCATCGACGTAGCAACCGCCGCCAACGCTTGCGCCAGCGCATCGGGTCGCATCGATTTCGAGACGGAAACTTTTATCACGCATTCGCTGTCAGCCGATGGATTCGATGCCAGCGAAGATGGCACGGGGCGCGGCGTGCCGATGGTGCCCATCGCCATCGTCACCGCGCACACACAATCGAACGGCAGCGGGTTCTCCGACAATGTCGCCCACACTTTGGAGAATGGCGGTGCCCAGGCTGTTGCATTCAATCTGCGCGGCAGAGAAGGTGGGGCGTTACCCGAGTTGTCCGCCGGCGCGAGCCTGCGGGCGTCCTCCGGAGGAAGCAGCAACAGCTATATTGCGTTTTCCGCGAAGGACAGCGGGGCCGATGCGAACGAGATCGCGCCCACACTACGCGGCATGGGACATGACGGCAGCCATGCCAACGGCGGCGGGCAAGTAGCCGTTGCGTTCACGCTTCACGGCAGCGATGGCACGATAAGCGCGGCCTCGCCCACCGAGGTTGCCGGAGGTCTGCGTACACGAGCACCGGGAAGTATCGAGAACAGCTCGACGACCGCCGTGTTACAGGAATTGCCGGTGGCCTCGCCTCTCACTACCTCGTATGGCAAGCAGGTTGATAGCTCCGACACCAGCGGCGGCCCACCGAATCTGTTGCACTCGCAGATGGCCGTGCGGCGCCTGACGCCACGCGAGTGCGAGCGGCTGCAAGGATTCCCCGACGATTACACGCTGGTCGAGTATCGCGGCAAACTCGCTGCCGATGGGCCGCGCTACCGTGCTCTCGGCAATTCAATGGCTGTCCCGGTCATGCGCTGGATCGGACAACGCATCGCGGCAATCCACGAGATCGTCTCCCGGAGGTCCTCGTGAGCAGGCAGGTGCGAACACGAGCAATGCTGGCGCGCACCTCCCAACGAGTGCGCGGAGGCTGGTCTTTTCCTGCCCTCGCCGATCCGCCTCGGACGGAGGCTGTGCAACTGGCCTTCGATTCCATCGCCCCAGTACAGGCCCTTCGCACGGCGGGATGCGGAGGACGATGCGAAGCACGGGAACGTGCGGTCCACCCGGTCTCTGCTTTCGCAGCCCGAAGCATGGCAGGCGACAAGTTATGGTTCCACCGCCGTGTGGTTGTATCGGCATCCTTATATAGGCGCCCTTCAGACAAGTGTTTACCTAGCGCGCCAATCTCCCGTATTTTCCCTGCTCACCCTCGGTCACTCGCTCGGCGCTTTACCCGCGCCACATCACCCCGTCACGCACAGACCGCGCGCCGGGGACCCCGATTCTGCGGACTGCGAGCTTCTGCTTTTCCCGGACTCCTCCCCCAACCAGGTGCGTTGGGTCCCCACTCCGGAAAATGCAGCTCTTGCCTTGGGAGCGGGGCGCACTCGCGTCGCTTCGCGCAAGAGTGTCCCGAGGGTAATCCGGGCAAATACAACCAAGGAGAAAACATCATGGCACTCTACGAAAACAACCTGAAACTGCGGGGCTACCTGGGTAAGGACGCCGAGAGCATCACCACCAAACAGCAGCGGACCTTTACGGTTCTGTCACTCGCCACCAAGTCCGGCTACAAGGACAAGCAGAGCAACGAGTGGGTGAATCACACAGAGTGGCACCGCATCGTGGCCTTCGGCAAGCCCGCCGAGCACGCGAAGGGCCTGAAGAAGGGCGACTACGTGGAGGTCGAAGGCGAACTGCGCTCGACCGAGTTCGACAAGGAGGTCGGCGAGGGTAAGAAGAAAACTTCGATCAAGCTGCGTGGTTGGGAGGTGCGCGCCGGCATCGTCCGCAAACTGGCTACGCCTGCAAACGAGAGCCCTGACGACGGGCCGATCACGGAGGACGATGCCGCGTAAGCGGCGTTGTCCTCCCTTGGGAGGTGACGTATGCAGCTATTTCAAAATACTGCCGTGCTTCGCGGCTTCCTGGCCAAGGATGCGGAGGTTCCATCCTCCGACCGCATCCGCAACGATTCCTTTGCAGTCCTGCTGCTGGCGACGGTCTCGGGGGTCTGGGACCTCCCGGCCAACGAATGGCGTCCGCGCACCGACTGGCATCGCGTGGTCTGCCCTGGCCCGTACTTCTGCGGGCTGGTCCGCGGCATGAAGCGCGGCGACTACCTCGAAATCGAAGGCGAACTGCGCGAACAAGAGCAGAACAAGAGTGTAGTCATCGCAGGCGAACGTTTTTCAGTAAAGCAGAGCGAGTATGCAGTTCACGCGATTCGCATCACCAGGCTCGACCGGCTCGATGCGCTGGTCGATTACGGTGAGGACGGCTAACACCGCCTCGCCTTCTGCGGAGAGGTTACCGCCTCTCCGCATTTTTTCCACTGTACCGTCAGGAAAGGATTGCCCTTGATTGCTAACGCCGTTTTTGTTGCCACGTTGATTTTCCTCGCACTGGGCTTCTGGTCCATGCACGAACTGCGCTTCCTTGTGCCGTGGCGCTCGCTCATTCTGCGCACCTGTCTTTCGAGCATCGCGCTTTACTGCGCTCTGCTCTTTGCCAACATCCTCGGCCTCGCCATCTGGATCGAACGCAAGTTCTTTCTGCGCGACACCGGCCGCAAACTCAAGCACCTCGACCAGGAGATTCATACCGGGCAG
>Ga0181520_10010309_pt1 | contig 12575 bp, 8 predicted proteins | sample PEATcosm2014_Bin_29_FD_132451 | JGI IMG/M metagenome (GOLD analysis project Ga0181520, IMG submission 132451) | Peatland microbial communities from MTU Mesocosm Facility, Houghton, MI, USA - PEATcosm2014_Bin02_30_metaG | ecosystem: Environmental > Terrestrial > Soil > Wetlands > Peat | place...
ACTCGGAGGAGCGGTTGCTCACCACGAGCGGACACCCCGCCGCGGCCGCTTCCAGATTGGCAAGCGAGGCACCTTCCGCCCAGCTGGGGAGCGCAACGACCCGTGCCGCGGCATAGGCCGAGGCGAGATCCTTCCGGTCGAGTTGCGGAATAAAGAGCGTCAGGGGCGTCGCGAGGGAGCGGCAGACGGCTTCATAATCGGGTTCCCCGACCTGGCCGACCAGCACCACGGGCAGGCCGCTTTCGCGGAGGGCGTGGAGCAGCATCGCCTGGTTCTTCCGGCGCTCGATCCTGCCCACGCACAGCACGAAATCCCGTACGCCGAAGCGCGAAACGAACGCGTCGGGCGAGGCGTTCCCGAAGGAACCGTAATCCGCGGCGTTATGCGCAACGGTAAATGGTTTCCGTGAAACGCCGAGGCAGATCGCGATACGCTGCATCTCTTGGGTCGAAAGCGTGACCAGGTGATGGGCGAGCGTGACGATTTCGCGCAGCATGGCGGTTGCGTTTGGAAAAACCTCCATCCCGCGATGGCGCGATCGGTTGTCCACCATGAGTGAGCCGTCGGCAAGGGCGTCGAGATAGCCCGCCCGCGCCTCGGCCGTGTTCGTCGGCGCGAAGATGAGCATCGTCGCCCTGCCTGCCCAGGTGCTCTCCGCGAGGTCGAGAAAGATGGGCGAGAGGACAAGCGGGATGCCGGTGCTTTTCAGGTGGCGCATCTGGGGCAGGGCCTCCCACGGGGCCCACACGTTGAACACGTGCGCGACATCGAATCCGGCGGTACGGGGAGCGGCTTCGAAGCTCGTTTCGACACGGTGACCCGCGGTTTCGAGGAGGCCGCGGAGGATCGGGATGCGGATCGAGGGACCGCCGGTGAGCGTTTCGGGACGCGCGACCAGGAGGATGCGCAGGCCGCCTCTCCTTGCGCTCCGGGAGGCGGCGGGCGCGCTCGTCATAAGCGATTGCAGCGGTGCACCGGTCCCCTCCGCGGCCGCACGGGCCGCCCGGGCGATCGGCATGACGGCCCCGGCGGCGCTCCCGGCCTGCGGCAGGAGCCTTTCGAACAGCGTATGGTGTTCCAACGCCCAGGCCTGCCAGGTGCGCCGCTCGACCGAGGCGCGCAGCGCGAGTTTTTTCCGCAGCAGCTCTTCGATCCGGTTGCGCAACTCGTCGAAATTGCCCGCCGCATAGTCGATGTGCGGCAGCTCCGGCACGAAACCGACCGGGGGAGACACGACCTCCTTGCCCGCCGCGAGCGCTTCGAGCACCGGCATGGGGCCGCCCTCATACTGCGACGGCACGAGCAGGACATCGATGATGCGGTAGAATTCGGCGAGGTGGTCGTATCCCATCACCACGCCGCCCGGCGGCCAGCCCTCGCCGCAGAAATACCACTTGGTAAATGGGATCGCCATGGCCTTCGCGACGAGCGCCTCGCCCTTGCGGCCGGTGGCATAGGTGCGGCCCGCCACGCCGATCCGCAGTTCCGGGGAAAATTTATCGAGCTCGACGCCGGGCATGATGGTGGCGGTGCGACAAACGTTGTTTTCGCGGAGCAGCCGCTCGTAGGTTGCCGACATGCACACGCAGAAGTCGGCCGCGCCCGCGGTCTTGAAAAAGAGCTCCCGCGCTCCGGGCGCGTTCTCCTCGAGGTGGGTAAAGAGCGCCATGTCGAAGGCGTTTTTCTTCCTGAAGGCGTGGTAATTGATGTGGTAGTTGATAAACGCATCGTCCCGCGGGCCGTCCCCCACCGAAACGTAATCGAGGCGGCGTTCCAGTTCGAGCCCCATGCGCTCCAGGATCCATCCCCGGTCGACGAGATTGACATGAACGACTTTCGGGCGGCCGCGCACCGGGCGGGGCACGGCCGGCGGCGCGGGAATCGGTGCGGCAAAGGGAATCGTCTCCTGCACCGTCGGCGCGGCGCCCGGTGCGGCGGGCGGCTTGACCGCCACGACCCTGAGGCTGTAATCGGGCGGGATGCGGACGATGTCCCGGAATCCGGCGGTTTCGAGGAGGGCCTTCAGGAGGTCGAAATCGTAGGAGGCGCAGTGGAAATTTTCCGGGTACTCCTGGCCCGCGAACATCTTCATCATGGCCCAGGTCGCGGGCGTGTAGCCGCCGAAGATCCGGCGCGCGTCCTCGATGTAGCTTTTATCAAGATGCCGGTCGGTCCGTCCTTCCAGGTACATGCGGCAGAGATAGTTGAAATCCGGCGTGTAAATAATCGCCCTCCCGCCGGGTGCGAGCACGCGGAACCAGTCGGCCAGCGTATCGCCGACCCGGCGCCAGGAGACATGCTCGATGCTCGAATGGGAGAGGATCTCGGCGATGCTTCCCTCCCGGAAAGGGAGATGCAGGATATCGCCCGCGACATCGAGCCCCGGCAGCCCGAAGCGGCAGTCGAAGTGCAGGTAGCCGGGTTGGGGTCTTTCGCCCGAGCCGATCTCGAGCCTGAACGCCTTGCGTACCGGAAGGTCGCTCATTTTAACGCACCGGGACCGCGCAACGCTTAACCGCCTTGACCCAGTAGGCCGCCGGAAAATCGGCGCCGGGATCCTTATCGATCTCCCTGATCTCCAGAACGTCGTACCGGTCGCGGAGCAGATAGTCGATCGCGTGCCGGGTGAACCGCCAGAAGTCGCCGGGGGCGTCATGGATTGCCTGACGGAAAGGCACGCCGAGCAAAAGCGTTCCGGCCGGGGTGAGGATACGGGTAATTTCCGCCAGGGCCCGATGGAAATCGTCGACGTGTTCGAGGACGCCGCTGCAGAAGATGCCGTCGTACCGGTCGTCGGCGATGGTTGCCATGTCGCGGACATCGAGGGCGAGGTCGGCCCCGCCGAAAATATCCGAGGTCGTGTAGGAGCTTGCCGATGAGAAGTAACCGCGGTAGCTGCCGCCCTCGCCTTCGGCATCGTCGCGGCTGCCGATGGAGAGCACGGCACCCCGTACCGCCGCGGCATTCGCCCGCAGCCAGCCGTTCGATTCCACCCGACTCCTCCTCGGCGTGCCCTGCGGCGACCGGGGCGGCCTTTCCATCGATGCCGCTCCCGTGCCCGAAGCCGGCGTAACCCGCAGGGGCCGCCCGGTAATGGCCGGAAAATTCTTTTTGATGCGCATGATCGTCCTCCCGTATCCGCCTGGTTTCTCGCGCTTCTTGACCCTCGTCAAAAAGCAGTATACAATTATTGCGGAAAGAATTGAACAGGTTTTATAAAGCTGCGCGCGAGGGTATCCACGGATGCCCTCCGGATGGAGGAGTCGTGCTTCAAAGCGGGTTCAACGTCATCGGCTATGCAAGCGCAAACCTCGGCCTCGGGGCCGCGGCAAGGACCACGATCAGGCTTCTCCTCGAATGCGGCCGGCCGGTGGCGGTCGTGGACGTCGATGCCGGGTTCGGGCGGTCCGGCGTGGACCATAGCTTCGACCATCTGCGGGTCGGCGCGGGTCGCGAGCCTCCCCATGCGATCAATCTGATCCACCTGAATCCTCCCGAGTACGAGGCGTTCTGCAAAAAGGGATTCACGTGGCTCCGGCCCGGCGAGCGGTTCAATGCTCTGGTGCCTTTCTGGGAGCTTCCCGTGGTGCCGCAATGCTGGATTCCGCCCCTGAGGCGCCTTGACCTGATCCTCGCCCCGACCCGCTACATCGAACACATGATGGCGGTCCAGGCGGGAGGGGTTCCGGTCCGTCACTACCCGCAGACGGTTTTTATCCCGCCGGGCATCGCGCCCGACCGCGCCGCGTTCGCCCTCCCCGCGGATGCCCTGCTCTTTGTCATGGGCTTCGAGATGTTCAGCGACATCAACCGGAAGAACCCCTGGGCAGCCATCGAGGCGTTCGACCGCGCCTTCACGAAAGGGGACAACGTCGCGCTGGTGGTCAAGGTCAACAATCCCGGCGCGCTCGCCTCCTTTGCCGCTCCGCTCGAAAAGCTGCGGGCCGCCGCGGAGCGAAACGGCCGGATCCTCATCATCGACCGGCCGCTTTCGCATCGCGACGTGCTGACCCTGTATGCGAGCTGCGACGTGCTCGTCTCCCTGCATCGCGCCGAGGGCCTGGGACTCTCGCCCATGGAGGCCATGGCGCTCGGCAAGCCGGTGATCGCGACCGACTGGTCGGGGAACATGGACTTCATGACCGATGCGAACTCCTGCCTCGTCGGTCACCGGCTCGTTGCCGCCCGGTCCGATGCGCAATCGGGCTACAACCCCGTCTATGTGGGGGCCGATACCGTCTGGGCCGATCCGGACATCGACGAGGCGGCTTCCTGGATGCGGCGCCTTGCCGCGGACGCGCCGCTCCGCGCACGCGTCGGCGGTCGGGCCCTGGCAAGCATGCGGGCGACCCATGCCGCCTGCCGCACCGGGAAAACCTGGCGTGAGGTCGACCTCCTCCGCGAACATACGCTACGGGTGCGGGAGCTTCGCGGGCCGACCCGGACGGCGAAATTCCGCCGCGGCCTCCGGGTTCTGTTCTGCAACCGCGGCAACGCCTTCGACATGCCGGGAGGCGACACGGTGGTCATGAGGAGGCTGAAGGAGGGGCTCGAACGAAACGGCGCCGTCGTGGAGCTGTGCGGCGATCCCCGCGTGGCAGACATGCGGCCGTACGATCTGATCCACGCCTTCAATCTCACGCTGCCCGCCGTTGCCGAGGCGACGGCAAGGTCGGCGATAGTCAACAATAAGCCCCTGGTGGTGACGACCTTGCAGGAGGATTTCACGCGCTACCTGCATAAGGCGGCCGCCGCGTGCTCATGGTTTGCCTCACGGGCCGCCGCGGATGCGGTCGGGCGCAGCGCCATGCTCCCGCTCGAAGCCGCGCTGGCCGCCGCGGCACCGGCGCCGCTCCTCACCTCGCCGCTTGCGGGGCGGGCGGCGAACCTGCTCTTTGCATGCGGCGAATCCGAGGCCGCGCTGCTCCGCGGCTGGTTCGGCCACGACCGTACGGCGTCGGTACCGTTCGGCTCCTCGGTGCGCGATCTGCCGGTCGGGCCATCGCTCTTCGAGGAGCGTTTCGGCGTCAGGGATTTCGTCCTGTGCGTCGGCCGCGTCGAGCCGCGGAAGAACCAGCTCATGCTGCTGTATGCGCTGGAGCAGTCGGCTATCCCCGTCGTCTTTGCCGACGGCGGGTTCACCTACCAGCCCGGTTACCTTGCGCTCTGCCGCACCATGAAGCGGCGGGGCCCTACCGTGTACACCGGAAGGCTCACCGACGAGCTGCTCGTCTCGGCCTACCGCGCCTGCCGCCTGCACTGCCTGCCGAGCTGGTACGAGCTTCCCGGCCTCGTCTCGCTCGAAGCGGCGCTCTACGGCTGCGGCGTCGCGGCGTCATCGTGGGGCTCGCTCCCCGATTATCTCGGCGATTCGGTCGCCTGGTTCGAGCCCGACGATCCGGCCGGCATGCGGGCGATCGTCGAAAGCGGCTTCGGCCGCACGGATGCATCGGCCGCCGTTGCCGCGGAGCGGGCGCGCTCCTTTACCTGGGAGTTCTTCGTCACGCGAACCCTGGAGCATTACGAACGGGTGGTCGACGACCATGTCCGCTTCGCCCCCGCCCTCGTCGAGGAGGCGGAAAAAAACCTGCCGACCGACAGGCTCGTGACCTTTGTCGGCACCATCGTCGGGTTCGTCGAGAAGGGGAGATTTGCCGATGCACTCCGCTATTACGATACGGCCCGGAAATCGGTCGCCGGGAAATTTGACGAACTGGATAAGGTCGATGCCCTGATGGAGAAGGTACGGCGGCGGGAAAGTCTCAAGCCGGCGGCCGGCCGAGCCGGGGAACCCGCGAAGCGAGGTTCCCCCACCGGAAGCAGCAAAAAAATCTAATGCTATCAAATGGGTCCAGCGCAGAGCATATTTTAACCCATCGAGGGAAAAAATGCGCATCTGGTTCGCCCTGGCACAGCCCCGTAATATCTTCAGCGGTACCTACCGTCTCGTTTCCTCCCTTGCCGGGGAGTTGACGCGAAAGGGCCATACCGTCAGGGTCATCTGGTCGGCAAAGCGGGGAGGGAGCATCGCACGGTTCCTCTTTTCCCTTCGCCTGCTTTTCACGCTGCTCCTGTCCTTTTTCCGGCGCCCCCACTGGATCGTCACCCCCTCCTCCGAAGGGCTCTTCTGCGCCTGGGCCGCCCGCCTGGGCCTGGTGAGCACCCGGACCGCGGTGCGCAGCCTCGGCTGGGAGGAGATGTCCTTCGAGATCGAGCGCCGGCTGCCGCGTTCGGTCGTGCCCCACCCCACCCCGCTGGCCTCGCACCTTGCCGCTGCCGCCATGCTCCGCACCGCGCTCCTGCGCACCGATGCCTGCATCTGCGGCTCGATCGGCGAGGCCCGGTGGCTCAAGCGGCGCTACCCCAAACTTGCCGGAGCCATCAAGGTCGTGCCCACCGGATGCGACCATGCACCCAAACCGTTCTGGCCGTCGCAAGCCGAATGGCCCATGAGTTTTCTCGTCGTCGGGGAATTTACCTGGAAGAAAAACATCGATTACGCCATCGAGCTTTTCAGCCGACTCTCCCAGGTGCTTCCCGAGGCCCGGCTCTTCTGCGTGGGGAGCGGCAGCATTCCGGAGAACCGTCGCAAAATCATCGACGGTCTCGGGGACGCGATCTTCATCGTGGAGCATGAGCTGCCGCACAAGATGTTCCGCTGGTACGAGACCTGCCCCTTCCTCATCGCCGCCTCGCGCTACGAGGGTGGCCATCCCCTGCCGGTCCTCGAGGCGCAGAGCCGCGGCATGGTGGTCTTTGCAAACACTATTCCGGCGGTCGGCGAGATCGTCCGCGACGGTCACGACGGCATCCTCCTCACCGGGTGCGCCGCCGAGGCGGACGCCGCGCGCATCGCCGCGGTCTGCAACGATCGTGAACGGTGCACCGCGATCGGTCTCGCCGCCTGGAGGAGCGCATCGCGAAAGAGCTGGGAGCGCCAGACGCGGCGGCTCATCCGGGTCCTTTCGGCGAAATAGCCCCGTTCCCCGGCCGGACAACCGGCGCGCACTAAAGTATTTTTTTAATAATGGAACCGATACATCCCGACACACCGATCGATCCCGAAGCGAAGGAGCACCTCGACCGGCTGAGTAACGGCGCGGTCCTCCTGGCGCGCGATGCGCTTCAGGACCCGAATTTCAAGGCTTCGGTCGTTCTTATCTGCATCTACAGCAGGGAAGCCGGGGCGTATGGGCTGGTACTCAACCGGCGTTCACACATGCCGCTGTCGGAAATATTCGACGGATTTTCAGAGATGCTCGAACCCCGTGAGGTGTTTATCGGCGGGCCGGTGCAGCAGGAGGAGATCCAGATCGTCCAGATTACCGATGACCCGGTCCCGGACTCTCACCCGGTGGCGCCGCGGGTCTATCTGGGCGGAAAATGGGAAAACCTCGACCAGATGTTCATGTTCGACGAGGCGTCGACCCATCTGTTCCTCGGCTATTCCGGCTGGGCAGCGGGGCAGCTCGAAGCCGAAATTGCCGCCGGGGCGTGGCAGGTGTACCGCATCAACCTGGAAACGCTGCTGCAGAATATCGATAAGGTGGTTACCGGTGATATGCAGAGCATCGAAGCGTACCTGGGAACGATCACGGCCTGAACGCTGCCGCAAAGAAACCGCCTATTCCCCGAGCATGCTCGCCAGATCGTTGTCTTCGGTAACCTTCCTCTCCCGGTAGCGGGCGAAGGAACGATTGACATCATCCTTCGTGTACGAGTAAATTTTCGGCGCGATCTTCTCCGAGTAGGCGGCCATCATCCGCGCGCGGAATCCCGGATCCTTATAGAGACGCAACCGGCGGCGGAGTTCGCCGGATATCCGGTTCTCCATGCCGCACGACTCGTGCAGCTTGCTGTCGATGGACCGGACGTAGTTCGGGAAATCTTCGAGAATCGAATGGTCGACGCGGTGCTCGACGCCGTCGGCGTTGACCGTGTCGGCAATCACCACGTCGCCGACCATGATTTCGAGCGCGTCCTCCTCGATCTTCGACGGGTTGGCAAAGTAATCGATCCCCCTGCCGCTCTCGAACCCCTTTGCGTGCATGTAGGCAAGTACCCTGGTGTCATCGTCGGAGATATTCTCGTCGCTGCAAATGGCGTAGACCCGCATGGCGTCGCCGAAATATTGTTTGGAGAAATAGTTGTCCATGATAACCCCCTTCAGTGGAAAAATCGCCCCGCACGACCCAAACCGCTCCTGCCAATGAAAATAAAAAAAGAAAAGACCTATTTTCATAAATATTCGATGGGGAAATTTCTTCCCGCCGGACCTTTCGGGAGTGCCCTGAAGGGGTAACTTGAAGTGTCGATGCTAATACCATGATAACCGTGCGATTCCGATTTTGTGAAAATTTGAACGATTTTTTGCCCCTTTCGCGCCGTAACGTTTCCTTTTCGGCGTCCCTCGGCGATCGCACCTCCATCAAGGATGCGATCGAGTCCCTCGGCGTCCCGCACACCGAGGTCGCCGCGATGGCCGTGAACGGCGCGGGGGTCGGGTTTTCTTACCGGTTGAAAAACAGTGACGAGGTGACGGTTTACCCGGCCGGAGCGATTCCCGCTCTGCAATCGCACCCGCCGCTTCGTCCCCCGCCGCCCCGCCCTTTTCATCTGCGACGTACACCTGGGGAGGCTGGGCAGGTTTCTGCGCCTCCTCGGATTCGATACCCTCTACCGCAACGATTATGCCGACGGCGAGATTGCGGCCGTCGCCCGCAGGGAGGGACGAATCGTCCTGACGCGGGACCGGGGCCTTCTCAAACGCGGCGAAGTGACACACGGCTATTGCGTACGATCGGATGAGGTGCGCGAACAGGTGCGCGAGGTGACGGTGCGGTTCGCGCTTTCCGGGACAGCCCGTCCATTTACACGGTGCACCGAATGCAACGGGACGGTCCGGCCGGTTGAAAAATCGGAAATCATCGGGCGGCTCAAGGAGAAAACGAAATTGTACCATGAGAATTTTTCCCGGTGCGACGGGTGCGGGAGGGTGTACTGGGAGGGGTCGCACTATGGGAAGCTGAAGAAGGCGGTGGAGGAGGCGAAAGAAATTCCGGGAATCGGCCGGTCTCCCCTCCGGCAGGGGTTACCGCCCGCTTCCGCACGACATGCACCGTGAGCGGATAAAAGAGCGTCACCCTGCTTTTTACGTGCTTCAAACCTGCCGCCGCAAACATCCGCCGGTACTCTGCGGCGCCGTACTGCTTCACATGCGCCTTCTCATGCTATTGCGCCGGTCGATCCGGCGGGTAAAAAAATCGTCGGGACGGGAGCGGGCAAAGGGGGCTCCCTATGTGCCGGCGGCCTGCAGCGTTCCCTTCCCTCCCGTTGCCGAATAGGCAAAATACAGGGGGATAAATCGCAATTTCTCGTCGGGCAATTCGCCTTCCAGGAAATAGCGGAGGCTGGTTATGGCGCGGGGACATGCCTGGATCTCGTCGATAAAAAGCAGCGTCTTTCCGGGTACGATCCGCTGCGATACGAGGATCTCCAGATCGGCGATGATCCGCTTCGCCTGCAGGTTGCCTTCAAAAACGCGCCGCAGGTCGGAGTTCCGTTCCAGGTCGATGCCGACAAAGCTTTCGAAAGCCGCGCTCCCGAACTGCTTAACCGACCAGGTCTTGCCCACCTGGCGCGCGCCTCTGATGATCAGCGGCTTGCGGCGGGGGCTCGCGGCCCAGGCTTTCAGGTCGGGGCGTCGATGAAGCGTTTCATGGTTTTTTGCCTCTATTTTGACCCAAAAAGGGAATATTGTGCGATGAGTTTAATAATACCAGGTTAAAATAGACCGGATCATTAAGAAATACAAGGGTGTTTTAGAAAAGAGGACGATAGGATTATCCGAACCGCGAATTCGCGGATTTCCGGATTCAGGGGAGTAAATGCGACATTTTGAGAAAAAGAGAAAAAAGCCGACGATAAAATGGGGTCATGCGCTACCGGGAGGACAGAGAAAGTTGGACCTGCCGAAAAAGCATCGGTAGAAAAGTTATTTTAGGAAAATTGCATTCGCGAGAAAGCCTTCACTCATGAAAACCAAAATGGTTATCCTTGTTTCATTTCTCATTTTATTTCACATCCATCTCATAGAAAATCAGAGAAATGATAGAGATTTACCTATCTGCTATTTTCACGAAGGGCCGGGTTGCGTGCGGTTAATCATTAATCCATTGAAAACAAAATCGCGCGAAATTATATTAAATCACTCAAAGAGCCAGCTATGATCATTTTCATACCCTCCCCGCAAACAGCATGCCTGAAAGCATGCCTCTTTCCCCGTGATTTGCTGTGATGGTTGCCTATTACGGCAAATATCATGCTTATAAATTCACCATCATTGAAGGAGTCCCTATGCGAGTATTTGCGTTTTTTTTGTGCCTGCTGCCTGCAATGATTTCAGCACAGCAGTATTATCAGGCGTCGGGACAAACTCAGGTGTTCACCCTGACCGCCGGAACCAAAGCCGGACCCAGCGCAGTCCTTCCCGGAAGCCGGATAGCGCGATCCGTTGCGTCGCATATGCTCATAACCACTCAGAACGGCGTTCATATAAGCGTAGCCGGTGTTCAGGGACAAGGCAGGGTTTCCATATATAACCTTGCGGGCAAAAGGGTACAATCGGCTGAAGTTACCGGCGCATCCTCGTTTGCGCTCCGATCCGACCTTTCCAACGGCGTGTATTTCGCACGGCTTGAGGTGAACGGTCGATTAGTTCAGTCCACCCGTTTCTGGAAGGCGAGGTAAGCCATGATAACACGAAAAATTGTTTACATGGTGATCCTTGTCGCTGCAACGTTTGCAACAGCTCAGCAGTTGCAGGTGGATTCGGTAATGGTTGATACGGTATGGAACAGCGACAGCTCCTGGTACAGCAATCAGGGCATATTGCAGCAGCGGAATAGCCGGGACCTGTACGTATCGTTCAAGCCCATGCCAGTTGGCGGCGGGATGGCCCAGTGCTTCGTGACGATGACTTTTGACAGCGCAAAAATCTGGGTTCCCGTCTCCGACTCGTTCATTGTGCTTGATTCCGGGCTCTCCTCGCTGATTCAGTGCGGCACGGCGGGAAAGGTGAAGCTCAGGGTTCTGGGGCAGGACCGTCCGGGTGTAGCCTTCAGGATAACCGCGCAGCAGTGGCAGCCGACAATAGAAGGCAATCCGAACTTGGTTGTTCAAGGGGGAATTTTGACTACCCTCGTGCCCGGCGCTTCATGCAGCGTCAACCTGCAATGCAGCCTGAATAACGCTGCGCAGGGGCTAGGATTCGCGCCGATTGCGAAGGTATGGTGGGACGCTTTCGGAACGGCCGGGACGTGGAGCGACAGCACCGCGACACTTTCGTACACCTGGAATACCACGGTGCCTACCGGCGCTTCGGGCCAGAAACGGGCGATGATTGCGAAGGCGCGTGACGCGAACGGACTGTGGAGCGCCCCCTGCACGCTGACCGTACAGTTCGGGCTGACAAGACCGCTGGCCATGGTGAGCATTCCGGCGGGGACGTTCCAGATGGGCTCAACGAACCTCGGAGAAACGCCGGTGCATAGCGTGACGCTTGGCGCATACACCATGTCGCAGACGCTCGTGACGCAGGAGCAGTATCAGGCGGTCGTGGGAACCAATCCCGCCTATTTCGATTCGGGCAGGGCCTGGCCGGTCGAGCAGGTATCGTGGTTCGATGCCGCACGATTCTGCAATTCGCTCAGCAAGCTGGCGGGTTTGGATACCGTTTACACCTATAGCGGGGTGATGGATACTTCGACGGCTTTGGTGATTAACTATTCCAAGAACGGCTACCGGTTACCGACCGAGGCGGAGTATGAGTATGCGAACCGCGCCGGGACGACGACCGACTATTATTGGGGTAGGAATTACCCACCCCTTACGACTGCGGACACTCTGGCGATAGACAGCAATGCGGTATGGTATTATAATTCCCCGAACGGCACGCAGCCGGTAGCGGGCAAGAAGCCGAATGCCTGGGGGTTGTACGACATGAGCGGGAACCTGTGGGAGTGGTGCAATGACTGGTATGGGAGTTATAGCGCAGGGGCACAGACCAACCCGACCGGTCCGAGCACCGGCAGTTCCCGCGTGCTGCGTGGGGGCGCGTGGAACTACGACCTCGTCGTCCTGTGCGCCGCGTACCGGTGCTACGACTACCCGGGCGGCAGGTACGGCGGCTACGGGTTTCGTTGTGTTCGGCGGTAAGTTTTTTTACCCTTTTAACTCTTGCGCTTTTGCCCTTTTTTCCTCTAAATAATCAAGAGGGGTTATAATTAGTTTCTGTTCCGTGGGCGAAATGGTTTGACAATGGGTAGAGCCGTAAAGTATATTATAGCAACAAAAAAGGAGGCGTCCCCTGAGAAAGAAAATCGAGACCCCGCCCTGTTTTTTTTGAATTTCACCCGTATCACACAGCTCATAAAAGACTACCGGAAGAAATACGATGGGATTAACCCGGTTCTTGAGAACAATCCAGGGATTCTTGATACTTTTCACGAAGATCTTAAAGATTTCGGCAGCACGAATGGCCGGGAGTCGAAGTTTTCCAGCGAACAGATTTTGCG
>Ga0181520_10010311_pt1 | contig 12573 bp, 13 predicted proteins | sample PEATcosm2014_Bin_29_FD_132451 | JGI IMG/M metagenome (GOLD analysis project Ga0181520, IMG submission 132451) | Peatland microbial communities from MTU Mesocosm Facility, Houghton, MI, USA - PEATcosm2014_Bin02_30_metaG | ecosystem: Environmental > Terrestrial > Soil > Wetlands > Peat | place...
CCTTCACGCGGCGGAGGATGTCCGCCTTTACGTCCGAGGGAATCTTATGTGTTTTCTTGCTCATGACACAAAGTATATTTTGTCTCGACCTTTGTGTCTAAAATACCGGGTCCAGGTCATTCTCTTGGTCAAGCCGAGCTATAAAGATTATTGGTCGCTTCCGGGGGGTGTCGTCGAGAACAATGAATCTCCCCAGATAGCGGCCATCAGAGAAACCAAGGAAGAGATCGGAATCGCCATAGAGAACCCCAGATTGCTCTGTATTACTTACACATCCGACCCAGAACCTAAGGGAGAAAGTCTTCAGTTTGTTTTCTATGGCGGCATACTCTCCAAAGCTCAAATAACATTGATAAAATTACAAGAGAGTGAATTGACCGAATGGAAATTCCTTACCCTCAAAGACGCCATTGCTTTCACAAATAAAAAAACGGCCTTGCGACTTCCGCTTTGCTTGGATGCCATTAGGAAAAATTCTGCGTTTTATCTCGAGACGAAGGGATAGTGGATTTTCCGCATATCGTTCGTTCTACACCTGTTAAGCGCAAAATCTTCCCATGAAGCCCATAAATCAAAAGGAAATTGATCACCTGGCCCGGATCATCTGGGATTATCATCATCTCAATCAAAAGCTTGAAAAAGCGGATTGCATCTTGGTCTTGGGAAGCCATGATACGCGAGTTGCGGAATATGGAGCTAGACTCTTTTTAGAAGGATGGGCTCCGCTTATCGTCTTTTCCGGCGGTCTTGGTCGTCTTACCGAGGGAATCTGGACGGAACCGGAAGCGGATCAATTTGCCCGTATCGCAATCAAGATGGGCGTACCAAAAGAGAATATCCTTATTGAAAACCAATCAGGCAATACCGGGGAGAATATCCAATTTGCCAGGGAATTATTGAAAAAAAAGAATATCAATCCAGATAAATTCATTGTCATCCAGAAGCCCTATATGGAGCGTCGATTGTATGCGACTTTCAAAAAGATTTGGCCCGAGAAGAAATGTATCGTTACCTCACCACCCATCCCATTTGAAGACTATCCCGGTCAATTTCAAACCAAGAACGAGGTTGTCAATATGATGGTAGGGGATCTTGAGAGGATAAGGTTGTATGCGGAAAAAGGGTTCCAGATACCGCGAGAAATTCCTCCAGAAGTGTGTGACGCATATGAGAAACTGACCTCGGTTGGATATGTGAAATATTTAGTGAAATAGTCTCTCTGAGACATCACATAGCTTTGTCCCATTGATCTTCTGCCCCACATTCCCTTATAGCCCCTCAAATTTTCTTAGATCATCTTCAAATCGGTTCCAAATGAGTCCTCCGGGATCTACCGAATGAGCCGGCATCTGATTGAAACCACTTTCATGATTTCCAATTCGCTGAATTTTTGATATCATTAAGGCCATGACAGCAATGGAACAAATTATAAAAGACCTTGAGGCGGCGCTTTCAGGCGTGACCGAGAAACTGAAGACCGACATCGGCGGCATTCGCGGCAACCGGCCTTCGCCGGACGCAATCCAGAATATTACGCTTAGCTTATACGATCAAACGCTCAGTATCCGTGAGCTCGGATCGATCTCGGTGCTTCCGCCGCGGAGCATCCAGATAACGGTCTGGGATAAAGACGCCGTGAACCCGATTATGAAGGCGATTGAGGCGGCGCATATGGGTCTTACGGCATCGAACGACGGAACGACGATTCGCGCGACCGTTTCTGCCTTGGGCGATGAGCGGCGCGAGGAACTCACGAAGCTCGTCAAAAAAACGGCGGAAGCCGCACGTATCCAGCTTCGCGGACGCCGCGACGACATCATGAAACGCGTGAAAGAAGGCGAAACTGCGAAAGAACTTACGAAAGACGATGTGTTCAAAGGAAAAGAAAAAATCCAGAAAGTGATCGACGCGGCGAATGGTACGGTTGAAAAACTGGTAAACGAGAAACTCGCAGAGCTAGGAGAATAATAGAAATAATGTGCCTTGGATCAGCCGGGACTCGGACCCGGTTCTGTGCTTGTCAAAGGCATTGTTCTAACCCATGAACTACTGACCCACCCAAGGCAAATTTATATTAAGAAAAGGAGATTAAATTTATCTAAAATATTTTTATATACCAACAAACGCAAAAGAGCCATTTTATGGCTCTTTTGCGTGACAAGCACAGAAATCCGTAGTTCATACGGACAATGCCTTTGTTGTGAATATAACATAAAAAATATAAGAATCAAATTATGTTTAATGATTTTTTAATCTTTTCCTGGTATGATAATTTTTATAGGAACTATGATTATTTTTCTTCTTGTGCTCATCGGTCTTTCTATTCTAATCTTAAGTCACGAAGCTGGGCATTTTTTGTGCGCAAAACTTTTCGGATTAAAAGTGGATGAATTTGGCATTGGTTTTCCGCCGCGGATCTGGGCGAAGAAAAAAGGGGATACCGAATACAGCGTCAACTGGCTGCCGTTCGGAGGATTCGTGCGCATTTCGGGCGAGCGCGGAGAATTTGCGATGGTGGAAGATAACTTTATTGATGAGAAAGAAAAGTCTGAGGGTGGCCGATCGCCGATCGTCGATCGCTCGAGATTGTTCTTTGCTCAACCAGCCTGGAAAAAAAGCATCATCGTTCTTGCTGGCATTATGGTCAACTTTATCCTTGGATGGCTTTTAGTTTCCTCCGTTCTTATGGTTGGTACCCCGAAAGCACTCGTGATAACCGGAACCGAAGCAGGATCCCCGGCGGCAGCTGCGCAAATCATGTCGGGAGATGTGATAAAAAATTTCACCGATTCACAAAGTTTTATCAATGATATTGATGCGCACCGCGGCCAGCCGATGCAAATTGCCCTGCTTCGGAACGGAAAAGAGATTGACGTAACCGTCACGCCGCGCGTGAACATCGGACCGAACGAAGGTCCAATCGGCGTTTCACTTTCCGAGGGCGGCACCGCACGGGAGCCGTTCTTCCGGGCACTGTGGGATGGCCTGCAAACTTCCTTCATTCTCGCCGGAATGATATTCCAAACCCTCTGGCAACTCATAAAGAATCTTTTCGTCCATGCGTCACTTCTTACGGGCGTAGTCGGTCCGGTCGGTATCTTCGGCATCGCTGAAGAATCAGGAAAAATCGGAACGATCTATCTTGTGCAACTGCTTGGCATCATTTCATTGAATCTTGCTGTCGTAAATCTGATCCCGTTTCCGGCGCTCGATGGTGGCAGATTTCTTATGGTGATCATCGAAAAAATAAAGGGCTCGGCAATGTCGGAAAAAGTGGAATCGTGGATCAATGGCCTTGGTTTCGCATTTTTGCTGCTACTTATGGTTTTACTTACGATTCGCGACGTCAGGGGACTGTTCTAAGCAAAGCAATTCGGCGTTCATTAAAAGATTATTAAAGAAAACTTGCGCCCGCGTTCTGTGTGGTTATTATGGTTGTATGGCAGAAAAAAAGATCTATAAAATTCCACGTTCCGCGGATGCCCGCGACCGCTATTTCGGCGTGCTCTTAGAAGATATCAACGGAAAACTTTCCCTGCTCCTCGAAGGATATCGTGGATTGGATACTCGCATCGGAAAATTGGAAGAGAGAATAGAAATATTGGAGGAGAAAATAGATCGATTGGAAGTAAGATTGGATAACATAGAGGAAAGACTAGATAATTTAGAGCGAAAATTTGAAGTTTTTCGGATTGAAACGAACGAGAAATTCGCCGCTCTTTTTGATGGTCAGCAGCAGTTTTTCGAGGAAATGCGGCAATTTCATCTTCGAATCGAGGTGCTCGAAGGGAAGTCTTGACGAGCGTGGTATACTGGATAAGTCGACACAAATTAAATTTTTATCACCATCACTATGGACGAATATATTAATAATCTCATGTGGCGTTATGCCACGAAAAAGTTCGATCCGCAGCAAAAATTATCTGGCGCAGAAACGGATATGCTCGAAGAAGCATTACGCCTTGCGCCCAATTCGTTCGGTTTTCAGCTTTGGAGATTCTATCGCATTGATGATCCGGCTGTGCGTGCAGCAGTGAAGGAGGCGGGCTACGGTCAGCCGCAAATCACCGATGCATCTCACATTTACGCGCTCGCATCGAAAGTCGCGCCAACCGAACAGGACGTGATTGATTTCATAGAAGCTATAAAGGCCACGCGTGGCGTAACCGATGAATCGCTTGCCGGATATAAGGCATCACTCGAAAGTGCTATCACCAATAAACCAGCAGGTGATATCGCCGCATGGACTGCGAAACAGGTCTATATCGCACTCGGATTTATTCTTTCCGCCGCAGCCGAGCATCGCATTGATGCTTGTCCCATGGAAGGATTTGACCACAACAAAGTAAGCGAAATCATCGGCGCAACGAAAGAGGGTTATGCGGTGCAAGCGCTCTGCGCTGTCGGCCATCGCGCCGTGGACGACAGCTACGCAACCCGGAAAAAAGTGCGATATCCAAAGGAAAAAATTATGAGAATAATATAAATCTTTCACAAAGAAAATTGGAAACAATTAGTTTGAATTCCCTCTGCGCGCGTATCAATCTTTTGTATTAAACGCTAGAAGTGAGTGCCATGAAGTTATGCAAAAAGAGATAGAAACAAGATTCCTCGATATAAATAAAGACCAGCTCATAGAGAGGCTTATTTCGTTGGGCGCCATTGATAAGGGCGAAGAAAAACTGGAGGAAATAATTTTTCACGCGGCAGATAGGTCATGGGTCGGGAAAAGAAAGTTTGTGCGGCTTCGAAAGACGAAGAATAAGATAAGGCTGACCTATAAAGAAAATGTGGAACAGGCGGTGGATAGTGCGCAAGAAATCGAGTTCGAAATATCCGATATGGATAAATGTTCTGAATTTTTAAGCAAGGTTGGATTAGCGCCAATGAGGAAGCTTGAGAAATATCGACATACGTTTGCACTCGACGGCGTTACTATCGACATTGATACCTGGCCCAAAATCCCTGCTTACGTAGAAATAGAAGGACCGTCAGTGGAGTTTCTGAGAGACATTTGCGGCAAATTGGATATGGATTGGGAAAAGAAATTCGACGGCGACGCGCGAGAAGTCTTTCGGCATTATGGCTATGACCTCGATAATATTACGGTGATCACTTTTAGTGAACTCACGTATAAGTAAAAGTTTCCATCGCTAAATTATTCGAAGGTCGTTCACGCTGAGATAAATATGAACTCTATAGTGGCGGTAAGGCGTCGGCGGCAGCGTAGCACTTATCGATGCTTTTGAAGGTTGCTCGCTCGGCGTCAAATTTGAGTTCAATGGCGCCGAGGGCACCATTCCGGTGTTTAGCAACGATAATCTGCGTTGTGCCTTCTTCGCTTTCACCATAGGTCGCGTTTTGGTCGCGATCTTTGCGATAGATAAACATCACGACATCCGCGTCTTGTTCAATAGAACCTGATTCACGAAGATCGGAGAGCCGCGGTACGCCGCCGCGCTGTTCAATGCCGCGCGAGAGCTGAGAAAGGGCAAGAACAGGAACCTTTAGCTCACGAGCCAACGCTTTGAGGCCACGTGAGATTTCCGTTACCTGAGATACCACGTTATCACTCGAGGTGCGCGGCCGGATGAGCTGAAGGTAATCGACAATTAAAAGATCGAGCCCGTGTTCGACCTGTAAGCGACGTGCCATCGATCGCATCTGGATGACATTCAAAGAAGGGGAGTCGTCGACGAAGATTTTTATGCCCGAGAGTTTATCGAGCCCGTTTTGGATCATGGAGAATTCGGTATCATCTTCGATGCGGCCGGTCAAAATATGCCAGAGGGGAACCTGCGAGGTTGCGGAAATGACCCGGTCGATAATTTGTTCGCGGGACATTTCAAGTGAAAAAAGGCCGACGGTCGCACCGGTGAATGCCGCCTGTCGGGCGATATCGAGCGCAAGAGACGTCTTACCGACGGACGGACGCGCGCCGAGAACGACGAGTTCTGATTTTTGAAGTCCGGACAGGATGGTATCGAGTTCCGGAAAACCGGTCGGCACGCCGCGGATTTTATTGCCGCCGGCGTGGAGCTTCTCCATGCGTTCGTAAGCTGTTTTTAATTCGTCTTTTACGGCAGCGAAATTCTGAGGCAGGGAATGTTCCGAAATCGCCAGAATCTTCTGTTCGATGTCATCCATCAGATCTTCAAGATTTCGCTTCGGTACAAAAGCCATCTCGGTAATCTCGGCAGCGACCCTGATAAGATCGCGGAGCGTCTTTTTTTCTTTGACGATTGCGGCGTAATGCGCGACGTGCGATGCGGTCGTTACCTGATTCGTGAGTTCGGCGAGATAGCTTGAACCGCCGACTTCAGCAAGCTTATCTTTTTCCTTAAGATACGTCGTGAGTGTCATCACGTCGATCGGCTGGCGTTTTTCGTAGAGCGAGAGAATTGCGTCGAAAATTTTTTCGTGCTGCGGCGAGTAAAAATCAACCGGCGTCAAAATGTCCGCAACCTGGAAGATTGCGTTTTTATCGATGAGGATGCTTCCGAGAACTGTCGCTTCGGCGTCGAGATTCTGGGGAGGAAGTTTGAGTTGTTGTTTTTTTATAGTTGTCATAGTTTTTCTCTGTCATGGTCCCGGGAGCGGGACCATCCACGCTTCCAATCTTTTAAAGCATGGATCCCCGCCTTCGCGGGGACGACACCTAAAAGAATTTTTTCACGAGACGAGAACTATTTCCCATATCCCGTACTTCGTATCCTAAGGCTTCTATCTCTTTCCGCAAGGCATCAGACTGCACAAACTGTTTATTAGCTCTGTATTCGTTGTATTTCTCAAGTTTTTCAATGATTTCTGGCGGTATCTCCTCGGCTTTTCTCGCGATATCCAAGCCCAATATTTGGTCGAATCTATCAAACAGAACTCGTTTTTCTTTTACTGAAAGATCCTCGTCCTTCACGAGGTCGAACATGACGGCAAGCGCCTGCGGGGTGTTCAGATCGTCTTGGAGTGCAGCATCGAATCTTTCCTGCCACACTGACAGCGTGCCGTGATCCTTTCGTTGTTCTTCCTTGCGATCCTCGTCTCTCAGTTCAAGATAATGATTGTAGAGATTTTCGAGCCCGGCCTTCGCGGCATCCAGGCTTTCCCACGTGAAATTCAATTTTGTCCGATAGTGTGCACCGAGAACAAGATATCGAAACATAAGAGGGGAGTAGCCCCTTTTTTCGAGTTCGGCGAGGGTAATAAAGTTTCCTTCCGATTTTGCCATTTTTCCTTCATTGATCAGAAGATGCTCTCCATGCATCCAGATGTTCGCGAGAGGAACGCCGTATGCGGCTTCCGATTGCGCAATTTCATTTGCATGATGAACTCCGATATGATCCACGCCGCCCGTATGAATGTCGAATGGCTGACCTAAAAAATGTCGCGAGATGGCAGAGCATTCGATATGCCACCCCGGAAATCCCTCGCCCCACGGTGACGGCCAATGAAGGATATGATTTTTGAATTTTCCTTCAAGGAAAAACCATAACGCGAAATCTGCCGGATTTTTCTTTTCTTGATCAATCACGATTTCATCACGTGCACCCGTTATTTTTTCTTTGAGCGACTGACCGGACAACTTTCCATAGTCCGGAAACCTCATCACGTCGAAATAAATAGCGTTCTTTGTCCGATAGGCAAAGCCACGCTCAAAAAGCGTTTGAATAAGGGCGATTTGCTCACCGATATAGTGTGTCGCCGGAGCAATAATATCCGGCATTTTTATATTTAGTTTTTCGATATCCCTAAAAAAAGCTTCGGTATAAAATTGGGCGATTTCTTCGACGGATTTTCCTTCAGCCCTCACTGTTTTTTCCATTTTTTCCTCGCCAGTATCCGAATCACCAGTGAGATGTCCTACGTCCGTGACGTTCATAACACGCCGCACGGTATAGCCGTTATGTTCGAGAACTCGTTGGAGTATGTCTTCAAAAATATAAGTACGCAAGTTGCCGATGTGAGCGAAATTATAGACGGTAGGACCGCATGTATAAAGACCGACCCAATCATGGTGAATTGGTTTTAATTCTTCTTTCGTCCGTGAGAGGGTATTATAGAGTTTCATGGATATGTACTATAATATCATCATCTATGAAAAAACGGAAAAAATTAGGGGTTGCCCTCGGAAGCGGTGGTGCGCGGGGTCTTTATCATATCGGCGTCCTAAAGGCGCTCGTCAAAAATGATATTCCGATTGATTATCTTGCCGGGTCAAGCGTTGGTGCATGGATTGGCGGGCATTATGCGCTGAATAAAGACATAGAAAAGCTCGAGGAATTTACGGTGGGTAAAAAAATGGAGAAGTTGATGGGTATGTTTGAAATTTCATTTTCAGGGGGATTCATCAAAGGCGAAAAGCTCCAACGTCTTTTGGGTGAATGGTTGGAGGATGCACAGTTTAGTGATCTCAAAATCCCGTTTCGCGCTATCGCAACCGATCTGATTGCTGGAAATCCTGTCGTCTTTAAAACCGGCAACCTCGCCTCGGCGCTTCGCGCGAGCATGGCTATACCGGGAGTATTTGCTCCGGTCTCTTATCAAAAGAAACTATTCATTGATGGCGGCATTTCCAATCCCGTACCGGACGACGTTTTGAGACAAATGGGTGCGGACGTGGTTTTGGCGGTCGATCTGAACGGTATCCCGCATGGCAGGGATACAGGAACAGTGCGGTCTCAAACCATCAGTGATACGTTGAAATCAGCGGTCAATATATTATGCTACCATCTTGCTGTCGCCACCACGCAGGACGCGGATATCGTTCTGCATCCTTACCTTGAGAAATACGCGGGATGGACCGACTATCTTTTTACCAATAAGGGTCGGGAAGCCATAACACTCGGTGAACGAGAAACAAGAAAGATTGTTCCCGAACTACGAAAGAAGTTGGAAAAATAAAAATAAGTCTATTTCCCGACAGATATTTTATTTTTTTTCACATCTTTCGTGGAAATTTCTGTCAGGAAATGGACGGAATGTTTTGTGACATAAGCAAACAAGAGGATTACCATTGCGGTTTTTTGCGGAAAGAATTTATTGTTTTCCTGATTGATTATGTCGTAAAACATATCTTGTGCGACAGATGTTAAATATGGCAGATGGCTAAAAAAGGCTCTTCCCTGCTTATTTGGGTCGACTTTTTCCGCATAAATGAGGTACGATAAAAACTATGAAAAAAGATAATGAAAAATCCTCCGTTTACTTTATCGGTATCGGTGGCATCGGTATCAGTGCGCTCGCCCGACTTTATAAATCAAAAGGATGGAATGTCTCGGGATCGGATAGCGCTCCTAGTGAACTTATTTCGGCGCTTCGGGAGGAAAAGATCCCCGTAACCATCGGACATAAAAAAGGGAATATCAAGCCGAATCTTGATCTCGTGGTTTATAACCGTGCCATCCATTCGGACAATCCGGAGATTCTCGCCGCAAAGAAATTTCGTATTAAAACACTCCCCTATGCCGAAGTTTTAGGAAAGTTGACCAAGGAACACATCACGATCGCCATTACCGGATCGCACGGCAAGAGCACAACAACGGCACTCGCAGCGCTCGCGCTCATAAGAGGCGGCTATGATCCGACCGTGCTCATCGGAACCACGCTGAAGGAATTTGGCGGAAAGAACATCCGTGTTGGCAAAAGCGATTATTTCGTGATCGAGGCAGATGATTTTGGAGCGGCATTCACGGCATATTCCCCTACTGTCGTCATCGTTACCAACATCGACCGCGAACATCTCGACTTCTATAAAAATTTTGACAATGTCAAAAAAGCATTTTTGAAATTTTTGTCGCATGTAAAATCAGGTGGGCTCATGATCTTGAATCATGACGATGCACCGCTCTGGAGTTTGCGATCTCGCATCGCGGCGCTGGCGAAGAAAAATGATGTTACGATCGTCTGGTATTCAGATGCCGGAGCGACCGCAAATAAAATAAGAAAGAATATTTCCATTCCGGGAAAGCATAATGTGTTAAATGCCACCGCAGTTTTTGAACTTGGTAGATTTTTGGAGATTCCAGAAGAAAAAATTCTTTCTGCGGTCCATAGCTATCATGGTGCATGGCGCAGGATGGAACTTCGCGGAAGATTCAAAGGCGCACCGATTTTCGATGATTATGCCCATCACCCAACCGAGATTACAGCGACACTACAGGCTTTTCGCGAGAAATTTTCCAATAAAAAAATTCTCTGCATTTTTCAACCGCACCAAGTCCAGCGGACCGCCTTACTCTTCAAAGAATTTCAGAAAGCGTTCGATGATGCCGACGAGACGCTTATTCTCCCGATCTACCATGTCGCCGGCCGAGACGCGATTATCCCAAACCGTGATTCCGCAGCCCTCGTCCGCGCCATTCAAAAAAAGCAGCCGCACAAGCCGATATTCTATCTCGCGAATCCAGCCAAACTAAAAGATGCCGTACTTGCCCTGGATGGTGCTCCCCTATCCCGAAAAGTCATTGTTATGATGGGGGCTGGCGATATCGTGACATTGACCGATAAGCTGGTGAAATAATTTACCGGCCATGTCGAGCCGTGCGCGACATTTCAAAAATTAAACATTTAGATAGATTTCTCGCGAACCCCGGAATGACCCATCGAAAATAATAAAATATGTTATCATAGCAGCCTATGGCCTTTAGCGAATACAAAGATACGGAAGATTTTAAAGAGCAATGCGGTTATACCATCGACGAGCTTTGGTATCCGCGCGTCACGAAGATCGTGGGGATCAAAGCTAAGCCTGCGCTCTATCGTTATTACGGCGCAGCATCAAGCTTTAAGGCGGCGCAGGACGCCACTGATCAATCCGCAAAAGAAGGAACGCTCGTTCATGAAACGGTTGAAAGCATATTGCTCGGCGGTCAGCCCGACGTGGTGGAATCGATCGCTCCGGCAGTTCATGCGGCGGTTTCCTTCTTTGAAACGAATCATATCGAAGTGACGCCGGATCGCGTTGAGCGGCGCATCATAAACCGTGATGAACGCTATGCAGGCACCGTTGATGCTATTGCGCGGATCGGCGGCAAGCTTGGCGTTCTGGATATCAAAACTTCTCAATCCATCTATCGCGATTATTGCCTCCAGACATCGGCTTATATGGATGCACTAAAAAATGAATTTGAAAACCTGGAAACCCGATGGATACTTCGCATTGACCAGATCCAAAAATGTCTCCGATGCGGCGCTCGGCGGCGCATGAAAGGTGGCCGCGAGAAGATCGCCATCGTCTGGGGTAATTATTCCCAGCGGAGCTGTGATCACGCCTGGAGCGAACCCATGGGCGAGATCGAACTTAAAGAATTTCCCGCGTGGCAACATGACTTCGAAGCGTTCCTTGCCGCCAAAAAGCTTTGGGAGTGGGAAAATGAAGAGTGGCTGAGGAAGATCGGGTATCTATAAAAAAACAGTCCCTAGAATTTTTCCTTGAGAACAAATTCGGAAACGGTCAGGTAGTGGCCCAGGTTTTTATTTCTGAAGATTTTCGGTTTCAGCCCTATCCTCCTCATATCTTTGATGAGGTCATAGCCGTTGCTATAGGGTATGACCTTGTCCGATTTTGAAACATAGATCTCGATATTTTTACCGGTCAAACCGCCGATGTTGTTTTCCGGAGCCAGGTCTTTCCAGTCTTTTTCTAATTTCTCGAGGTTAATCCCATGCTTTTTGATCTGCTGTTTTAATTTGGTGGTGCCTATCCCCCGCCAGAGGCTCTCCGCGAGCGAGTTGCCAGGAACGACCAAAATTAACGTAGTGACTTTCGGATTTTTATTGGCAACCATGACCGCGTTCACGCACCCCAAACTCATTCCCAGAACGACGATCTTGGAAAAACCATGTTTCCTCTGTACGGCAGTAATGTCTCTTTTTACCTCTCTTTGTATATCCTTAAAATATTTTTCCGTCAGATGAACATTGTCCGAGAGCACCTTGAAAGGAAATTGATAAACGAGACAGGAATGTCCCGCCTTCAGTATTCTCCTTCTTAAATACCGCATCGGGAGCGATCGCAGGGTGGCATGCCAATAGGGCGTTACCACGTATAATTTTTTAGAATGGCCACGGAAAAAATGCTTTCCCGTTTTCCTGACGATCGAGTTTTTGGGAATGTCGGATCTCACGCCGACGATCACCTTGTCGAAATTCATTTTCATATTTCGAATTATAGCAAAAATCACTCTCTGTCACCTGAAAATAAAAATTGTCACGGCAAACTCAATTGGCTTATCTCGCCTTTTTCCGCTCGTTATCGGTGAGGTACTTTTTTCGGATGCGGATGCTCTTCGGTGTGATTTCCACCATTTCTTCATCATCGATATAATCGAGTGCATCTTCGAGTGAAAGCGTGATCGGGACTTCGAGCTGATCAAGAAGACCTTCGTTCTTGGCACGGAAGTTCGTGAGCTGTTTCTCGCGTGCGACATGCACCATGACGTCCCCCTCTTTCGCGTTTTCGCCGACCACCATGCCCTCATAGACCGCCACGCCGGCGGAAATGAAAAGCTTTCCCCTTCCCTGTGCCGTGATAAGTCCGTAATTGTTCGAAACGCCAGCTTGGGTTGCCACAATGGA